>Ga0299912_10003742_pt1 | contig 12418 bp, 13 predicted proteins | sample RVTome_2_FD_207667 | JGI IMG/M metagenome (GOLD analysis project Ga0299912, IMG submission 207667) | Soil microbial communities from uranium-contaminated site in the Upper Colorado River Basin, Wyoming, United States - RVT95D214 (version 2) ... | reverse complement strand
ACCCAAGATCAACTTCTCTGATGGGATAAACGATACTTACCAATGGTATCAATCTCAAACCCAAAAGACCAGAACAACCCAATAAACCCAATCGACCCGACCTGTTTGTCCGTTCCAAAAAAATTAACTTACCGGGAATCGCATTAAAATAGAATTTTAAGCTCTGATGGAAAAAGAAGCTCAACGCCATCTGACTATCCTGAATGAAATCTCCGAAGGGAATCATTTAACCCAAAGGGCGATAGCCGATAAAATGGGGATAGCCCTAGGTTTGGTCAACCTCTATCTTAAGCGGCTTATTCGAAAAGGATTTGTCAAAGTCTCAAACATTTCTTCCAATCGGATCAAATACCTGATAACCCCTAAAGGTATGGCCGAGAAAGGACGTTTGACATACGAATTTATGGGATATTCTCTTGGTCTTTACCGTGAAACCAGGAAAAATATTCGGGAGGGACTGGAAGCCTTAAGCGGGAAGGGCATTCATCGAGTGGCTATTTACGGGACCTCTGAGGCGGTAGAACTGACTTTTCTAACTTTAAGAGAAATTGGGGTGGAAGTATCGATTATCATCAGTGAGGAAGGGTACAAAAGCTCTTTTTTAGGTATCCCGGTCCGGGGTTTGGACGAAGTTTCTCCTGAGGAATTCGATCTCATCATTGTAGCCAGCTTTCCTTTGGATGAGTTTAGGGTCCAGTCCCTGGAACAGTACGGCATACCGAACGGGAAAGTTTTTACTTTGTATCCATGAGAGAAGATTTTTCCCCCGAGATTTTTTCGGACAAACATCGAGACCTTTGATTAATGTTTGACAAAAAAGTGATGTTTTCTGGGGAGAAAAAATAAGATAAGATATTAAAATTAAGAGAGTTTTTAAAAATGTTCAATTTTGTTCAAGGTCAAGGAAGGCGAAAATTTTAACCATAGGAATACTTTTAGTATTTTGAGGATTAAAATTTGAGTCTGACGCAGAGATTGGGCAAAAGGGAACGTTTTTCAAAGCTCTCAAGAAAGGGGGGAAACCTCTTGAAATTAAGGTCACAGTTAAATAATAGTTGGTTAAGGCAGTTTTTATGCTTGAAAAGAGAAAATCCCGGGGCAGCGGGATTTACCCTGATCGAGATCTTGATCGTTGTGGCCATCATCGGACTGATTGCTTCAATGATTGCCCCCAATCTCATCGGGCGGTTTGAACGATCTAAAGAAGAAATTTGCAAAGCCCAGTTGGAAACCCTGTCTTCGGCGGCCCAAGCCTTTAATCTGGATATGAATAAATTCCCGGCAACCCTGGAGGAATTGATCAACTCCTCAGATCCTAAATGGCGGGGCCCCTATCTTTCCAAGCGAGTCATCCCCAAGGATCCCTGGGGTCGAGATTATCAATACAAATTACCCGGCGAGCATGGCCCCTTTGATCTTTATTCCTTGGGGCCCGACGGTCAAATGAACAACAAATCCATCACCAACTGGTAGTAAAAAATTTACCAAAGATATTAAAAGTTTTTCGTTAAGAATTCGGATATTGGGTTCTTACCAAATTGAAAGCAGCCATAGGTTGCCTAAAATGTCAAAATCAAAAATTTTGTTGGAGCTTTGGATTTCATTTGCTATTTGAGTTTTGACATTTGACATTAATAATCACGAATAAAGGTTAGAGATAAATTCTCAGATTTAAAGGTGTAAGAACCAAATGAGACTTATTGGAGAATATATAAAAGACCTCTTTGGGATTAAGGAAGAGGAACTGAACAAAGCCTTAGAGCTGCAAAAACAATTGGGGGGGCGTGTCGGTCAGATTTTAATTCAGATTGGTTCCATTACCGAAACCCAATTGATGGAGGCCTTATCCCGACAACTCCGGATCCCTCTGCTTGCCGATGATCAGGAAGAAGATGAAAAAATGATCGAAAATCTCAACGGGCAGCTCAGTTATGATTTTTTGATCCGGAACAACTTTTATCCTTTTCAGATTGATCCCGACAACAAACGACTTAAAGTGGTTACCAATGACCCTTTAAATCATTCGGTCTTGGATTATATCAGAAAGAACCTGAAATACGCCATCGACCTCTATTTGGCCCCGGAGGAGAAAATCAGGGAGCTGTCCCACACCTATCTCTTCGAGCAGGAAAAGGATTTCATTTCCTTAAGTATGGAAGAAGATACTGAGAAATTAAAGGAAATGGCCTTTGAAGCACCGGTGATCAAATTTTTAAACAACCTTTTAAGCCGGGCTATTGAGCTGAGGGCTTCTGATATTCATATCGAATCGGCTGAAAAGCGGTACCGGGTTAGATTCCGGGTTGACGGTATCCTGCATGATATGGATACCCTGGAAGAGGCTTTTTATCTGGCGATCGTCTCCAGGATAAAACTCTTGGCCGGCCTGGATATTGCTGAAAAGCGATTGCCTCAGGATGGAAAATTCAGCACCAAAGTGGCCTCACTCCTTTTGGATCTAAGGGTTTCCACAATGCCGATGGTAAGCGGGGAAGGGGTGGTCTTGCGGCTTCTCTATCGGGAGAAACTGACTTTTGACATCCAACGCCTGGGACTCGAAGAAGACCATTCGGAAACTTTGGTTCGCCTTATTTCCAATCCATACGGGATCCTTTTGGTAACCGGTCCTACAGGATCCGGAAAATCCACCACCCTGTATTCCATGTTGACCCGACTCAACAGTAATGACCGGAAAATCATCACCATCGAAGACCCGGTGGAATATCAATTAACCGGTATCAACCAGATTCAGGTCAAAAGTGAAATAGGTTTAACTTTTGCCAGTGCCCTTCGTTCCATCCTGAGACATGATCCGGATATCATCATGGTTGGAGAAATAAGGGACCGGGAGACCGCCGAGATTTCTATCCAGTCGGCCCTGACGGGTCACTTGGTTTTTTCTACTCTCCATACCAATGACGCTCCCAGCAGCCTTTTCCGAATGCTCGAGATGGGGGTAGAGGACTACCTGCTCAATGCCTCCATTATCGGGGTGCTGGCCCAGCGGATTGTTCGAAAGAATTGTCCCTTCTGCATCCGTGCCGACCGGCCGTCGGAGGCCCTGATAAACGAATATCGATTGGTTGAGCTGGCTGAAAAATTTAGAAATCTGACCAAAGGGGACCTGGATTTTAAAAGAGGGGAAGGATGCCCAAAATGTGCCGGGACGGGATATCGGGGGAGAATTGCCATCTTCGAACTTTTCGAGTATTCTGATGCCATTAAAGAGGTCTTTTTGGAGGAGCGCTCCCTGGAAGCCCTGAGTACGGCCCTGCAACGCAATCAACCGGGATTCAGGATCTTACGGGAAGACGGGATGCTCAAGGTAATCAAAGGATTAACCACTCTTGAAGAAATTTTAAGGGTAAGTTGATGGAATTTATCTATAGCGGTCTTGATTCCTCCGGGCAGGAAACAAAGGGTACCCTTTTGGCCCCAGATCACCTCAATGCCATGGGTAAGCTCAAGTCCAGGGGGCTTACCGTAGTTGATTTGTATGAAAAAAAATCCAGGGAAAGGAAAACCTTTTCCCTTAGAAAGGGGATAACCGATCAGGATATCTATAATTTAACCAAAGAATTAAGCATACTACTGCGTTCAGGAATCCGGATCGACAAGGCCTTTGAGATGCTGATCCCCCCCTCGGCCAAAGAGGAGTTGAAAGATATCCTTTCCCGTATTTTAACCGATATTAAAGCCGGCAAAGGGGTAGCCCAGGCCTTTAGTCAAACCAGCCGTTTCAGTCCTTTGCTGATCACCATGATCCATGTTGGGGAGGCAACCGGAGAACTTTCCTCGGCTTTTGAAAATCTTTCCCAATATCTTCGATTTCAGATTCAATTTAAGGCCGAGGTTCGGAATGCCCTGACCTACCCCCTATTTCTCATGGCCATCAGTCTGTTGACCCTGATTGGGATATTTAATTTTGTCATTCCCCGATTCTTTAGCATTTTTGGGACCAATATCGCTTCTTTGCCCCTGATCACTAGGATCCTTTATTCCCTTAGCCAATGGCTCAATTTTCGGTATCTGGCCCTCTGGACCGGTCTTCTATTGGCCCTTTTTCTACTGAAGAAGTTCTATCTGTCTCAGTTAAAGATTCCTCCCCTGAACACCTACCTTGTGCGTCTTCCTCTGTTCGGCAAGCTCATTTTACATCTTGAGCTTTCCCGATTTTCCTACTCCATGTATTCCATGCTTCAAAGCGGTGTGGAATTTATCAAGGCCTTAAAACTATCGGCGGCCCTTATCCAGAACAGCTACCTTCGGAATCCTATCGAGGCCTTAGTGGAACAGATCAAGGAGGGCAAAAAAATAGCCGATGTCTTTTCTCAGGTAAACTTCCTTCCTGAATTGTTTCCCAACTTGCTGCGGGTCGGAGAAGGGAGCGGGAATCTAAAGGAAATATTTTTTGAACTGTTTCAGATCTATGATGAACGGTTTAAAAACGGGATGAAACGGGCGCTGGTTTTGATCGAGCCGATCATCATAGTCCTGATGGGGGGTATCGTTGGATTCATTGTCATCTCATTGATTTTGACGGTCATGAGTGTCAGCAGTATCAAGTTGTGATGATAAATAAATGAAGTTCAAATTCCAAAGCCCAAATGATAAATAAAATCCAAAGACCAAAGCTCAAATGACCAACGAAGCTCAAAATCCCAATGATTAAAATAGATCAAGTCTCAACTATTCCATTGATTAATTTAGACTCTGACATTCATTTGGAATTTGGATTTTGAAATTTGATATTTTCCCCTATTGTTTGTTGAACAATGAATGTTTCAAGGATTGAAATTTGAGACTGACACAGAGATTGAGCAAAAGAGGGCATTTTTCGAAGGTCTCAGGGTTTACCCTGATCGAGATTCTTGTGGCCCTTTCTCTGATTAGTTTGTTGTTCTCGGTCAGTTTGCCCATCTCCTTCGGCCTTTACCGTAGCTATAATGCCTCGTTGAAAGCCGAAACCGTCATGCTTTTTATTTCCCAGCTTCGTCGGGAATCTTTTCTTTATAGTGAATCCAATCTCGTGTCCTCTTTAAACGGTCGGCTGATTATCAACGGGATAGAAAAGACCTTCCCGGAAATAAAAGTCCAGGTCCCCCAGCCCATCGAATTTTACAAAAACGGGACTACTTCCGGGGGCACGGTCCAGATGGCTGTAGGCGATGAGCACTATGCCCTGACGATTCAGGGCCCCTTTGGAGAACTCCATTTGGAAAGAAAAGGTGCCTGACTTGGGCCGGAAAAATTTTTACGCCATGACTCTTTGAACTTATCTCTAACATTTAATAAAACGAATTGTTAAATCCGAAATTCAAAGCACGAAACCCGAAACAAGCACGAATGTCTAAAATCGAAATGATCGAAACAAAAACATTTTGAATTTTGATATTGTGTCTTTTGAATTTGTTTCGAAATTCGAAATTCGGATTTCGAATTTGAATTTCAAAATTTCAAGTTAATTTGGTGAGGTTTATTATTATCTCTCATGATGTTCAAGGTTAAAGGCGCTGTTATAAACCCCTCGATGGGATTTATCCTGATTGAGGTTTTGATCTCCGGTGTGATATTAACTACCAGTATAGCCGCTACCATGTATCTCTTTCGAATGGGCTTTGATTATTTAGAGAGGGCCAATCAATCCAATCTCCTGTCTTCCAAATTGATTCAGGCCGCCGGCCTGATCAAAAATCTGGACCTCCAACAAAAAAACGGGTCCGAATTGTTAGGGGACCGTGTGGTCTTGAAATGGGAGGCCCAATTATTAGGTCGTGCACGGCCGGTTAAAAAAGGAGGGGAGTTTTCGATTCAATCGCTTTACGAGATATCCCTGTACCGAGTCCATGTTATCCTGAGCCTTAAAGGGATCGAGAGGGACTATACAATTAACGCCTTTCGCTATAAACCGCTCTTTACCCCCGGTGAGTTTGACTTTTAAAGAACACAGAGGCAATGATAAAGAGCAAATGGCCAATGAATGAAAAATAAAGTTCAAATGTCAAAGCCCAAAGGTCAAATGTCAAATGGAGTTCAAACGGATCTGTCGGATTATTTGGATTTTGAAATTTGAACTTGAATAACGTAGGGGCGATGACCAAGCCCAAAGCTCTCTCAAAAGGCTACACTCTTATTGAAGTCCTAGTGGCCTTGGCTATTTTCAGTTCCATGATGGTTTTAGGAGGAATGGCCCTCAACCAGGGGCTTAAGCAGTATCACGGTTTGGCTGAAAAAGGACTGAATTTCTGGGATTACGCCAGAAATATCTGGATCGATAAAAGTATAAACTCCGCCCTGGATTATTATGTCTATACGATAGGCGAAGGATGGTTTCCCTATTTTCAAGGGACCCAGGACGGCATCTCCTATGTATCCTCCGCCCCTTTTGCCAGCGACCTGCCGGTGGTGGTTTGGCTGCAAAAGGAAGTGGACCGAGATGGGAAAAATTCTTTTGTTTATCATGAACTTCCTGTATATACAAAAAACTTTGAGGAATTGGAAAGGGAGTATTCCTTCGGGGATTATAAAAAAGGAAAATCCTTCAAGGTCCTGGAAGGTGTGGAGGACCTCCAAATCAGTTACTACGGGTATGATATCGTCCGTCGAAAATATACCTGGTGGAATGAATTTGAAGGACGGAAAAGGAGGACGCTCCCTTCTTTAATTAAAATATCTTTTGACCGGGACCAAATCAAAGAGGTCTTGCTTCTGAGTATCCAGGTAAATTCCCTGATGAAGCAGTATTATAATGATTACTATCAAAGGCAATATTAAAGGTTCTGCAACCATTCTGACCATCCTCATGGCCTCGGTGATAATCACCGTAGGTCTGGGATTTAACTGGATGGTCAAAGAGCATCTCAACGCTTCTGAGGGCTTAAAAAGGAAAGCCGAGGCCATGTTAAAGGCCAGGTCGGCTTATGATTCCATCATCTATCTTCTGCTGACCGGGCAAACCCTGCGGCGGGAGATGGCCGTGTCTGTGGATAAGGAAATTTCGGAAATAGGATCCCTCCCGCTCAACGGCCAAATGATTCCCTGGATCAAAGATGAACTGGTTGTCCGGATTCAGGAAAGCAATGGCTTGTTATCCCTGGTTAATGTGAATACCGGGGCCTTGCAAAGATTACTAAAGATGAAGGGTGGACTGGATGACACCTCGGCTTCAGGGATTATAAATAGTTTTTTAGATTGGACAGATCCTGATAATCTGGTCAGGGTCAACGGGGCCGAAGCGTTTTATTATAAGGGAGAAGGAAAGCCCTATACTCCCAGGAATTATGCGGTTCAATTTAAAGAGGAAATGGAATGGATTAAGGGGATGGGAAGGCCATTGTTTCAAAAGATAGCGACTCAGATCACCACCCTTCCGGTGACCGGATTCAATCCCAACACAGCAGACGATGATGTGCTTACCGCTTACTTGGATTTAACCCCGGAAACCCTCCAAGTACTTAAGGACTCCATGGCCCAGAAGCCCGTTTCCTCAGATGCCGAGTTATTTGCCCTTACCGGTCGAAAGATCAGCACCCAGAGTGAGGGCATTTTCTTTTTTCCTTCCCCCTTTCTTGAGGTAACCGTGCGGGTCGGTCAACCCCGGGGACTCTTTGCCATTCGGGCCGGTCTGGATATCCGACAAGACTTGTATTTTCCTTACCGTATTTTATACTGGGTGGAGGAATAGGGTCGATGGCAAAGCCCAAATGATAAATGAAATTCAAATGACAAATGAAGGCCAAAATCCAAATGACCAAAAAAGATCAAGGCTCACATATTCTACTGGTTAATTTGGATTTTGAAATTTGACATTTATTTTTCCCGCTACCATAATTAATATTTAATTTAAATTAATTCGGATACCTTTCATAATGTCCCTCTTGGTCGCCTACTGGCAAAAAGATAAATTAGAGGTTTATAGCTATATCCAGGATAAACCGGTAAAACAGGCTTCCGGACCATTGGATCAACTTAAGCCCTTCAGGTCGGCCTGGGGCCAAAAGGTTTTAATTGTCGGGAGGGAAAACCTGTTTCAAATCCGTAAGAGATATCCCCCGGCCCCGATAGATAAATTAGCCAAGGCCATAACCTTGGAGGTGAAAGAACTCTTTCCCCTTTCCAACCCGGCCTTTTATTTCCGGATTTATAAATCGTACTCGACCTATACCCTGATTGACCTTTGGGGGTGGGAAAAAGGGGAGGTGGAAAGGCTGCGAGAGGTTTTCCCCTATACCCATCTGATACCCGAAGATCTGGTTTTTGTCCCGGATTCTCCGGAAATCAATATCTATTCTTACGGAGGCATGATCCATATTCTGGCCCATTCGTCCAATCGATTTTTATCCGGGACCTCCTATCCGGATAAAGGACTGGAAGAAGGGGAGGTGGGTCTTTTTTTCCACGGCCTGGGCACAGAAGGCCCCCCGATCAAAAAGATAAAAATCTACGGGTCGTTGTTGAAGGGATTGAAAGGGGAGGGATTGCCGGAAATCTGGAGGGGGCCGGATATGGATTATCCGCTCTGTCTGGATAACCTTCCCGGTCTTAACCTTAAAGAATTTATTGTCAAACAAGGGCTGAGAGTCCCTTTTAAGATGGATCTCCTGGCCAGGTTCTGTATTATCCTTTTATTGGGATATGGACTGTTGCTTTATCTGACCACCAGAAATTACGACCGGACCTTAGAGGAGATCGGCAAAAAAATAGAATTCTTGGACAAAAAAAAGATCCGGGTCCCGACCGACACCCAAGGGGAGGACTATTCAGAGATTGTCCGGGAGGTCAATAAAAGATTAAAAGCCAGTCCATCACTGCTGAATGTTATGGACCTTCTGGCCCAGACCCTGCCTAAAGGGACCTTGATCAACCGGATGGTCCTGATTGAAAACAACCTGGAATTAGTGATATTCTCAAAAGAACCCCTAGCAGTTATCAGGAAGCTGGGAAATACCGACGGCATCAAAGCCGTCAAACTCAAGGGGCCGCCGAACAAAGGTGGAACATCAGAGGTCTATTCTTTTGCTTTGACTGTGGAGTTAGATAAAAAATGATCGGACGATTATTGGACTTCATCAAAGGTAATATGAAAACGATCGGTTTTTACCTGGTTATCGTTTTGGCCCTGGTCAGATTCCTGATTTATCCCCTCCAGGGGTCGGTCAAAGAAAAAAAAGTCCTTTTAGGCGAACTGTCGGAAAGGTATCGCCTTAAGGTTCTTGTTTCTCAAAGACAAGAGGAAGCCCCGACGGAGAAAAAGATAGTCGATAAAAGTGCTGTTTTCCCCCATTTATTTGATAAGGGGATCAAGGCCACCCAGATACAGTCCGATGTGCTGGAACAGTTTATTAAAATGGCTGAAAAGAATGGCCTGAAGGTCATGAATTTTGAAATAATGGACCCGATTATCGGGAAAGGCCTGACCGAATTGCTGGTCAAAATACGGCTGCAAGGTCAACCTTGGAGTCTTTTGGAGACCATAAAGGCCGGAGAAAAGGAGGAAAAGGTCCTCAACCTGAAATCCATAGAGATTAACAGGCTCGCGGCGGACCTTTCTTATTCCTTGACTTATTCCGTGTTTCGCCTGGAAAAATGACCGCCTCGGAAAAGTCTATATTTTATGAGGAGCAGATAAGATATTAGAATGCTTTCACCGCAAAGGCGCAGAGGTCGCAAAGAAGTTTTCTCTCCGAGTTCTCGGCGTCTCTAACGAGTTACGTTTTCAGCGTAACGAGTGGACGGTGAAAAATATTTCTGGAAAAAGAACCATGAATAAAAAGTATTTTCCAGAGCTCATCGGTCTTCTGGTCATATTTTCTCTGGCCTTCCTGTTTGCCGGGAAGCCGGGAATACCAAAGTTCCAATCCGCTCCCCGGGCCGTGGCGAGACCATCTCTGCCGAGTCCCCAAACAATACCGGAGGACATGGGGATCAAACGGACCGGTTCGATAACCCTGACCCTTCAGGAGAGGAATATTTTTTCCGAAGACGGCAAATATTTAAAACCGGGAGAGAAACCCAAACCGGTCTTGCCTGAAAATCCCTATACATTGATCGGTATTTTGGACGGGAGAGAAAGGAAGGCGGTTTTTCGAGAGTATACGGGAAACCTGGTGGTGTTGACGAAGGGTAAGAAACTGATTGATGAGGCCGTCATCACCCGGATCGATTCCCGATCGGTACAGGTTAAAAAGGAAGGCAAAGACCGAGAGTTAAAGATATTTCAGATAGCACCCCCCAAGCCCTTAAGGATAAAAAACCCTTGACATTTATGGCAATTTCTGTCTTTTTGGTAAATAAAATGAAACTCTTTTTTACCACAGAGTACTATGGTGAATAGATATAATGGTAAAATTAAGACGTTTGAAAAATTCTTATTCACCGCAAAGACGCAAAGATCGCCGAGTGAATCATTTTTTTTGTTCAATCCCGTGAGAGGCGGGATTGAACAAACCAGATCTGGCCTTCGGCTAAATTATTACCAGCAGAGTAGCGAAAGCTTTTTCCTTTTTGTCCTCTCAACAGAAAGGAAAAAATTTTTTTTCTTTGCGCTCTTTGCGGCTTTGCGGTGAAAACTTTTTTTCAAAAGGCCAAATTGATACGAGTTTTGAAATTATTAAGGAGTCCTGAACCTTGTTGAATAAAAAAACTTGCTTAATCGTTTTCTTATTTATATTTCTAAGCGGGATCTTTTTCGTCAATACGGCCCTGGCAGGCCCGGAAATCTATATCTTTAAAGATGATGGGGCTACTTATTTTACCAATACACCTGGTCAGGGACGAATAAAGGTCAAGCTGCCTTTGAAAAAATTCCGGGAGAAAATCTATTTCCCTTTTGTCGATCAGTCGGGTAGCGGCTATCAATCCCTGATCTCCGAAGCCAGTCAGCAGGTTGATCTGGACCCTCATCTGGTCATGGCTGTAATCAAGGCCGAGTCCAATTTTAATCCCTTGGCCGTTTCACCTAAAGGGGCCATGGGGTTAATGCAGCTCATGCCCGCCACCGCCAAAGAAATGGGGGTGGACAATCCCTTTGATCCGGCGGAAAACATTCGCGGTGGGATGAGATATTTAAGTCGGATGTTGAATCTGTTTAACCAGGATGTCCCCCTGGCCCTGGCGGCCTATAATGCCGGCCCGTTACGGGTCATGGAACACAAAGGGATCCCGGCAATTACTGAAACCAGAAATTATATACAACAGGTTTTGAATTATTATAAAACCCAAAAGTTATAATTCCAAATAAAATCCAAAGACCAAAGCTCAAATGACCAATAAAGCTCAAAATCCAAATGACCAACAAAGACAAGGCATATAAGGTTTGGAGAAAATGTCATTGATCTAGTAAGACTTTTGCTTTATTGGTTACTTTGAATTTTAACATTCATTTGGAATTTGGATTTTGACATTTGAACTTTTATTTTAAGTAGGCCTATGAAAATCCGCTTATTTCTAACAGTTTCAATCATTCTTATTCTCTTCCTGTTCGGCTGTGCGACGGAACAGCCTTATAAGCCCACAACCTTGCCACGGACTTCCGAATCCCAGCCTCAGGTGGCGGAAGAGCCTTTATCGGCTGCTGAGAAGCTCCCAAAGGTTGAAGCCCTGCCTTCCCTGGCTTTCAGCAGAGAGGTGCCCGAGAAACCACTTCCCCCAAGAGAGCCGTTTGATACCAAGCGGATATCCCTTACCGAAGGTCCGGTCTTGATCAATGTTGAAAAAATGCCCCTTTCCGATTTCATTATCTATGCCTTGGGCGAGACCTTGAAGGTGGCCTTTGTGATGGATGAACAGATTATGGCCAACAAGACCCCCATTACCATGAGCATGCCCGGGCCCATGCCTGCGGATAAGGCCTTGGAGATCATTGTAGGCCTTTTTGAGCGTTATGGCCTCTATCTGGAAGAAAAGGCCGGGGCCCTTTATGTCCTTAATAAGTCCCCGGAGCCCAAACAGCCCTTTGATGTCCGGGTCGGCCGGGAAGGGGCCGAGAGCTCGGCGGATATCCTCCAGGTGGTGCCGTTAAGACACCTCCGAGTCTATGAAATAGAACCCCTTATCCGGGAGATGTTTAAAACCGGTATTCAGATAAAACCCTATATAAAAGAAAATGTCCTTATTCTCTATGGCAAGGCCTTTCAAATCAAGCAGGTTATCGAGTTTATAAATATCTTCGATCTGCCTTCTCTGGGCGGTAATAAACTTTTTCTCCTCCGGCTCACCTATTGGCAGGCGAATGATTTTATCAAACAGATCTCCGCTATCCTGGAAGGATTGGGATTCGTTATAGCCAAAACTTCCAAGGACCCGGGGATTATGCTGATCCCCATCAAGCAGCTTAACAGTATCCTGGTCATATCACCTGATGATACTACGGCCAAGTATGTTTTGGATTGGAAAGATCGGCTGGATACCGCCGAGGCCT
>Ga0299912_10003741_pt1 | contig 12419 bp, 9 predicted proteins | sample RVTome_2_FD_207667 | JGI IMG/M metagenome (GOLD analysis project Ga0299912, IMG submission 207667) | Soil microbial communities from uranium-contaminated site in the Upper Colorado River Basin, Wyoming, United States - RVT95D214 (version 2) ... | reverse complement strand
AGCTTTTGCCTTTGCGCTGCTAGCCTTTTCCACGTTTGTTTACGATACGCTCGATGTCTCCACGCGCCTTGCCCGCTATATCTTGCAGGAAATAACCGGCTGGCAAGGTCTGTCCGGTGGGTGTTTGGCAGCGTTGGTGAGCCTGGCTGCCCCACTGGTCTTTCTTCTGCTGACAAAAGAAAAAGCCTATCTGGTCGCCTGGCCAATCTTTGGCACCAGCAACCAGATGCTCGCCAGCCTGACATTACTTGTTATATCTATCTGGCTTGTCCGGTCGGGTAGAAGCGCTGTTTACACTATCTTGCCGATGATATTCATGCTGGTGACAACCGTAACGGCGCTGATTCTTCAGATCAGGCCTTTTGCCCTGTCATTTGCGGATATTCTCGCGGGTAAAGCTGTTAAACCGGAAGTTGTAATCTCTGGGATTTGTGGCGTTGTTCTGCTGATACTGGGTGGCTTATCGGTGCTTATTGGAGCAGTGACCCTGCTGGCAAAGCCGGGCAAAAGTACCCCGCAATAAACCTGTCCTGAGCGAAGTCGAACGATTGCGGGGCTAAATACGTTGATTCTATGGAGGCTCGGCAGAAATAGGGGTAAGCTTGAAGGTGACCTGAGCGGGCGGCTGCGGCGGTACGATCTCGCCGCTCTGAACAAAAGGCCAGGGTAGGTTGTAAATGACATCCCTTTTTTGCTCGCCCTGGACTTGTTCGTCGCCATCGAGGATTTGCAGGGTCATCTGGAACGGCTGCTGCTCATAAGCCTGCTTGGCCTCACGGGTAGCCCGGATGGTAAATGGACGTAATACTTCAGACAGATTTTTTACTTCCACCCAATATTTGCCCTGAAGGTTAAGACTCTTTTCGATTCCGAGCTTGGCGCTGCCTATAGTTTGTTCGCTTAATACATCTTCAGCGGAAGGCAGGGTAACTTTGACTTTTGTAGATACGTCTCTCTGTTGGCCTCCAGGCAGTTCGACGTATGGCGTTTTTGCGATAGCCGAGGCCCTTGCACGCTCAAGTTCGCTGGATGTCAGCCGAACTTTTGCTATGGGCGTCTGGTCCTCAGGCACAAAAGCCTCCACCTCTGCGGGGTCAACACTTGCCTCTTGTCGCAGAAGTCCGTTTTCGTCGAAGCATCGAACAGTCAGCGACTTTTTGGCTAGTTGATGGATACTAACAGTCAAGCTTGACGGTTCGCAGGCCTCGACTGTGATGCCGAGGTCTTTTGTCTGCTTATTCTGTTTCAAGAGATTCAGCACGTCCATACGATGCTCGCCCGGCTTAGTCATCCCTTGGCCTTCGGGATCAAGAAAGAATTCGCGTTCCAGCGTACCTTTGTTTCGCATTTGCTCTACCTCGGCGATTTTGGATGCCGGGCCCCTAAGCTCGACATTGTACACCGCAGCAGATGAAGTAGGCGATCCGTGCTCGTCTTGGAAGGTTGCCAGAAGAGCCGGGTTGATGGACCCGGCTATCCTTATAGTAACGGTGGGAATGGAGAATTCTCTCTCCTGGGCCAGGTCTGCCCAGACCCAGATTAAAGCCGTCAAAGATATGACAATTGCGCTTTTGCCAAGTTTGATCTTTTTTGCCACTTAACGCTTCCAGAGCCTGCCGATCCGCCCAAGCCGGACTGCGAAAGCAGGCACAACAGCATCAATCATCGTACCGGATAGATGCGACCTGAGTTGAGACTCCGTTACGTTTCGTACCAACTTGCCGCCATGAGCAATGGAGATGGCACCGCTTTCCTCGCTTACCACTACGCAGGTGGCGTCGGAACCTGCTGATATGCCTACAGCGGCTCGATGGCGGGAGCCCAGCTCGGCGCCGTCTATACGGCGTGCCGTCGGCGAGCGCCGGTCTTCTTGTTTAATGGCCACTGCCTCAGTCAAAGGAAGCTGCACCCTGGCGGCAACTACTCGGTCGTCCCGAATTACGACCGCCATATCGTGAAGGCTGGTGCCAGGGTGAAAAATAGTCTTGAGAAGCTCTGCGGTGACCTTGGCATCGACTTGAACACCGGTCTCTATGAATTCACCTAACGCCACCCGTTTTTCGATAACCATAATCGCCCCGGTGCGGGCAGCGGAAAGCTCGGCTGCGGCGGTGATTATCTCCTCGACAGTTTTGGATAACGCGTGTGACGAGCCGGTCCACAGACGGGGCTGACCAATTCGCATAAGAACTCTGCGGATCTCCGGCTGAAAAGCGGCAACCGCAATAATCAAAACCGCAATCAAAAATCCCTTATAAAGATACTGCAGCCGGACAAAATCGAGCTGCTGAACTACCAGGTTCAACAGCAGCACACCAGCAACCAGGATCAATAGCACCCCGCGGAACAGTCTTTCTCCACGCGTGCCTTCCAGAAAATCCACCACCCAGTAGACTACCAGACCGATCAGGGCCAGTTCAATGCCAACAACCCACCAATCGTATTTTGCTACTCGGCTGAAGTAATCTCTGAAGAAAATGAGTGTTTCCACAGGCGTTCAGATCAAATATCAAAATGCAAACATCAAAACTGAGGAATCCGGTTGTGAATTCTGATTTTTACTTCTTGATTCTTACGTTTCCCTATCAGGGCATTCTCAGGTCGGTGAGCCTGCTGGGTCTGTCAAGGAGCAAGGTTCTGTCTATGTCTGCCATCATCTCCTGCTGGTTGATGCAGAGAGCACGCTCGTGTCTTCTGCGCCCTTCCGCAGTGGTCTCGCCCGGCTGGTCGCAGCAGCAGCCGCCAAGCAGAAGAATCAGACCACAAAGAGTAAAGAGGAAAGTAAACAGGCACAAGGCAAAGTCTCTTACTGTTAGTTTCTCGTTTTTAAGTTTCTTTATGTTCTTCATCACAGCTTTCCTTTTATCTTCTGGAACAACTTAATTATAGCAGTCGTCATCCCACCTGTCAATGCGAAAAGCACTTTGCAGGAGCAGTTGATTAGTTGACTCAGTTTGGCCAATTCGTTAAACTACGTTTGGGGTGCTGTTAACAAGAGGTATATGATGAAAGAAAGCTGCGGTTTGTTCGGCATTTTTGGTGACTCGGAAGCCGTGCAAAAGACATATTTTGGCTTGCACAGTCTTCAGCACCGCGGCCAGGAGTCGGCAGGAATCGCCTCCAGCGACGCACAATTTCTCCAGTGCTACAAAGGTATGGGGACGGTCAGAAGGGTTTTCCGCAGCGGTTCGGGCATTCTGGAGAAACTGTCTAACTCGATAGCGATCGGCCACGTCCGCTATTCAACGACAGGCGGCACCAAACCTGCCAATAGTCAGCCGTTTCTGGCTGAGTATTCCCGCGGGCAGGTGGCCATCGCCCATAACGGAAATCTTACAAACGCAGCGCTGATGCGCGACGAGTATGAAGCGTACGGCAGCATCTTCAAATCTACCAGCGATACCGAGATAATCATTCATCTGCTGGCTAAGCCCACGCATGTTCGTAAGCCCGACCCGCTGGCTCACGTACTAAACCATTTGCAGGGGGCGTACTGTCTATTATTTTTGTTTGCCGACTGTATTGAGGCGGCGCGGGACCCTTACGGCATTCGTCCCCTGGCTATTGGCCAGACCGAGAAGGGTAACTACGTGGTGGCAAGTGAGAGCTGTGCATTTGATGCAATGGGAGCAAGGTTTATCCGTGAGGTCGAGCCGGGCGAAATCGTTACGCTGGACAAAACTGGGCTTTCCAGCAGATTCTTCGTCCAGCCCGGCACGGTTACTCCCGCCCACTGTATCTTTGAGCACGTCTATTTTGCAAAGCAAAATAGCCGCATCTTTGGCGAAAACGTGCACGAGCTGCGAAAAAAACTCGGCAGACGATTGGCGATAGAGCATCCGGCGGACGCGGACGTGGTAATTCCCGTGCCCGACTCGGGCACATCGGCGGCGATAGGATACGCCGAGCAAAGTAGAATACCGTTCGATATGGGCTTAGTCCGCAGCCACTATGTCGGCAGGACATTTATCTCGCCGGACCAGAAACTGAGAGAGCTGGAGGTGAACCTCAAGCTGCAGGTAGTTAACGAAGTTGTCGGCGGCAAGCGTGTCGTGGTCGTGGATGATTCAATCGTGCGCGGCACGACCACAAGGGGTAAAATCAGAGCATTGCGCCTGGCCGGTGCAAAAGAAATCCACATGCGCGTCAGTTGTCCGCCGATTCGGTTTCCATGCTACTACGGGGTGGATTTTCCCACCAAAGAAGAGCTGCTGGCGAACAACCGCACTTTGCCGCAGATCAAAGAATTTCTTGAGGTGGATAGCATCGGCTATATGTCGCTGGAAGGGCTGCTTGGCTGTGCGAATCTGCCGGCGGACCACTACTGCACCGCCTGCTGGACCGGCCGATACAGAATACCCGTAGATACTGCCGGCAGAAAATTCGCCTTGGAACGCTACCCAATGCGCACGTTTGACGAATCAGAGTAAAGGATCAAGGAACACTGATGGCTGACTACATAACCTATGAACAGTCCGGTGTGAGCGTCGATGCGAGCGACAAAAGTGAGGAACAGATTTACTCGCATCTATCCAGCACCTTTGGGCCGAGAGTTATTGAATTGCCGGGCGGTTTTGCGGGCCTATTTCGGCTCGACTACGATGAAAAGCTCTTTAAGAAGAACTATAAGAACCCTGTTCTTGTGGCCTGCACTGATGGCGTGGGCAGCAAGGTTCAACTGGCCGCCAGGATTAAAAAGTACAACACTGTCGGCATCGATTTGGTGGCGATGAACGTCAACGACATGCTGGTGGTCGGCGCTGAGCCACTATTCTTCCTGGACTATCTGGCAGTGCACAAGCTGGAGCCGAACGTAATAGTCGAGATGGTAGAAGGCGTTGCCGCTGGCTGCCGAATTGCCGGCTGTGCATTGATCGGCGGAGAAACTGCTGAAATGCCCGATACCTACAAAAAGGGCGATTTCGATATGGCGGGCTTTGCGGTAGGGGTCGTTGAGCGCAGAAAGCTCCTCACCGGAGCAAATGTCAAAGCCGGTGACATTATTCTGGGCCTGGCCTCAACCGGGCTGCACTCCAACGGCTATGCACTGGCTCGCAATATCTGCTTCAAACGCCTCGGCCTGAAAATGACCGATGTGCTGGATGAGCTCGATGGCGCAGTGCTGGGTGATGTGCTGCTGGAGCCGACGCGAATATATGCCCGGTCGATAGTGAAGCTGCTGGCCCACTACAAGGTCAAAAAAGTCGTGCGCGGCATGGCGCATATTACGGGCGGCGGACTGGTGGGCAATATCCCGCGGGCCGTTCCCAAGAACTGTGACGCGGCAATCAAAAGGTCCAGTTGGCCGGTGCACAAAATATTCACGTTCCTGCAAGATAAAGGCCCTGTCGAAGAAGGGGAAATGTTCAGAGTCTTCAATATGGGTATCGGCTTTGTGCTGATCGTAGCCGAGGACTTCGCCGATTCGATAGCTAAAAAGCTAACCAAGCTCGGCGAAAAGGTCTACGCGATAGGCAGGATCACCACAGGTACCGGCAAGGTGGTTCTGAAATGATCATTGTTCGTGACCAGTAAGCTAAAAACAGCAGACCGCGATACCGCCAGTCGCCCGCATAGATTCATCCTGGCAGTGATAATCTATGCTTGCTTCGCCATATATCTCTACAGCTCTCATTTGGAGAACCTGCGCTTACCACAGTACCTTCTCGTGGTGAATGTCTGTTTGGCTTCTCTGGGTTGTTTCGTTTTGAGTCGCAGGTGGGTCAGTTCATTTGCCGGGTCTTTTTTCGCCGGAGCAATCTACGGCTTCGGACCGTTCGTCCTGGGCCTGGCTAAATTCCACCCGACAGCCGGTTTTTTGGCCGCCGTTATACCCTGGCTATTTTGTCCGGCTGCATTTCTCGGCAAGAGTCACTGGCGGTGGGCCGCTTTGCTGCTTTCGGCCCTGCCGTTTTTGGCCGTCCTGCTTTTCTTCAGGGTATCCGCCGACTATCAGCTATTTGCAGTCGTAATCCAGACCAGCCCCCGCGCAAGCGGGGGCGATTTACTGGGTCTTTTTGCTCCACTGGTTGCAGCCAATCACAGCTTGGTCCCTTTGGGCTTTTATCATGTCCCGCTGGCAGCGCTATTGATGGGGTTTGGTATGCTGCTGGCCGCCCGGCGGATCGGCATAATGACTATTCTTTGCCTTGGTACGGTGCTGGCTTTTCGCGGTTCTTTCTTCAGTGTCAGTCCGATACTGTGGCTGAGTATTCCTGCCGTGTGTTGCTCGGTTTTGGTCGGCGTGGGCGTGCAGGGCCTTACCTCTGCGGGGTTTGCCGATAGAAAATGGGTCTTACTGGTTTCAATTATTCTGGGCACATTTGCGATCGTAGCGTTGCTTCTGGCGACAAGATACTTTCAGGTGTTTTTGGGTTTCGCAGCAGAATACGCAAGATTCTTTACCCAAACGGGCAAGATGTACATTCTTGGGGCAGTTGCGGTAGGAATAATATTTTTCATCATTCGCGCAAAGCTGCGAGTCACTGTCATTCGGCGGATCATTCTTTCAGCGGCGATGGCGATAGATATATTCTTTAGCGCAAGATTCATCGTCGATAAGGTTCTCTGAATCAAGCGTCGAGCGTCCATCACGCATTGAAGGTTTCTCGCTCGATTTGGCCGAGGTAGAATCGCCCATCGTTGCGCATGAATTTGATGATGGCGTCGAGTTGCCGATTTATGAAGGTCGCGTCATTTGAGACTATCGCCAGGGCAATGACTGCGCTGGTCTTATTATCCTGGTGATCCACTTCTGCGATGGAGATATTAAACCTGCTTTTGAGCCTGCCCAAAAGGCCCTTGACGATACTGCGTTTTTCTTTTAGGGAAGTCACTCCCTGCATATACATACGAGCCGTCATTACGCCGACAATCATGTACCTGTTCCTCGATGCTCGTCAGCTCGCAGGATGCTGCTGGCGGATTTTCTCCAGCAGGCGCTTTGTGGCTAAGATACCTTCGTCCTCGCTGAGCCTTTTGCCCTCGTATTCGATGCCCACGTAGCCATGATAGCCGGCGGCAAGCACGATGTCCACCATCCGATAGTAATCGATGGTGGTCTCGTTGTCTTGCTGGTCGAAATCGTAGCTTTTGGCGCTGACCGCCTTGGCATAAGGCATTAGCATCTTAACGGTTTCATAGCGGTCGGTCTTGGGCGGGAAATTGCCGAAATCAGGCAGCGTTCCGCAGTTCGCCAGGCCGACTTTTTCTATCACGCCGACAAGCCACTGCCCGTCGGAGGATAGTCCGCCGTGGTTTTCGACAATCACACTCAGGTTGTGACCGGCGGCGTATTCGCCCAGTCGCCGCAGTCCATCGGCAGCTAATTTCATTTGCTCCTGGTAAGTGCCTTTGGAATATGCGTTGACGCGGATGGAATGACAGCCCAAAAACCTGGCGGCTTCGACCCACCTATAATGGTTTTCGACCGCCTGCTTACGGTGTTTGGCGTCAGGGTCGCCGAGATGTCCTTCGTCGTCGCACATAATCAGTAGCGCCGTAACGCGGTGCTCCTCGGCACGCTTTTTCATTTCAGTCAGATACTTGGAGTCTTGGGCCTTATCCTTAAAGAATTGATTAACGTACTCGACCGCGTCGATGCCCAGGCTGCGGGCCTCTCCGGCAAAATCCAGATTATCCAGTTTGGGCCCGCCGCCAGCGGGCCGGCCCCGGAGCCTGCGATGCAGCGACCATTGGGCCAGGGAGATTTTGAAAGGCTCTTTTGAACCTGCCATTTACGGATTGTACCAGGAAATTGCAGTAGCAGCAAGGTTTTGCCTGAGCCAAACAGAACTTGAGCATAGCAGCTAGGTCTGGTAGACTATTTAGCCCCGCAATTCATTGCGGGGTTTGGTATTTGTGATTCGGAGTCGGCAGATGGATGTGCTTCTAATCGGCAGCGGCGGACGCGAGCACGCGATCGCCTGGAAATTAGTTCAGTCAAAGAATCTTGGCAAGCTCTACATCACGCCGGGTAATGCCGGCACAGCCATATGCGGCGAGAATGTGCCCATCCCGGCCACGGATGTCGGCAAACTGGTGGAATTCGCACGGCAGAATAAGGTCGGATTGGTCATCGTGGGTCCGGAAGACCCGCTGGCCGCCGGCGTGGTAGACGCGATGGAAAAATCGGGCGTAAAAGCGTTTGGGCCCAGTGCAGGCGCAGCTCAACTGGAAGCAGATAAAGCCTTTGCAAAGCAGTTAATGCGGGCTAGTGCCATCTCAACCGCGGAAGGCAGAATCTTCGAGAGATTCAGTGACGCCAAGGCCTATATAGCCAGCAGAGATGAGGCAGTAGTGGTAAAAGCGGCAGGCCTTGCGCAGGGAAAGGGAGTTATTGTCTGCGACGAGCCGGCAGACGGCATTTTGGCGGCTGAAAGAATAATGGTCGATAAGATATTCGGCCCGGCAGGCGACAAAATTGTCGTGGAAGATAAGCTCTTAGGTGAGGAAGCCTCAATACTGGCCTTTGTGGATGGGCGAAATATCTACGTTATGGAATCGTCGCAGGACCATAAGCCCATCGGCGATGGTGACACCGGGCCTAACACCGGCGGTATGGGTGCTTATAGCCCGGCGCCGGTAGTCACTGAGGAAATGATGGATAGAATCACGCGCGAGATTCTCGTGCCGGTCGTGGATGGAATGAATCGAAACGGCACGCCCTATAAAGGAGTGCTTTACGCGGGACTTATGATTACCGGCGCTGGGCCGAGAGTGCTGGAATTTAACGTTCGCTTCGGCGATCCGGAGACCCAGCCGATTCTGGCCCGGCTGAAAAGCGATTTGTTGGAGGTTTGCCTGGCGGTTTGTGATGGCAGGTTGGATGAGGTTACGCTGCGGTGGGACGAGCGGCCTGCGGTGTGTGTAGTAATGGCTTCAGGCGGTTACCCGGGCGATTATCAAAAGGGAAAGAAAATTACCGGGCTGGAGCAAGCTGAGCAGCTTGAAGATGTGGTTGTTTTTCACGCGGGCACTAAGGAGCAGAATGGAGATATCGTCACCAACGGCGGCAGGGTCCTGGGCGTTACCGCTCTGGGCGATACAATCGCAGATGCCAAGGCGCGAGCCTACGAAGCGGTTGGTAAAATACAATTTGAAGGCGCCTACTGGCGCACTGATATCGCCGATAAAGCAATCAAACTTACAAAATAGTTCGTTGTTCATAGTTCATCAGTGTTCGATGAACAATGAGCGATGAACAATGGACCAGGTGCAATGAACAAAGGCCGAGCAATGCGTTGGCTGCTGGCAGCTTTAGCCTTTCTTGTTGTTTTAGGGCTTGTATTTGTCTGGATAGTACGTGCGCTGCCGCACATCGCCCTGGCACAAATCGGCGAGATAACCAATACGAGAATTGGCGCCGAATCGGTGAGCCTCGGCCTTGATGGCTCAGTCCTCATTAAAAACCTCGTGATTAGGCCTGACCGGGAACAAGAATACGATGACGCGATACTCAAAGCCGAGACCGTATATGCCCGCTTTAGCATAGGCAGTCTATTGCTGTTGGGTCCCCGGCTTAAAGACATACGTGTCAATGATTTTGTATTTGATGCCCAGTATGACCTCGATGCAGGCAGGTGGAATGTAGCGGCGCTGAAAATCCGTGTCCCTCGGGATGGTTCCGGCGAGATGCCGGCAGTTCGCCTTAGCCAGGGGACATTGCAATATAGCAAGGTCTCAAATGGGCAGGCCACTGTTGCAGCGTCTGTGCCCGTTCGTGCGGAGTTCGGATTCGACCAGTGGACGCAAGAGGGCTACCGCTTTAATATACGGACGGCTGCACTATCCAGCGGCTTCGGCAAAAGCAACCTCAGCGGATTCTTCAAGCCCGCCCGCCCTGAGCTTGCCGAACGGGGCAGAATTACAGTTACGGGCGGCATTTCCTCGACGGACATTCCTGCTGGTTCCCGCGGAGCGGGGGCCCAGCTTGAGTGGGCCTGGGCGATAGACGTATTAGCCGCGGAGTTGAATTATGAGCAGGACCGCAACTATTCTCTTAAGCTGCGGATAAAAGATTTTCACAGCACGCATACTCCCGCGCCGGATGCTTTTGGATTAGTCCAAACATTATCGCTGGCCAAGTCTACCGCATTTGGCGCCCTGCAGAGTTTCTTCACCCGATACAGTCCTGTCGGAACAGTCGATATCGACGTTGCTGCATCGGGCAATTTTGACCGGCTGAGTGAAAGCACCACGACCGGCAAAATCTACTGCAAGGATGTTTCGGTTTGCGACCGTCAATTCCCGTACGCGATAGAACACTTAGCCGGTGAAGTAGATTTCACGCAGGACGGTGTAGTCCTGAATGCGCTATCCGGCAAACACGGTGATGTTGATATAACCATTGATGGCATGGTCAAGGGCTTTGGCCCGGTGCAGCAGTATCAGCTTCGTATCACAAGCAATAACATGCTTTTGGATAACGACCTTTATGGCGCGTTGAGCGCAGACCAGAAAAACGTATGGGATGCTTTTTCTCCAGCCGGGCGGGTCGCGGTAGATCAACGCTTTAGCAGAAAGTCACAGGCTGACAGCAAAACTACCCTGACGATTGAGCTGCTTGATGCCCATGCTACCTACAAGCATTTTCCTTATCCGTTGAGAAATCTGACTGGGAAACTCTTTCTTGAGCGGGATAGCGTCCTTGTCTCGGATGTAGTCTCGCAGATAGAGGGATGCAAAATCACCTTTAACGGCAACGTAAGCAGTTATAATACAGAACAACCAACGTGCTATCTTTCAATAAAAGCGGACAATGTCCCATTGGATTCAACACTCGCATCGGCATTGCCTGCTGGGCAAAAAAGTCTGTATGACCAATTCGCTATGTCTGGACTGGCCGACGCCCAGGTAAAGATTTTTACATTGCACCAGAGTCCGGAATCTGGGCAAAAATGGAGGGCAAGTTTTCTCGCAGATGTCACTTTGAAAGAGGCTTGCTTGTCCGCTGCCCGCAGCAGCGGTGCTGCGAAGGATGAAAAGGCAGGCGGGTCGCCGCTGGTTATCTCCAATATTTCGGCGACGGCTGTCATTACGCCGGATTCGATCAGTATCAAGCGGTTAGCCGGCCGATGCAGCGATGGCCAGGTGTCAGTCACCGGCAGCATCTCGCCTGCGAACCAGGACTTCGGCGAGCTCAGTCGAGCCGCCCAACCGTCCCGTTATCACCTGACGGTCGATGCCAAACAGACTCAGCTAAGCGCGGAGTTGGTCGACTTATTGCCGGGCTCGGCTAAAAAAATCTTTTCCGAGTCGGCACCTCAAGGCAGAATCAATCTAACCGCCGATTTGAGAAAAGCTGCCGAGGACAAGGAGCCCAGTTACCAGATTGCTATCGAGTGTTTGGGTGACAGTATCGTCTTTAAGCAGTTCGCATATCCTCTGAATAATGTCACGGGGAAATTGGCGATAACAAATAAGACTCTCACATTTGAAAATGTTGCTGCGGCTCCGGCTGCTGGCCAATCGGAAATCGCAGATCGCAAACTTGTGGTGAGCCAAGTCGAACCATCGCAAATCGTCCTGAATGGTCAAGTCAGGTTAGCTGACGGTGCTTTGGGCCAGGCCCGCCCTGAGCGTGCCGAATGGGGCAGTCTCGAGCTTTCGGCCAGTGACATCCCCTTTGACGAGCAATTAGGAACTGCCTTAACCAGTAAGGGCATTGCTCCTTTTTATGGTAAGCTGCGACCTTCTGGCCGATTTGATTTGGATTCGGTAAATATAAAGATTTTTGCTGCAAACGACCCCGATTTTATCGGGGTTGATTTCGCCGGCGCCGTGAGGTTGAAAGACTGCCGGTTCGACTTATCCGGTACCGAAGCCCAATTAAATGCCTTGTTGAAGGCTAAAGGCTTGTACAAAATCGGCAGCGGCTTCTCCGCTGGGGCCCTGAGCCTTAGCGCGGATGATCTGACGGTTAAGGGTAAGGCCATAACCAATCTGAACGCAGATATCAATTACGACCCCGACACCCAGAGCTGGCTGGCGGAGAATTTGCTTGCCGATTGCTACGGCGGTAGAGTGGCAGGTAAACTTGAAATCGGCGGTCGGCGGCCGGGAATCGGGGATCGGAAACTGAAGTATCTGCTGCAGGTGGGTTTTGACAAGGTTGACCTCAGGCAATTCTTTGCTAATGACCATACCAGTGGGACAATGAGGGGGGCGCTGAGCGTTGTAGCGGAGGTTGGCGCTTCGCCTTTGGCCGAGCAGGTCGGCCAATGCAGATTGATTATACGCGATATGCAGGTGGGTAAACTCTCGCCGCTGGCAAAACTGCTGTACGTGTTGAAGCTGACAGAGCCGAAAGATTTCGCCTTCGAGCAGATGGTTGTTGATTCATATATCAAGGGCGACAAGCTGCTTTTTGAAAAGTTGGATTTATCCGGGCAGGCAATAGCTTTTAGCGGTGCCGGCCA
>Ga0299912_10003739_pt1 | contig 12427 bp, 12 predicted proteins | sample RVTome_2_FD_207667 | JGI IMG/M metagenome (GOLD analysis project Ga0299912, IMG submission 207667) | Soil microbial communities from uranium-contaminated site in the Upper Colorado River Basin, Wyoming, United States - RVT95D214 (version 2) ... | reverse complement strand
CGAACAAGGACAGGCTGGTCAGGGCCGCCGTCATGGGGGAGGTCAACCACCCGTGGGCCAACAAGACCTACGACGTGGCCTACGACGGGTCACCCAGGATCGGGTCGGGGCTCCGCCTCGGCATGTATGGCCTCAAGTACAATGTAAAGGTGGGTGACCCGTGCAGCGGCTGGGCTCAGGGGGAGCACGTGGAGCCCGGGTTCAGCGTCACCAACCCTGACCCCGGCGAGAACAACGCCCTGGCCCTCATGGGGTGCATAGGCAACGAGGTGACCATGAGGACGGGGGACGCGAAGGGCGCTAAGGGCTACGTCACCGGTAAGCACGGTAGCATTCTGGTCTGGCTACCGGACGAGGACCACGAGAAGGTCACCATCGGCGACAAGGCCCAGGTCCACGCCTGGGGCGTGGGGCTCAGCATAGAGGGCTTCGAGGACGTATGCGTCCACAAGTGCTCGCCCACGCTGCTTGAGAAGCTGGGAGTAACCGTCGAGGACGGGAAGCTGGTGGTGCCTGTGGTGGCCGAGTTCCCAGCCCACATAATGGGCAGCGGCCTGGGCATGGACCCCCACACGGTGGACTACGACATCCAGAGCACCTGCGACGAGGAGGCCGAGAGGCTGGGCGTCGGGAAGCTGAGGCTGGGCGACGTGGTGGCCCTCAGGGACCAGCTCAACATCTGGGGCCGCGGATACTACAGGGGCGCCGTGAGCGTAGGCGTGGTCATCCACGGCTGGAGCTACCACATGGGCCACGGGCCCGGCGTCAACACCATCATCGGCGCCATGCCTGGCAGGGTCGAGACGCGGCTGGACCCGGACGCCAATATAGCCAAAATCCTCGGCCTCAGGTGACAGGCTGACCCCCCTTTTCTTCAAGTGGGGCGTACTCTAAGGAAAAACGGGGATGCACGCCACTACGGTTTGTAGGCGATGCACTCGATCTCCACCAGCATCTTGGGGTTGACCAGCCCCGTCACCGCGGTGGTTCTGGCTGGGTGGTTCTTCCTGAACGCGGTGGCGTAGACCTCGTTCATCTTCTTGAAGTCGGCGGAGTCCGTGAGGTACACGGTGACCTTGACCACGTCCTCGAAGCCGGCCCCGAAGGCGGCCAGCGCCTCCCCCAGGCCGGAGAGGCACTGCCTGGTCTGGGCCTCGACGCCCTCCAGCTCGCGGCCCTCGCCGTCCTTCAGACCGGCGTGGCCTGACGCATATATGAAGTCCCCCGCCTTGACGGAGGTGGATATGGGGAAGCTCCCCAGCCCTGGACGCTTGTACACCTTACTCATTCCGGATCAAGGAAGATACGTGGCTGCGCCGTGTAAACTCTTTCGCCCCTCAGACAGCCTAGGCAGCCACTCTTATATGCTCTGGCGCGTCCACAGTTTAGGTTCCCATGCTCAGCATCTGCTTCGACCTAGACGGAACCCTGTGCGACTCAGCGGAGGCCGAGGAGGCAGCCAGGGTGGAGGTGGTTAAGCGAATAGCCTCGGAGGGCGTTGAACCAGGTCGGGCCGCGCTGGCCTTCAAGGAGCACTTCGACAGGTACGAGGAGGTGTACGCAGAGCTGGTGATCAAGCGCGGCCTCGGAGAGAGGCAGATAAGGCGGAGACAGGTAGCTGACACCCTCTCCGCCCTCGGCCTTGAGGAGCCGCGGCTGGTCGAAGAGCTGAGCGAGGTTCACTGGGCCACCATGAGCCGCAGCTTCAGACTGTACCCGGAGGCAGCGGAGGTTCTGAGGATGCTGGGTTCAAAGTACAGGCTCAGCCTTCTAAGCAACGGGCCCTCCGACCTCCAGCGGGAGAAGATCAGGGTCCTGGGGGTTGAGAGCCACTTCGACCACATCGTCATATCCGGGGAGGTGGGCCACTTCAAGCCCAGCCGCGAGGTGTTCATGTGCCTGGTCGGCAGGTTGAGGGCTGAGCCCCACGAGGTCATGTACATCGGGGACAACTACGAGAAAGACGTGCTGGGCGCCCTAGGGGCCGGCCTCAGAGCGGTCTGGGTGAACAGGTCGGACAAGATGCAGCCGATCCATTGCCAGAAGCCTGAGCGCACAGTCAGAGACCTGTCTGAACTGCTCACTGTGCTGGAGTAGCGCGTTCACCGACGGCGGCCAACTGGTTTTTATATGGTTCCGCGTTGGATGATGGGATGAAGAAGCCCGACGAGCAGTCCCTCGCCTATGGCGGGCAGGCCCTCATAGAGGGCGTGATGATGCGCAGCGGCTCCCACATGGTGATGTGCGTTCGGCAGCCCGACGGCTCCATAGGCACAAGCATGTTGACTGTGAGGTCACTGACCAGGCACCCCGTCCTGGGGCTCCCCTTCGTCAGGGGTATCGTCATGCTCTTCGAGACCATGTACTACGGCGTCAAGAGCATGATGCACAGCGCCAGCCAGGCCCTGGGCGAGGACGAGTCATTCACCTTGACGGACTACGCCATACTGCTTGTGATGCTCGTCGTGCTCAACGGCGCATTCATAGCCATACCTTTCGCCCTCACCAACTTCCTCGGCCTCTCGGGCATCGTGTTCAACGTGGTCGAGTCGGCGCTGCGGCTCACCATGTTCACCCTGTACCTGTACCTCATATCAAGGTGGGGCGAGGTGGCCAGGGTGCTCCAGTACCACGGCGCCGAACACAAGGCGATCAACGCGTACGAGGCGGGGGCAGCCCTGGACCCGGACACGGTGGCCGGGTACCCGCGGCTCAACCCCAGGTGCGGCACAAGCTTCCTGTTCCTCACGGTGCTGACGAGCGTAGCCCTCTTCGCCATGGTCCCTCAGACCACCTACTGGGTCAGGCTCGCCTACAGGCTGCTGCTGATACCCGTGATCGGGTCGGTGAGCTACGAGCTGCTGAAGCTCAGCGACAGGCACCGCGGCTCGCCCATCGTTAGGGCCTTGGTCTACCCGGGGCTGCTGTTCCAGAGGCTCACGACGAAGGAGCCTGACAGGGGGATGCTGCAGGTGGCCGTCCAGGCTCTGGAAGAGGTGAAGAAGCTGAGAGAGGCCGACGGCCAGTAGCCACCGATAACCGGACGCCCCGCGGCGTCACCGGGCTACAGATACTACAGAGGGGTGCCCCCGTCCTGTCCGAGAACTTCATCTACGCGGACATCAGGGCCGGGGTTGTGGGCCCGGACCAGCCGGACCCCGTCGCCCCAGACGAGTGAGACAGAAAAATGGGTCTATGCTTCACCAGCCGATCCTGCCCAGGAAGCCGAGGACGGCCTCCTCGAACTCATCCGGCTTATCCTGTGGCACCATGTGGGTGGCCCCCTGCACAGTCACCGACTCGAACCTGGGTATCTTCTTGCCCATCCTCTCACGCTTCTCGGGCGTGACCAAGGTGCTCTCGGAGCCGATGACCAGCAGCGTGGGGGCCTTTATCTTCTCCACGTAGGGCCACAGGTCCGTGGACATGTCCCTCATGTAGTCGTTGCCCGAGGGCTTGGCCACCAGCGATCCGTCGGGCCTCTGCACGAACCCATACCTCAGCCTGTTATCCACGTAGTACTGGGCGATCCGGGGGTACCTCTGCCTGACGTAGGCGGCGGCCTCCGCCATGCCCTTGAACGGCCCCGGCGTCTGCTGGGCGTATGGCCTGGGGGCGGGGTCTGGGGGTGCTATGTCCACCAGGACCAGGCCCTTCACCTCCTGGGGGTGCCCTGCGGCCATGATCATGCCGAGCCTGCCACCGATGCTGTGGCCGACGAGGACGCACGGTGCGGACCCCAGCTTGCGCACGCAGACGAAGAGGAGGTCCGCGTGGTCCGGCAGGGAGACCGGCTCCGCGGGGACCGTTGAGTCGCCGTGGCCCAGGATGGTGAGGGCCAGCACCCTGTGGCTGGCCGCCAGAGACTCCGCGAGGAGGTCCATGCTGTGGGCGTCCACACCCATGCTGTGGAGGAGGACGACGCTCTTCCCCTTCTGGCCCCACTGGACGTGGTGGAAGCTGTACTTCCCTAGTTTGGTGAAGCCTTCTACTGGTTGAGACAAAGCCATCGAAAATATCTGCGTGTTCTAGGATTCAAATCTATGCCTCGGCCCCCGGCACGTAGGCTGCGGCGCCGCAACCGTATTCTATATCTTTCCCCCACCACCATACCATGAAGGACCACAAGCCCCTGCTCAGGCTCCTGGGCCACGAGTATAGGGACGGCGGCTACGACAAGGCCGTGCTCGGCGTGGGCTCCACCGAGTACCACGGCGACCACCTGCCGTACGGCACCGACACGCTGGTCGCCGAGCACCTGGCCTCCGAGGTGTCACGGAGGGTCAAGGGGCTCCTCATGCTGCCCACCATACCCGTCGGGATGAGCGCCCACTACAGCAGCTTCCCTATAGCTGTCAGCCTCACAACGGAGACACTGATGCACGTCCTCAGGGACGTGTTCGACAGCCTCCGGAAGCACGGCCTCAACAGGCTCCTCATCGTCAACGGCCACGACGGCAACATATCCGCCATCGACGCCGTCACCAGGGAGTACCGGGTCGCCCACCCCGAGTTCAAGATAGCCGTCCTGGAGGCGTGGTGGGTCGCCGCAGGCAAGCTGGTGCCCGAGGACACCTTCGAGGTCTGGGGCGGCCTGGGCCACGGAGGCGAGGGCGAGACCAGCATGATGCTGCGCGTGGACCCCGGCCTCGTGGACATGAGCAGGGCCAGGGGCGTGGTCCCCGACCTGCCCAGCCATGTAGAGGTGAAGTGGACCTTCGACGAGCTGACCCCCTACGGAGCCACAGGCGACCCGAGCAAGGCCACCCCCGAGAAGGGGAGACTCATGCACGACGCCCTGGTGAAGCTCCTGGTGGAGTTCCTGAAGAAGATGGACGAGAAGAACTGGGAGACCTAGCTTCGCCTCTTCCGCTCCGCCGTTCAACCCTGCATGCCCAGGGTCTCCCTTATGGCGAAGAGGGCCAGGGACGCGCCCACGACCAGTAGGCCCGCGCTCAGCGTGAAGAGCGCCCCCGCGCCCAGGACGCTCGTCACCACGCCCGCCACGGCCGGGCCCGCGAAGGTCCCAAGGTCCCTCATGAGCCTGTAGAACCCGAACGCCTTACCCCGGGTCTCCACGGTGGATACGTCGGCGACAACGGCGCTGGCCACCGGGTGGAAGAAGCCTGCCCCCAGCCCCAGGGAGAGGCTGGCGGCCACAAGGACAGCCTGCGAAGATGAGAGGGCGAGGGCGACGAAGCTTAAGGCGGCCACAGCCATCCCCAGGGCGAGGGGCACCCTCCTGCCGACGCGGTCCGACACTGGGCCCGCCGCAAGCGATCCAACGGCGGTGCAGCCGGAGAGCCCCATGAACAGCAGCGGCAGGAACCCCTCAGGCACCTTGACCGTCAGCGTCGTGTAAAGCGGGATCACCGTCAGGAACAGGCTGTGGGTGTACATGAAGAGGAAGGCGCTGTACATGGCCGTCAGGTACTCCCTGCTCAGTATGCCTCTCAGGCCCCTCAGGTCCAGTAGCCTGGCGTTCTCGCCGCCCACCAGCGTCTCCCTCACCAGCAGCACACACGCCAAGAAGGACGCGAAGCTGAACGCGGCGGCGATCCCGAAGACGGACCGGACGCCGAGGCTGGCCATCAGGGGCCCAGAGAGCCATGTGCCTAAAAGGATTGAGAAACTGTTGATGCCCTCGTAGATGCCGAGTACCAGAGCCCTCCTCGCGGGCCCGGCCACCTCCACCATGCTGGTCATGATGGCCAGGAAGAAGAATGCCTGCCCGAGGCCGTACAGGATAAAGGCCGCCACGAGATGCGACGTGTCCCGGGCCAGGGTGATCACCAGGATGCTGAGGGAGACGCTAACGGCGCCAAAGGCGGCCATCCTCTTCCTGCCGTACCTGTCAGACATGAAGCCGCTTACAGGCCCCAAGCCGGCCTTCACGAGGCCGATGGTGGACACCAGCGCCCCCACGAGCAGATAGGACGCGCCGACGAAGCTGGACGTGTATAGGGAAAGTAGCGGCTGGATGAGGCCGTAGCCCACGAACATGGTTGAGAGGGCCGCAGCGTACCTCAGCAACTGAAACAGGAACGCCCTGTCCTCGCCGTCCATCCCTTGAACCTCATCAATAGTCAACGAAACGCGGAAAAGGGTTTCCCCCAAACACGGCCTGGCTCAACGCGGAGGTCGCCTCCTTCGGTACACTATTATCTACCCCACCCGTCATTCAACGTGTTCTGAGGGTGTAGATATGGGCGAGGAAGCGATGAGGTGGGACCTGTCGCAGCTAGTAGACGGCGCGTCACCTGACCTGGTGAAGGGCAGGCTCAGCGAGATGGTCGAGGAGGCGGGGAGGATTAGGGAGCGGTACCTCGGCAAGATCAGGGCTCTGGACGCCGGCGGCCTGCTGCGGTTCATCGAGGAGATGGAGGCCTTCACCCTACGGTACGAGGGCGCGGCCACGTACTGCCGCCTGATGTACTCGGCTGACTCCACGGATGATACAGCGAAGCAGCTCAACGACGCCGTGAGGACCGCGGCGTCCAAGGTGGGTCAGGCGCTGGCCTTCACCGAGGTGGAGCTTGGGAGGCTTCTGGAGGCGAACCCGGGCATGGTCGATGACCCTGCCCTGGGCGAGTACAGGCACATGCTTGAGAGGCGGCTGAGGGGCGTCCCCCACCTGCTCACGGAGACCGAGGAGCGGTTGGTAATAGCCAAGGACAGGAACGGGATAAGCGCTTGGAGCCAGCTGCAGGGAGACTGGCTGAGCACCAGGGTGTTCACAGTCGAGGTGGACGGCATCGAGAAGACGATGCCATACGGCGAGGTCATAGCCCTCTATCAGAGCGCTGACAGGAGCACCAGGATAAGGGCCAACAGCGTGGTCTACCGTGAGCTGGGTAAGGACGAACTACTCTGGTCCAGCGCGTTACGGTCGGTGTGCAGCGACCACGCCCAGATGTGTGAGCTGAGGAAGTACCCCTCGGCCATGACCCAGAGCCTCATCGACAACGACGTGGACCAGGAGACCGTGGACAGCCTAATGAAGACCATCGATAAGGGTGTCGGCGTCTACCGCAGGTACCTCAGACTCAAGGCGAGACTCATGGGGCTCCCCAAGCTGGGCAACTGGGACATAGTGGCGCCTCTGCCAAACGCCCCAGAGAAGGATTACACGTGGGACGAGTCCCGGAGCCTCGTAGAGAAGGCCTACACAGGCTTCGACGGGGAGCTGGGCGCATGGATCAGGGAGATGTACAGCCGCCGCCACATCGACGGGGAGCCCAGGAAGGGGAAAACGTCCGGGGCATTCTGCTCCACGTGGCTCAGCGGCAGGAGCGCCTACATACTGCAGAGCTTCAACGGCAAGGTGGGGGACGTGTACACCCAGGCCCACGAGCTGGGCCACGCGGTCCACGCGTACCTGGGCTCAAGGCACCAGAGGCCAAGCAACTACGAGATAGGGAGCTGCATAGCCGAGTGCGGAAGCACCTTCGGGGAGCTGCTTCTGACGGACCTGCTCCTCGAGAGAGCGAGGACCGTGGCTGAGAGGCAGGCGATACTGGCCAACGTGTTGGACGAGTTCGGTATGGCCGCGTTCCAGGTCTCGGCCCGGGTCTGGTTCGAGCAGAGCATGTACGACGCCATCAAGGCCGGGGTCCTCCTGGACGGGGACACCTTGGCCAGGCTGTGGACAGAGGCCAGGGACAGGGTCTACGGTGACGCCGTAGAGTGGCTCCCCGAGATGCGGTGGGAGTGGACCATGAAGGCCCACTACTACATACCCAACTACAGGTTCTACAACTACCCCTACGTCTTCGCCCAGCTCTTCGTCTTCGCCCTCTACAGGCTCTACAAGGAGCAGGGCAGGGGGTTCGCCCCCAAGCTGAAGGCGCTCCTCTCGGCGGGCTCCAGCAGGAGCCCCATGGAGCTGGGTAGGGAGCTGGGCTTCGACGTGTCCAAGGAGGAGTTCTGGGCCAAGGGCGTCAAGCAGGCCGAGGAGTTCATCGACATGCTTGAGGCTACCCTCAAGTAGCCTCCCCGAGGAGCAGCTATAGGGTAGCCGACGCCTCACCCTATGGGTGGTTCTTCGTGAACTGCTCCTCCTGCGTGGGCTCCTTGAAGTACCTGTGGAACGCCGCCGGCAGGTCCCTGTAGTCCACTTGGGCGCAGACCCCGGACAGGTCCACCGAGTTGTAAGTGTCCCAGAACAGCGTCACCTTGTCCTGCTCGCCGCGCCTCCTCAGCCAGTCCAGGCCGCCTCCCAGAGCCTTACCCGTGTAGGTGGGGTCCACAGGTATTCCTTCAAGCTCCTTCATGTCCCGCACCGCGTTGAACCCGATCTCGGTGAGGTGGGCGTAGCCCGCCCCCAGGTAGTCCGTCAGCATGGTGACGTCGCTTTCGGTGCAGCCGACCTCGGGAACATTGGGGTCATACTTCCTCATGTAGTCGCAGAGGCTCCGCACCATGCCGGCCAGCGCCTTGGCGTTCACCATCCAGGGCATGCCGACCCTCACGGCGAGGACCCTGCTCTTGATCCTGAGCAGCCTGCACCCCAGCTCCAGGCCCGCCGTGGTGCCGAGGGAGCCCGCTGCTGCGACTATGTAGTCCGGCTCAGGGACGACGCCTTCATCGATCTGCTTCCTCAACTCGTACACAGCGTTCACGAAGCCCAGGTTCCCCACGGGGCTGCTTGCGCCACCCGGCACATAGTAGGGTCTGTCGCCCCTGAGCGCCGCCTTAAGGTACTCGGAGCAGAGCAGAATCACCTCGCCGGCGAGGCCGCCCGTGTACTTGACCTCGACGCCGTAGTGGTGGTCCAGCAGCAGGTTCCTCCTCAGGTACTCCGCGTTTGGCTGGTGGAACATCACGCCCATCACTCTGAAGCCCTGCTCCCCTCCGTGGATGCCGGTGGCCAGCACCTGGTTTGAGCCCGTGGCGCCCACCGTTATGAGCAGCCTCCGGTTCTTCGCCTTGGCGTCAGCCAGGACGTACTCCAGCTTCCTGACCTTGTTGCCTCCGTAGACCGGGTGGCAGCAGTCGTCCCTCTTGATGTAGAGCTCCGGGAACCCGTGGGCCCTCCCCATCTCCTCCAGCTTCTCTACCCTCGAAGGGAAGTTGCCGAGTTTAACCCACGGTATCTTCCCAAGGCCCGGGTAACGCTCATTGATTACTGGAGCCAACTCGACCGACTAAAGATACGGCTCATGGTTAGATAACACCTGTGAGGAGGCTAGTGTGAGCCCAGGATCTCCTCGGACTTCTTGCGGCACTCGTCCAGAACCTTCTCAAGGTGCTCGGACTTGACGTGGCTTAGAGCCTTGTCCAAGTACGGGACCGCGTCTGCGAACTTCTTCTTACCGAACAGCGTCAGCCCCATCATCTGGTTGGCCAGGGCGTTCTCCGGGTCCTCGGCCAAGGCCAACTGAAAGAAGAGCTCGGCGTCGTTCAGCATACCGCGGTTGTACTCGGCCTGCCCCCTCAGTATGTAGGACACGGGCGATGGCTTGAGCTTCAGCGCCTCGTCTATAGCCTTCACGGCGTCAAGGATCTTGCCCAGCCTGAGGAGGTAGGTTCCCTTGAGCTGCCAGTTCAAGGCGTTGCCGCCGTCCAGTGATAGGGACCGCTGGATGGATTTCATCGCCCCCTTGTAGTCCTTCAGGCTGGCCAGCGCTTGGGAGTGTAGGCTCCACATCTCGGCGTTCTCAGGGTCCTCCCCGAGGGCTCCTTTGAGGAGGTCGGCTGCCTTCTGTGCCTCGGAGGCATGAATTAGGTTGACGGCCTCTCTGATTGCTTCACGGGAGCCCATATTTTCCGAGACCATGGTACCTACTACATGTCTGACCAGTTAAGAGTTTTCGCCACCTTCAGTGAACCCCACAACCCTCGGGTTCGCTACATTTAACTAGGCTCCACCCGAGGGATGTTCATGGTTTCAGATTACTCGCCGTGCGGCATTGTTTGCGACGACTGCCCATGGTTCAGGGGAGAGAAGGAGCCCCGGTGCCCGGGTTGCCACAAGGTGGAGGGCAAACCCTTCTGGGGTGGCTGCGAAACTTACCGGTGCGCAGAGAGCCGCGACGTGGAGCACTGCGGAGAGTGCGGGGAGTTCCCTTGCAGCGGCTTCATGGAGAGGTTCGACCCCAGGGAGGGGCCCGTGAACGCGGTAATCAGGGCGGGTCTCCTCGCATACAGGAGCCGCCACGGGGACGACGAGGCCGTGGAGCTCACACGGAAGACCACTAAAGGCCACTAGGTCTTGGGTTCAGCCCGTCGTATTCAAGTTGAGGGAAGAGGATAGCCTAGTCCTTCCTCTCCAAGAGCTTGGACTCGTCCCGGAGAAGCAGCGAGTAGAGCGCCGCGGAGACCAGTGTCAGGGCTCCACCTAGGTACACGGGCGAGTCCAGGCTCACCTGCTCCATCATGGCGCCGCCCAGGACTGGGGCGATTATACCGCCGCCGTTCATGGAGATCATGTGCATGCTGTTGGCCGTGGACTTCTCGTCATCGCTTATGCTCCTCATGAAGACGCTGGTCAGCAGCGGGTCGGACATGAACCGCGTGCCGCTCCTGAGGATGAACAGTATAGTCAACACCCCAACGCCGGGGGACAAGGGCATCAGCATCATGAACACGGCTGATAGGGCGACGCCCAGCGTTATACTTCGTAGCCCCCCGACGCGTCGAGCTATCCCGGCTGCCACGCCCTTGGACAGCGCCATGACAAGGTTGGATACGAAGAACATGGTGCCGAGAGCCGCGGATTCTACCCCGAACTTCCTGTTCAAGTAGTATGGGAAGAGGCTGAACAGCAGCCCCCCAGCGATGTTAGCCAGGAGCCCGATGCCGCATATCTTCAGCACCACCCACCTGGACTTGAGGACGAAGCTGAACCCCTTGGAGAGGGTCTCGCTTATGCCCAGGGCGGACATGTAGTAGCACACGCTCTGGGCGACGAACAGCGACGCCGCGGCAATCATCGTCACCCTGTAGGCTTCGATAAGCGTGAGCCCCACGGAGTCGGCCAGGTATGGCGGGATGAAGCCGCCGAGGCTACCCAGACTCATGGCCGCGAGGTTCAGCAAGCCGTAGAGACCGAAGGCCCTGTCCATGTCGTGGCCATCGAAGAAGGATGAGTACAGGGGCGTGTACACGGTGGCGGCCGCGTTGCACACGCCTATAAGCAGGAACGACAGGGCGAACATCTCGGCCGAGTCGGCCACGAAGAAAACGATCATGCTCAATAGGACGGCCGCTGTGCCGATGACGATCATGGGCCTCTTTCCGATCCTGTCGGCCAGCACACCCGCCGGGATCATTAACACGGTGGAGCTGAGCGGGTTCATCATGAAGATGACGCCGAGGCCCTGCGCGTCGAACCCCAGGGCCGCGATGTACAGCATCATCACGGCGTTGAACACGCCGTTGGAGACGCCGTTCATGAGGCCGCCTGCGAGGAAGTACCTGGCGTTGGCGTTCAGCTTCGACGGTATAACATCGTCGATGAGGCTCAGCCCCGTCTTCTGGATCGCGTTGAATAAACCTGGGGAGCCGCCTGTCTTCACCGAGACCCTCCTAGCTGTACGGGACGAACCTACGGTAGAACTCGAGGACGCGGCCAAGAGCCTCGTCCATTGATACTTCGCGGCCCTCCTCGGCTCGGATGACCGCCTTCAGCGTCTGGAGGCGTTCGAGGTTCGACTCACTTATCTTGTCTTCAACCATGTTTCATCGAGCCAAGCTCAAAGGCTGAGCTTATAAAGCGGACTCAAGTGTCATAATCGTCTGAAATAATCACCGGAAGTGGTCACAAGTTGTGAGTATGCTAAGTGCTTTACCTTTAAAAAGGCAGAGACTTTGGTAGACTCAAGTGAACCGAAGTGGGCGAAGTCTACGTGAACAGGAGGACGGCCAGACTCGACACGGTCCAGGGCGACCTTGTGGTGGAGGACGGAGCCGTCGAGGCGGCGAGCCCGGGCGGCGTAAAGGTTGAGGGTGTCGTCCACTGCAGAGGCTACGCAGAGTTCATAGGCGGCCTGACGGCTCGCCAGGTCGTCTCGGTTAAGGGGGACGTCAGGGTGAGGGGCTCCCTTAAATCGGACCTCGTCGAAGTGAAGAGGGGCGACCTCGAGGTTGACGGCGAGACGGGCGCGAAGACCCTGCGGGTGTCAAGGAAACTCGTTGCCTCGGACAACTTGACGTCGGAGGACGTGGACGTGGGGGGAGCCATGGACGCCCGGGGGGACGTGAAGGCCCGCCGCGTCCACGTGGGGGGCAGCCTCAGGGTCAGCGGCACCGCAGACATCTACGCCATCGACGTGGGGGGCTCGGTCACAGTTGAGGGCGGAACCAGGGCCAGCACCATCAAGGTGGGGGGCACATTCAAGGGGGAGGGCCCCGTGGAGGCCGAGGACGTGGACGTGGGGGGCGTATTCAAGGCCGAGGACACGGTCAGCATACGCAGCATGGACGT
>Ga0299912_10003738_pt1 | contig 12432 bp, 6 predicted proteins | sample RVTome_2_FD_207667 | JGI IMG/M metagenome (GOLD analysis project Ga0299912, IMG submission 207667) | Soil microbial communities from uranium-contaminated site in the Upper Colorado River Basin, Wyoming, United States - RVT95D214 (version 2) ... | reverse complement strand
ATAGCTGTCCGCGATTTAAAGGGTCCGTTGTCATCGCGATAATTCACGATATTCTGTGCCAGCGATGGTCCCAGGCCGGAAACATAGGTCAGCAGTTGTTTGCTGGCGGTGTTGATTTCCACCCCGACCGAATTGACACAACTGACCACCGTATCATCCAGACATTGCTTGAGCGCGGCCTGGTCGACATCATGCTGATACTGGCCAACTCCAATGGCTTTCGGATCGATCTTGACCAACTCAGCCAACGGGTCCATCAGGCGGCGACCGATAGAGACGGCTCCGCGTACGGTAATATCGTAATCTGGGAACTCCTCGCGGGCGGCCTCCGAGGCGGAATACACCGACGCCCCAGATTCGTTGACCATCTCGATTTGGATATGATCAGGCAAATTAAGTCCTCGTATAAACGTCACGGTTTCACGTCCGGCGGTGCCATTGCCAATAGCGATTACTTTGGTTTTGTACTTTCCGATCAGCGCTTTGATTTCAGCGACAGCTTCATCTTTCTGCTTATCCGAACCATGTGGGAAAATTGTGGCGTTCTCCAGAAGTTTGCCCTGGGTATCGAGACAAACCACCTTACAGCCGGTACGAAATCCCGGATCGATGGCCATCATATCTTTGCGCCCCAGAGGCGGGGCCATGAGCAATTCGCGGATATTTTCAGCGAACACGCGGATTGCTTCGGTATCGGCGGCTTTTTTCGATTCGGCCCGAATCTCGGTCTCCATCGAGGGAGCCAGCAGACGTTTATAGCTATCATGTAATGCCAGCCTGACCTGTTCGGACGCGGCGTTGGCGGAAGCGATAAACAGCTTTTCGAGTATGGCCAACGCTTGCTCCGGGGATGGTTCAATTGATAGACGCAGAATGCCCTCATCTTCGCCGCGGCGCATCGCCAGAAGCCTATGCGACGGCACCTGCTTAATCGGTTCACTCCATTGGAAATAATCAGCAAACTTGGCGCCCTCGGTTTCTTTGCCTTCGATCACTTTCGAGACAACAACGGCCTCTTCGCTAAACAGCCCCCGAAGTTTAGCTCTTGCGTCGGTATCCTCCGCTATCCATTCGGCGATAATATCCCGCGCGCCGGATAAAGCTTCCTCGATTGTCTCAACCTGCTTTTCCGGGTTGATAAAGGCTTGGGCTGCATTTTCTGGGTCGATATCGCCTTGCTCGAATAACAGCTCGGCTAACGGTTCCAACCCCCGTTCACGTGCGATTATCGCCCGTGTGCGCCGCTTAGGCTTAAACGGCAGATAGATATCCTCCAGCACGGCCATCGTTTCGGCGGCCTCGATTTTCGCTTTCAGCTCTTCTGTCAGTAGCTCTCGTTCGATCAGCGATTTAAGGATAGCCTCGCGGCGTTTGTCCAGTTCGCGAAGCTGGGTCAGGCGGTCACGGATGATGGTAATCGCAACTTCATCCAAACTGCCGGTGGCTTCCTTACGATACCGCGCGATAAATGGCACGGTGGCATCGTTATCCAAAAGCTCAACTGTGGCGGCAACCTGCTTGGATTGGACTCTAAGTTCATTCGCGATTTTTTGAATATGTGAGGAATTCATTGTCAATCTTTTCCAATACCCTTTATTTATCTGAAAGGTAAGAAAAAAGTGCGGAAAAGAGAAGAGGGAAATTTGAAAGAACGGTGATTTACAAAGGTCCCGATCCCGATAATCATGGAATTTTTGCTTGACTTTCTGTTAGTTTAGGTTATTTTCTATTGTATATATAAAGATTGTTGTCTGAACATTTTAATAAAGCAATGATGGTTCAAACATGAAATATTAACAGGGAGTGGACTGTGAGAAAAATATTTATTTTTATTGGATCCATTTTTTTGGTTTTTATGTTATCCGGATACGCCGCGACCATACATATTCCATCGGACTATGCAACTATTCAGGCGGGCATAAACGCCGCTACTGACGGCGACACCATATTAGCAGCCGATGGGATTTATCGAGAGCATATTGATTTTTCAGGCAAAGCGATTGTCGTGACCAGCGAGAACGGCGCTGAGGCAACAATTATCGAAAAAGTGTATAATAATCGAGCGATAGTGAATTTTTCATCTGGAGAAAGTGATAATTCAGTTGTTAGCGGATTTACAGTGAGAAACTCATATGATCGAGCGGCCATAGTATGCGATGGATCATCGCCGGTGATTACTAACTGCATCATAGAAGACAATTACAATATTATCTATTCTCCCAGTTCATATGGCGGTGGAATATTTTTTACGAACAACGCGGCTCCCAGAATTACCAAAAACATCATCCGCGACAACTATGCGATGCATGCCGCGGGCATAGGTGGTTCCTATTGTGATGAAGATCATCAGGCCTTGATCGATTCCAATCTAATTTACGATAATGAAACTCATAACAACGGCGCCGGATTTTGTGCTTTCGAATGCTCGTTCATTTTCAGATATAATCTTGTTTATAACAACCATGCCGGTTTCGGGGGCGGTGGCTTACGAATTGATGCTTTGGGTGGAATAGTGGAGAACAACACGATCTGCAACAACACAGCTACGGCGATTGCCGGCGGCATATTTACCGATGGCGGTTTTGAGGTCGACACGTATATCAGGAATAACATCATCTATGGCAATTCGCTGTATGGTTTCACGGTTTATAACGGCAGTAATTTTCATCTTCGGTACAATTGTTTTTATGGGAATGATAGTGGTCCTTTCTCTAATATTGAACCGGAGGAGGGTAATATTTATGACGATCCGCTGTTTTGGGACGAAGCTAACAACGATTACCGTCTGACCATCGACTCCCCCTGTATCAACTCCGGCGATCCGGTAACGCCGTTAGACCCCGACGGCACAATCGCCGATATGGGGGCATTATATTACCTCTGGAATATCGGTTATGGATCAATTGCCGGTTTGGTGACGAATGAGATGGGTAATCCAATTGAGGCAGTAATTGTTAGCGTAGTTAACTCCGAGATCGACACGGTTACCGACGCGAACGGCGAATATAGCCTGGATAGCCTGGTCGCTCCCGATCAATATGATGTGTTTTTCAGCCATCCGGATTATAGAGACACACTTCTTACCGATGTTACGGTCTACGCCGATGAAATAACTGAGCTTGATCTTGTTATGTTTCCGCCGCCTCAACCGGGAATGCTGGTGGGCACGGTAAGCAACGATCAGTCCATGCCTCTCGAAAATATTATAGTGCGAATAGAGCCGATATCAAAAGCGGATACTACAGATATTGATGGCGCGTATATTTTCACCGCTCTCGATCCCGGCAGTTATGATGTCGCCTTTTATGGTGATAACTATCTCGATACCATTGTCACCGATATAATCATCATTTCCGAGCAAACTACTGTTCTTGACGTTATTATGAGGACGCCGCCGCCGGATAATGATGTTGGCGTATTAACTATCTTAAACCCGCCCGATACCATGATAAATGAACTCAGCTATCCGTTAACCGCTATCGTCCGCAACTACGGCACGAACTCACAGACTTTCGAAATCATTTTTAAAGCCTGTGTAGGGGGAAGTCCCACGCCGTTCGATAGCTGTCAGACTGCAATTACCGATATGCCGGGTTTGTCAGTCGATACTGTCACTTTTAGTCATCTCTTCACATCATACCTGGATACGCTCTATAATTTTTATTGTTATACAAGCCTTACAGGCGACGAAAATAACTCAAACGACACCGCTTTGGCAGTAAGCCGGGGCATAACGGAGGCTGGCCTGGTTTATCTTGGCGGTCAGGATACGCCGGGAATGGCCTGTAATGTTCAACTTGGCGTTAACAAAGCTTATGTAACAGACTGGCAATCAGGCTTGCAAATTTACGATGTGACTAATCCTGCTAGTCCGATTTTAATGGGCAGTTGCGATACGCCGGGCTTTGCCCGTGATATCGCCATAAGGGGTGATTACGCGTATGTCGCCGATGGGGCTAATGGTATACAGATTATCAATATTGATGATCCCGCCAATCCATTTATCGTTACTGATTATATAGCCTATGACAGGGCGAACTGCGTTACGATCAGGGACAATTACCTTTATATCGGCTACGGGCAGGAATCATGGTATGGTATGCAAATCGTCGATATTTCCACTCCGACTCATCCTCAGTTAATTGGCAATTTTGCCGCCTCTGATGTCGTGTATCGTATATCCCTGTTTAATGATTGCGCTTATCTGGCCGCCAACTCGGCTATATATATTCTGAATATTGATAATCCAGCCGCTCCGGAATTAATCGCTGAATACCCATTGCCGGAGCATGTTTATGATGTAGCTGTCAATAATTGTTATGCTTACATAGCCGATGGCGAAAACGGGCTTAAAATACTTGATGTGGCCAATCCTTCAACGCCGGTATTTTTAAGCGAATATACCGATCTGGGGGATATTCTGGATGTTCATATTAGCAACGGTTTCGCTTTCGTGGCCGATTTTGAGAACGGGCTTCAGGTAATCGATATCACTAATCCCAATGAACCATCTTTCGCCGCGGTTTTTGAAACATCCGGTGACCCCAGACGGATTGCCATGGATTATCGTTATCTTTACCTGGCCGATTCGGATTCGCTTCTGGTTTTCCAATTTATCGGCAATCAGCATGGCTCAATCGATGGCGAAATTGCCAACCAGTTGGGCTATTCGATCGACAGCGTGCTTGTAACCGTGGTTGATTCATACGCCCGGACTTATTCCAATCAATATGGTTTCTATGCGATGGATGGAATCCCTGAGGGGATATATGATATAACTTTTTCTCATCCCGATTATCGCGACACGACTGTTGCCGGAGTCGAAATTGTCGCCCATGAATCGGCTTATCTGTTCATGTGGATGCAAGCGACTGTCGATATCGGTGAAACCGGAGCGCTTCCCACCGAATACACTTTAATGCAGAATTATCCCAATCCTTTTAACGCGCGGACCTCGATCGAATTCGCCTTGCCGCACAAATCTTTTGTTCAGCTTATGGTATATGATATTCAAGGGCGGCTGGTTGCCATGCTTGCTAATGATACCCGTGATGCCGGTTATCATAAAGTAAATTGGGCTACAGACGGTTTGACATCGGGAATCTATTTTTACAAACTTCAAGCCGGAGATTTCACTCAGACGAAAAAGATGGTGTTGTTGAAGTAGTTATTGTTGGTGTTTTGCCTGATTTGTCATATTAAATTTTTAAAATCATGGAATAATAATAAGGAGAAGATCATGAGATTGGCTAACTTATGTATCGCACTGATAATGGTTTTAATTGCTTCTATCCCTTTGTACCCGCAATCTTTAGAACGAATCAGCGGCATTGTTACGCTGGGAGATTGCCAAGATGTTTTTATCGAAGGTGATTTAGCCTATGTAGCAGATGGGGAAATGGGCTTAACCCTGATCGACATATCAAATCCTGCTTCTCCCAATTATATTGGAACATCTCATTCTGCAACAGACGATATCGCTAAATCTGTCTGGAAACGTGGAGGCGATGACATAGCTTTTGTCGCGGACATGGACGGCAAAATAATGACTGTCGACGTTAGTTTGCCTTTAAATCCTAATTCCAATAGAAACCTGAGCCTGGGTTGGGATCAAAACGTGGAAGATCTCTATGGGATTGTATACCAGGATACGATCTATCTACTGACTGTATCTTCTGGATTCCAACGCCAGCATTTAAGCTTTTTCCAAATCGTTTACCGATCTGGTGTTCCTGGCTTTGGCGATTATTATATTGTTGAGCCATATGTACTTCCGGCTAGCGCTTATGGCGTTTACGCGGAATCATCTTACGCCCATGTTGCCGATGGCGTAGGTGGGTTATTTATATTTGATATAAGTGATATGTGGCAGCCGGAATTGGCCTCTAGTTTAGACCTAATAGGCCGGTCATTATCGGTTATGGTTCAAGGCAATTATGCTTATCTGGCCGCGGAAACAGCCGGCTTGATAATTGTCGATATAACCGATAAATATAATCCCTTTATGCTTTCCCAATACGATATCGAAGGGCGGGCTACTGATATTCATATCGTTGGGAGCCGTGCTTATCTTGTCGATGATGAGTATGGATTAACCGCAATTGACATTTCTGATCCGGCCAATCCAAATTTTATTTGCGGTTATGAGACATCGGGAAGCGCTAATGGAGTTTATGCTGACGAAAGCTATATTTATGTAGCGGATTTTGATTCATTGTTAATATTGCATTTTAATCTAACTGGTTTTGTTGAAAGAGATGTGGAAAAAACAAAACTATTTTCATTTCAAGGAAATTATCCCAATCCGTTTAATGTTTCCACAACTTTGAATTTTAGTCTTAATCAGACGAGTAATATCAAAATTAACATATATAATTTAACAGGTCAGAAAGTCCAGACTCTGGTTAATGACACACGTCCTGCGGGCGAATACAAATTATCTTGGAATGTCCCCGATTTACCTTCGGGCGTATATTTCGCGCAACTTGAAATTGACCAATATTCGGAAAGCATAAAATTGTTGCTTTTAAAATAGCTATTTGAATGCGTCAGAAAAGAAGCTACGAATTTCTGAAGCCTATGTTGGCTTCCCTTTCTAATGCTTAAAATGCCGCATGCCGGTAAATACCATCGCTATACCGGCTTTATCGGCGGCGACGATGACGTCGGGATCGCCTTTCGAGCCGCCCGGCTGAATTACCGCTTGTACGCCGGCTTCAGCTAACACTTCCAAACCATCCGGCATGGGAAAGAAAGCATCCGAGGCGGCCACCGCGCCATTAGCCCGTTCGCCGGCTTTACGCACAGCGATAAGCGAGGCATCCACGCGGCTGGTTTGGCCCATGCCAATCCCCACAGTCGCGCTGTTTTTGCAAATTAAAACGGCATTAGATTTGACATGCTTGACCAGTTTGAAACCAAACAGCAAATCTTTAATTTGTTCGGGTGTCGGGGCGGCTTTCGTAACAAGTTTCAAATCATTGGCAGTGATTTCGGCGATATCGCGAGTCTGCACCAGCGCGCCGCCCAGAATTCGCCTCATCTCAAGGTATTCATCGGCCGGCGGTTTCAGTGGTCCAACCGCTACCAGACGTCTGGCTTTTTTCTTCTGCATCAAGGCTAATGCCTCCGGATCATAATCGGGGGCGATAATGCATTCGATAAATTGTGTTTCATGCAGAAGCCGGGCCGTGTCGATATCGACCACACGATTCAAACCGATTATCGAGCCAAAGGCCGATAACGGGTCGGACGACAGAGCCTTACGATAAGCCTCGGCCAGCGATTCTCCTACCGCCGCGCCGCAGGGGTTGGTATGCTTAATCACCGCGGCGAAGGGCTGATCGAAATCCAGAATCATCTGCAAGGCCGCTTCCAGATCCCAGAGATTGTTAAAAGAAAGCTCCTTGCCGGCCAATATTCGGGCATCCGCTAACGAAGTGTACTGATAACCTGGTTCAGTATATAACGCCGCTTTCTGATGCGGGTTTTCACCATAGCGGAGCGCGGTCTTTTTCATAAACGCGGCCGCAAAACTATCGGCAAATGTATCGGCGCTTTCTGTTGCACTGGCTTGGCTGGCTAAAAATCGGGTGATTTTGCTGTCGTAAAAGCTTATCCGGGCGAAAACTCTCAAAGCCGTTCGCTGACGGAATTCCAAAGTTGTATCGCCGTTGTTGTTCTCCATCTGGTCGATCAGGTTGTCGTAATCGGCGGGATTGCAGATCACGGTCACACGGGGGTAGTTCTTGGCCGCCGCTCTAAGCATCGTTGGGCCGCCGATATCGATATTCTCCAAAGCTTGCTCCAGGCTCGCGCCCTCGGCCACGACTTTCTCGAAAGGATATAAATTTACTACAACCAAATCGAATTGAGGTAATTTGTGTGAATTCAGTTCATCAAGCTGATCGGCTTTGGCCAAGATTCCGGCGTGAATTGCCGGATGCAGCGTTTTTACCCGTCCGCCAAGTATTTCCGGAGAGCCGGTGATATCGCTGACCTTTTTGACAGCAATACCGGCTTGCTTCAGCGTTTCATATGTTCCGCCGGATGATACTATTTCGACACCCTTGTTATTCAAATAGCCGGCTAATTTCTCGATGCCGGTTTTATCGTAAACCGAAATTAAAGCGCGTTTAATCAATGTTTTTTCCCACCAGCAGGCGATGGGCCTCCTTGTATTTTTCCAGAGTTTTAGCGACGATCTCATCCGGCAGGCGCGGCGGTTCGGAATTTTTATCCCAGCCGCAGTTGGACAGGTAATCGCGCACGAATTGCTTATCATAACTGGGCGGATTTGTGCCGGGTCTGTAAGTATCAGCCGGCCAGAAACGGGATGAATCGGGTGATAGAACTTCATCGATTAAAATCAGTTCGTTATCAATAAAACCGAATTCGAATTTCGTATCGGCGATGATAATGCCTTTAGTCAAAGCGAAATCCGCGGCTTTTCTGTAGATTGCTAATGTCACATCTTTCAGCTTGGCGGCCAATTCTTCGCCAAGTAAATCCGCCGCCTGCTTGAAACTGATATTTATATCGTGCCCACTTTCGGCCTTGGTGGATGGCGTAAATATCGGCTGAGGAAGTTTTTCGGCAAGCTTCAATCTTTCTGGAAGCAAATTACCGTGAAGATTAACCTGGCCGTTTTCAGGCTTGCTTTTCAAGTAATCACTGTAACCCGACCCGATCAAATAGCCTCTGGCGATACACTCAAGATCGATCCGTCTGGCTTTCTTGACTATCATCGACCGGCCTTCCAGTTGATCGCGGTAGGGTTTCAGAATTTGCGGATATTTAGCGAAATCGGCGGTGATCAGGTGGTTGTCGATTATATCTTTGGTGACATTAAACCAGAAAACCGACATCGAATTCAAAATTTTCCCCCGGTCCGGGATTGCGTTGGGCAATACCCAATCGAAAGCGGACAGTCGGTCGGTAGCTATAAACAGAAGCTTATCATCGAGGTCATAGATATCGCGCACTTTGCCCCGGTTAGCCAGTTTCACTTTGCCTAAATTTGTCTGTAGTACGCTCATCCTGTCCCTCTGTATTTATAACATTTATAAATATAAAAATCAGTTATTTTATAACCGCCTCTGGACACGGTTAAAACCTCCGGGCCGTCGACTTTTTCAAAAAAATCCTGAATTGGCCGGGGAACATTATAAGAATTCCTTTTATCATATACGAATATACAATCTTTACCCACAAGCGTATCCGGGTCGCTCCAGAAATCGTAAGCTAGGCCATGTTTGCCAACGATATTGTTAGAAAATGTTTCCGGCTGACCGGCCAAATAAAATCTCAGCTCCGAGGCGGTTTTGTATTCATAGCCGCAGATAAACGGCTCGGTACCGGCGGGGAATTCGGTTTTGATTCTATCGACTCTTTCAGCCAATTCCTTCCAGCCATTTATCGTATCGCCTTTGCCGAAACCAAATCCGGGTATCAGGACTAAAATATGAATTATTAAAACTGCGGCAATAGAAAAACCAACCGCGAATTTGCCATAGAGCTTGAGAAATCGGCTTTCCGACTTAAAATAAAGATAAACCGCCGCCGGCAGAATAGATAGATATGCCGGCGCCAGCCAGTTCATTTTCACGTAATGCACCGGTGATACGATAGTAAACAAAACCAAAGTCGGTATGGCAAACCAGAAAAATAGCGAAATTCGTGAATCGATTCTATAATAATGAAAAGCCTTAATAATCGCCCATATGAATAACGGCATGAGAAAAATGCCTACAACGCCTATCTGTGAACCGAGAAAGCCGAAAAAATAATCGGCGCGGAAATTCACCGCCTCTGCGGCGCGCCGGCCGCCCTGAAAGGCGAAGCTTGCCCAGGCATTACGATAATTCCAGATCATAACGGGAAAGAATACGATGAATGAAACGACACAAGCCAGATAAGGTCCGGGTCGGACAAAATATTTTCTTCTTTCCGGCGAGAATATCAGGTAAAATAACGCCCCCGCGATTGCCAGAATCGCCGGATATTTGGATAGCATCGCGCAACCGGCAAAAATACCGGTGAGAAGCCACCAACGCAAATTATCCTGATGAACTGCTATGTACAGCGTGAACATCATCAATATCCAGAACATCAAAAGTGGCCCATCGGGAGTGATTATCAATCCGCCCAGAGCGAAAATAAAAGTAGTAGATCCAATCACAACCGACCAGAAAGCGGTCTTGTAATCGAAAATTAATTTTAGAAAATTAAATAGCAAAACCGCCAGAACAAATGAGACGAAAATAGCCGCGAAATGAACGCCTAACGTGTTATCGCCGAAAATAGCCGTAAACAGATGAATCAAATACGCGGTCATGGGCGGATGATCGAAATATGATAAATCAAGATGCCGGGCGTAATTCCAGTAATAAGCCTCCTGCGGAGCAAGCCCCAGGATTAAAGCTATTAGCATTCTGGCGGCTGTAACCGACAAAATAAACAGCCAGAAACGTTTTATGTATTTATTGGAATCCCGCAAGGCTGAACAGGTTCTCCGTGCCAAATGATATAAACCAGTCATTGTTATCCAAAGATTTGGCCAGATCAAAACGGACACTTCTAGCCGTTGAGGATTTGGTCAATCCCAGCCGCAAGCCTAAACCAAGATCGCTTTTCAGATCATGCAAATCAATATTGTCATCTTTATCCCAGATATAGCCGGCATCAAAGAATAACGCTCCTCCCAGGCCGACAGTCAGGATTTCAATCGGGGTAAATATCCTGTATTCGGTGTTTACAAGCGCCAGTCGAGTGCCGGTAAAATAACGATCAGGATAGCCGCGAAGCCCATTATCACCGCCTAAAGTTAAATAATAATTGGACTTTTGCCGCCAGGCAAACGAGGTCACCGACCTGAAAGACAGCAGATGATAAGTCGATGGTTTCAGATATACAACTGTTTCCATTGTATTAGCGATTCTCTCGCGTCGAAAATTATCAACGTAATAATGGGAATAGCTGTTTTTAAATCCTGTATAAAGGCCATTAGCCGCTTCAAAGAAAAAACCGGCATCAAGCGATATCACGGACGTCTCATAATCGCCCTGAAATGTAGGTCCCGACCATATTATGCCTCCGGACAGGGTAACATGTTCGGTTAAATCCTCAGTGGCGCCGAACTCATCGAGATAAGTTCCGGTCGTGTATCTAAATGTCGTAAATTTAAGCCCGATGCCGGGTCCGCTGATAATCTCATCATGGGGGATAATCCCATTATCGGGGTACTCGGGCAGTTCGTTAAAATCCAGTTTGTTATAAATAAATTGAATAGTCGGTTGAAATCTGGAATATCTGCCAAAGGCGCGCGAGCCTGCCAGTGATAGATATGTATAGTCGCGCTTATACTGAAAGATCTCCTCGCCTTGATAAAATAAACGGGGCTTCTGCCGTTGATTGACAAACTGCCCCGAATAACTCCATCTGGTATCCACCGAATAATAAGGCTTAAGCAAGGTGACGGCGATTTCATCATCATAGGTAAAATCGCTGATAGAGAAATCAAGATAGTTCCGGCTATTAAAAAATCTCGAATCAAATATATGAATCGCGTAGCCATCGTTGTCATCGGTGGTAAATGACAGGTCCGTTTCTATTCCGATACCATGGCCGGCGATATTTTTCTCGTCCGCGAAGAAACTAAGTTTATATAGCCCGCCGCCGCCCTCGGTGGAAATCCCCAGGATGGTCGTCCACAAATCCTCGGTGGTTATGACTATATCAACCGAATCGCTGTCAGCCAAAATCACATCCGTCGTAACCTCGCCGATATAGGGCAGGGCACGGATATTGCGAATGCTGAGATTTAACAATTCTTCGCTGAACTCATCGCCCGGTTCGAACAGAAGTTCGCGCCTGATCACATGTTCGCGGGTAACTACATGAAGTTTGTTACCGAGTCGATAGATGAAATTACCGTTGCCTTGCTTATGATTGTCGAACACATTTTGCCTGATTATATCGATGTTGCGGATATAGGTATTTCCATAGCTATCCTGAACTTGGTACAAGCCAAGCAACAACGCGCCGATAATTAGTAGTTTCACTTTATAAATAACGACACCGCCTGCAACAAAATTTGATGTTCGACATCCAGAACCCTGGCCGCCAGAGTTTCCGCTGTATCGTCTTTTTCCACCGGCACCCGCCGTTGTATCAGTATTGGGCCGTGATCGTACCTGTCATCGACCATATGCACCGTTGCCCCGGAAAACTCATCGCCGCTTTGCAATACCGCCTCATGAACTTTTAAGCCGTACATGCCCGGGCCGCCGTATTTTGGCAATAAAGCCGGATGGATATTGATTATTCGGCCATAGTATTTTTTCACTGCAACTGATGGCAGAAGTTTCATATAACCGGCTAAAACGATTAAATCGACGGCTAATTTCTCCAGGATTTCCATTATAACCGTCT
>Ga0299912_10003737_pt1 | contig 12435 bp, 14 predicted proteins | sample RVTome_2_FD_207667 | JGI IMG/M metagenome (GOLD analysis project Ga0299912, IMG submission 207667) | Soil microbial communities from uranium-contaminated site in the Upper Colorado River Basin, Wyoming, United States - RVT95D214 (version 2) ... | reverse complement strand
TGAACGGAAGTTAAAGGGCGAAATCACTCTGGTCATCTCCGGAAAAACACGCAAAAAAACTGATGGGAAGATAGGGAGATAAGGAGAGGGGGTGAATCTTATTTAATCTTCTGGATATCATTCTCTTTTCCAATGACGACCAAGACACCGCCACCCTTACATGATTTCCCCTCCCCCTCTCTCCAGGAAATATCTCTTATCCCATCTTGGATTGCAGGATGTAAATCAAGCCATAAATGAAAAGCATCAGAATGGCTAAGAGGACACCTAATCCCATTGGCTTCCGATACCAGTTTTCATCGTAGATCGGTTCATCTATTTTTGACCTACCTGTTTCTGGATTATAAAACCCTTCCACATTGGGCTGGAAATATGCGATGATTCTTTCGAAAATCAGCATTGGGTCTCTGCTGAGTCGGACAACGCCATCTATCCTTCTTGAAAATGCGGTTTGTACCCTGAGTCTCAATCCATTGAATGCAACATCGGCCAGCCAAGCGATCCCCCGGAATGCCATACGATAAAAGTAATCAAAATCGAGGACCATTCCCTCGAGGGGAGAAAAGGCGCTCCGGACCATCATAAACACAACCCCCGCCCCAAGAAAGAGCTGGATTGTTCCGATGACATGAGATGTGGAGTAAGGATGTACGGAGACCGGTGGAAAGGGAAGAAGGTTAAAGAGCGCCTGTGGATAGACCCCGTAAAAAATACACAAAAGGGCAGTCGCTCCCATTGCCAATTGCATGTTCCATGGGGCTTCTTTTGTCTGGATCGTCTGATTCTTCGCGAAAAAAGTATAAAAACAAAGCTTCGTGAAAGAAAGAAGGGTTCCCACCGACGCCAAGAACAGCAGGAGCTCCAAGATCGGCTTATGGGCCTCCACCACAGAGGAAAGCACCATCCCTTTGCTCACAAATCCATTGAATCCCGGCGCTCCTGAGATGGAAAGGGATGCAACAAGGCAAGTAAGACATGTGACAGGCATTTGTTTCGCCAACCCGCCCAGTTCGGTCAGTTTTCTTTTCCCGGTCATATAGATGACTGAACCCATACACATGAACAAGAGAGATTTGTACAGGATATGATTGAAGAGATGTGCTATTCCGCCATTGACTCCGAGGGGAATCCCAATGCCCACACCAGCCACCATATACCCTACCTGGCTGACAATATGATAAGAAAGGAGCTTCCGAGTATCATTTTGAAGAAGTGCGAAGATAACCCCGTAAAGGGCCATCACCCCGCCCATATAGGCTACGAGGTCCACCCCTGAGAAACATCTTGCCAATACATAGACTCCTGTCTTGGTGGTATAGACGGAGAGAAATACACTGCCGGTCACGGTTCCTTCAGAATAACCATCGGGCAGCCAAGTATGAAGGGGAATAAAGGCCGTATTCAACCCAAAGCCAATCAGAATGAAAAGAGAGGCCCAACTGTTCTCCAGAGGACCTACAATCATCGATCCCGTTGAGTAGGCGTGAATCAGGATGCCGATTAATATTGAGCTTCCACCAAAGAAGTGCATGAGAAGATATCTGAAGCCAGCATCCAGAGACTCTTTTCCCCGGTGGTACCAGATGAGCAAAACACCGCTCACCGCCATGATCTCCCAGAAGATGAAGAGACTGAAATAATCACCTGCAAAGATTACCCCCAGAGAACTTCCGATATAAAGAAACCCAGCTGCATGCTGGCCGTCTTCCTTCACATGAAGGGAGTAGAGGATGGCAAGAAAACCAATGAGGATAAAAATATATCCAACGATCAAACTCAACCGGTCTACCTTCAGAAAGATCCAATCGTAGTTCAAAAAAGGATGAACCCAGCGCGTACCTGCTTCCATAAAGAACAGATTGATGAAGGCGATTACGGAAACCGAAAGAAGGTACAAGGGTTTCAGTCTTCCTTTGAAGAAAGGAATGAACAATGCTCCAACAATGTACAGAAAAGCGGGGGGGATTGGCTTAATCATAGAAATCTTCCTTTTTGAACGCAATCAAAGCCAAGATCCTCGAGAGAAAGATCAAGATGAGAGTTCCCAGAACTCCAAAAACTGCTTCCATCGATGGGATCCTGTGCCAAAAAAAGGAGTCGTGTTCCCTGGCGACAAAGAATCCCACAAAAATAGTTATAATGGCCATGACCCAAATGACAATTTTAAGAGTTTTCATCATCCCTCATCCCAATTTCAATATTTGTTTTGTCGCTATTAACGCCATCTCAAAAAAACGGACAAAGGCATTTGGTGTAATTCCGAGCCAAAAGGAGAGGACTGCACAAAGCGCAGCAGGAACGACCATGAACATCGATGCTTCTTGAATTCCGGCACGGAGAGGTTCTTGGGCCACTTTAAAAAAAGACCTGTAGATAATAGGGAAAAAATAGGCGATATCCAGCAGGGCGTTTAGGATAAGCACAAACAAAAAAATGATTTCGTGGGCCTCTAAGGACCCGAGACCAAGATACCATTTGCTGATAAATCCAACCAATGGAGGGATCCCCGCAATTCCCATGGCACCTATGGCAAACGTCCCCATGGTCACGGGCATTGCTCTTCCGATCCCATCCAGTTCACTAACATTTTCTTTATGAGTCTGAACATAGATGGCCCCTGCAACAAAGAACAGGGCAATTTTCATGAAACCATGCCCTACAATAAGGAAGATTCCACCCGTGATCGCACTCGGTGAAAGCAGGGCCGCACCGAGAATGATGATTGCGAGGTTATTGATGGTGGAAAAAGCCAACCTTTTTTTTAGATTATCCTGGACCAAGGCTAACATCCCAGAAGCCAGGATGGTGAAGGAAGCAAAGTAGGCTAACAACAGCCCGAGATTTAGGTCGAAGAGCAGTTTCGGACCAAAGACGTAAAAGATCACTCGCAGGACGCAGAACACTCCTGCCTTGACCACGGCCACCGCATGAAGTAAGGCACTAACGGGAGTTGGAGCACCCATTGCCGTGGGAAGCCATTCATGCATAGGCATCAACGCAGCCTTGGTCCCAAAACCCAGAATAAACGTAATAAACAGAACGCAGAGGAGGCTGTTCGAAGCACTGTTCTCGAGAAAACCACCTGCCTTGAAATCGAGCGTCCCTGTGAGATAATAAGTAAATCCGATCGAGAAAAGGATCAGGGTTGCACTCGTGAGGAGGTAAGCCAGATATTTTCTCCCCCCTGCGATCGCTTCAGGTGTCTCCTTGTGGGCCACGAGAGGAAAGGTAGAAATGGTCAATATCTCATAGAAAATGAAAACGGTAAGGAGGTTGCTGGCAAAAGCAACGCCAAGAGCCCCGTGGAGGGCCAAGGCAAAACAGAAATAAAATCTCGTCTGCTTGTGCTCCTGAAGTCCTCTCATGTACCCTATCGAATAGAAGGAAGTTGCGATCCATAGTGCTGAGGCAAGCGTTGCAAAAAGGAGTCCTAAGGCATCTACCCTCCATTGCAAGGCGATCCCGGGAGAGAGCGTAAGCAGTGTGTATTCCATGACCTTCCCGCTCAAAACCGTGGGGATCATGGAGATGACAACAAAAAATTTAAGTATCGCGGCAAGCAAGGTCCAGAACTCTCTGAGGTTTTTCCTATCCTCTCCGGTCAGGAGGATGAGAATGGCTGCGATGCCTGAAATCAAAATGGCCAATAGTGGCCGTATGGAAGGGACAACTTCCATCCATTACTCCAAACTTTTCAAAGACCTTTCGGGATGGCAAACTGAATTATCGTGGAAATAATCTTTCCACTCAACACGCCCAGCAACAATATTCCTAAAGCCAGTAAAATCATTGGAATGAGAACACTCAGGGGAGCTTCATCAAGACTCTTGCCCTCAGGCCCTGCACCATGTTCACACTCCTCGGAGGGACTGAAATAGACAATCTCAATAACCCTGAAAAAAAGGATGGCATTGAAGAGGCTACTGGCGAGCAAAACAGCCACAAAGAGCCATTGGTGTTCATCGATAGCTCCCAATAGGAGGTACCACTTGCTGAAGAAACCGCAGGTAGGTGGAATTCCGATTACCGAAAGTGCCGCCACCACAAAGATCGCCATCGTGATGGGCATTTTCTTATGGATATTTTTGAACTGATAGATGCTGCGCAACCCTGTCTTCGAAGCGAGAACTCCCACCGCAAGAAAAAGGCTTGCCATCATCAGGGCATCGTTCTGGATGTGAAGGATCGCTCCCGTTAAACCGTTTTTGTTCGCCAACCCTATCCCCAAAGCGATATATCCCACCTCGGCAACGAGCACATAAGCCAGCATTCTCTTAAGATCGGTCTGGGCAAGGGCTAAGATACATCCAAAGAGAATGGCGGAGGCAGAAACCCAGGATAGGATGGTTGCTGCGGGAACCAAATCTTTGGTAAACGAAGGAGCAAAGATAGTATACATGATCCGTATAGCGACATAGGCCCCTACCTTTGTCGTCAGGGGGGCCACCAGCGAACTGACAGCGGAAGGCGCGTAAGTATACGCATCAGGAAGCCAGACGTGTACGGGGAAGAGTGCCATCTTGATAGCCACCCCAACGATAAAAAAGGCAAAGGCCATGAGAACCACTTTAGAATGGTATAGGCCGGGCAATAATCTGGCAAGGTCAGCCATGTTCAGAGATCCGGTCAGTATATACAGATACCCAACACCAAGCAGATAGAAACAAGCGCCGACGGTTCCATAGAGCATGTAATTGAAGCTGGCAAAAGGTGCCCCGTCCTCTCCAATGGCGATGAGGGCGTAACCGGCGAGGGATGCTATCTCCAAGAAGACGTAAAGATTGAAGGCATCGCCGGTGACGACGATCCCTAAGAGTCCGGTGACCTGTAGAAGGAAGAGGCAATAAAAGTAGGTTGCTTTCTGGGAAAATTCCCTTTCAACCATACTTTTTGAGGAGATCCCGATGAGGAGACTGATCACCGATACGATCACAGCGACAAAGGCATTGAGATGGTCGAATACGTATTCAATTCCCCACGGAGGATCCCAATTCCCCAAATAATAGTGAAGGGTCCCCTGCTCGATCACTTCATTTAAAGTAGCGAATGAAGAAAATGTAGAAATCGAAAGGGCTGCAATCATGAGAGGGTAGCAGAAACTTTTTCGCCACCAGCCCACGAGGGGGATTAAAAATGAGGTCATCAGAGGAACAATGATAATTAGAATCGGATAAGAGGAAGTTGTCATCTCCTGAGCTTCAGAATCTCATCTTCTTCAATAGTACGATACTTCCGGTAAATCATAATAATGAGGGCCATCGCCACACCGAAGGTGCTGACCATCACCACAATGGCGGTCAGCATGAGGACATGGGGCAGAGGATTGATATATTGGATGGCTTGAATTGCTGCCCCGTGACCGTGTTCCACGGTGGGGATGGTCCCACCTTTCTTGGAGCCGATGGAGATGAAGTAAAGGATGATCGAGGTCTGGAAGATATTCATCCCCACCACTTTCTTGACGAGGTTTTTCTTGCCGATCATGGCATAAAACCCAATCATCATCAGAAGGATATAAATCCAGTAGTTGTATTTACTAACGATCCATTCCAAGGGAAGTCATCTCTCCTTGATCTTCAGGTTTTGACGCCAGATCAAAAAAGATGGAGACCATAACCGCCATCACCGTAATTCCCACACCTACTTCTATTCCGAAGATCCCTAAGGCTCTTGCGTAAACCGGATCGACGGGCAGGAGGTGGTGGAGTCGGCTGTAATTCAAGTAGTTTCCCCCCAGGGCGAGACAAACTGCTCCTATCCCTGAGTAGATGAGCAATCCTACGCTGCAGAAGATCAGGTTCCTCTTTTCACCCACCCGCTTCCTCACTTCATCGACATCATAAGCAAGGGAAAGTAGGATGAAGCTTGCACCGAGAATGACGCCTCCCTGAAACCCTCCCCCAGGACTCTCGGCCCCATGAGCAATCACATAGAGGCCGTAAAGCTGGATGAATGGAATGAGAAGTCGACATACCGTCCGGATGATGACGTCTTCGAAAGGAGCGATCACCTGGAGAACCTCCGGATTAATAAGATGCACGAAATTCCGGCCGTAAAGATAACGGTCGTTTCACCCAACGTATCGTAGCCTCTGTAATCAGCCAGAACCGAGGTCACCATGTTGGGAACGTCCGTTTCTTCAACCGTCTTCTCGATGTATCGAGGGGAAACATGGAGACTTGCAGGATTGTTAGGATCACCCCAAGGCGGCATATCCAGTGTCCCATAAATAAGAAGGATACCAGTAAGGCAGACAGCAATCAAGGCAATCGATTTCAATCTTTTGACCTCCTCGTCGTTTTTAAAATGGCTGTGATGAAAAAGACCGTACTCACCCCAGCTCCCACCGATGCCTCAGTAAAAGCAACATCAACGGCTCCCATTTCGGCCCAGAGTAAGCACATGAAGAAACTGTAGACGCCAAAAATAATGGCGGAACTGAGAAGGTCCTTAACCACTAGAGAAGCAATGGCGCATACGAGCACCAAGACAAGAAGTATCAGATCAAGTTGCCAAATCATCCTGTTTTCTCCTCTCCTGCCTCTCGAACGACCTTTCCATTTTTGGTCCACGGGGTCACTTCCGAATCAAAGGCTGCTCTCAGGATGGCATGGGTAGCAGTCGGGCTCGTTAGAAAAATGAATAAGACAATAAAAAGAACCTTCACGCTAACCAAAGAGAATCCATTGTAAAGGGCCAGACCGATCAGAGACAGAAGGGCTCCGAGTGTATCGCTCTTGCCGGTTGCATGCATGCGCGAATAAAAATCGGGAAAACGCAAAAACCCTACAGTCGCTGTAAAAAAGAAGAACGTCCCTAACAAGATGAAAGCAACGGCTAATACAGACAATTACTTTGCCCCCTTTCGTTGAAAGTATTTTGCCGCAGCCAAGGTTGCAATGAAGTTCAGAAGGGCATAAACCAGGCAGATGTCCACAAACATATCAACCCGTTTGTAGAGAAATCCCATCAAGGCAAGGATCACCAGTGTTTTGGTGCCGATCACGCTTCCCCCGATAATCCGGTTAAAGATTCCCGGGCCTCGGACGACTCGGTAAAGGCACAGGAAAACAAAGAAACCGAGGATCAGACTGATAGTGAGAAAAAAATCTTCCACGTCAATTCTCCTTATAGATCTCAGACACCTTCTGTTCCATCTCTCCGGTCAGGAGGTCATCAGCAACTTTCTTAGAGATCGAATGCACATAGAAATAACCTTCCTTGATGAGCACAGTAATCGTACCCGGAGTTAACGTGATCGAATTGGCGAATGTTGTCAAAGGGAGATCTTCCTTGAGTTTTGTCTTGAATCGGATGATGTGGGGGTCGATCAATGCGGACATGTCCGGGTGAAGAGCCAGTTTCACAACATAGATATTGGCCAAGATGATCTGGTATATTAACCAGGGCAGATACTTAAGGAAGCGGATCCACTGAAGGAGGTGCTTCTTCTCGACCTTTTGCTCTTTAAAAAGCAAATCCCGGGAGACCCTGGCAACGAGGGCACAGGAAATAACGCCCAAGGAAAGATGAAAAAGATCGAAGATCCCTGAAAGCGGTATCCACAAACCGTATAGAATGAGAAAGGTGATAATAAAATCCATGTCAAAAGCGGTGGCTAAAATTCCTCGCCGTGTCACTGATTAGAAAAAAATAGCAGGTTAATTTGTAAACGTCAATTCTTTTTTGTAATTATCCAAAACCCCATCAATCAGGAAATCGCTGGAGAACCTACGAAGGCCATAGTCTTGGGGTGGCTGATATATTTGTATTTACAGAGAGAGTGCTATTGAGTTTTTTTATCTTATTTTCTGGATATCTTTCCCTTTCCCGATGACCACCAAAACATCGCTATCCTTTATGACAAAATCGGCTCGGGGCACCATGGTCAGCCGTTCCGGCAACATTTCCCTGACGGCGATGACCTCGATATGATATTTGCTTCTCAGGTGGAGTTCTCCGATCGTCTTCCCCATAAAACCGGGCGGGGGCACAATTTCACTGACCGTATAATCCTCCGATAGAGGGATATAATCAAGGACATTTGGGGAAATCAGGCTTTTGGCCACTTTATCTGCCATTGCCCTTTCCGGAATGACTACTTCTGTTGCCCCCACCTTTTCTAAAACATGCTTATGATCCTCATTAGGGGCCTTGACGATAATCGTCTTCACCTTCATCTCCCTGAGATGGAGAGTGATCAGGGTAGCAGCAGCCAGATCCTCGCCGAATGAAATGATCACCACATCATCTTCCTGAATTCCAATGGATTCCAACACCTCTTTATCCATCCCATCGGCTAGGATTGCCTTTGTGGAAAAATCTTTAATCTTCTGAATAACCTCTTTATTTTTGTCAATGGCAACCACTTCAAACCCATTTTCATAAAGATCCTTTACAATATTAAATCCAAAGATGCCCAACCCAATCACCACAACTCGTTTCATCAAACTCCCTCCATTTTACCTAGAGCAGTTATTCTCTTTTGCCTATTGCCTACTGCCTTTTGCCTTCTGCCTTCTGAATTCATTCCTATCCTACCATAACGCCCTCTTCAGCATAAGTTAACCCCCTCCTCCCCACGCTCCGTGACAGAGAAAAGGCGAGCGTCAAAGGCCCTATCCTTCCGGCAAACATCATTAGAATAAGTGCATATTTCTGAAGATCATTTAACTTTGGAGTCACCCCCATGGACAACCCCACTGTACCAAAGGCAGAGACTGTATCAAAAAGATACTCTACAAAATAATGACGGCTCTCCGTAGGATGGCCTCCCCCTGCGATAAGGAGAACGGAGGTGATGATCGCGATTGAGAATGCTGAAGCAAAGATGATTGAAATAGACCGGCTGATGACCTCCCTGCGAATTGTCCGGTTGAAGATGTTTACCTCTAAATTCCCCTTAAGCCGGCTCCACATCAGCATGAAGAGAAGGGTGGCACTCGTTGTTTTCACTCCGCCACCCGTCGAGCCTGGAGAGGCTCCAATAAACATCAGAACAAGCATCAGGAGAATGGTTGCATTGGTCAGCGCTCCAATATCTACGGTGTTGAAGCCGGCTGTCCTGGGAGTGACCGATTGAAAGAAAGAAGTTAGGACTTTGGTCCAAACTGGAGCATCTTTAATGATGTGGTTTCTCTCAAATAGATAAAACAAGAAGGCACCGGAGAGAATGAGGATGGTGGTGGTGATGAGTACGATTTTTGTATGAACGGACAATCTTTTCTGTACCCCTCTGAACCAGGAAAGAACTTCATACTGCACAATGAAACCGATCCCTCCATGAACGATCAAGCCCATGATGGTCAGATTGACGATGAGATCTCCTTGATAACCCATGAGATTATCAGAAAAGAGGGAATACCCACAATTATTAAAGGCTGAAATCGCATTATAGACAGCATGAAAAAGAGCTCTTTCAGGCGGGAAATCCATGGAAAACCGTATGAAGAGAAAGAGGACCCCAACAGATTCAACGACGAACGTAAACCAGAGGACCATCTTGGCAATCACAATGAAATCTCTTCGGGGTGTGTGGAGAAAGGTTGATTGGACAATATCTCTCCCCTTGAAAGAAATCCCTCGGCCCATTAAGACGAAAAAGACCGTGGAAAAAGTGATGATACCCAATCCTCCAATCTGGAAAAGAAAGATGGTAATCACTTGACCCAGTGTGGATAGATCTTTTCCGACGTCAATAACAACAAGACCCGTAACACAGACTCCAGAGGTGGAAGTAAAAAGGGCATCCACAAAACGGAGATTGCTCTTCGTGGCTGAAAAAGGAAACCATAGAAGAATTCCACCCGTAATGATAACAGCCGCAAAACTTAGGACAAAGATTCTTGTGGGGGTGAGTTGCCTCGAAAAGAAGTTCTTAATTCGGGTGCGAATATTTATGGGCATCGATATTTTTAGAACCTTCCAACTGAAATCAAATGGACCATCCCATATTACATGAAATTTTCCAAAAATCCAACCTAATCTTCTTCATAGATGTTTTGAATTTAGAGCTTGTGTTTTTTTGCAAAAATTATATTATGGTTTTGACAAAAGGTTTGATCTGTTTGGCTGCGAATCGAAGAGCTTAATCAAAAGGCAGAAGTTGGATTGCTATGATTCGATCTCTACGCAAAAAAATCTTTATCGGTTACGGCATCGCCCTCACCCTAATGATTTTTGTCTTCATCTGGGCCTTGGTTCATCTCCTTAACCTAGGTCAAGCAAGCGATGCTATTTTGAGGGAAAACTATAAAAGCATTCTTGCCGCTGAAAATATGGTCTATGCCATCGAGCGACAGGACAGTGCAACACTGCTTCTGTTTCTTGGCTACGAGGAACAAGGCTGGGGACAGTTCCGCGAGAATGAAAGCCTCTTTTTCCAATGGTTGGCCCGGGCAAAGGATAATATTACCGTCGAAGGGGAGGAAAGAATTGTCAGTACCATTGAAAAAGAATACTCGGCCTATCTGCATCATATCTCCGGACTTCCGCCTGTGTCCAAGTCCAATTTGCAGAAAAGTGCAGCCTTTTATCACGAGACCATACTCCCCTCGTTTATTTCTGTCCGGGATGCATGTATTCGTCTCCGTGAGATCAACCAGGAAGCGATGTTTAAGGCCAGTGAACGGGCTCGCCACGTTGCAAAGAAAGCGATCTGGTCGATGGTCCTCATCGGCAGCGCCGCAATAGGAATTGGATTGGGATTCAGTTTATTCCTCTCAAATTTTCTCGTAAGGCCTGTACGTCAGATGATGGAGGCGACCCAAAAGATTTCTGAAGGCAATTATGATGTGGAAATTTCCATACAATCCTCTGACGAACTGGGTGATTTAACGTATGACTTTAATGAGATGGTCAAAAAATTGAAAACATACCACGACCTGAACATCGATCAAATTATGGCAGAGAAACGAAAGAGTGAAGCAATCATTCGAAGCATCGATGATGGGATTGTGGTGGTTGACAATGAGCTCAAGGTAACTGGCATGAATCCAACGGCAGCAAAGGCGCTTAACATTGAACCTGACCAGATACAGAACAAGCATTTTCTTGAGGTCGTCAAGAATGAAATGTTGTTCAATTATGTGAAGCAGTCAATTGAAACAGGCCAGCCCCCCTCCATTGAAGAGAGGAAGACTATTTTCACTATCGAACAGGGAGACACGCAACGCCACTACCAATTTTCGATAACGCCTGTCCATGGAAAGCCTGGCTCTCTGTTAGGGGTTGTATTGCTTTTGCGGGATGTGACCCGCCTTACAGAATTGGACCGTCTTAAAAGCGAGTTTGTCATGATTGCTTCGCATGAATTGCGAACTCCTTTAACGAGCGTAGGGATGAGCATTAAACTCCTTCTCGAAAAAACCATGGAGAAACTCGATGAGAAAGAGCAGCAGCTTCTTTTGGCCGCCCATGAGGACCTGCAAAGACTTAAAAACCTTGTTAGCAACTTATTAGACCTTTCGAAAATTGAGGCAGGAAAGATGGCGATGGAGTTCGAAAACATTTCTATTGATAGCCTCTGTCAGAACGCCACAGATATTTTAAAGACCCAAATCGACGCAAAAGGAGTCAATTTTACCTTGGATTTGCACCAACGCCTGCCCTACGTCAAAGCAGACGCCAATAAAATCATCTGGGTGTTAACCAACCTCATCTCCAATGCCTTGCGTTATACTGACCGGCGGGGGCATATTCGCCTCTCTGCCGAGTGGATTGGTCCCTATGCTCATGTTTCAGTCACCGACAATGGGTCGGGTATTCCGTTCGAAGCTCAATCCAAGATTTTTGACAAATTTGTGCAGATCAAAAGTGACAAAGCGCTTGGAGGAGGCGGACTCGGGTTGACCATTTGCAAAGAGATCGTCCGCGCCCATGGAGGAACGATCTGGGTGGATTCAACCCCAGGAGAAGGAAGCACGTTTACTTTTACACTCCCTATAGTAGGGAAGTCCTAAAAGAGGTACTCCATGATAACCAAACCTATTTTGATCGTAGATGACGAAAAAAATATTCGTTTGACCCTTTCACAATCCCTCGAGACTCTAGGGGGAGAAATCGATACCGCTGCAAACGGAGAAGAAGCTCTATCGAAACTGAAAGAGAGGGAGTTTGGTTTGATCCTTTTAGACATCAGAATGCCGGGGATGGATGGGATGGAAGTTCTTCGTCAGGTTCGCGAGATTCGGCCCGATATCCGTGTCATCATGATAACGGCTTACGGGACGGTTGAATCGGCTGTGGAGGCTATCAAATTGGGCGCAGTAGACTTCCTCCAGAAACCATTCGATCCTGAAGAGATCCGGGAACTAGTATCACGAGTGATGGACAGAGATAAACTCGATGAACATAAACTCGTAGATTATGCATCCTACATCGAACTTGCAAAGAAATGCATTGGAGAGCGCCATTTCAACGCAGCCGTTGAGCATG
>Ga0299912_10003736_pt1 | contig 12436 bp, 6 predicted proteins | sample RVTome_2_FD_207667 | JGI IMG/M metagenome (GOLD analysis project Ga0299912, IMG submission 207667) | Soil microbial communities from uranium-contaminated site in the Upper Colorado River Basin, Wyoming, United States - RVT95D214 (version 2) ... | reverse complement strand
AATGAATCTTGTTTCCAAACATGATTTGCCGCATCTTATTGAACGTCACCTGCTGGATTCTTTGCACGTTTTAAAAGCATATAATATCCCTTTCGGCGCGAAAACGGCTGATCTTGGCAGCGGCGCCGGTTTCCCAGGCATACCGATCGCGATAGCCCGGCCGGATATTCAGATGTATCTGATAGAATCTCGCCACAGGAAAAGCTTATTTCTTAAAAGCATAATCAATAAACTGGAACTGGCTAATGCCATTGTAATTCATGACCGTTGGGAGGACCTTGGCATGACTTTTGACATTATCCTGTCCCGGGCTTCTTTGAATGAAGCTGATTTAATGGCCCGGGCAGTCCCGCGCCTAAATCCCGATGGAGCATTGTTATATTTTGCCAAGTACAATAATATCAAGGTACTAAAAAAATAATCATAGAAATGTTTCACGTGAAACATTTTATTGCTTGATTTTATACCAATCTTATCTTACAATCTCCTTGCCATGAAATATTTTTGCGTAACTTATGAACAGGCGGTAATATGTCCAAAATAATCGCGATTGCTAACCAAAAGGGCGGTGTCGGGAAAACTACTACCGCCATCAACTTAAGCTCATCGCTGGCCGTCGCCGAACAAAAGACTCTGCTCATAGATATTGACCCTCAAGCCAATACGACATCCGGCCTTGGCTATAATAAGAAGGATATTAAACATTCGGTTTATGATGTTTTAACCAATGACATGCCGGCTGAGGAGATTATTATCGAAACCAGCATAAATTTTCTGCACCTGATGCCATCCAACATAAATTTGGTCGGCGCGGAAATCGAATTAGTCAATCTGCCTCGACGGGAATTTATTTTGAAGGAAGCATTGGCCAAGATTTCAGGACTCTATGACTTTATCATTATCGATTGCCCGCCATCGCTGGGGTTGTTGACAATCAACACGCTTACCGCCGCCAATAGCGTGATTATTCCGATACAATGCGAGTATTTCGCTCTGGAGGGTCTTGGGCAATTGTTGAATACAATAGGCCTGGTTCAAAAACAGCTTAACCCTAAACTTGATATTCATGGCATCCTACTAACCATGTATGACGGCCGTCTGAATTTATCGCGCCAGGTGGCCACCGAGGCCAGAAAGTATTTCGCCGATAAGGTTTATGAAACGGTCATCAATAGAAATGTGCGGCTTTCTGAAGCTCCGAGTTTCGGCAAGCCGATCTTATTGTATGATGTTGAAAGTACGGGGGCGCAAAATTACCTCCGTTTTGCCAGCGAGGTGTTATCACGATGAAAAGAATCGCGTTAGGCAGGGGGTTGGATGCCTTAATTCCGGCCGATGCCGCCAGCAACCGGAAAGAAATTTTCGAAATAGAGCTTTCCCGGATAAAAATAAATCCGGATCAACCGCGCAAATACTTTGATCAGGATAAAATCAAAGAATTAGCCGAATCGATTAGCCAAAAAGGACTTATTCAGCCAATAATAGTAAGACCGGTCGATGATTATTATGAACTCATTGTCGGCGAAAGGCGTTTAAGAGCTGTCCAGCATCTTCAACTCAATAACATCCCGGCCATTGTCTATGAGCAGGTTTCCAAGAAGGATATCGTGGAATTGGCGCTTATTGAAAATATTCAGCGCGAAGATCTCAATCCGATTGAAGAGGCCGAAGCGTTTCGAACCTTACTTCAGGAATACGGGTTGTCACAGGAGGATCTCGCTTCTCAGGTGGGCAAAGATCGTTCGAGCATAGCCAATGGTTTGCGCCTCTTGACACTTCCCGAAAAAATTAAATCGCTGATTATCGAAAAGAAGTTGTCGGCCGGCGCGGCCAGAGTTATATTGGCGGTACCCGGAGAGAAAGAAAAAATCGAACTTGCCGACAAAGCTATTAAAGAAAGTTATTCGGTTCGGGAATTGGAAAAAATCGTTTACGGCGAAGGTAAAAAACATTTAACCAGAAGGAAACCGCTTAAATCACCGCACCTGTTGTCAATAGAGGATGGCTTGAAAAACGCGCTGCAAACGAAAGTATCGATAATACCCCGGAAAAAAGGCGGCAGGATAGTTATTGAATATTACAACAACGATGGTTTGGCCCGAGTGCTGGAACATTTGAAATATTCGGAAAACAGATGAGACGATATATTGATTTCATGGTCATACCCCAGGGTCAGCAGCCGACGATGAATTTTCGCCTGGCCGCCTGGCAAACGAAAGCCATCCTGATTGTTCTGGTCTTCTGGGTAATTGCCTTGATAGTCGCCACCGCATTTTACGGCAAGCTGGTCAATAGCGCGATCACGGCGGCTCTGCTAAGACAGGAAAACGAAAAACTTCGAGATTACAATGCCAAGGTGGTTGAAATAGAAAAGGGCTTTCGCAAAAATCTGGCACTGGTATCTCGTATCGCCGAGATGGCCGGCATTGAAATCAAAGAAATTGATGAATCGCTGGGCGCGGCCTATGATTCGATGCACGCCGACAGCGGCGGACGGGTAGTCATTGCCGGTTTGCAAGGAGATAAAATCCCTCTCTCGGCGGAAGAACTTGATAAATTCGTAATTCCCAAAGGCCGTCCTCTTTATGGCTGGATTACCAGACGGTTTAATGTTGATGAAGCCGCCGACCGTCACGAAGGCATAGATATAGCTGTCAAGGAAGGCACACCGATAGTGGCTACGGCAACAGGCGTGATCGAATTTGCCGGCTGGGATAAAAATTTCGGTAATCTCGCTATCATTAATCACGGCAATGGATTTAAAACATATTACGGGCATAATGAAAAAAACCTGGTTAGCGTGGGACAAAAAGTATATAAGGGTGATGTGATTGCTCTTTCCGGCAACACCGGTAATTCATCGGCGCCGCACCTTCACTATGAAATAGAAGAAAACGGCGTTGCGATTGATCCATCGCCATATTTAGATTAATATCTGGAAGGGGAAAAATAGTAATGTCTGACAAGATCGCAAAGTTTGAAGGAAAGCTGGATACAATTATTGGCCGGGGCACGAAAATCGAAGGTTCCGTCAAGGTCGAAGGCGCGACCAGAATTGACGGTATGATTAAAGGCAAATTAGAATCGAACGATGTTATTACGATCGGACCCGAGGGAATAGTGCAAGCTGAGGTGAAAGCGAAATCGATAATCGTCGGCGGAAAAGTCGAGGGCAATATAGAGGCCGCCGACAAGATCGAATTACAATCGAAAGCCGAACTTCACGGTGATTTGATTTCAAAATCGCTTCTGATCGAACATGGAGCGATTTTTCACGGCAATTCCAATATGAGGGGCGTTTCGTCCCCGATTGCAGCCAAGCCTCTCCCGCACGACCAGGCCGGGAAAAAATAAACCGCTCGGCGCGGTTGTCGGCATCATTAAATCAACATGATAAGAGCTACGATAATAGCACTGATTATATTAGCCCTCGGCGTTACCCTGTTGGCCTGGTTTCTGGTTCGTATATATCGCCGCTTAATATTCCGACCCGACGGGAAGCCAGGACGGAAGCCGCCGGGCGGAGTAAGCTACCTGGGAATAGCCGTAGCCATATTGATGCTGAGCATGTCCTGGATTTTGCTCGGCTTGACCAATCAATTAAAATCATTCAGATCTTTCACGCCCTCGACCGCCATAGGTCAAGTCACGGCTAAATTCGAGAATGATCCGGTCAAGACATTAAATATTGAATTTATTTACAGCGACACGGGAAGTAAAACGGCGCCTACGTCATTTTATCTCTCCGGCAACTCCTGGCATATAAGGGGTCAGTATGTTATATTGCCAAAATTCTTGACATATGTTTTTCAATGGCAATCGTACTGCAGGATAACTGATTTTTACGCGGATTTTGTTGGTCATAAGCCGCTTGGTGTCGATGTACCGTTATTGGCTCATCAGGTAATCGGCGGAGATTCCGGGGATTTGATAAAATTCGTAAGTTTTATGCCTTTCATAAAAGACCAATTCAAGGTTTGCGAATTTGTCAGCGATCCTGTTAAAACAACCGACCGATCTGAAAATTATGAAATAATATTGAGCGATAGCTGTTCGGTGACTTTAAGCAGGATTGAATGACTGCTGCACACTGCCCGCAAATCCGCTGAAAATAAGAAGTCATATAATCATTACCAATTTAGTATCTTCACAAACCCGTAGCCAACTCATCTTACATCGAGATTTTTAGATTTATTAGACCAAGAAAATAGAATGCTTAGACGCCCCCGTGTGTGCAAACAATTGCAGCCATAACAGTTATTGTAGAGCATTATCGAAATAACTTTAAAAGAGACCTATAGTGACAAGAATTCATAAAAATAAATTATAAAAAGTCAAAACATTTTATATCAATATAGTGCAACATAATAACAGTGTTTTGATTTTCGTTCAACCATAAATTGCACATCTCATTGATTATCAAATGATTATTTGCATATAAATACCGTTGTTTATAATAACAACATATTAATAGGTCAATATATTCTCTTTAATTTTTAACTTGTTGATATATATTAAGAACAACTGTAAATTGCGGTTTTTTAAAGGGCATGGTTTTTGCCGAAGATATTTTGGGTGAAACGCATGTTAATTTTATTGCTTAATAAAAGCTAAGTTCAAATTTTGAAGGAGTTTTTAATGAACAAATTTGTAGGGTTGTGCTTGGTGATGGTAATGGCGCTAACATCTACCATGTGGGCGGGACAGATTACCCCCTACCTGGCTGATCGTCTTCAGGACCTATCGGCTGAAGGCGAAATTGAAGTATTGGTAATGTTTGCCAATCAGGCGGATGTCCCGGCTTTGAATCGGCAATTGAAACTGGAAAGAGCGACTCTTGCGGAGAGAAATCGGCGGGTGATCGACGCGCTTCAAGAAACCGCCAGCGAAACTCATCCGATAATGACCGTTTATTTTGATGGCTTACAATCCAGAAATTTAATTTCCAATTATAAATTGCTCTGGGTGGCTAATATGTGCATAGTCAAATCATCGCCCACGGCTATTTATGACATGGCGACCAGAAGCGATATCGCCAATATTTACTATAATTATAATATCGAAAGCAACCGGCCTGTTGACAGCGATTATGAACCACCACTTACTACCAGCCACGAGGTTGGGCTTGACCGGATCAACGCCCCGGCGGCCTGGGCGGCCGGATTTACGGGGGCCGGAAGAGTGGTGGCCAACATGGATACCGGCGTATCCGGCGTTCACCCGGCGCTGGCAGCCCGTTTCCGCGGCGATGTCGATGATGATGGCGACGTAGATGAAAGCTGGTATGACCCCTATGCCGGCTGGACCTTCCCTCAGGACTCAGGTCAGCACGGGACTCATACGATGGGCACAATCTGCGGCCGAACCGAGTCCGGCAGCGACACTATCGGCGTGGCCATTGACGCTCAATGGATCGCGGCGGCGCCAATAGATCGAGGGGGCGGTATAAGCGGTACCATTGCCGACGCGCTACTTTCATTCCAGTGGTTTATGGACCCCGACGATAATCCAAACACGCAAGACAATCCCGATGTGATCGGCAACTCGTGGGGTATTCCTGATGGCGCCGGCTATCCTGACTGTGATCAAACCTTTTGGGTTGTTATAGATAATTGCGAGGCCGCCGGTACGATGGTCGTGTTTTCGGCGGGCAACGAAGGTTCAAGCGGTTTACGGTCTCCAGCCGACAGGGCAACGACTTATTATAATTGCTTCGCGGTCGGCGCCGTTGATGGCAGTAATCCCTCTTTGCCAGCAGCCTACTTCAGCGCCCGCGGCCCAAGTGAATGTGCAGCCGGTGATCTGGCTATCAAACCGGAAGTAACAGCCCCCGGAGTAAATATCAGAAGTTCGATTCCCGGCGGCGGCTACACGACCATGAGCGGAACCTCGATGTCGTCACCGCATGTCTCAGGCGCGGTTGCCTTGATCCGTCAGGCAAATCCTAACATTGATGTAGAAACAATTAAAGACATATTGATGTCAACCGCGGTCGATCTGCCGGCCAGCAATCCTAACGGCGAAGATAACACCTTCGGCCATGGCATCATCGATATTTACCAGGCTTGCGTTATCGCGCAAAGTGGTTTTGGTAATATCGATGGCTATGTGAATAATGAAAATAACAGCCCTGTTGATGGCGCCAAAGTAACCGTAAACGGCAGCCTGCTATTTTCCTATGCTGATAATGCGGGATACTATTTTCTGGCTATGCCGGCTGATACGACTTATTCGCTGACTGCCAGTTACTTTGGCCTTATTCCTCAAACCGTAGATGTTGCCGTAATTCCCAATGACACCGTTTCGCAGGATTTCACGCTCGATTTCGCTGAAACCGGGATATTAAGCGGCCATGTCACAGATCTCGACATGAATCCTATCGAGGGGGCGGTGCTTGATGTGGTAGGTACTCCACTGGATCCAGAAAATACCGATGGCCAGGGCCAATATATATTCGATAATATTCCAGCCGGCCCGGAGTATCTGATTCGGGCCACGGCCTCCGGATTTGGCACAGCCACCGCGACAGTGATTATTAATGAAGAAACCCCGACCGTACTTGATTTCACTCTTCAGACGCTGGAATCTTTTGAAGTAAACAATGGCTATTGGACAGGCGAAGGTGTCTGGGAATGGGGTTTCTCAAGCATGATTCCTGAAGGCGCTTATGACGGCAATAATGTGTGGGGAACAGTTCTTAATAGCAACTATCCCCCCAATGCCGATGATAATTTACTCACCTGCAACTATTCAATAACCGATTCCGGCGCCTCGTTTACTTTCTATCACTGGTATGATACCGACAATGGTTGGGATGGCGTAAACGTTCATATATCGACAAACAGCGGCGTGACCTGGGAAATTATAACGCCGGAGGGCGGCTATCCCGATCTTGATGTTAACGGCCTTGATTATGAACCCGGTTTTACCGGAGAATCAAACGGCTGGGAGCAAGAAGTTTTCGATCTATCCAGCTATCAGGGACAAATCGTAAAATTCAAATTCCGTTTTGGTTCCGATGGAGTGAATAATCACAACGGCTGGTACGTTGACGGCGTAGTATTGAACGGCGGTATCAGTTGGGGCGGCCTTTACCCGGATATCGCGATTGGACAAACTTATATAAACGCGGTTGTTGATTCAAGCGAAACGGAAACCCATAACCTGATAATAACCAACAACGGCGAAGGAATTTTGGAATACTCGGCTGAGGCTATCACCGATGAAATGCTCGCGGCAATCATTCCCGGTAACGGTACAACCTCCCCTGTAGATGATAATTTTATCGAAAGAGAAGCGATTAACGATATCGTGTCATACAACTATGTCGGGCCTAAATCCGAAAGCAATGACATCGGTGGTGATATAATCACCGATTTCGGCGGCCCGGACGGATTCGGCTATACCTGGAAAGACTCCAACGAACCGGACGGCCCAACCTACAACTGGATAGATATTGCGGCTATTGGCGAACAAATTACCGGCATGGGGGATGATACCAACCTGGGTCCGTATGATATCGGCTTTGAATTCCCGTTCTATGGTAATATATTCACTACTTTCCGTATCTGCAGCAATGGCTGGTTCTCATTCACGGCCACCAATACTTCTTATGGCAATGTTACGATTCCCAGTGGAGCGAATCCGTTTAACCTGATCGCTCCTTTATGGGATGATCTGAATTTCCGGTATGGCGGCGATCTCTACTACTATTCATCCGGAGATTCGCTGATTATCTCCTATATCGATGTAGCGCACCATACTACTGGCGGCCCCGGTCCTTATACTTTCCAGGCAATCCTGTTGGCTGATGGCGAAATTATTTTCCAATATGCCGATATTAATGATCCGATTGACTCTCACACCATCGGTATTCAGAATGAAGACGGCACAATCGGCTTACAGGTTGCCTACAACCAGATTTATACGGAACCGAATCTGGCCGTTAAAATCAAATATCCTGTTTTCTGGCTTACTGTGTCTCCAATCGCCGGCGCAGTTTTCCCTGAAGAGTCAGCTACTGTCGGCGTCACGTTTGATGCCTCCGAAGCCGGGCCCGGTACGTATACGGGTCAAATTAGAATCACTTCCAATGATGAAGATAGCCCGACAATAGCTGTTGCCTGCACGATGCGGGTTATCGAAACAGGCGTCGAAGATAATGCGGATATTTTGCCGGCAGTCTTCACGCTTAATCAGAATTACCCCAATCCATTCAACCCGAAAACCGAAATTCTGTTTGGTTTGCCCAATAACGGCTACGTCACTCTGGAAATATATGACGTGATGGGCCGTCGCGTAAATGTCCTGGTTGATGGCAATCTTCAGGCCGGCAGCCACAAGATCATCTGGGATGGAACCAATGACAGAAATGAATCCGTCAGCTCCGGCATGTATTTCTACAAACTCTCGCAGAGCGAAAAGGTAATTACCAAGAAGATGATGCTTTTGAAATAGTAATGCCGGCCAGAATAAATAATCTAATGGGGCGATCATGGCGGTCGCCCCTTTGTTGCTTAGTGTTTGTCTTATAAGCCTATAATGGGCAGAGGTTTCATTGCATTCTTTACGGATTTATCAGTAAATAAATATTGCTTTTAATAAAAATATTGTTAAATTATTACTGGAGCAAACTTACAAAACGGATTTGGCTTTTTAAATCAATAGGTGTTAAAATAGCCTTAACTGTAGGGGAGAACAGTTCAGGGAGACAGAAGTTGTGTTTTTTATTCCAAATTATTATCTAAGCCCTGAAAATCTGTTTCTTGCAGTTAATGATAAAATGGAAAATTTTCAAAACCGCAAAAAAGGAAAGGCATCATGAAACATCTGATTGTGATAATAGCGATTATCTTGTCAATCTGGGCGATCCCGGCGGCCGGCCAGCGGGTCGACTTAGGATCATTTACCGATGATGTGAAAGTTACGATTCTCGAATCGAACGATAACCATACTGTAGCGCGGTTCGAGATCGGCGCGTTTTACAAGCAGGCCGTAGATATAGCGGGTGAAACGTACTATTCGATAAATCTTGCCGATGATGGCGTGCTCCACAACCAGGGCGAACCGGCTCTCCCCCGTATCTGCCGCAGTTTCATAATACCCGATAACGCCAGGATGGCAATCCGGGTTGAATCATCGGAATACCGCGAATTTACCGACATGCCGATTATCCCATCCAAGGGCCATTTGAAAAGGACTATTAATCCGGCGGATGTACCATATGAATTGGGGCTTGTTTATAGCAGAGATGAATGGTATCCATCGTCACAGGCCTTGATTCGCGAACCATACATAATGCGCGATGTCCGCGGTATCGTTGCCGAGATTTATCCTTTCCAATACAATCCGAATACGAAGACACTCCGGGTTTACACTTCAATTACCATAGAATTGGTTAATACCGGTACCGACGATATCAATGTGCTTGTCCGTCAAGAACCGCTAACCGCCGTGACGCCGGAATTTGATTTCATGTACCGGCATCGGTTTATCAATTATGACCAGAGCGTTTTGCTCTATACTCCGGTTGGAGAAACCGGCGATATGTTGGTAATAACTCATGATGCATTTCGTAACGCGGTAATGCCTTATGTGGAATGGAAAAGACAGAAAGGCATGAAAACTACTATCGTAGATATTTCCGAAATTGGCAATAACGCTAATATTATAAAAAACTTTATTCAGGAATTCTATGACAGCACCAATTTGGCTTTCGTGGTTTTAGTCGGCGACGCGGCCCAGATAGCCCCGTATTATGCTTCCGATGGCGCGTCAGACCCATCTTACTCCAAGGTAGCCGGCGGCGATAACTACCCCGATATTTTTGTGGGACGTATTTCCGCCCAAAACTTGACTCAGGTTGAAACCCAGATTACGCGGCTGGTTGAATACGAAATGACGCCTCAAACAAGCGCCGATTGGTATCATATGGCCACCGGCATCGCTTCTGATCAAGGCCCGGGCCATCAGGGCGAATACGATTTCGAGCATATGAATTATATCCGCAATGATCTGCTTGGTTATAATTACACCACCGTTGACCAGATTTACGACCCGAACGCTTCGGCCGCCCAGGTTACCCAGGTTCTAAACGAGGGCCGCGGTTTGGTAAACTACTGTGGCCATGGAAGCTGGGATAGCTGGGGGACCACCGACTACGGTATCGGCCATGTTAATGCTTTGACTAACGATAACAAGCTGCCTTTCATTTTCAGTGTTGCCTGCAATAACGGTGAATTTGATAATTACTCGTGCTGCTTTGCCGAAAGCTGGATGAGGGCGGTGCACGACGGTGAACCATCCGGCGCGGTTGGCGTATATATGTCTTCGATCAGCCAGGACTGGGACCCGCCGATGTGGGCTCAGGACGAGGCCGTTGATTTACTCGTCGGAGAAGAGAAGCTGACTTTCGGCGGTATCTGCTATAATGGTTCCTGCAGAATGATCGAAGTTGAGGGCTCGGCAGGTGTCGATATGTTCAACACCTGGATCCTTTTTGGCGATCCCTCTGCCCTGATCTATACAAACACACCCTCGGCGATGACTGTCCAGCATGACCCATCGGTGATTTTTACCAGCACGCAATTTGACGTGACAATTCCGGGTGTCGAAGGCGCGTTATGCGCGCTGTATTACGACGGCATTCTCTATGGTTCCGCCTACACCGATATCAATGGTCTGGCAACAATCGTATTCGAACAATCCCTGCCGGTTGGCCAAACCCTGGATATCACCGCTACCTGTTACAATCGCGAGCCTTATTTCGGCGCGGTCACCGCTATCGCGCCGCAAGGCCCGTATGTTATCTTCGACGAATACGGGATCAACGATGAAGCGGGTAACGCGGATGGCCGGGTTGATTTCAGCGAAAGCATTTTACTGGATATGCAATTGATGAATGTCGGGCCGGACATGGCCTATGGTGTCTCCGGGACACTGACCACTGCCGATAGTTATATCACGCTTACCGACAACACCGCCGCTTTTGGCAATATCGCGGGTAATTTCGGCACCATTAATCTTGAGAACGCTTTTAGTTTCGATGTTTCAAACCAAACACCGGACGGTCATGTTGTAAGCTTTGATCTAACTGCGACTAACGGCGCGCAGGATTGGGTAAGCCACTTCGCGATTCCGGTTCACGCTCCGGCAATTGATTTTATCGATGTCAGTATTGACGATAGCGATGGTAACGGTAACGGGATTTTTGAAGCCGGTGAAACGGTCGAGGTTGCGGTTACGATAAAGAATACCGGTTCATCCTGGGCCGGAAACGTGGCCGGTATAATTTCGGAAGACGATCAATATGTTACGATAGTGGAAGATTCCGCGAATTTTGGCAGCCTGGATCCTGACGAAACAGGCAATAATTCGAGTAATACTTACGTTATCACCGCTGGAAGTGATTATCCTCCCGGCCATTCCGTGCTATTCGATATGGCCATTACCGCTGATGGCGGTTATTCGAATGATCTGCAATTCGTGGTACGGGCTATGGAATCGTTCGAATACGACAATGCCGGCTGGACGGGTGAGGGGGTTTGGGAATGGGGTCAGCCGGGTTCGGGTCCGGGCAGTGCGTATGACGGGGCAAATGTGTGGGCAACCACACTCGGCGGAGATTATCCCAACGATGTCTTGGACGGCTTGACGACGACCTACTGCACAATCACCAGTTCCAGCGCGACGCTCTCATTCTGCCACTGGTATGAAATGGAATCCACTTATGACGGCGGCAACATTAAGGTAACAACCGATGGCGGCTTGTCCTGGCAACTCATTACGCCTAATAGCGGTTATCCGCAGGCGGAAATATCCGCCCTTAATGATGAACCCGGATTCAGCGGTCAATCAGGCGGTTGGCAGGAAGTGTATTTTGATCTCGGCGCCTTTAACGGTGAGACGATCAAGATAAAATTCAACTTCGGATCAGATTATATGGTCACCGATCCTGGATGGTATATCGATGCGGTAATAATGACTGGCGTTATCAACTGGGGTGCCAATGAATCGGAAATTTCAATCGATCAGTCATACCTAAATGTCACTATTGATGATAGCGGTATTGAGACTCGAACCTTACAGGTTTCAAACACCGGTGAAGGCATACTCGAATTTACCGCCCGAGCCATAGCTGATGATCGTCAATTGACAGCCGCGCCCGAAAATGGCACGGTGCCGGTTATCGATGAAAGATATATAGAGAAAAGCAAATTCGATGGCCTAACATCCTATAATTATATCGGACCCAAGACCGAAAGCGAATCGCCTTCGGGAGGCGATGTAATCACCGACTTCGGCGGCCCGGATGAATTTGGCTATACCTGGAAAGATTCCAATGAGCCGGACGGCCCGCAATACGCCTGGATTGATATTACCGGTAGCGGCATCCCGATAAGTGATTTTCAAGATGATACGAATCTCGGTCCATTCG
>Ga0299912_10003734_pt1 | contig 12437 bp, 11 predicted proteins | sample RVTome_2_FD_207667 | JGI IMG/M metagenome (GOLD analysis project Ga0299912, IMG submission 207667) | Soil microbial communities from uranium-contaminated site in the Upper Colorado River Basin, Wyoming, United States - RVT95D214 (version 2) ... | reverse complement strand
CAACGCCCGCAACTGACTAAAATTTGGGAGGCATTATAGGACGACATATCCTTTTATCCCTGGCCCCAAATTTTTCAGTGAGGACGATGGGGCTGGCCGGCGACAGGACCCGCGCCATAAAAAAAGGCCCGGCCCCCGCGAAGGGGCCGGGCCGTGTATCAATCCGCGATACGTGCTTCTAGTCGAGCTTCTCCGTCAGAACGAGATGCGGGCGCCCGCTCTCCAGTTCCATGCGCCGTAGCGGCTGGTCTCATACCCATACATGACATTGTACGTGTTGATCGTGACCTTCTGCGGGAGCAGGGTTTTCCAGTCGATATAGTTCGTCTTCATCGAGATGAGTTCATCCTCCGTCAGCCGGAACATGCCGTCGTTGACTCTATCGTTGTAACCCTGAATCGTGCTCGTGTTGGTGAAGTTATTGATCGTGGTGTTAAGGCTGATTGTGTACTTCTTGGCGATGCGGAGGGTATACTCGAGAAAGAGGTTGGCCCAGGCCGTGAACGGCGTCCGCTTGCCGGTGTCGTAATAGCCGTCGGGGAAGATCTGCATGCTGTTGAAGCTGAGGTTCGTGTTCCGCGGCAGACCGCTCCGGCCATAGCCGACGACGCCCACCGTCAGTCCGAACGGGAAGGCGTAGGAGCCGTAGACCTTCAAGTAGTGGGACCGGTCCGAGGGAAGGATGCCGTCCAGAGGATTGCCGTGGATGTCGTAGCGCTCGAAGAAGAGGTCCCAGTACCGTTCGACGTTCGGCGAGTTGCGGCCGCTTTCGTCTGAGGACGACAGTCCGCCGTAGTTGCCCTTCATCTGGCTCCAGGTGTAGTTGACGCCGCCCTGCCAGTTGTTCGAGAACCGCTTTTCGAGGGCCAGGTTGAGGCCCAAGTATTCGCGCTTCGGCTTCGGGGCAGGCCAGAACTTGTCGGCAAACCGTCCGCCTTGGCTCTCCGGGCGAGAGTAGCCCTCGCCGGGGTTGCAGGTGTAATACTCCTCGTTCCCCATGGAGTCCAAAACTCCCACGTCCTCGATCGTCCGGATCAGGTGTTTGTAAATGAACCTGGCGCTAAAGGAGATCTCTTCCGACATCCTCTTCTCGGCGCCGAGCGAGAATTCGCTCTGCGAGACGGGCAACAGGTCGGGGTCGGTGGTTTCGAACGAGACGGTCCGCCAGTTGAGGGAGCCAAAGTACTTGCCGGCCGCGGCGTGGGCAGCGCGGTCGGTGAGCGAGCCATTGGCCGCGATCTTGGTGAAATCGTAGTCGTCGAGGGAGTAATAGCTCGACCACCATTTCTGTCCGCCGAACGAGCCTTCGGCCTGGTAGAGCTTCATGACGTCATAATACACGCCGAAGCTCCCGAAGACCTTCAGGCTCGAGTCGCCGAAGACGTCATAGACCGCGCCCAGGCGCGGAGCGAGTTTGTCGTTGAAATGGAAAAAGATGGGCTTGGCGTTCTCCCATTGGGGATCGCCCGTGGCCATGGACGGGACGTATTCGGATTCGGTCCGGAGGCCGTAGTTCAGGGTGAGCCGGTCGCCGATCGTCCAAGAATCCTGGAGGTAGATCGCCCAGTTGTTGCTGTGGATGTTCCAGAAGTTGCCGTAAACCGAGTTGAAATCGCCCCGGATATCGTAGTAGCCGTATTTACCCTTCACCTTTTCACCGGTGTACCAAGGATATTCTTGATCCCAGTAAATGGTAACAACGGGGGACAACCGCGAGGCGTCGACGTTTTCGGCCAGCCGGATGAATTGCACGCCGGCCTTGAAGGCATGTTCGCCGGCCAGGTTTAGGTAATAGGTGAGGTCGAGGTTGCTAGACAGCCGATTGGTGATGTACTGCTTGGTAACCGTGGTCCCGGCGCCGTTGTTCCAGCCGCTGCTGTGCTTGAGCGAATCGGGGATCTCGGCATATGCCGAATTCGAGCCGCTGAACCCATAATATGTTCCGGGCACGAAGAGCTGCTGGTTCTCTGTGTTGGTGAAAAAGTAGCCGGCGCGGAAGTTGACCAGAAAGTTGTTCGAGACAGTGTAGTCGATGTTGGCGCTTCCAGACCAGTTGGGATAGTCGAAACCGTACTGTTTTCCGGCGGTCAGAAGTCCCGCGCCCGTCGCGGGGTTGACGGGATTCCAGTCCGGCTTGTATGAATAGTACTTACTCGACGTCCCGGCGATTGACGGAACGCTGCCTCGGCGGTTGTTCCAGTTGTTGATCCAGCTGACCGACATCCGCATGCCCTTGAGGGGCACCAAGGTCAACTTCGCCTGCGCGTTATATTCCACGTTCTTCTGATAGAAGTCGTTGTACATCTGACGGCCCTGGCGCGGGTCATTTTTTATGTCGCCCGGTTTCGTTGCCTTGGTCAGGTCTGTCGGGTCGGAAGTGAACCATCGGTCGCCGAAGGTCCGGCCATAGACCGGATTGAAAGAGCCGTAGAACCACAACCTGTCCTTGAAGATAAAGCCCCCTAGGCTGAATACGCCTTCGAACCGCTGGTAATCGTCGCGGTTCTTGCCGCCATCGTAATACAGGTCGTCGGAATTGTACTTCTCGATGCTGGCGGCCGTATACGGACGGGTCGCGTAGGGGTCGATTCGGTAGCCGTCGCGGCCCTTTCCTTGCATCAACAGCGTTTGGTTGTTGTAGTATCCGAACATATCGCCGTGGAAACTGTTGCCGCCCGAACGGGTGATGACGTTGACGACGCCGCCCATCGAGCCGCCGAACTCCGCCGAATAGCCCGAGGCCGTGACTTTGACCTCATCGACCATTTCCATGGCGACAGACTGCGCCTGCAGGCCCTTGCTTAAGGCATTGATGTTCGTGCCATCAACGTAGAACATGTTCTCCGTTCCGGACGCGCCATCAACCGATAGGCCACCCTGGTTGTCTTCATACTGGACACCTGGCACGGTGGCCAGCAGTCCGGTGAAGTCGCGGTTGCGCGGCAACTGCATGAAGACGTCCTTCGTCATCGTGCTGCCTTTGATCGTGCTCTTGACGTCGATCAGAGGGCTCTGGCCGATGACTGTGATGTCTTCGGCGATCGTGCTCTGCTCCAGCGAAACATTCAAGGCGACGGTCTGTTCCAGCTGAATGATGATGTCTCTCCTGGTCAGCGGCCTAAATCCGGGAAGCGTGAACCGGATGGCGTATGCTCCTGCGGGCAGAGAAAATATCCGATAGACGCCCGTGTCATCGGTGACGGCGTTCGCCTGACCGACCAGCTTGGGGCTGTCTGCCGTGATGGTGACGCCGGGCAAAGGCACACCTTGGTTATCGGTGACTTTGCCGACGATCTTGCCCGTGGGAGCCTGAGCTGCCGCAGAGGAGAACATCAACGCCAACGCAAGCACGATGAAAATGCTTACTTTGAATCTGCTCATTCTTGCTTAATTCTCCTTTTTCCTTTGCATCTTTTCGTGAAGAGATGTTTCGGGATAAATGAACCACAAACCCTGGAGCCGGAGCTGAACGGGCTCCGCTCCAAACCTCATCGCATAAAAATCCCTTCTTGTGATTCTCACCTCCTTAATTGCTAGGCTTAGCATAGTTATACTTCTAATATTATGTGTTTAAAAAGCAAAAATCATGCCAAGGCAAACCATCTTCTAATTTATTTATTTTCAATGAATTAAATTTCTTTGCCGGCGAAATTTATTCATTTTATTGAATCTTATCCATTTTTTTGGATTCAGACCTTCCCTTGACAATATCCGGCTGGCAATCTATATTTAATCCTCGGGAAGGAGCAGCGCGATGGAAATCGAAATGAAAATCAAAGGCCTTGTCGTTGATCCCATCTCCAAGATGCCCATCGTCGTGCTTGAAGATGCGCGAAGCGACCGGATCCTTCCGATCTGGATCGGCGTGTTTGAGGCCAATGCCATCGCCCTGACCATAGAGAACATCCCGACTCCTCGCCCCATGACCCATGACCTCATAAAAAATTTTCTGACCGAATTCGATATCGCCGTGGACAGGATCGTCGTTACCGACGTTCGGAACAACACGTTCTTCGCGGCCATCCACTGCCGCCGTCAAGATCAAAAATTGATCATCGATTCCCGGCCGTCCGACGCCATCGCCCTGGCCCTTCGGATGAACTCTCCCATTTTTGTCGAGGACGACGTCGTGAATAAGGCCCACGGTCTCAAGATCGATGAAAATCTGGAGACGTCGGAAAATCTCCGCAAGTGGTTGGAGACACTGAAGCCCGAGGATTTCGGGAAGTATAAAATGTAGGGGGCTCGGGGCGAGGGCTCGAAGGCACGCCGATTTTCCCCGGCGAGAAAAATCGGCTCGGAACCTCGGGTCGCTCTTCTCGACCTTCGGTCGAGAATCCATGCCCGCTCCGCCTCGGCCAGGTCCTTCTCCGCCCTCATCCCCTCGCCCAAATAAAAGAAAAAAAGAAAATGGGTGGGTGGCACTAATCTGATCGCCCCAATCCAATTTACGTTCGTAAGCGGAAGAGCAGGTAGAGCCCGATGAGCCCAAAGATCAAATTCGGACCCCAGGCAGCCAGAAACGGACTGAGGAAGCTCACGTAACCGAGGCTCCGGAAGACGCCGATGGCCACCCAGTAAATGATGGAAATGGTCAAGCTGATCCCGATGCCGACCAGGGCCCCGCGCTTCCCCATGGCAAAAGCGAAGGGAAGGCCGAGGAGGGTCATGATCAGGGCGACGAAAGGAAAGGAGACCTTTGAGCTCAGCTCCACGCGGAAGCGGACGGTGTCGAACCCCATTTCCTTTACCTCCCGGATGTACCGCCGCAGCTCGCTGAAGGTCATTTGAGCCGGCTCCTTGCCTTCCCTCAAAAAAAGGTTCTTGCCCTCGGCGAGCGGCATGTTCATGGACATCCGTTTTTCGAACTTCACCTGGGCGTCCCCTGAAAATTCTCTAAGCCAGCCGTTCTCAAGGCGGAGGCTCTCGCCTTTTAAAACGGCCTTTTCCGCGAACACCCGGCGGGTGACCGTCCAATGGGCAATGTCGAGGTCGAAAATCTCGAGCCGGTTGAAGGCCGAGGTCTTCGGGTCGAAATAGCTGTAGTGATAGAACCTGTCGCCGCTCTTGCTCGCCACCCAGCGGCGGGTCTCATAGCTGTAGCTTCGCGGCGGCGCGTCGTTGATCTTGTTCCATATCTCCTCGGCCTTTTTATTGGACCGGGGAAGGACGCTCTCCTGGATCTGGAAGGCCAGGCCGCCGATGAGGATCGCCAACAGCATAAGGGACAGAACCGCCCGGTAAAGGCTGATTCCGCAGGCCTTCATGGCCGTGATCTCGTTTGATTTCGTTAACAAGCCGAGCGTCAACAGCGCCGCCATCAGGGCCGTCACGGGCAGGCAATAATGGATGAACTCGGGGAGCTCGAACCTGATGTAATCCATCAGCATGGAGATCGGCTTATGGTGCTCATAGACCCTTCCGATCCGGTCGAAGAACGTGACGATGACCGAAATGGAAATGAGGCTGACGAAGATCAGGGCGGCGATAAAGAGATACCTGCGGATGATATAGCGGTCGAGGATGTTCGGAAAAGGAAGGGACAGCCGCGGCCAGCGAAAGCCGGGGCGGGACTTTATCGGCGCCGGCGTCTGTTCGAGGCGAGGCCGGCGGGCCAAGAAGGAGAAGAACGGCAATTCCCGGGCGAACGAGAAAAAGAGAAACAGGCTTAACAGCCCGAACAGAATGTTTCCGCCCCACATCCCGAGAAAGGGCGAGAGGCGTTCGTCCATGGCCGTTTTTTCACCGTAGGTGATACAGACATAATAAATCAGGATGATGACGATGCTGATCGTGAATCCGCTCGTCCGGCCGCCTTTCTTCGTCGAGCTTCCCAGGGGCAGGCCGAGGAAAACAAAGATCCAGCAGGCGAAGGGCAGGGCGAATTTCTTCTGGATCTCGACCTGATAAGAACGGCGCTCATGCTGCGCCTGCGTCAGACTCATAAAATTTTCGATGCTCTGCGGATCGTCCTTCTTAAGCCGCCGACGTTCTACATCTTTCTTGTCGCGTTCGAGAAGGGGAATCTTTGACTGGACGACCTGGAGCCCCTGCCTCAACTCCAGGATGTTTTTCATCCTCACCCGTTTTTCCGGCGTGAAAGAGGGAAAGAGGCTTTCGGCATTGATTTCCTCCTCGATGTGCGCCGAGGATTCGACCCTGTAGTATTTGTCGGGCTCCGAGAGCACGCTCGAATGCTGAACGGCGTCAAAGAGCTCGAGCACCGCCCGCTTCTTGTCGGGATAGACGTGCAGCCGTCCTTTGCGGGCCAGGACGATCCGGGGTTCGTCCGGCGCATCGGAAAAATAGAGGAAGATGTCCTGCCAATTCTTTTCCCGGTCGATGCTCTCCATGAAAAGGACCATGTTGGCCATGGATTCGTTGAATTCCCTCGTATGGAATTCGAGCTCGGCCTTGTTCAAGACGGACGTGATCCGAGTCTGTTCCCATTTGTAATTGAAATACGGCGCGAGATAGAGGACCAGAAGAGACGTCAAAACCCAGCCGCCGAAAGCAAAGACAAGAAGAGGCCGGAGCATGCGGAAAGGACTGATGCCCAGCGTTTTAAAGGCCGTGATCTCAGAATCCGAGGACAACCGGCTCAACCCGGCCAAAACTCCTAAAAGGACCGACATCGGCACAGCGAAGGCGAGGATGGACGGGACCAGATAAAGGAGCAGTTCGAGGGTAACTCCCAGCGAAACCCCTTTGGCGATGAAGAGCTCCGGCGCCTGAAGGAGCTGGTTCATGAGGAGGACGAAGCTGTAGATCAGAAGCCCGATCAAGAACGGCGGGCTCACCTCTTTGAGGACGTAGCGGTCGAAATACTTCAGCATGCGTCCAATTTATAGCATAGAAAGAAAAGAAAATGAATGGCGCGGGTCCTCTCGCCGACCCGCCCCGGTCGACGCTGCTCCCCTCCGTAAAAATTTATATAAAGCAAAAATTGAGGCTTAAAAAAAAGGGAGCGGCTTTGGGCCGCCCCCTTTAATGAATAGGACTAAAGAGCGCGATTCTTAGTACATGTCGCCGGGAGGCATGGGATAACCGGGCTTTTTCTCTTCTTCGGGGATTTCTGTAACCAGGCCTTCGGTGGTCAGGAGCAAACCGGCGATGGAGGCCGCGTTCTGCAGGGCGATGCGGACGACTTTGGTCGGATCGAGGATGCCGGACTTGATCATGTCTTCGAACTTTTCGGTCAGGGCGTTGAAGCCCATGTCCTGCTTCATCTCTTTGACTTTCTCAACGATGATCGAGCCTTCCTGGCCGGCGTTGTTGGCGATCTGGCGAATCGGTTCCTCAAGGGCTCTCCGGACGATATCCCGGCCGATCTTCATGTCGCCTTCGACCTTCATGTTATCGAGGACCTTCTGCGTCCGGAGGAGCGCCACGCCGCCGCCCGGCACGATGCCTTCCTCGACGGCCGCCTTGGTCGCATGCATGGCGTCTTCGACTCTGGCCTTCTTTTCTTTGAGCTCGGTTTCGGTGGCAGCGCCGACTTTGATCAGGGCCACGCCGCCGACCATCTTGGCCAGCCGTTCCTGGAGCTTCTCTTTGTCGTAATCGGACGTGGTCTCTTCGATCTGGGTCCGGATCTGTTTGATGCGGGCCTGAATGTCGGAATTCTTGCCTTTGCCCTCGACGATGGTCGTATTGTCCTTGTCGATGACGACCTTTTTCGCCTCGCCAAGCCATTCGGTGTCGACTTTCTCGAGCTTGACGCCGATATCTTCGGTGATGACCTTGCCGCCGGTGAGGATGCCGATATCTTCGAGCATCGCTTTCCGCCGGTCACCGAACCCGGGCGCTTTCACCGCGGCGCAGACGAACGTGCCCTTCAGCTTGTTGACGACGAGGGTCGCCAGGGCTTCGCCTTCGACTTCTTCGGCGACGACCACGAGCGGTTTGCCCATCCGGGCGACATTCTCGAGAAGCGGAAGGAGCTCCCTCAGGTTCGAGATCTTTTTTTCATGGAGAAGGATGAGGGGATTCTCCAAGACGCATTCCATCCGCTCGGGGTCGGTGATGAAGTAGGGCGAGAGGTATCCGCGGTCGAACTGCATGCCCTCGACGATGTCGAGCGTCGTTTCCATGCTCTTGGCTTCTTCGACTGTGATGACGCCGTCCTTGCCGACCTTGTCCATGGCCTCGGCAATGATCTTGCCGATGGACTCGTCATTGTTGGCGGAGATGGCGCCGACCTGGGCGATCATGTCGCCGCTGACCTCCCGGCTGAGCTTCTTGAGCTCGGCCACGACTTCCTCGACGGCCCTGTCGATGCCCTTCTTAATGAGCATCGGGTTCGCGCCGGCCGTGACATATTTCAAGCCTTCGGCATAAATGGACTGGGCCAGGACCGTAGCGGTCGTCGTTCCGTCGCCGGCGACATCCGAGGTCTTGGACGCGACTTCCTTCACGAGCTGGGCGCCCATGTTCTCCAGGGGGGCCTTCAGATCGACTTCCTTGGCGACCGTGACACCGTCCTTGGTGCTGGTCGGGGAGCCGAATTTCTTATCGATGACGACATTCTTGCCTCTCGGTCCGAGCGTGGCCTTCACGAGATTGCTGAGAATGTTTACGCCTTTTAAAAGCGACTGTCTGGCTTCATCGCCTAAAACGATTAGTTTTGCCATTGTTCCTCCTCTGCGGCCGATCAGCTGATCTTGGCCAAAATCTCTTCTTCGCGGAGAATGATGTGCTCAACGCTGTCGATGGTCACTTCCGTTCCGCTGTACTTGCCGATCAAAACCTTGTCACCTTTTTTGACTTCGAGGGGGATCACCTTCCCGTCCTCGGTGACGCGGCCTTTCCCCACGGCGATCACTTCCGCCTCCTGGGGTTTTTCCTTGGCGGTATCAGGGATGATGATGCCGCTCTTTCGGACTTCCTGTTCTTCTATTCTTTTGAGAAGAACTCGGTCATATAACGGGGAAATCTTCATAAAAACCTCCTTTTATTTTAAGTTTTTAGCAGATTATGCTAGAGAGTGCTAATATAGACAATAAATCTTCTTTTGTCAAGCCCCAGAAAAGAAAAATTTAGCAGTTGAGAACGCTAACCGCCAGGTAACTTCTTAATCTTGAGCGACTTCGCCCGGTTATGGAGGGTGTTGCGGTGGAGACCTAGGGCTTTCGCCATTTTCGTCCTGTTGCCCTTGTATTTTTTGGCCGCAAGCTCTATGTAGATCTTCTGGAATTCCTTCAGGGCGTCCCGGAAGCGAACCTCTTTTTCGATCATGTCCGCGATGAGAAGTTCCATTTTTTGATGGATGTTGAGCTGGTCAAATTTTCTATCCATTTTTTTTCTCGCTTTTGATCTTGATGAAGTTCTGATACGCTTCCCTGAACTGTTCCTTTAAGTCCTGGGGGATGAGCTGAACCATGGCTTTTGTCAGCCCATAGCAGTGCGGCGCCAGCTTCGAGCCGGCGAGCGCCTCCCTGCTGATCGGAAAGACAAGCAGGGCAAAAACCACAACGCCGCAGATGAGGATCCCCTCGAGCAGGCCGAAGGCCCCACCGAGCAGATGATTGAAGAATTTGAGCGGGCCGACCATGAGCTTTGATAAAAGAGCGGCCGCGAGCGAACCCAGGATCAACACCGCCAGGAAGACGACGATGAAACCGAGGAACTTCGCGACCGCGGGCTCATGGATAACCTTCTGAAAAAAGCCGGCGACATGGACGTAATAGCGGCTGGCGACGATGAATCCAATCAGGACGGCGGCGATGCCGACGGCCTCTTTCACCAGCCCTTTGACCAAGCCGGCGATCAAAGTGCCGACCAGGATGACGGCCAAAACGATATCCACCCAACTGACCATCTTAAGGCCTCCTTTTCCGGATCTCTTCGACCATCTCCATGCTTCCGTCCCTTACATATCCGAAGTAAACGTGGGGCTTGATGCGGCCGTGAAAATCCGACCCGGCCGTGGGCACGAGGTCAAGCTCTTTGGCGACTTCAGCATAGAAGGCGGTCTGTTCTGGCTGATGGTAGGATGTATAGACCTCAAGCCCGACCAGGCCGCACTCCTTAAGCCGGGCCAGATCCTTCCGCGTCGCTTTCTCGAAATAAGCGCCCGGGTGGCCGAGGACCGGAACGGCGCCCGCTTCCGGAGCCATCGTGAGGACCTCCAGGAGCTGAATATGCCGCTTTGTGACGAACGCCGGCCTGCCTTCCATGAAATAATCCCGGTAAAAATGGTAAGGCGCCCACAGGCGGGCATCTCCCTCGTAATATTTTTTCAAGGCCGGGTCGTTTTTCGACCCGGGTTTATCAAGAAGGATCTGGGCGATCGAGACTCCCAGCGGCGGCGTCGGCTTCGACGCTTCCTCTACTTCATCCCAGGTGATATCCAGGCCCAACTCGCGCAATTTTTCGACGCGTTCCCGCGCTTCGATTTTTCGTCCCGACGAGGCCCGCTCGCCGATCCGCCCGATGACCGGGCTCTCCCAATCGGCGAAGGGAAGAAGGAGATGGAACTCGCGGCTGTCAAAGAGCGTTGTGACCTCCATGCTGGGAACAACCTCGACCCCCGAGCCATCGGCAGCCTCCATGGCCTCCGGGTAAGCCGCGACTGTGTCGTGGTCGGCGATGGAGATGGCCACAAAACCCGTCTCCTTCGCCATCCGGACGAGCTCAATCGGCGAAAAATCGCCGTCGCTCGAACGGTCGGAATGGATGTGGAGGTCGACGTATCCGCTCATGAGGCGATCTTATAGCTCTGCCTTGCCGGTGAGGAGTTTATAGATTTCCAGATATTTCTGGGACGTCATTTCGATGATGTCCGGAGGAAGGGCCGGCGGATCGGACTTCTTATCCCATTTCGTGCTCTCGAGGTAATCGCGGACGAACTGTTTGTCGAGGCTGGGTTGTCCTCTGCCGGGGGCGTACGTGGCCAACGGCCAAAACCGGGAAGAATCCGGCGTGAAGACCTCGTCAACAAGGACCAGTTCGTCCTTATCCAAGCCGAATTCGAATTTTGTGTCGGCAATGATGATCCCCTTGGACAAAGCGTGGAGCGACGCTCTCTGATAGAGCTCGAGGCTGACTTTTTTAATTTTATTGGCCAGGGCAGTCCCGACGATCTTCCGCATCTCCTTGAGGCTGACGTTTTCGTCGTGGCCGACCTCGGCCTTTGTCGAAGGCGTGAAAATCGGCTCGCTAAGCTGGCCCGATTCCCGAAGGCCGGACGGCAGCTTGATGCCGCTCACGCGTCCTGTGGCCTTGTACTCCTTCCAGCCCGAGCCCGAGAGATACCCCCGGACGACGCACTCCACGGGGACGACTTCGGTTTTTTTGACGAGCATCGTCCGCTTAGCGAGCATGTCCCGGTGTGGGGCGAGAACGGGAGGGAATTTGTCGGCATCGGCCGTGATCACATGGTTGGGGCAGACGAGCGCGGTGAAGTCGAACCAGAACATTGAAAGCTGGGTGAGGACCTTGCCCTTGCCCGGGATGAGCGAGGGCAGGACGAAGTCGAACGCCGAGATCCGGTCCGTAGCGACGATGAGGAGCTTGTCGTCGATCTCATAGACGTTCCGGACCTTGCCTTTCTTGAAAAGCGTCAATTCGGGGATGACGATATCGGAATAAGTTTTTTCCATATTGCACCGTTTCTTAGCCTGGGAGTTTAGGACTACCGCGAATCATACAAAAATTTCTGAACGGGGTCAAACCCGCACAATCTAAAAGGCCAGACCGATGAAGTTGGTGAGGCGTGCGGTTTTGTTCCGGTCGCGACGGTAGGAAAGAAAGCGGCCGTCACAGTGCGTGCAGATGTCGTTTTCGACGACGTTTTCGAGGCGAACGCCTTGGCCGATGAGCTGGCGGCGGTTGGCCTCGGGCAGGTCCAGCAACAATTTTCCCGGCCGGCCGTGCCCGGCGCGGAAGACATCCTCGGGAAGGCGTGCCTTTTGAAAATCCTGCCGCACATCCTCGCCGACCTCATAACATGAGGGACCGATGCACGGTCCGAAAACGGCCAGAAGGGACGCCGGCTCCGAGCCATAGCGCTCGCCGAGGCCTCGGACCGCGCCCTCGAGAATGCGCTGTCGGGTCCCGCGCCAGCCGCAGTGGACGGCGGCGACGACGCGCTTCGATTCATCGACGAGAAACACGGGCAGGCAGTCGGCGGTTTTGAGGATCAGAAAAATCCCGGGCCGGTCCGTGGCCAGAGCATCGCCCTGAAGCCGCCGGGGAGGCAAATTTTCGATGAAGCGGATCACGTTCGAATGGATTTGTTTGAGCCAGACGACCTTGAAATTTTTCCATTCCTTGTGTTTTTTAAAATCCGCAAGCGTCCAGTGGCGCGTGCCGAAGCCGTGGATGAGCCCGGGAATCCGGGACAGCCGGGGAACCGTCAAATATCGCGGATCGGCCGAGACGTTCATGCGCGCTATATATTATACCGAAGAGGCCATATTTCTAAAGATACAGGT
>Ga0299912_10003733_pt1 | contig 12438 bp, 7 predicted proteins | sample RVTome_2_FD_207667 | JGI IMG/M metagenome (GOLD analysis project Ga0299912, IMG submission 207667) | Soil microbial communities from uranium-contaminated site in the Upper Colorado River Basin, Wyoming, United States - RVT95D214 (version 2) ... | reverse complement strand
CCGAGACGCCAACCTTCTTTAGGTCCCCCTTGATTGGTCAAGGGGGATAAGGGGGATTAATAGATAAGGAACAGAGTCCTGGAGGCGTTTCGGATGTGCTGAACCTGAGAGGTCGCTTCTCCATACCCAAATCGCTCATCACACGGATGGAAATGCTTCCCTCGCCTCTAGCCGTGAGGGGAAATGGAATGGATGATGTCCTGGAACTCGGGAGGCAGAGGGGCGTAGAATTCCAGCAGGGTCTTTGAAACCGGGTGGGTGAAGACGATGTGCCAGGCGTGGAGGAAAAGCCGCTGATGCCTTATGACTTTGTCCTTTCCACCGTAGCGGGTGTCGCCGACGATCGGGTGGCCGGCCGCGGCAAAGTGGACGCGGATCTGGTGCGTCCGGCCAGTGACGGGCTTTATTTCTAGGAGCGTGAAATCCGGAAACGTCTTCTTGACGGAATAGAGGGTCAGGGCCGCTTTCGGCTTCTTGGTCCGGATGGAGATCCGTTGCCGGTGCCGGGGATGACGCCCCAGCGCCCAGTCGATCCTCCCGTCGAGCAGCTGGACATGCCCCCGGACCAGCCCTAAATAGACCTTCTCCACTTCGCGCGCCTTGAATTGGCGCTTGAGCTCTGAGTAGGCCTTTTCAGTCCTGGCGATGACCATGACGCCGGAGGTCTCTTTGTCCAGCCGGTGCACGATGCCCGGTCTCTCGGGGTGCCCGATCCGCTCGATGCCGGGGAAATGGTGGATGAGCGCGTTGACCAGGGTACCGGCCTCGACACCCGCTCCGGGATGGACGACCAGCCCGGCCGGCTTGTTGAGGACGATGATGTGCTCATCGCTGTGGATAATATCCAGGGGGATATTCTCCGGAAGAAGAGCGCTCTTCCGGCTCACCTCCCGGTCCTCTACCTCGACGACGTCTCCATCCTTCAACTTATGGGAGGGTTTTGTCCAGGTGTTGTTCAGACGGACCTTCTGGTCGCTGATGAGCTTCTGGATCTGGGCCCGGCTCAGCTCCGAGAGGTGGGCGGAAAGAAAAACGTCCAGCCGTCGGCCATCTCCGTGAGAGAGAGTGATATGGAACGTCTTCTCAGGCACTCTTTTTTCTTTTCAGCCAGAAATGGAAAAGAAGACCGGCGCCGACGCCGAGGATACAGAAGAGCTGGGGGACGGTCAGGCTGAGAAAGGGCGATCCGCCGCGGATGAGGAAAGTGCGCTCCGGGTGGTCTCCCCGGAAGTACTCGGTGAAGAAGCGGATGAGGGAGTAGTTCATGATATAAAAAGAGAAGACCTGGCCGTCGAAGGTCCGGCGACGCAGGATCACGAAGAGGATAAGGAAATTGAGAAAGTTAAGCCCGGACTCGAAGAGCTGGACGGGGTAGAGCGCTTTTCCGAGCGGGAGGCCGGTGAGGTCATGGGCATACTGGCTCTTGAAGACGACACCGAGCGGCGCCTCGCACTCCCGCCCGTAACAACAGCCGGCCATGAAGCAGCCGATGCGGCCGAACCCGTGTCCCAAAGCCAGGGCCGGGCCGGCCAGGTCGGCCACTTTCCAGGTCGGGATGCGGCGGCGGCGGAAATACCAGATGGCGAAGACGATACCGAAGGCGAGTCCGCCCTGGAAAACCCCGCCGGAGCGGGCCAGGCTCAGCAGTTCGCCCGGATACTCCGTATAGTAGGAGAAATTGCCAACGAGCAGGATGAGCTTGGCGCCGAGGAGAGAGATGAGGATGATGTAGAAGCCGGCATCGACGATCCGCGGCGCCTCAAGCCCCTGTTTCTTAGACTGGACATAGAGGAACCAGAGTCCGAGGCCCACTCCCAAGGCCACCAGGAAGCCGTAGGTATGGATGGTCAGCGGGCCGATTCGGACGAGGATGGGGAACATGCGGGTTTCCTTACCAGAAACATGATCAGAAGGAGGATGGCGCCGATCGTGATGCACGAATCGGCAACGTTAAAATAAGGCCAATGCCGGTTGCGGACATAGAGGTCGAGAAAATCAATCACGTAGCCGCGCCCCACTCGGTCGATCTGGTTGCCCAGGGCGCCGGCCAGGATCAGCGAGAGGGCCAGCTTCATGCCCCGGTCGGCGGCCGGCGTCTTGATGAAATAAAAGACGACAAGCGCCAAGGCGACGAGCGAAGCCGCTATCAGGGCCACGAAGACGAAGCGGCTGCCGGCATGCGAGAAGAAGCCGAAAATGGCCCCTTTGTTGCGGATATGAGTGAGGCTGAAAAAGCCCGGGAGGACCTTCCGGCTGCCGTAGAGCGGGATCTGCCGGGCAACGAGCCACTTGGTCGCCTGGTCGAAGCAGAGGAGGAAGACGATGAAGGCCAGATAGGGAAGGTTTTTCCTCATGACAGTTCCCGGACCACTTCCTCGCAGCGCCGGCAGAGCTCGGGATAATCCCGACTTTGACCGACCTGGAGAGAATAGTTCCAGCATCTCTGGCACTTGGCGCCGGGCGCCCGGGAGACACGGACGGCGAGCTCCTCGGCGGACTCGATGACGACGGCAGAGACAATGAACAGAGCGGCCAGGTCACCCTCGTACTTGCGGACAAACGCCTGTTCAGGGGGCGGGACGGAGAGGTGGACCTGGGCTTCCAGAGAGTTGCCGATGAGCTTCTCCTCCCGCGCCTTCTCAAGCTCCTTGAGGACGGCTTCGCGCAGGGCGATCAGCCGATCCATCTCCCGTCCGACCTCCTCATCAAGCCAATGTCCCTCGAGGGAGGGGAAGGATTCGAGGTGGATGGAATCTTCTTTCCCGTCGAAGGGAGGCAGACTCGCCCAGGCCTCTTCGGTCGTGAAGGGAAGGATGGGCGCCATCAATACCAGGGTCGTCCTGAGGATCTCGAACAGGGCAGCCTGGGCCGACTTGCGGAGCAGGGAGCCCTTGGCCGAGCAGTAGAGCCTGTCCTTGAGGACATCCAGGTAGAAGGCGCTGAGCTCCACCGCGAAGAAGCTGTAGATGGAATGAAAAACAGTGTGGTATTCGTACTCCTCGTAAGCTTTGAGGATGCGCCGCCCGACCTCGGCCGTCTTCTCCAGGGCCCACCGGTCGAGGAGGATCAAGTCTTCTTTTTTCAACCGTTCCCGTTCGGGAGAGAAGTCGGAGATGTTCCCAAGGATAAACCGCCAGGTGTTCCTGATCTTGCGATAGGCGTCCTTAAGCCGCTCGAGGATCTCCGGCCCGAACCTGGCATCCTCCTTGTAGTTGAGCATAGCCACCCAGAGCCGCAGGACTTCGGCCCCGTCCTTGGAGATGATCTCCTCGGGCTCGATGAAGTTGCCGAGCGATTTCGACATCGCCCTCCCCTGCTCGTCCAGGATGAAACCGTGGGTAATGCAGGTTTTGTACGGCGAGGCGCCCTTGGCGCCGACGCCGATGATCAGGGAGCTGTTGAACCAGCCCCGGTATTGATCGTGGCCTTCGATGTAGACATCCGAAGGCCAGGGGAGGTCTTTCCTCTTGCCGAGTACGGACTGGCTGGCCCCGGACTCAAACCAGACATCGAGGATGTTGTTCTCTTTCTCGAACTTAGCGGAGCCGCACTGGGGGCATTGAGTTCCGGCCGGAAGGAGCTCCTCGACGCCCTTGGTGAACCAGGAATTGGAGCCCTCCCGGGAAAATATGTCCGCTACCCGCACTGCGACCTCGGCCGAAGCCAGGATGGTACCGCAGGCGTGGCATTCGAACGCCGGGATGGGAACACCCCACTTGCGCTGGCGGGAGATGCACCAGTCGGGCCGGGCGCTCATCATGTTGGCGATCCGCTCTTCTCCCCACGGCGGGATCCAATTCACTTTCTTAATCGCGTCCAGAGCTTTTTGTCGGAGATCGCTCTGGTCCATGGAGATGAACCACTGGGATGTGGCCCGGAATATGACCGGGTTTTTGCAGCGCCAGCAATGGGGATAGGAATGGGTGATCTTTCTTTCCTTGAGCAGACTGCCGTCCTTCGCCATGTCGGCGGTGATCAAGGGGTTGGCGGCGAAGACATTCTGACCCCCATAGCGCTCGACCTGGGGAACAAATTTTCCCTCGCTGTCGACCGGCGTGTAGATCTCCAGGCCGTAGGCGACCCCGGTAAGATAGTCTTCATGCCCGTGTCCGGGTGCGGTGTGGACGCACCCCGTACCGTCTTCAAGGGTCACATAGTTGGCCAAGACGAGCAGCGAATCGCGGTCGATCCAGGGATGCCGTGCCTTAAGGCGGTCCATTTCCTTGCCAGGGAAAGTGGCCAAAACCCGCGCCGTCTTGAACCCGAGCTCTTCGGCGACGACAGGGAGCAGCCTCTTGGCCAGGATGTAGACCTCCTCTCCAACCTCGACGGCGACGTAATCATATTCGGGATGAAAGGCGATGGCCAGGTTCGCCGGCAGTGTCCACGGTGTGGTCGTCCAGATGAGGATGAACTGGCGCTTTCCGGCAAGGGCCGGGAACTTGGCCGAAAGGTCGGAAACGAGCGGGAACTTCACGTAGATCGAGGGCGAGCTGCGGTCCTTGTATTCGATCTCCGCCTCGGCCAAGGCCGTCTGGCAGTAAGGGCACCAATGGACGGGCCTCAGCCCCTTATAAATGTTACCCGAGGCGAAAAAGGCGGCCAGCAGCCGCAGGACGTCGGCCTCGTATTCAGGGTTCATGGTCAAGTAGGGCGCCGGCCATTCGCCGAAGACCCCCAGGCGGACGAATTCCTCCCTCTGGATGTCGATGAATTTCAGGGCGTATTTCTTGCACTCCTCCCGGATCTCGATGATCGCCATGTCCTTTTTCTTGGCGCCCAGGAGCTGGTCGACCTTGATTTCGATAGGCAAGCCGTGGCAGTCCCAGCCCGGAAGATAGGGGGCAAGATAGCCTTGCATGGTTTTGGTCTTGACGATGAAATCCTTCAGGATTTTGTTGAGGGCGGTGCCGAGGTGGATCCGGCCGTTGGCGTAGGGCGGACCGTCATGGAGGACGAAGGTCGGGGCCTTCTCCCGTTTCTTGAGGATGCGACCATAGAGGTCCATAGCGGCCCATCTCTTGAGCATCTCGGGCTCTTTCTGGGCGAGTTTCGCCTTCATCGAGAAGGAAGTCTGGGGGAGGTTGAGCGTGCTCTTGAAGTCCGGCTTATCGGGCATCTTCTTCTTCGCCTCGAGTATTGGGTGATTATAGACCATCTCCCCAGGTGACACAATAGCCGGCCGTTGCTATAATAGCCGCATGTTTCGATGCCGTCTCTGCGCGTCCCGACTGCTTGTCTATTTCGGGTTCTTGTTCGCCGCCGGGTTGGCGCTTGCCCGGCCCGTTCCCGAGGGGATGATTATCGGGAAGGTCACCGACTCCCAGGGAAATGCGCTGACCGGGGCTACAGTCAAGGCGGCCGGCCCTGCCCTATCCGAAAAAGCGGCTGCGGTTACCGATAGCACCGGCGCCTTTCGTTTGCCCCCCCTCATTCCCGGAACTTACGAAATCACAATCTCTCTCCCCGGATATCAGGAGCAGACTCGAACGGTCGTTCTTCAGGAGTCACAGACGGTCTTTATCGAAGCCGCTTTGGAGCTCGCAGCTGGGGAGGATCGCGCTGGCTCCTTGGCGTTGGCCCCGCTCATCGATATCAAGAGCACGGCCAAAGCTCAGACTCTGACCCGCGATATTCTTCTCCGCCTGCCTCGCCGGCGTGACTTCGAGAGTCTGCTGGACATCATCCCCGGAGTCCAAGACGATGACAACACCGGCGGTCTCTCGGTCGACGGCGGAGGCGGCGCCGAGAACGCCTGGTCCTTGGACGGGGCCGACGCCACCGATGTCCACACCGGCGCGAGGGCCCAGGGGGTGGTCGTGGAGCTCCTCGATGAGGTCAGGACAACGGCCTCCGGGTATGCCGCCGAGCTCGGCGGCTCGCTGGGCGGGGTGATCAGCGTTATCACCCGATCGGGGGAAAACGGGTTTCACGGCGAGATCAGCAGCTATTACCAGAACAACGAGCGCTGGATGCTGGGCAAGTCCCGCGATTATCTCCGCCAGGATCCCTACAATGACCAGCTCTATGGATACTTCAACGACGATGAGATGCTGTATGATGGCGGTAAAAGCCGGGATCGATGGTCCCGAGTGGAAGGTATCTTCAGCCTCGGCGGGCATATCCTGAAGAACAAGTTGTGGTTCTTCGGGTCCTTCAGCCCCGCCGGCAGCCGGACCACTGCCCAGAGATATTTCCTGAGCGATCCTGCTCCCCGCACCCAAGAGGAGTTCTCGCAGGAAAAATGGGACATCGGGGGGGCGGTCAAGATCACCGCCTCGCCGTCTCCCAACCTGCGGCTTGCCGCCGCGTTCAACAGCGATTTCTCGAGAGACCGGGGCTCCATTCCCAGCATCTATGGAACGAGCGACCCGCTTTCCCCGTGGAACAGGACCGGCCTCGACTATCCCCACTGGAGCGCCGCCGGGACGATCGATTGGAGTCTGAGCAGCAGTATCCTGACTACCTGGCGCGGCGGCTGGTCCAGGCAGAGCCAGGCCAACCAACAACTCGTCCCTCAGACAACTATCTATACGTTCGGCCGCGGCAATGCCGTCTTCGCCCCCGACGCCGGCCTCGTCCGCTACCGCGGCTGGTCTAACTGGCCGGACGGCTGGTCCGAGATCAAAAAGAAGCTCTATGAGAAGGCCAGCGGCAACTTTGACCTCACTGTCTTCCTCGACCTGGCGGGAGAGCACACCCTGAAAGCCGGCCTGCAGTACAGCCGTCTCCACGAGGACGTGGAAGAGACTGCGCCCTACCCTCAAGTCATCCTGAATTGGGGCGTCCCCTATTTTGGGCTGGCTTCCGGAGAACCGGTCAGGGGCGGATATGGCTATTATGAGGTCCGCGGCTCCTGGACATCGCCTTATGGCTACTTCTGGAACGCCGTCAGCGACAGGTGGGCCTTCTACCTCCAGGATTCCTGGACGATCCGCGGCCGACTGACCATCAACGCCGGCCTCCGGACGGAGAGCGAATACATCCCTTCTTTCGGCGGAAACCCCGCCGCGCCCGGATATAAGGCTAAGCCGATCGAGTTCAGCTTCCTGGACAAGCTCTCCCCGCGAGCCGGGCTCGTCTGGGATGTTCTCGGAGACGCCCGCCTCAAAATCTTCGGCAGTCTTGGCATCTATTATGATGTCATGAAGCTGTACTTGGCCGAGGCCGCCTACGGCGGTTTCCAGTGGGTCTCGGATTACTACGAACTCAACACCCTCGACTGGACCGCGATTGCGGCCAACGGAAAGATGGAGGACCGGGCCAGCCAGGAGGCAGGAGGACGATATGTCGGCTCCATGCACTGGCGTCTGCCCGCCTGGGACACCACCGACCCGGGAGTTAAGCCGACATCGCAAAGCGAGATCTCCTTCGGCGCCGAGCAGAGGCTCGCCGAGAACCTGTCCCTCACTGTTCGCTTCATCCGTAAGCACCTGATCCGCACGATCGAAGATGTCGGACTGCAGACTCCCCTTGGCGAGCAGTACACCATCACTAACCCAGGTTTCGGATGGTCCCGGCCTGTTTCCGAGGGCGGCGGATTCCCCGACGGGTACTGGCCGACTCCCAGGGCTAAGCGAGACTACTCCGGGCTGAATATCGCGCTTGAGAAGCGGTTCAGCGACAACTGGCAGGGCGGGGTAAACTATACCTGGAGCAAAGTCGTCGGCAACTATGGAGGACTGTCAAGTACCGAGGAAGGCGGGCGCAACGCCCCGAACGCCGGGCGCAGTTTCGACCTATGGTTCATGGGATACGACCTGCAGGGGAAGGCGATAGACGGCTTCCTGCCCCAGGACAGAACCCACTCCGTCAAAATTTATGGCTCCTTCACCCTGCCTTTCGGCCTGACCATCGGTCTCGTGGCCTACGGCCGAAGCGGCCTCCCGCTGACCACCCGGCTCGAGGCCGATAATGCCTACGTCTATCCCGATAACTCCGTCAACCTTGGCCGCTTGCCCTTGACGGCCTGGGCCGACCTCTTTCTCGAGTACACTCTGCGCCTCGGCCGCACCTCCACCAGCCTCTCCCTCCAGATCAACAATATCACCAACACAAAGACGTGGCAGGCCAAAGACACGGTTCCCAACCGGGTGACGATGCCCATCTCCGACCAGGAGATTCTATCCGGGAGCTTCGACTATCGGACCCGTCTCCCCGAGTGCGACCCCAACCCGGCTTTTCTGCAGTTCAGGAGGCAGTTTGCTCCCTGGTCGGCGCGGCTGGGGGCCCGGTTTTCCTTCTAAAACGGGGCGGCAGACTCGGTCCCGGACGCATCTTTTTCTTTGCCTGAGCAGTTTACAGTAATAGAAGAAGCGGCGCGGCTTTTGTCCTCGCCGGCTTTGCATCCCAATCACGATGGAGAAAACATGCCCCTCACTGAAGCACCAAATTTGACATCCCCTGTAGGGAGTGCTATCTATGATTTTCCCCAGAGACGGGCCGGCAAGGAGGCCGTTCTCAAGGCCGGGCGAAAGTTGTATAATATGACGGTGAAGAGAAAATCTGTTGTCTGCCTCCTCATAGCCGTTTGTCTTTTCGGCTCCCTCTCCATCGCCTTCGCCCAGAAAAAGAAATCATCCAAGGACCTCCCCTCGACCTACCGGAAGTGGCTTGAAGAAGAGGTCGTCTATATCATAACGCCCAAGGAAAAGGCGGTCTTCCTGCAGCTGGAGACCGACCGCGAGAGGGAGATCTTCATCGACGCCTTCTGGAAGCAGCGCGACCCCGAGATCCTCACCCCGGAGAACGAGTTCCGGGTCGAACACTACAAGCGGATCGCCTACGCCAACCAGTTTTTGGGGAGAGAAGGTCCCGGCGCCGGCTGGCGGTCGGACCAGGGCAGGCTCTACATCATACTCGGAGCGCCCCAGCAGATCGAGCGCTACGAAAACCTGACCGAGATCTACCCGGTGGTCATCTGGTTTTATGACGGCATGGCCAAGTACAACATCCCCAATTCGTTCTACATCATGTTCTGGAAGAAATCAGGGACCGGTGAATACGAAATCTACTCTCCGGTCAAAGACGGGCCGGCCAGCCTGCTGATTCATTTCAAGGGCGACTCGGCCGATTATACCACGGCCTATAACCAACTCATGAACGTGGAGCCCACCATCGCCGACGTCTCGCTCTCCTTCCTGCCCGAAGAGTCTGGACGGATTCTCTCTCCCTCCATAGCTTCAGAGATCCTGGTCACCAGTAAGATCCCCAGCATCCCTCGAGAGTCAGTCAAGGACGCCTACGCCGAGAAGCTGCTGGCTTACAAGGACGTCGTCGAAGTCGACTACACGGCCAACTACATTGACAACGAACACTTCGCCGCGGTCATCCAGGAAAAGAGCGGCATCGCCTTCGTCCACTACCTCATCGAGCCGGCCAAGCTCACCCTCATCCAGGTCGGCGATCGCTTCCGGGCCAACCTCGAGGTCAACGGCAAGGCGGCTGACCTCGCGGGAAACACGATCTACCAGTTCGACCGGACTATCCCCATCGACTTCAGCCGGGAGCAAGTGGAGAGCGTCCGGCCGAAACTCTTCAGCTTCCAGGACCTCTTCCCGCTCATCGAAGGACGCTACAAGCTCAACATCCTCCTCAAGAACACCATGTCCAAGGAGTTCACTTCCGTGGAGCGGGACATCACCATCCCCCACCTGTCCGCTCCCAGCCTCAGCCGGCTGGTCCTGGCCAATAAGATCATCCCGAATTCGGCCTACCGGGGGCAGAACAAGCCTTTCCTGATCGGGGACACCCAGCTCGTGCCCTCGCCGAGGAACGACTTCACCCCCCAAGACAAGCTCTATGTCTACTTCCAGGTGCTTGGCCTTGACCAGGACCTCAGGAACGGCGGGGTCCTCGAGTTCGTAATGTCCAAAGAGGAGCAGAAGATCTCCTCGACCACCAAGCCCCTGGCTGACTACCCCGACAAGGCCAACATCCTGGAGGAATTCTCCCTGGCCGGTCTGACATCGGCCTATTACCGGATCAAGGTCTCACTCCTGGACCGGAACCAGAAGGAACTCCTGTTCGAGCAGGCCGACTTCTTCATCTCTCAAATGCCCGTCTTGCCCAGGCCCTGGGTACTTTCCCTGCCTCTCCCCCCGACCGCAGATCCGCTCTTCGCCAATATCCTGGGGAACCAGTCCCTGAACAACAAGGACCGCGGCCGGGCCAAGACCCTGCTCGCCGAAGCCTATCGACGGAATCCTACAACGAGCCAATATGCCTTGGATTACTGCCGGGTCCTCATGGAGGACAAGGAATACCAAAAGATCAAAGAAGTGGCCGGTCCATTCCTCCAAACCGAAAAACAATTCGATTTCCTGATCTACCTCGGCCAGGCCTCCCAAGCACTGGGTGAGCTGGCCGAGGCCATCGCCCGCTACAAAGAGTATCTGGCCCATTACGGGGCGAACATCAGCGTGCTCAACGCTGTCGGCGACTGCTACTATCAACTCGGCAACTGGGAAGAGGCCCGTATCGCCTGGCAGAGGTCCCTGGATATCAGCCCCAAGCAGGACGAAGTCAAGAAGAAGCTGGACTCTCTCAAGGAGAAAAAATGAGAATCAGGTGGGCAATCCTTGGGTTCGGCTTGATCTTTCTTCTCTCCTGCTCCGCAGGGAGAATGCCCAAAAATCTGGCTCCTGAAGAACAGGAATTTCTCTCCAACGTCCGCTACATCATCAGCGGCCAGGAGAAGAAGGCCTTCCTCCGGCTCCCTCCCTCCGAGCGGTCCCGGTTCATCGAAGAGTTCTGGAAGATGCGCGACCTCGATCCCGGCACCGAAATAAACGAGTACAAGACCGAGTACTTGAAGCGTATCACGGAGGCAAAACACCTCTTCACCGAAGGGGGGACGTCCGGCTGGCTCACCGACCGCGGACGGATCTACATCCTGCTCGGGCCGCCCGAGGAGAGGGAGAGCTACCCGCGGGGATACGGTTTCTACGACAAACCGAGCGAGATCTGGCACTATGGCTTTTATCTGATTTACTTCGTCGACTCCCGCTGGAACGGGAACTTCGAGCTCGTCCCGGAAAGCGCTCGCCTGCTGGCCGAGATCAACAGCGCCCAGATGCAGCTCCGATCCCAGGAGACGGTCGGCCAGGGCAAGGCCCTAGCCGATTTTGACGTCGATGTCCGGAAGACATCCGACCGGGAGAGGCTCGTCGTTGTTTCCATCCCTTACCGGGACATCTGGTTCTCGGCCGAAGGAAAGGAGTTCAAGACGAGTCTTGAGCTCACCTGGGAGGTCTACGACGCCGCCGATAAGAAGATTCAAGAAGGCTCGAAGACACACCCTCTATCGCTGACGCAGGAGCAACTCAAAGAACTCCGCGGCAAGGAATTGCTCATCGAGATTCCCCTCGATCTCGAGCCGGGGGATTATCAGGTGGCTTTGACGCTTAAGAATCTGACTGACCAGAACCAGCTCAGAAAACGCATAAAATTGACGGTATAAAGAGAACGGAGGCATTCATGAGGACATCCCGATGGCTTTTCTCTGTTGCACTCGTCCTATCATTCTTCATCGGCGTTCAGCCGGCGGCCGCCCAAGGGGGGCGGGGAAAGGGCCGGGTTCAAGGACTGGTCCTGGATGAAGCCGGAAACCCGATCGCTGGGGCCAAGGTGCTTTTAGAGCTTCTGGCGAAGGAGTCGGCAGAGCGTGTGGAGACGACAAACAAAGAAGGTGAATGGGCGATGATCGACCTGGGCTCGGGCAACTGGCGGGTAACGGTGAGCGCCGAGGGGTACATCCCGACGACTACGACGATATTCATCAGCCAGCTCCAGAAGAATCCCAGGTGCGTGCTGCGGCTGAAAAAACCGGAGATCGACAAGGATGCCGTCATCACCGACGAGGCCTCCCTGGCTTATATCGAGCAGGCCACCAAGCTCTTCAACGAGAAGCAGTACGACCAGTCTCTGGCCATCCTCGAGCAGTTCCTGGCCCAGAACCCCAAGGCCTACCAAGTTCAGCTCCTCATCGGAGACTGCTACCGCGAAAAAGGCGAACTCGACAAGGCGATAGAAATTTACAGCAAGGCCTTAGAGGAAACCAAAGCAGACGCCAAAACCGGACAGCTGGTGACCGCCAAAGGGTTGGCGGCGATCGGCGACTGCTACCTGAGGAAGAACGATCTCGCCAACGCCCAGGTTTTTTTCAAGCAATCGATCGACACCAACCCGGACAACGAGAGCCTGGCCTACACCGTCGGAGAGATCTTCTTCTCTAACCAGAAGCTGGACGAGGCCATCCAGTACTTCACCACAGCGACGGAGATCAAACCGGACTGGGCTCCCCCCTACCACAAGCTCGGCCTGGTCTTCCTGAACAAGACGGATTACGAGAAGGCCAAAGAGAATTTCACGAAATTTTTAACCCTCGAGCCCGAGGGTGAACTGGCCGCCCAGGTGAAGAGCATCCTCGAGTACCTG
>Ga0299912_10003732_pt1 | contig 12438 bp, 11 predicted proteins | sample RVTome_2_FD_207667 | JGI IMG/M metagenome (GOLD analysis project Ga0299912, IMG submission 207667) | Soil microbial communities from uranium-contaminated site in the Upper Colorado River Basin, Wyoming, United States - RVT95D214 (version 2) ... | reverse complement strand
AAGATGCTTCCGTCTTGTTCATCCTGGGAAATCCTGTTCATCTTGTCAGCGCAGCAGTCTTTGAACGGTCAACGGCCTGATGGGTTTCGCTGCGCTCTACCCATCCTACATTGGGTGGTGTGGTGGGCATTTATCCAATCGTCCGTCGACACGATCGGTTAGGAAACGGTCAAGCAGCGCGGGCTCAATATTCTCGCAACGATGCGCGAGATTGCGTAGCGAACCACCAAAGCTTCGTAGGATGGGTAGAGCGCAGCGAAACCCATCAGCTTGTGCATCGACGGCCCCAATCAGTCGGCCATTGTGATCCTGCCCTCCTGCACATCACGTGAACTCATACGCCAGGTTCTCGATACGCCCGCGCCAATACGGCAGCGGCCCCTGCGGCAGCAGCCAGGCCACTTCGCCCTGCATGGGCACGCGCATGCCATCCCGCACCGTGTAGTCCCACCAGCGTCCTTCCCACGGCGTGGGCACCACCGCGCCGTCCACCGTGCGGCCGCGCGCCTCGGCGCGCACGGTCTGTATCAGTCCGTCGTCGTCGAAATGGAACAACAGGGACACCACCGTATCGCCGTCCATCAGGGTCGCCCGGGCCGACTGCGCATCGACGGCCTCCCAGTGCATGCCCTGGCTCGGCAACAGCGCCGTGGGGAACCACGCCGCCTCCGCCAGGAAGCGCATCAACTCGCCCCGCGCCAGTTCCGCCGTGCCCGCCATATTGACCAACGGCATCACACCGAACAGCGTGGCATGCAGGACGCCGGTTCCCGCCACATAGGCATCGTACACACGCACGGGCACACCGGGCGCCATGGCGATGCGCGCCTCCCAGACAAACCCAGGACGCCGGGTGACAACCTGCTGTTGCGAGGTAAACGGTTTCCAGCGTTCGGCGGTTTCGCTCATGTTGAAACTGCCGCTGTGGGCGAGCGCGGCGCCCGCCACCAGCGGCTGCCCCGGCGTCAGTGCGGCACGGAAATAGCGTTGCACCGGTGCGGGCAGCGCGTCGAGTTCCTGCGGGTCATAATGTTGCGGCGTCGGCGCGGAGTGCACTGCCCGCAACTGCGTGCGCAGGGCAGCGCCGTCCACGCGCCAGCGCGACGCGCCGTAGAGCAGCAACAGGGCGAAGAAGGGGAGAAGGGCCGCAAGCGCCAGCAGGACGAGGTTTGCCATTGCGCGACTCCGTGAGCGGGCCGGGGGGAGAGATCGAACGGCGCTACCCTTCAATCTTCACGCGGCCACCGGTCCCGCCGGCGGCACCTACGGCGTGACGGCCTGTTGCACGACAGCGCGGTAGATGCGCAAGGCGCCCAGCAGGTTCCACAGTTGCAGAGCATAGGAGGCGGCAAGCAGCAACAGCGCGGGGTAGAACACAAGCGTAGGCCACGCCACGCCGGCCAGCAACAGCACGGTGGCCGCACCGTGCAGATACAGATGGCGGCGCGCGCTGCGCTCGGCAATCACCTGCCGCATGGTGGGTATATCGCCCTGCCACAGCCCGGCCTGCTGCATCCGGTTGTTCAGGTGCAGCCAGATCAGGAACGGCACGATCTTGTACAGCATGCCGCTGATCACCGCGCCCGCACCGCCGATCAACACCAGCACGCCCCACCACAGATGGAACCACTGCGCACGGATCAACTGGGGAACGAACTGGTGCAGCAGCCACAGGCCCGCCGCCAGCAGCAGGCAGGCCAGTCCCAGATACCAGAAGTCCACGGTGACGTCGGGCAGACGGCGCAGGCGCTTGTGCTGCAGACGCAGCGTCACCACCGCAAACAACACGAAGGCCGCCGCCAGCCCGCTGCCCGGCAGCCAGGCCAGAGCGGGCAGGTGCAGGAACGCCAGCGACCAGGCGACGAGCAGCAGCAGCACCGCCCAGGCAAACCAACGGCGCAGGCGCGGCGCGTACTCCGCCGTGATCTGAAACATGGGCACCACCTGATAGGCCACGCCCACCAGCAGCAGCCCGGCCCAGCCGGGCAGGCCCCAGGCCAGGTGCACGTCGATCAGCGCGCGCAGCGGCGCCAGATCGCTGCCGACGTTGGCCAGCACCAGCAGCACACCCAGCAACAGCGTCGCCGCCAGCGCCACCAGCGCCAGCTTCATGGCACACACCGTTTCGTGGGTCGAACGTGCCTGCCACAGGGCATGGCCGATGACGACGATGAACAGGCCCAGCGCCAGGACCAGCACCGCGGCGGCGGCAATGAACCAGGCGTTGTGATCCGACAGGAACGCCGCTGCCAGCAACAGCGTGCCGCCGCTCAACAGCAGGTGGATGGCGGCACTGGTCGGCACCGGCCAACGCAGCTGCACGCCGACCAGCACCGGCAGCAGCTGGAACATCGCACCGAACATCACCATGGCCAGGAAGCCCAGGGTAAGCATGTGGGTGAAGGCCAGTACGCCGGGCTGCCAGCGCGATCCCATCACCTCCGGCCCCAGCCACAGCGCCAGCAGCGCGGCGGCCATGCCGAACAGCGGCGCGGTCAGAAAAAAGCGCAGTGGCACCGACAGGGGCGGTGTCTGTTCCAGGCTGAGCAGGGCGGTGCTGGGACGCATGGGAGGTTATCGATCTTGGGCGTCAGGCAGGCGACGTATCAGGCATCGATCCAGGGAGACAACGCGGCGGCGGCGTTGCGTGCGGCGGCAGCGGCGGCATTGTCGCCGTGGCGCCAGATGAATACCTCGCACAGGCCGTTGTCGCCGCGGCGCGTGTCGTGGCCGTAACTGCGCCGCTGCAGTTCGTCATACAGGAGGCAGGGCTTCATGCGATGGCGCATGCGCAGATACTCGCCCGCCTGCAACTGCTCCACGGCGGCCAGCGTCAGCAGCAGCGGCTCCGGCGGTTCGAGCGCGCTGACGTCGATACTGCGCTCTGCACCCTGCACGATGGTTTACTCCACCGCCTGCATGCGTTGCAGCAGCGCGGCAGTTCCGTCGGCCAGGGCCCGCTCGCTCATGGGATAGAGCATCTGCTCTTCCTTCATGTTGTGCTGCTGCATCAGGATCAGCAGGGTATCGGAGGCGCCGAGATAATCCTCGATCTCCTTCACGGCCAGGGCATTGCGCATACGCTCGAACAAGGCACGCATCTGGCCGTGTTCCATACGCATCACCTGGGTCGGACCCATGGTGCTGCCCATGGCGTCCTCAAAGGCGGGAAACAGCTCATCCTCTTCCATGCTGAAATGATGTTCGATGGCGCTATGGAATTTTGCATAGGCGTCGGCTGCGGCGCTCCACTCGCCGGCAGCCACCAGTCGCTCGGCGGCGGCGAACAGCTCGTCGCAACGACGATGATCGCTCTCCATGAACTCGGTGATGGTGGTCATAGCTAAGGTCCTCTACGCGGTGTGAGGGGCATGATCAGGCCTGCCCGGCGCAGGGCGCATTGATGAAGGTCAATGCGGCGCGGGAGCGGCGGGGCGCGTAGGGTAACGGGAGAACAAGGGAACGGCAACCGGCCGTTGCCGTTGCCCCAACATAGTGCAAATCGCCCGGTGCAGGGCGCCGTCAGAGGTAGGGATAAACCTGATGCACGCCGGTACCGGCGACGCGATCGAAATAGCGCGCACGGTACAGCAGGCGCCGTTCGCCGTCGGCAGGATCGTTGAACCCGCTGCGGTCATGCAGCACGTTGTTGCAGATCAGCCCCATGCCGGGTTCGAGCCGGGCACGGAAGCGGTAAGGCAGATCGCAGTCGAGCAACTGCTCCAGAAACTCCACTGTGTCATGGGTCATGGAGTCCTGGCTCCACTCGATGTTGCGTTTGCGCGCGGTGTAGCGCATATGCAGGCTGTCGGTGGCGGCATCATAGGAGAACACCGGCCCGCTGGCGGCATCGCGCTCGCCGCCTTCGCCGTCCTTGCCCGGCGGAATGGTCATCACGTCGGGCCGCATCAGGACGCGGATGAAATCAGGATTTTCATCGCGCAGCCGGATGTAGGCGATCTCCGGGTCGATCAGGCCGTTGTCGCCGCCCTCGCCCGCAGAATGCACGCAATGCAGGATCATGCCGCGGATCTGGCTTTGCGCTGTGTTGTAGTAACCGTCGGTGTGCCACTTGATCGGCTTGTTGGTATAGGGGATGTAATTGGGGTGGTCGCCGTCCGGATTGACGGTGAGCGAGGTGACGCCGTCATCGTCAGCAAGATAGTTGCTGTCCAGCCGCACCAGGCCGAAGCGGCGGCCCAGCTCGCGCGGGATGGCCTTGTCCGGATCGTCGCCGGTGGCCGCCGCGTAGATGGCCATGTTGGTCTTGCCCAGCCGCTGTTGCAGGGCATCGAACTCGGCGGTGCTCAGTGCGCGCGGGTCGCGTACTTCAACAATCAGTTGCGCGGCCTGTTGCGGGTAGTCGACCAGCTTGGCTTCGCGCCAGCGCTGATATGCGGCAACGTCATTCAGGTCGAAAGGCGACCCGGGGGGAACATCGGAGGTCATGCACTGCCTCGCAAAAACGGCCAAACGGGGCGTAAGTGTAACAGGTAAGTCGCACCCCACATCATTGACGCAGATCAGGAAAAAGGGGCGGCCGGGCCGCCCCTCCGTCCGGATCTAACGACCCCAGCGTCCGCTCCAGCGCCAGCGCTTGAGCTGCTCCTTCTGCTCCTTGGTGAGCTGATCGTAGATGCGATTGCGGGTCTTGATGCCGCTCTCGATCATGGCGCGCTGATTGCGGAAGATCTCATCGTAGACCTTGCCGATGGCCGCGGCATCGAGCATCTCGGCGCCATACAGTTCGCGCAACTTGCCGTAGTTGCCGAACTGCGAGGTCATCATGGACCAGTGTTGGGTGTGCTGCTCGTTCATGATGTTTTCCACGGCACGGCGCTGGTTGTCGTTGAGGTCCAGCGCCCAGATCGGCCCCATCATGCCCATGCCGCCCATCATGCCCCCGCCACCCATCATGCCGGGACCCATGTCCCCGCCACCCATCATGCCGGGACCCATGCCATAGCCACCCATCATGCCCGGGCCCATGCCATAGCCGCCCATCATGCCCGGGCCCATGCCATAGCCACCCATCATGCCGGGACCCATGCCATAGCCGCCCATCATGCCCGGACCCATGCCGCCGCCGCCCATCATGCCCGGACCCATGCCACCGCCGCCGCCCATCATGCCCGGCCCCATGCCGTAACCGTAAGGCGGCGTCTTGTCCTCATCCGCCTGCACCGCGGCAACCACCAGCCAGCCGCACAGCAACAGGGGAATACTCCAGTACCACATCATCTGCCTTTGCCTTTTCATCTCCTGCACCCTCCTCGCTTGGTGTCCCTTCGACACGGATGATCACCGCCATGGCATGCATGGCAGCTAAAGAGATTCACTGCTGCAACAACGCGGCCACCCGCTGCAACCGGGAACGTACCTCGGCCCCCAGCGGCTCCAGTTCAGTGTGCTCCGCCAGCGCGAGCACCGCCGCCGGATCCATGAAACCCACAATCACCTTGCCGTCAGCCTCTTCGCGCACCACCACGTTGCAGGGCAACAGCAGGCCGATGTCGGGGTCCGCATCCAGGGCCTGGCTGGCCAGCTGCGGATTGCAGGCGCCGAGTATTTTGTAAGGCCGGCGGTCTAGATTGAGCTTCGCCTTGAGCGTCGCCGCCACATCGATTTCGGTCAGCACGCCGAAACCTTCCGTCTTCAGCGCCTCCACCGTACGGGCAACGGCGTCATCAAATTTTCCGGTAGTTGTAACGGTAAAACCGTACATGGTGTTCTCCTCAATTTTTCGTTGAAAAACTTTTCCGGCGCCGTTCAGGGCTCAGGTCCCGGCTGGCCGTTCACGCTCATGCCTCCCGGACACCCTCAGCAACCGCGCGTTAATCGCTACGACTACCGTGCTGACGGACATCAATGCCGCACCGAATGCAGGCGACAACACAAATCCGATGCCATAGGTCACCCCGGCGGCCAGGGGGATGGCCACGGTGTTGTAACCGGTGGCCCACAACAGGTTCTGGATCATCTTGCCGTACGTGGCGCGGGACAGCCCAATGATCTCAACCACCGGGGACAGGTCGCTGCGCACCAACACCACATCCGCCGCCTCTATGGCCACGTTGGTGCCGGCACCGATGGCGACGCCGAGGTCCGCTTCCACCAGGGCCGGCGCATCGTTGACGCCGTCGCCGACCATCGCGACCTTCAGTCCGCGCTCCTTTATTTCGCGGATTTTCTCCGCTTTCTGGTGCGGCAGGACGCCGGCGAAATACTCATCCATCTCCAGTTCGCCGGCCACCGCCTGCGCCACAGCCGCACTGTCACCGGTCAGCATCATGCAGCGGATGCCCATATGCTTTAGCCGGGCGATGGTGGCACGCGCCTCCTTGCGCACCAGGTCAGCCAGCGCGATCGCGCCGATCAGCTTTCCGTCCCGCAACACGAACACCACGGTCTTTCCCCGTGCGGCCAGTTTGCCGGCCTCCTTGCCCGGCACGTCGATGTCCTTTTCCGCCAGATAGCCCGGACTGACCACGCGGATCTCAGCTCCGTCGACGGAGGCAGTCGCACCGCGTCCTGGCAGGGCACGAAAGTCGAGCACAGCACCCAGCGCAAGATTGCGCTCCCGTGCCGCCGTCACAATCGCGGCCGCGATGGGATGCTCGGACTGTTGCTCCAGCGAGGCAGCCAGACTCAACACCGTGTTCTCATCGGCATCGGCGAAATGCAGCACATCCGAGACGCCGAAGCGGCCTTCCGTCAATGTGCCGGTTTTGTCGAACACAATGGCCTGCAGATCGCGCGCGCGCTCAAAGGCAGCCCGATCGCGAATCAGCAGGCCGCCGGCGGCGGCCAGCGAGGTGCTCATCGCCACGACCAGGGGCACCGCCAGACCGAGGGCGTGGGGACAGGTAATCACCATCACCGTCACCATCCGCTCCAGGGAAAACTCGAAGTCCTGTCCCAGCAGCAGCCACGCCGACAAGGTCAGGAGGCCTGCGCCCAAGGCGATAAACGTCAGCCATTGCGCGGCGCGGTCGGCGAGGTTCTGGGTGCGCGAGCGGGTGGCCTGCGCCTTGCGCACCATGTCGACCACCTGGGACAGATAGGTGTCGTTGCCGGTCTTGCGTATCTCGACGGTAATCGCACCGTCGCCGTTGATGGACGCGCCGATCACCTCGTCGTCCGGCCCCTTCGCCACCGGACGCGATTCGCCCGTGAGCATGGCTTCGTTGACGCTTGTTTTGCCGGAGCGCACGACGCCGTCGGTCGGCACCTGTTCGCCGGGTTTCACCACCACCTGATCGCCGACCCGCAGTGCGCTTATCGAAACCTCCTCCAGCTCGCCGTCGGCACCGAGCCGGTGGGCCGTGCTCGGCAGCAGCTTGATCAACGCCTCCAGTGCACCAGACGCCCCCATGATCGAGCGCATCTCGATCCAGTGCCCCAGCAGCATCACATCGATCAGCGTGGCCAGCTCCCAGAAAAACACCTTGCCGGCCAGTCCCAGTACCACGGCGGAGGAATAGAAGTAGGCCACGCTGATGGCCAGGGCGATCAGCGTCATCATTCCCGGCTTGCGCCGGCGCCACTCGTCGCCCAGGCCGCGCAGGAACGGCCAGCCGCCATAGAAATAAACGGTGCTGGCCAGCAGCAGGCGCAGATAGTCGGCGCCGGGAAAACCCCAGCGATCACCCACACCCAGCCACTGCTGGACCGGCGGCGCAAGCAGCAGGATGGGCAGCGTAAGAATCAGCGAGGTCCAGAAACGGCGCCGGAACTCGCCGATCATGGCGCCGTGATCATGGGCGTGCGACGTCTCCGGCACCGCGGCCATGGCGTGGTGATGATGATGTGACATCGCATCCATTTGCTGCCTTCCTTGCGATGGTGTCTGTCGCCGGATGAGCCCTCAGCGCCGCGCCTGCATCGCGCGCTGATCGATCTCCCACCACGCCTGGTACACCTCGTCGGGCCAAAGGGACTGGAACCAGGCGATCAGATCCTCGATGTCCTGCTCCGACAGTTTGTCCTGCCACGGCGGCATGTTGCCGCCGAGGGCCAGCGTGCCCTGGCGTATGGTCTGCTTCAGCGCCGCCTTCGGGTGATGCCAGGCGTGGCCGGTGCCGTTGAGGGGTGGCGGCAGATATTTGCCGTCCGGCCCCGCCACCCGCCAGGTGAACGCACCCTGCGCGCCGGCGCCGTGGCACACGGCGCAATTGGCCTGGAACAGGGCCTTGCCGCGGCCCAATTGTGCCGCCTCATACTGGCGCGCCGGCGCGGCGGCGGCGTTGTTGATGGAAGGGGGCGGCGGATTGTTGCACCCGACCAGCAACGTGGCGACGGCGGCGAACAGCAGGGCACGCATCGGTAACGTCCTCGTTGCGGCGTGGCGGAGTGACGGCGTGGCGGATCCGTGCGCGATGGTCCACGCAGGAGAGTAAGGCGTAAGTGTAGACACAAAACCTCCGGAACGAATGCAAGACGGCGCGCAGGCGCCGGACAGCGGGCAGCGCCCGCCTTCGTACGTTCAGGCGTGCCGGGGAGGTCGGAGGTGGGGCGTGGGGGAACGGCTGGTCACGCGGACCGGCGCGGCGCTGTGAACCGCGGCGCCGGCAGCGGGTACATGCAGCACGGCAAGCGCCGGGGCCACGACTACCACGGCGTGGGTGCAGCCAGGGCAATGATCGCAGCTGCCACCGCATCCCGGACAGCCGGCGCAAGGGCCGGGGTTGCCGTGATCGTGCGGCGTCGTTGCCACCCCGCCGTGATGGGCATGCTGCGGCAGAGGTTCCGCCATCGTCATGGTGGCGCAATGCTCGGCCCTGCCCGTCGGCGACACGCTGTCCGCATAGGACTGCACGGGCAGCCAGGCGACCAGCGCGGCAAGCAGGTAGTGGAGGATGTGGGGGGCACGCGTCATGCAGTGAACCATAGATAACGATCAGGCCCGGCGTCAATGACGGGTCCCGTGAGTCCCGCCTCATCCACACGGAACGTGTGCCTAATGCATCGGCATCGGGTCGATACCTTATCTGCACCGAAACATGGAATAAATCAGCCGCCTGCACAGTCTCCTAATTGCAGCGGCCCTGTTGCCGCCGTTACACCACACAGGTCGAGGAGAAACCAACATGTACAAAAATATTCGAAGCGCCGCAGGCGCCGCACTGGTACTTTTGCTCAGCACACTGACCGCGGGCGCCGCTGTCGCCGCCGCCCTGGAGCCGGCGGAAAACGGATACCACAAACAAAAAGTGGTTTATCACATCAACGACAGCGCTGTCGCCGGCGTAGCGCTGCGCTACATCCAGAATCACATCAACGCCGTCGGTGCCGGCAGCACCCAGATCGTCGTGGTAACTCACGGCAAGGGCATCGATTTCCTGCTGGAGGACTGGAAGGACGGCGCCGGCAAGAGCCACGGCGACATGGTGCAGGACCTGGCCAATCAGGGCGTGCAGTTCAACGTGTGCAACAACACCCTGGTGGGTCGCAAAATCGACGAAAACCAGGTCAACATGAACGCGGTCATCGTCCCCTCCGGCGTCGCCACCGTGGGTGAGTTGCAGCTGAAGGGCTACGTCTACATCAAGCCTTGACCCTGGCGCAGAGACGCGGAGACGCAGAGTGTTTCAGGTTATGTAGGGTGCGCATTGCGCACCATCCGGCGCCTGAGCTGTCACGGTGCGCGGTGCGCACCCTACGCAGCCACGTCCACATCAAGACCCAAACCAAATGCCGCGGAGACGCGGAGGCGCAGAGTGTGCAAGTTAAGTAGGGTGCGCATTGCGCACCATCCGGCGCCTGGGCTGTCACGGTGCGCGGTGCGCACCCTACGCAGCCACGTCCGCCTGAGCGTGCCGCGGTGCGCACCCCACGCAGCTACGTCCACATCAAGACCCAAACCAAATGCCGCAGAGACGCGGAGACGCAGAGTGTGCAAGTTATGTAGGGGGGCATCGCGCGCCGTCCGGCGCCTGAGCGTGCCCACCTTAAGCCTTACCCCCCCTGGCGCGAAGACGCAGAGAGTAGTAAAGCGCAGTCGGGCTTGCTCATGCCGTAGCGGCCTGCATCAGGCGGAGCACGGCTTGAGCAAACACCCTCTCCGCGGCTCTGCGTCGCCGCGGCAGACGTTCTGCATTTCCTACTTCGTCAGCGCCATGAACAGCTGCGGCAACTTCTCGGGCAGGCGCTGGATGTTGTCCACCACCGTGTAGCGGTGGCCGAAGATGTCGCTGACGTATTCATCGGCCTTGGGGTCGAGGTTGATGCAGAAGGTGAAGATGCCTTTCTGATCCAGTTCCTTCACGGCGCGGCGTGCGTCTTCGATCAATAACCGCTCATCGTGCACGTCCACGTCAGCCGGCTCACCGTCGGTGAGGATCAGCATCAGCTTCTTGTCCGCCTTCTGCGCCGACAGATAGTGGGCGGCGTGGCGCATGGCGGCGCCCATGCGCGTAGACCAGCCGGCCTGCATCGCTGCCAGGCGCGCCTTCACCTCGTCGTTCCAATGTTCGCGATAGCCTTTGATGTGCATGTAACGCACGTCGTGGCGGGTATTGGAATGGAAGCCGCCGATGGCGAAGGGATCGCCCAGGTGTTCGATGGACCAGGCCAGCAGCGACACAGCCTCCTGCGACAATTCCAGGATGGTCTGTTCGGAACCGGCCACTTTTTCGTTGAGCGAGGCCGACAGGTCCAGCACCAGGCTCACGGCGATGTTGCGCCCCGAGGTCTTGTGGCTCATGTTGATGCGCGGGTCCGGATTGGAACCGCCCATGAAATCGATGAGCGAGCGGATCGCCACGTCGAGGTCCAGCTCGCTGCCTTCTTCCTGATAGCGGATGCGCACCTTGTCCTGCGGCTTGAGCAGATCCAACATTCTTTTCAGCCGCTTGGCCAGGGCCGCGTGTTTTTGCAGCAGGCGATCGATGTCGGCGGCATTGCCCTTGGGATGGAGCGATTCGTACAGGCTGACCCAGTCGGGGCGATAGGTCTGGCTGTTGTAATCCCATTCCGGATAATGGCGCGGCGGCAGCGAGTGCAGCTCGGACTCCTTCTTCAGCTTCTTGTCCGGGTCGTCGAAGAACTCCTCGTCGTCGCTGTCCTCGATGTAGTTCCACATGTGCCGGTTGTCGTCGCGGTAATCGATGACGGTATCGTCGAACCACACCTGGGCGAACTGATCGCTTTGCAGGCGGGTGCGCGCCACGAAGGACAGCGCCAGGTCGGCGATGTCGCGGGTGCTCGACTCGCCCTGCGCCATGACCTCGCGGAAACGCGCGGCGAAGTCGCGGATCTGCGGATTCTGATAGGTGTGCCCCGCGTCGAGCAGGGCGCGGGACATCATGGCCAGGCGATGGCGCAGGCAGGACATGTGCTCCGGGTCGCAGGCGTCTTCCGCCGGCTGCGGGTGGAGGGCCAGGAAGATGCGGCGCAGGCCGGGATATTCACGGCTCAACAGGGTTTCGATGCGGCAGTCCTCGAAGAACTCCACGGCCATGCGCTGGAACGGACTGTAATTGTCGGCGACGATGGGCGTGGTCCAGCGGCGGTGGCCCACCATGTGCGCCAGCACGGCACGGTAGCGATCGATGCCGCTGATGCCGTTGCTGCTGTCGAACACGTCGGGCACGCGCATGCCCAGCTTGTCGTAATAGGGGATCGGCTTGCGCAGTTCGTCGAAGGCGGTGGAATAGGGCACCAGCTGTTCGGTGTCCTGCCACAAGCCCCGTAGATACAGGTCGAGCCGGCGCTCCACGTCGGCGAACAGCACACCGTGGCGCTCGCGCTGCATGACCGCGCGGGCATCGGCCGACTTCAGGCTGAAATACTCCTCCTGCCGCTCCGGGTGCTTGCTGTAATTGCGGATGCCGTATTCCACCCAGTTGCCCACACCAGCCATGGACAGCTGCGCAAACAGGAACGGCGCCTGCTGGTAGAAGTGCGGCAGGCCGGGGCTGGGGAAGGTGGTGTGATGGCCGTGGATGGAGCCGGTGGTGCGGCGCATCAAATCGAGGGCGATATCGAGATAATGCTGCAACTGTTCCAGCGCGTGCAGCCGCCGCGCCACCGGCGCCAGGGTTTGCAGGAAGGGCGCGATGGCCTTGCCGTTGGGTGACTTCTGCATCGCCTGAACGGCCTGCATCACCGGCCGCAGCGCCTCCTCACCCAGCGCCTGCACCACCGACGGCCACTCCTCCATGAATACCAGGATCGGCTCGACGCCGCGGCCCAGGCGGCCGATGGTACCGGCGGCGTCGAGATAGGCGGAGACGCCGTCGCGGCTCAGCACCGCCAGCGCCTCCACCATGCAGTCCTCGAACACCTCACGCACCTGCGGGAAGCCGCTGTTCAGCTGCTTCCAGTAGGCCTTCATCAAGGGATGTTCGTATGCGGTTTCAGTCATGGCTTGCATTCAAGAATTAAACGCAAAGACGCGAAGAACGCAAAGGGCGCAAAGATTTCCTGGCAGGAGCG
>Ga0299912_10003731_pt1 | contig 12438 bp, 10 predicted proteins | sample RVTome_2_FD_207667 | JGI IMG/M metagenome (GOLD analysis project Ga0299912, IMG submission 207667) | Soil microbial communities from uranium-contaminated site in the Upper Colorado River Basin, Wyoming, United States - RVT95D214 (version 2) ... | reverse complement strand
TGGTGAAAAAGCAGAATAAAAGCCGCTGCTCAGTTTCTCCCAGTCTTTTAAGATGTAGAAAAGGAACACAGGCAAGGCAACGAAGCCTAGTATTAAGCCAAAGGTGCCAGATATGTATGAAAGCCCCTTCCCGAAGGCACTTCGCATAGCATTGCCCAATATTGTACCTGCATCCTGAAAACCTCCACCTGCCTGCTGTACTTCGGGAGGTAACCATAGTTGAAAACTTTCAAGCCAGCCCTTTAGGGTCTGAAAACCTTCAGAAAAATATTGGGGTGCATTTTTTACTAAAATTGAAAAGGAACTAGCCACGCCTATGGCAATATAGAAAGCCAATATGCCAACAACCACCAGCATTATTATGAAGAGGCCCGCTATAAAAGAGCCTCGTCTGGCTGATAACCACCTGCTTTTACCCGGCAGCTTCCTCTCAAGCCAGGAAACGATAGGATGCAAAAGATAAGCCAGCACCAGGCCGCAAATAAAGGGGAGTAAGACGCTCCTAAGAATGTAGACAAGCCAGAAGATTATGATTAGGCCCACTACGAATGCTATCAGACGCCAGTTTCTTCTGAAAATACTACCTGCTGTGTCCTGATTAACTTTTTTCATCAATGCGATTTTTCAGAGCAATAGTTCAATCATTAGAAGTCTTGATTTGAAAACGTAATGTTGGTAACAGAATTAGTTCAATAGTAAAAGACACAAAACTTTCAGGCAAAGTCAATCCTGTAACCGATAACCACACCTTGATAAATTCAGCCAAAACTGCAGGAACAATAGCTCTCTCTAATGCTCAGGACTTCTTCGTTTGGGCTTTCTTAACAGTCTCGCCGGCAGTTTCCCTCACTTTTCTGGTAATGTCCGCTGCCCGTTCTCGAGCTGCTCCTACCTTTTCCCTTAGCAATTGCCGTGTTTCCTTCCCCGATTGGGGGGCAAAGAGAAATCCAACAGCCAGACCGAGGGCTGCACCCACGAGAAGCCCCATGGCAAATCCACTACCCCTGTCACCGTCAGCCATCTTTACCTCCTTCCGATTCCTTTTTCCCGAAGAATCTATTTACTAAATCAATACCCTGAAATACACCTCGAATAAGAGCCACCAACTGAAGTATAGGTTTGATTATATCATCCCGCACTGCCGAAGAGATTTCGTTTATGGTTGCTGCAGTAGCCTTCACCGAATCCAGCGCAGACCTCGCGCTATTATACAGCAAGTATGCTAACACGGCGATGAAGATTACCACTATCGTCACCACCAACCCCGAGATACAAATAACAAGGTCCCTAAACCAGGCGATATCCATAAGCAACACCCCCTTTTCTATATTTCTTCAGCCTAAGTCCTTGATTTTACCCTTGATTTTACCTTCGATTTTCTCTCACGAAGCCAAAGAACCACTCCTGTTGCTATCAATGCCCAAACTGCAATTAGAATCTCTGCTTGAATGCCTGTAACAACAGCTTGGCCCACTAAAACATAGCTGTAGGTTGGGAAAAGGAACACAAAGGCAGCCAGGAGATAGAACTGCCATCCCCGACCTTTAGCCAATCCCCACCCAGCCAGCGCGCAGGAGGCTACATGAACACCGATAACAAAAAAACTTTCCCAAAATCCGGCAAGACCCACCGCGCCATCAGCCTGCACTTGTCCCCAGGTCCAGCCGGAAACAAGAAGATAGTTTAATGACCACTTTGCTTCAAGTATGCCGAATCCAGCACCGGATACAGCACCGGCTACAAGACCTAGCTTAGGTTCGATAGTTCTACTATTAAACCACCAGAAGACAACAACGGGTAATAGCTTAAACCCTTCTTGAACCAGTCCAAAAATGTATATCCACGGAAGGCTGGCAAGCAGAGCCCACTGCGACAGGGTCTCCTGGCTCCAGATAGAGTTGTACACCCATAGAATCCCCGATCTAACTGGAAATGCAGTAATAGCAATGGCAATGGGTGCCAGAATAGCGCCGGCAGCAAGAACCGCCCACAGCCACGGTCTACTGATCAGCGGCGGTCGATAGCAAGCTAGCCAGATGGCGCCAAAAACCAGAGCCACAACCCAAACCAGAATAATCCCATAGATATTGGTGCTAGGAATGAAAAAACTTACAATAAAAGCAAGCATTTGCTGTGCCATAAATCCTCCTGCTGGTTACACTATCTAAGTGTACATTTCGTTAGGGTCAGATAAGGGCTCGAATCCCGGAGACTGTATTAGCTTGGAAGCTATTTCTTCACCTGAATAAGATGGTAATTGGGGAACAGCTGCCGGCTTTTCCTTAAAGAAATAATCATAAAGAAAATAAGCACCCAACACCAAGAATGCAATTATTACCAAGCCGAGACACCCCGTAAGCCATGGGTCAGACTTCTTCTTAGGTTTCTCCTCCCCTTCCCCAACCTCTCCAACTCCCCCAACTCCACCAGGTACTTGATATGCTACAGGCTGTTTTGGAAAAGGCTTTACCTTCTGTGGTGTTGGCCAATTAAGACTTTCACGACAGCTCGGGCAATTTACAAATTTAGAGTCAACGATAGCACCACAAAAAGGACAGTTGTATTGAAAAGGTTGTCTGCATGATTGGCAGGATTCTTGACCTACGACATTTTGTGCACCGCATGTAGGACAGCAAAAAATCTGTTGCATAAATATTACTGGCCTCTATCTAAACTAAGGCTAAAATCGAATCTTCAGGCTTATACTAAAATGCCAATATCATTTTAACCTGACAAAGCCTATACTTCAAGCCAGCAGCCATAAGTTTGGAAAGTCAAACGTAATAGCCAGAGGAATTAGTCTTAAAAGCTCTCATTGTCAGTCAACTGTTTTACACAGTTGCCTCTATGAAGTATACTCTAGGGTTAAAACCGCACGAGCTATAATTCTCAGGAAGGCATTAACCTATGACAATTAAAATTGTTACCGATAGTTGCTCTGATATTACACAAGAGGAAGCCAAAGATCTAGGCATTACTGTAGTTCCGGCATATGTTCATTTCGGCGACGAAGTCTATCGTGACGGAGTCGACATCGATTGCGACCAATTCTATAACAAACTAGTAACCAACCATGTTCATCCTTCTACTGCTGCAGCATCACCGGGAGATTTTGCCAAAGCCTACGAAGAAACATCCAAAGAAACCAGCGAGATTGTCTCCATACACGTTACCGGCAAACATAGCGCCATGTATAATTCCGCTTTGGTTGGTAAGGAGATTAGCAAAAATAAAGAATGCCACATAGAAGTCATTGATTCTCTAGGTGTAACAATGTGGCAAGGTCTTGTTGTTATAGCCGCAGCGAATGCTGCCAAAGCCGGGTACAACTTAAAACAGGTGGTAAACAAAGCACTTGAAACTATCAGCCAACTGCGTGGTCTGGCACTTCTGGACACTCTAAGATACGCAGTCAAAGGTGGCCGTCTTGGAAACACAATCTTTGCAATAGAATCGCTGCTAAACGTGAAGCCTTTGATCACTCTGCACGGCGGCGAAATCCGCCCAGTTGGGCTGACACGCACCCGGGTAAAAGGGATAGATAGACTACACGATTTCATTACATCACCACCACACATTGAGGACTTAGCCATAGTCTATAGCTCTATACCAGAGGATGCCCGAGCACTTGCCGACTATGCACGTTCCCTCTTTCCTAATTTGACACCACGTATATCAAGACTGGGGCCTACACTGGGAGCACATAGCGGTCCTGGAGCTTTAGCCGCTATCGCCAAGAAAACAAAATAGGGTTTGTCCTTATACAATCGAAACCAAAGCAATGCCTCAGCTTCAATGTCTTCTCCGTAGCCATTCTTCTAATTCCTTGACTAGTTTTTCGCTTTCCTCCACGGTCAAGCCAAGATTACTTTCCAGCTTGCTGATGTAGCTATCAAGCTCAGAAATCTGACTTCTCACCTGAGCTATTTCTCTATCCTGTTTTGTAATCTCATCGTCTATGCCAGCGAAATTAATATTCAAGTCGAATCGCCTGTCAAAAAACTCCATGATTTTTTTGCAAGCCCACGGGTCTCCGAATGCTAACAGATAGAATGGCACCGGCACCCACAGGCTTACCCCAGCGATGTTTCTTCTCTTGGCAGCCCAAAGGAGGAAGGAACTAAAGGTCGGTCTTTGCCCATCCTGAGTCTCATAATCCATATCACTTATAAGGTCATACTGCCTTAACGTCTGCTTCGTCTCCGTTGAATTTGTTACTGACAGCAACATTCTTGGTATCGTATGAGCACCTGGAGAAACCATGCCACCGACAGTGTATATTTCCTTCACTTTGCAATATTTCTCAGCTATGTCTAAGACCAAGCTCAGGAACTTGTACCACTGGTATCGGGGTATGTCGCTCTTAAAAATCGCAAGGTTTTTCCCCTGACACCAGTAGAATTTACTTTCTGGAAACTGGGCTATATCATCTTCTACTGAGACTCCGCTCAAGGCAAAAAAATTCTCAGGGGCAATCTCGGCGAACTCTCTGCTCGCCAGTTCCTTGTTTAGATAAGCAGCAACCTTTTGACCCACTCCTCCAGCATCCTGATTCCAGGCTACCACCAAGGGCGAACCCTCTAATTCAGGTTTAATAAATAGTTTAAATGGCTGCCTTTCGCTCAAAATTAGTCCCCCCCAGGCTCTTTCTTAAAGAATTTGTCGATCTCCTGCAGGATTCTCTTCTTATCCTCTTCCGTTATAGGACCTGGCTCACTGGGTCTGGCATAAGTCACATATTTCAATTTATCCAGTTGCTCTTTTATCTCTGAAGGAAGCCTTTCATATACGCTCTCAATCTCGGTCTCGCTTTGCTGGACAAGCGCATTAATCTCATCCATTGGAACTTCAATGTCTAAGGCAGCGCTCAACACTTCAAGTACCGCTTTCGACCCCTTAGGGTATGGAATGGGAAAACCATGAATATAAATTGGTATCTCACCCATCACGCAGATGGCTTCCAGGCCTCTCTTTTTGGCGACGCCCAGCAGTAACCCATTTAATCCGGTAATGTTGCCTTGCCCGCCCCTACCTTCTATGTCTGACATCAAGACTGTATTCTCGTAGCTTTTTACCTCACCAATCAAGTCTGCACTATTAGGCACCACCCAGACTCTTGACCTGACGGTGTGGTGAATTGGGGCAACAGCTGCTCCCGAAGTATAGACTCGACGGCATCCAAACTTCAGTGCCATATCTAAGACAAGATTAGCCATCTTGTAAGCTTTCGTCCCTTCAGCATAAGCCCCCGTTCCATCAGTAGGCTGCTCCTCTCCAATAAAAAATAATAAATCCTTTTTCTCTGTTTTCTTGAAATAAAATCTGTTAACTGGAAATTCTAAATCTTTCAGTTCCCCATCTCTGATTAAAACCTTTCGCGGGTAGAAAAAGTCCCACGGTTCTATCTCACCCAGTTCCTCTGCACCCACCGTCCTTCTTAGAATGTCGACCGCCATAATGCCGATGTTTCCAATTCCAGGCCAACAAGCTATTAAAACTGGTTTATTAAGCTTCGGTTCCTCATAGAGCCTGAGCCCCATCGCTACCTCACTTCCTCTAGGCTGTACTTTATACTCGATAAGTATAGCACAGGGCTTGAACAACTTTAACCCGATTTAGGAACACCAGGCTAAGGCTATGATAAACTAAGAAATGAAGAGACAACAAATGAGGAGGTAACCTCGTTCAAGAAGATACATGTATTCAGGGTCAAACCGGGGCAAGAATTACTTAATGGAATAGCACGATATTGTCATGAGCGTGAAATCTTTTCAGGCACAGTCATCGGTATAATCGGTTCGGTGGAAAATGCCCGACTCAACTTCCTGAAAGCACTTCCGGGGAAATATGACAGCGTGGACTATCACGGTTCGTTGGAAATTGTCTGTGCTCAGGGATCAATAGCCTTGAAGGATGACACACCCATCATCCACATACACATTCAATTGTCAGGACAGGATATCTGCTCAGGCGGTCATCTCGCCCAAGCAACTGTGTTTTCTACAGCCGAGGTAACTATAGGGGCACTTGATTACCAGCTTCAGCGTCAGACCGATAGCTACACCGGTCTTAACGAGCTACTCGATTAGAAGGTTTCCGGCTTGAGCAACCTGTCTATCTTCTCCAACAGTGAAGTGACCACATTTGTATTGCCTGCCTATTATGGCTTTGCCCCACCCGAGGTACATTCAGGTTAAACTTATGAAGTTCTTCCCGCCCACACTCCACACCCATCTCCCTGTCTCAAACCATGTCTTAAGTCTCTATTACGACCAACACATCCCCACTCTTCACAGATTTACCACCGGAGACATTCACCTCGCTGATTTTGCCACTTGCCGGAGCCACTATGGGATTCTCCATCTTCATAGCCTCCAGTATGCACAAAGTGTCGCCTTCTTTGACTTGGTCATCTACAGCGACATTAACACTTTTTATTAGCCCCGGCATCGGGCTCACAACGGTCTCTCTTGCCATTATTTGTCTCCCTTCTAGAAAAAGTCGTCCTGATATAATAAACTCATGGGAGCCCCAAAGTCAACAAGACAGCATGGATAATATAGTCCAATAGTTTGACACTCACTTGCGGCAAAAGATATACTTCCTCGGCGGGCCATTAGCTCAGTTGGTTAGAGCACGGTCCTGATAAGACCGGGGTCTGTGGTTCGAGTCCACAATGGCCCACCACTGTTTGCAAAAATCTAGCAAGAGTCAGCCCCACAACCAGCGTCCGATATGCTTAATGGTCGGGAAAGCTGTAATGTAATCCGTGCGTACAGAGCTAGATATTCGAAGCTAAATACTCTCGAAGTGGCTTGACGTTAAAAATCTGGCTGTCACTGGCCAGTGCTTTCAAAGCTACGCGGGCAGTGTCAAGCGATGTAAAACATGGTATTCGCTTTTCTGCAGCAGCACGTCGAATATGAAAACCGTCTCGGAGGGGAACTCGACTGCCCGTAGTGGTATTGACCACCCCATCTACAGAGCCATCATTGACAATGTCAACCACATTTGGATGACCCTCGTCCAATTTCTTGCCAATCTTTTTCACTTTCATCCCGGCAGATTCAATCATGGCTGCTGTGCCTTCAGTTGCATAGACCTGGTAGCCAATGGAATAGAAGCCTTCTATGATGGGTAAGGCTTCTGCCTTATTCTGGTCGGCAATGCTAAATAAGAGATTACCTTTAGATGGCAACATAAGTCCGGCAGCCAGAAGCGCTTTTATCAGAGCGGCTTCATAGGTGTAATCAATTCCCATGACTTCACCAGTCGACTTCATTTCGGGACCAAGGTATGTATCTACACCGGCAAGCTTAGACATGGAGAAAACAGGCGCTTTAATACCTACGAGTTTCTGTCTCTTCCACAAGCCCGTGGCGTAACCCTGCTCTTTCAGGCTCATGCCTAGCATTATCTTGGTGGCAATCCGGACCATGGGCACACCGGTGACTTTGGAAAAAAACGGGATGGTACGGCTAGCTCGAGGATTAACCTCAAGTACATAAACGGATGATTTACTCTCGTCACGCATGATGACGAACTGGACATTCATCAGTCCCTTGACCTGGAGCGCCCGCCCAATTCTTATCGCATAATCAACGATGGTGTTCACCTCATTTTGAGAAAGGTTCAGCGCAGGATAGGCAGCTATTGAATCGCCACTATGTACTCCGGCGCGCTCAATATGCTCCATGATTCCCGGAATAAGAACATCCCGTCCATCGCTGACGGCATCAACTTCAACCTCTTTGCCTTCAAAGTATTTATCAATCAATGTAGGATGTTGGCTGTCCATTTCTAGAGCCAGGGACATATAACGCACCAATTCCTCTTCACTATGGACAATTTCCATAGCTCTGCCCCCTAGAACATAACTTGGACGAACCAGCACGGGATAGCAGAGTAGCTTCGCCGTGCTGATACTTTCCTGCAAGGAAAAAACACCAACTCCGGGTGGCTGCGGAATACCCAGCCGATTGAGGAAATCTTCAAAGCGGCGACGGTCCTCAGCAATGTCAATAGCATCGGAGGTGGAACCAAGTATTGTCATGTTGCTGCGAGCTAGTGGCTCAGCCAGGTTAATAGCAGTCTGCCCGCCGAATTGGACAATAGAAGGTGGTGTCGAACTATGCTGAGACGGAGAACTCTCATTTTCCAGGATATCTCTCAAACTTTCTTCATCCAAAGCTTCAAAATACAGGCGGTTGCTGGTGTCGAAATCCGTAGAAACGGTCTCCGGGTTGGAATTGACCATTATGCTCTTGACACCTGCCTCCTGAAGTGCCCAGGCAGAGTGAACGGAGCAGTAATCAAATTCTATCCCCTGTCCGATGCGAATGGGTCCGCTGCCGATTACCACAGCCTTCTCGCCTTTTAACGGTTCAGCTTCGTTTTCTTTTTCATAAGCGCTGTAGAAATAAGGCGTCTCGGCATCGAACTCAGCGGCGCAGGTATCCACCATCTTATATACAGGGCATATTTGCCAGTTGCGTCTTAGCTGACGCACTTGTTCAGGCAATCTGTCGGACAAGGTACTGATTTGCTCATCGGAAAAACCGAGGCGTTTCGCCTGCCACATAAGCTCAGGAGTTAACGGTTCGGAAAGAAGCTGTTTCTCCATATGTACAATATTAAGCAACTTATAGATAAACCAGGGGTCAATGCCAGTACGTTGGGCAAGCTGTTCACAATTCGCCCCGCGCCTGAGTGCCGCCATTACCGCCCACAACCTTAGGTCGTTGGGATGCAAAGGATAGGAATCAAGATTTCCATTACTGCTCCAGCTTCTATCTTCCCAGAGAAGAGATTTTTTCCCAAACTCGAGGCATCTAACTGCTTTCTGCAAGGCTGCTTCGAAGCACCGGTCAATCGCCATGACTTCGCCGGTAGCCTTCATCTGACTCCCTGTGGTACGGTCACCTAAGGCAAACTTGTCGAAAGGCCAGCGAGGAATCTTTACCACACAGTAGTCCAAAGCCGGCTCAAAAGCTGCCATTGTCTTGCCGGTCACCCTGTTGGGTATTTCATCCAACCTTTTACCTGCAGCAATCTTGGCAGCTACCCTGGCAATAGGATAACCTGTGGCTTTACTGGCGAGGGCTGAACTACGGCTAACACGAGGATTTACCTCTATCACATAGTATTCGCTCACCTTCACACTTAATTGGTCTGGTGCCCATTTTTCAGCTACCACATGGCTGGGGGTCAAAGCGAATTGAATATTGCAGCCACCTTCGATACCTAAGGCTCTAATTATTTTCAGGCTGGCCGACCGCAGCATCTGGTATTCCTTGTCCGTCAGGGTCTGGCTGGGAGCAACGACGATGCTATCACCGGTGTGAACCCCCATGGGGTCGATATTCTCCATATTACAGACAGTGATGCAGTTATCGGCAGCATCACGCATTACCTCGTATTCAATTTCTTTCCAACCCAGCAGACATTTCTCAACTAGAACTTCATGGCTTATGCTGGAGGCTAACCCACCAGATACGATTGTTTCCAGCTCCTCCATAGTGTGGCATATCCCCCCACCCGTTCCACCAAGGGTAAAAGAAGGGCGGACAATTAGCGGCAACCCGATTGATTTTGCAAATTCCTTGGCCTCCTCAATAGAATGCACTGTGACACTCTCTGGTACCGGCTCGCCGATATCGAGTATCAATTGCTTGAACAATGACCTCTCTTCCGCCTTTTTGATTGTCTCCAGCGGTGTGCCCAGCAGCCTGACACCGTATTTATCCAATATCCCGGCATCGGCAAGTTCCACAGCCAGATTCAGGCCGGTTTGCCCGCCGAGCGTAGGCAACAGCCCGTCAGGGCGTTCCCGCTCGATTACACGAGCTACAACATCTATGGTTAACGGCTCTATATAGACAATGTCGGCAATGCCCTCATCGGTCATAATTGTCGCCGGGTTCGAGTTTACAAGTACCGTGGTAATACCCTCCTCACGTAGCGATTTGCACGCCTGAGTGCCGGCATAATCGAACTCCGCCGCCTGCCCGATAATTATCGGCCCTGAGCCGATAACCAAGACCTTCGAGATTTTAGACATCACTGTTCTTCCTTCACCATCTCCAGGAATCTGTCAAACAGATATACATTGTCTTGTGGTCCGGGTGAGCCTTCAGAGTGATACTGTATTGATATGACTGGCAACTCTTTGTGACACAGGCCCTCAACGGTGCCGTCGTTCAGATTTATCTGGCTTACCTCAAGCCCACCTTTCAAACTATCGGCATCTACGGCATAGCCGTGGTTCTGGGTGGTAATATATACCCTGCCGCTTGCCAAGTCATGGACTGGATGATTGCCGCCGCGGTGACCAAATTTTAGTTTGAATGTCTTGGCACCAAAAACTGCGCCTATCAACTGGTGACCTAAACAGATACCCATCACCGGCTTCCGATGCATGAGTTTTCTAACTGTTTCTGTCATGTAGCCAAGTAGAGCCGGGTCACCGGGGCCGGGAGATAGGACAACACCATCCGGCTTTAGATTCAGAATCTCCTTGACCCCCATAGTGCAGGGGACAACAGTTACCAAGCAGCCGAGTCGTGTCAATATACGGGCAATATTGTATTTCAGCCCCATGTCAATAATTACTATATGGTGTGTTGGAGCAACATGTTCTGAAGTCGATTTCCACTTATATTTCTTATCGCTAGCGACTAGCTTGACAAAGTCAATGGAATCATAGCGTGGTAAGGCATTTAGCTCTCGTAGAGCTGCCTCCGGTGTCATCTCCGAGGTCAGAACACCCATCATCACCCCTGCTGAGCGAAGACGTCGTGTCAACGCCCGGCTATCCACTCCACTTAGCCCAGGGACTCCATTAGTCTGTAAGAACTCGGGCAAGCTGCCGGTGCTTTGCCAGTGGCTGGGCACGGGGCAATGCTCTCGAACAACGAGGCCTCTCACCTGCACTTGCTTGGATTCAAAAAAGGTGTCATTAACCCCATAGTTGCCGATGAGAGGATATGTGAGCACCAAAATCTGGCCAGCGTAGGAAGGGTCGGTCAGCATCTCCTGGTAGCCGGACATGCTGGTATTAAAAACGACTTCGCCGTAGGTAGTATCTTCAGCACCAAAGGAATAGCCTTCATAGATCGAACCATCTTCCAAGGCTAAAAAGGCGCGTTTACCCATACTTACCTATGAGTTTTGTCATCACTATGTGTTCAGCCGTGTCGTTAAATTATACACTAACATCCTTTAAACCGATTCGTAATGGGCAACCTCCTGTCACGACCGAAAGCTCTAGGCGTTATCTTAATGCCCGGCGGTGACTGGCGCCGCTTGTATTCACTGGCATCAACCAATCGAGCTGCTTTCTTAACTACCTTCTCTTCAAAACCTGCACCAATAATCTGTTCAACGCTCCTATCTTCTTCAACATAAGCCGTTAGAACAGGGTCGAGCAAATCATAGGGCGGTAAGCTATCAATATCTTTCTGTTCAGGCCTTAACTCAGCCGACGGTACCTTATCTATCACACTGGATGGGATGATTTCCCGGTCAGACAATGAATTTCGATACCTTGCTAACTGATATACCAAGGTCTTGGGCACATCTTTAATCACAGCAAATCCACCAGCCATATCTCCGTACAAAGTGGTATAGCCAGTAGCCATCTCACTCTTATTACCCGTAGTAAAAGCAAGCCAGCCAAACTTGTTAGATAAAGCCATCAGGATATTGCCCCTGATGCGCGCTTGAATGTTCTCCTCAGTTACATTGGGCTTGGTATCACGAAAATGGTCTGCCAGTGTCTCAAGATAGGCTTGAAACACCTTGTCAATAGGGATATTGATATGTTTGATGCCCAAACTCCTGGCTAAGAGCTCAGCGTCAGAGATACTACCTGCGGAAGAATACCTCGAGGGCATTGATACTCCTATTACATTGGCTGCTCCTAAGGCGTCAGCGGCGATGGTAGCCACCAGGCTGGAATCAATGCCGCCCGAGAGCCCTATCACTACTTTTTCAAAACCGTTCTTCAATATATAGTCATGAGTCCCCAGTACCAAAGCATCATAGACCTCACCGGGTAGCCCACGCACCTCAGACCGCCTAATCGGTAGCGCTGGCTTTGAAGCAGCAGAAGGCAGCTCAGACACCATGATTTTGGCTGTGCGCCAAGGTTGTTCCCTTAGCAACAATGCTTCCTTTCTCCACCTGGGGTCATGTAGACGGGTGCGAAAAACTGATTCAACATCAAGGTCAACCACAATCAAATCTTCCTCGAATTGCTTACCTCTAGCTATAAGTTCCCCTTTTTCATTCAGCACCATGCTGTTTCCATCGAAAACCAGCTCATCTTGTCCGCCTACTAGGTTGTTATAGGCGACAATCGCCACATTGTCTGCGGCACGAGTTCCCAGCATCCGCTCCCTAAAATCGCGCTTACCAGCGTGGTAAGGAGACGAACTT
>Ga0299912_10003730_pt1 | contig 12440 bp, 10 predicted proteins | sample RVTome_2_FD_207667 | JGI IMG/M metagenome (GOLD analysis project Ga0299912, IMG submission 207667) | Soil microbial communities from uranium-contaminated site in the Upper Colorado River Basin, Wyoming, United States - RVT95D214 (version 2) ... | reverse complement strand
GTTGGAAAGAACGGCCACGGAAAGACAACCCTCCTCAGGATGATAACCGGAGAGGCAAAGCCTGACGCAGGTGTTATCAGCATCCCCAATAATTATACGGTCGGCTATCTTTCGCAGTACCTTCAGTTCAGCGAGGATTCAGTCCTGAAAGAAGGATGTCTCAGCCTCAAACCCTCTGATGACGGCAGGGATGAATCGTATAGAGCAGAGGTAATCCTGATGGGCCTCGGGTTTTCGATGGAGGATCTCCCGCGACATCCCCTTGACTTGTCAGGAGGATACCAGGTGCGTTTGAATCTTGCCAGGCTGCTCGTTTCCGAACCGGACCTGCTTCTCCTCGATGAGCCGACAAACTATCTCGACATCGTCTCGATACGATGGCTCGCGAAGTTCCTGAAAAGCTGGAGGGGAGAACTTATCCTGATCACCCATGACAGGGATTTTATGGACGGTGTGACAACCCATACCATGGGTATCCACCGCAATAAGATACGGAAGATAGCAGGACCTACCCATAAGCTCTACCAGCAGATACTCATGGAAGAGGAAGTCTACGAACAGGCCAGGGTCAACGAAGAGAAGAGGCGCAAGGAAGCAGAGCAGTTCATCAACAGGTTCAGGGCTCAGGCAACCCGGGCGCGGGCTGTCCAGTCGAAGATAAAAGCCCTTCAGAAGAGGGGGAGTCTCGAAAAAATGTCCGGGATAAAAGATCTGGAATTCGAATTTTCCCCGGCTCCTTTTATGGGGAAATGGCTCATCGAAGCGAAAGATCTCTCTTTTTCCTTTGAGCCGGAAGAACCCCTGCTCATAGACGGTTTGAATCTTACCATCGGCAAGAGGGACCGGATAGCTGTCATAGGAAAAAACGGGAAGGGCAAGACAACGTTACTGAATCTGCTTGCAGGGGAATTGCAGCCTGTAAAGGGCGCTGTAGTTCATCACCCGCACACACGACTTGCATATTTCGGCCAGACCAACATCCAGCGGCTTGATCCTGAAAAAACGGTAGAAGAAGAGATACTCGAGGCGCGGTCTGATTATAACAGGAACGCTGCACGGAACATCTGCGGCATCATGATGTTTGAAGGCGACAGCGCGCTCAAGAAAGTGAAAGTGCTTTCAGGAGGAGAAAAAAGCCGGGTGCTTTTAGGCAAACTCATCGTCAGCCCTGCAAATCTGCTGTTGCTGGACGAGCCCACCAACCATCTCGATATGGAATCCGTGGATTCGCTGCTGGAGGCGATAGACGCATTTGACGGCGCTGTCATGATCGTTACCCACAGCGAGATGATCCTGAATGCAGTGGCCACACGGCTTATTGTTTTCGATGACGACAGTGTAAAGATTTTTGAAGGCACATACGCGGACTTTCTCGACAAGTGGGGCTGGAAAGATGAAAACGCAGCAGCAGTCCGCAGCAGGCAGGACCCCGGGAAGAGCGGCAACGGCCCGAACAGAAAAGATATGAGAAGGATTAAGGCCGAATTGATCAACAGCCGCTCCAGAACTCTGGGACCGCTTCAGTCGAGGATCTACGAAATCGAAGAGGCAATCACGCAGCTTGAACAGGTGATCGGGCAGGATACACAGGCACTTATTAATGCTTCTGTAAAAGGGTACGGAGAATCTATTAACCGACTGTCCAGGTCGGTTCATGAGTCGAGAGGAAAAATCGACATCCTCTTCGAAGAGCTTGAAACTCTGACCGATAAGCTTAACGTAAAAACAAGGGAGTTCGAAGAAAGGCTTGAAGCAATAAAGGCGGAAAGCGGTTAGAACGCCTTGATAGTTCTAATTTACCCCCCTGTTGCAAAGCCATGCGAACCGCCCGCAGGCATCGCAAGGCTATCGGGTATGCTCGGGAGCTTTGGAATCGAACACCGGCTCCTGGATGCAAATATAGAAGGGCTCCTCCATCTCCTCCGGGGTTCCATCCCTCCAGGAAAAACGTATGTTGCATGGACGAGGAGGGCCTTCCGCAATCGTGAGCGCAATATTGCCTCCATGAGAGACCCCGGCCTGTACCAAAACCTCGATCGTTACACAAAGACGGTTAAGGATATTGGCCGGGTCGTTGCTGAAGTTTCCCCGTCCGGCACTATGGTTGGGCTCGCAAATTACGAGCAGAAAGGACTTTCTCCGGTCAGGAGCAGTGACCTTCTGACCGCAGCGGAACGGCCTGAACTGAGCCCCTTTTATCCGTATTTCCGGTCAAGACTTGACAGGATATTCCATGATAAGGAGCCCTCGGCAGTTGGTATATCTCTTAACTATATGAGCCAGGCACTCTGCGCCTTCTCGATGATCGGTTTCATTAGGCGCGAATTTCCGAAACAGAAAGTGATCCTGGGAGGCGGACTTGTTACTTCGTGGGTAAAGAACCCGGGATGGGAAAACCCCTTCTCCGGTCTGGTGGACCATCTCGTGGCAGGGCCTGGCGAATATCAGCTCCTCTCACTACTCAGCATGGATGAGACAGGAGAAAAAATGCCGATACCGGATTATCATGTACTGCCGCTGCACAGGTACCTTTCACCGGGCTTTATCCTGCCCTATAGCGCCTCGTCAGGGTGTTACTGGAACAGGTGCGCGTTTTGTCCTGAGAAGGCTGAAGGTAACCCTTATGTTCCCATTCCGGCGCGGCAGGTTATTTCGGACGTAAATGCCCTTGTAGAAAGTACAGATCCTGTACTGATCCATCTTCTTGACAACGCGATAAGTCCGGCGCTCCTCGGTGCCCTTTCTGCCGACAGTATTGCCAGCCCCTGGTACGGGTTCGCGCGTATTGGTACCCACCTGACTGATCCCGATTTCTGCGTTGCGCTGAAACGCGCGGGATGTGTCATGCTCAAGCTTGGTATCGAATCGGGCGATCAGGCTGTGCTCGACAGCCTGGAGAAAGGGATCAGTATTGAGACGGCATCCGCCGCCCTGAAGAACCTGAAAAAAGCAGGAATCGCTGCCTATGTGTATCTCATCTTCGGCACGCTGGCGGAGACAGAGGCTGGAGCGAGGAAGACCCTTGAATTTACTGTGAAGCACAGCGACTGCATCAGCTTCCTCAACCTTGCGATATTCAATATGCCTGTCTGCGGGGCACACGACCCGGGGATCGAGCTAAGAGGGTTCTATGACGGAGATCTTTCCCTTTACACAGACTTTATCCACCCGGATGGATGGAACAGGAGGCGTGTCCGGCTGTTCCTCGAGAATGAATTCAGGAAGCACCCGGCAGTTTCAGGGATCCTGAAAAATGACCCTTCGGTATTTACCTCGAACCACGCCCCGTTTTTTGTGATAGGACATTCAGGACGCAGGGAACGATAAACCCCGACAAATGTAAAGATCTTTCGAAGGCACTATCCGAAGGGACCTAATTTTGTGGTTGTATCAGATTTCAAAAGATCGTATTCTCGAAGCTACGACGATGTCATGGTCAAGTTTGTAAATCTTGAGGACTTGATTAAAGATGTGGCAAGGTAGTCTTGGTCTGCCCTGCCAGGAGAAAAGAAACAGGGTCGGACTTGCTTATTGATATTTTCTGAGTATATCCACCTTTTCTCATCTCCATCGTGTTCTTATCAGTGTCCTTTTTTAGGTATTATTCAGTTTAATCCAATATTTCAAGAACACAACGCTTTTCGAGCTTAGCACCGGCAGCACTCAGTATCGTTCTCATTGCTCGCGCTGTATTTCCCTGCTTTCCGATAACCTTCCCAATATCACCTGTAGCAACACGCAATTCAAAAATAGCGGTTCTTTCTCCGTCTACCTCGGCTACTACAACCTCCTCCGGCTTATCTACCAGAGACTTCGCCATTAGTTCAATAAGTGCTTTCATATCCACCTCCATAAGCATTCGGGCTGTTTTTTTGCAGACCCATAATTTTCAAGAGTTTCTTCACATCAATCTCTATGTTTATTCAAATATCAGGTACGTTTCTTAAATCTTAGAGCCTTTATCCTTATCTTTCTTGCCTCTCTTTGCTTCCGTAGCCATGTAGCGTTTATTGGGATATTGCCTCAGCTACAATAAGTGTTTTTCACATTAATACCTTACCATTAAGGGCTAAATATGAAAAAATAAATGTTTGTTAATTTGGGGAGACTGCTAAAAGGTGAGTTTTGTGGAATAAAATATATTTATCAGTATCCCTGTTCGAGTGTTTCTTCTCTTCCTCTGTTACTGATCATAACACATTATTTTATCTTTATTTTCTTAAATAGACATTGCTTATTGATTTCCATTAGTCATATTGCATTGTTGGATAAGATTTATTAAACAATATCCGGGAAGGAATTTGCGCAACGGTTGTACCGACTGGACATGTAACTTGAAGGAGTAATCAGCAGCGGCACAAACTTTTGAAGGCATTGCTTTCTATGTGAAAAGATAATCTTCACAGATTGGTTGCAGGTAAATATTTAAAGCAATTATTACAAATACATGGAGTGAAAGGTACGCTTGATATTAGCAAGACAGAACTAAAGCAGCTCTGCCAGATTTGTGCGCTGCACTTGTATGTGAGAAATGGGGCAAGGTAAATAAGCTTACCTGTTTTTGCCTCGAGAGTATCCTACAGCGAGGCCATGATTAAAAAAATAGCTGATCTTCTACAGATCATAAAAATATGGGATGTGTTGTCCCGAATTATTTATAGAATATGTTTCATTTTGTAGTGCGCAGACTCCTCGCGGTCACTTGAAGTGAAATTTGATGAGTTTGGATTATCAGGTGGAGTAGGTAAAATTACTTCATTAAGTTGCTTCGTCTCTCCTATCCTCCGGGAAACGCGCATTTCTCCTCGAATTCAATACCCTGCCAGCTTTTGACAATGTTTCCTTGAAAAGGAAAGAAATGCCCCTGATCTGCTCCTGTTCTGTTTGCTTCAAGGGGAACTAAACGGATATCGAAAATTGATGCTTTGCGCACTACTGTGAGAAAGTGAGATATGTCTGAAACCGCTCAAAATCCCTTGGAGTTATGATCTTAACGTCCTGACAGTTTCTAATCTCCAGCAGATCAGAGCCCCCTGTCACAAGATACGCAGCGTGCGCTGCGAAGGCACAGTAGTTGAAAATAAAACCTCTCTTTTTTTATTAGTGCCTTTTGGATGTTCAGAATATCTGTGTCATAGCGACACTAAGCGCATAATAGCTTATAATACTAATTAGTGTCTGTTTATAAACTCACAGATTTATAAAAAGCGTCATTCTCGTGAAAACGGGAATCCAGTAAATTCAATAGGTTCTGGATTCCGGATCAAGTCCGGAATGACAAACAACTGACTTTATGGACAGACTCTATTTAGCTTAGGGAGGTGAATGTTATGTCAACAGCTACCGTGAGGTGATGCGTACTAAAGCTCAACGAGCTCTGCTATCTTATTGCTTTGAATGTTTATTACAAAGATAAATATGCACAATAAAAAACCGGATGAACTCATACATGAAGGTCTTAAAGAATTAGGGTTGCCTCCCTTAAATGTGTATGTCCATGCCTTTATGACATATCTCACCGAACTCAAGAAATGGAATAAGGCATATAACCTCACCGGCCTCAAGAACGACGAAGACATCATTATTAAACATTTTCTCGATTCTTTACTTTATTTAAAGGTTATGCCGGATGGTGAAATAAAGGTTGCTGATGTAGGGAGTGGAGCGGGTTTCCCGGGCATACCGATAAAGATCATCCGTCCCGAAATAGGAATGTATCTCATTGAGTCATCCGGGAAAAAGTCTGTATTTCTCAGACATATAATAAGAGAACTTGAGCTTAAAAAGATTGAAGTTATAGAAAAGAGAATTGAAGAGATAAAGGTGAATCAGGAGTTATCATTACCTGTAGATATTGCAGTTACAAGGGCACTATTTAGTATTAAGGATTTTATAAAAAAGGCATCTCATATTGTTAAGCAAGGAGGAATACTTATCCTGAATAAAGGGCCAAAGGTAAAAGAAGAACTCAGGATAATTAAAGACATAAAAAATGAGATTGTAACCGTTAACCTCCCTCTCAGTGATATAAAACGGAATATTGTTATAGTTAACCTATAAAAAAAGTCGTGTGGAACTTATATGGATAATTCCAATCATGATATCTTAGTCTTCTACAATGTAGTCTTTTAACTTATCTTTAAGAGAATCAGGCCAATCCTCTTCAAATAAAAATGCATCAACTTCCTCTTTAGTGAGGGATTGCTTGATTTCCAGAGGCAAACTTCTTAATACCTGCATCTTTTGAGGATCCGGTTTTCTTTTTGACAAATCTTTTTCGTCCATAAATGCCCCCTTAATATATATTTCTAATCTTGTCTTAACAGTTTAGCATGGCCTTCAGCAATTATTGTATTGTCTGATTTTTTTATAATCGCTGATGTCTCGATAATCTTTTTATTTATTTTTATTATTGTCGCCTCGACAATTGCCTTTTCTCCGGTCAGAAGAGGATTCTTAAACCTCACTGTAAACTCTGCAGTAACAGCTTGTATCCCCTGCATCAAAGCAGCCTTGACCATCGCTTCATCAATAAGCGTAGAGATTATCCCTCCATGAACAATATCTTTGTAGCCCTGGTGGATCTTTTGGGGAACGAATTCAGTAACTGCCTTTCCATCGTGAATTGAGAATTTGAGATGAAGGCCGGAGGGATTGTTTTCTCCGCACACAAAGCAGTAATTGTCGTCTTCCAGTTTATTGTTCACGCAGAAGCCGGAAAGGTTTTAAAAAAGTTACTTGTTCATCATATCCAGGAAATCCTTGTTGCCCTTTGTGCCCGTTAGCTTTCCAAGGAGGAATTCCATACTCTCAACAGTGCTCAAAGGGGTAAGAACCTTCCTTAGTATCCACATCTTGTTAAGCACCTCTTTATCTACCAGTAGTTCTTCCTTTCTCGTACCAGATCCGTTAATGTCAATGGTCGGGAATATCCTCTTGTCAACGAGTTTTCTGTCAAGATGCAGCTCCATGTTTCCAGTACCTTTGAATTCCTCGAATATGACATCGTCCATCCTGCTTCCTGTATCTACGAGTGCGGTTGCTAATATGGTAAGGCTCCCGCCATCTTCTATGTTTCTTGCAGTACCGAAAAATCTCTTTGGTTTTTGAAGTGCATTTGAGTCAAGTCCGCCTGATAGGACTTTGCCGCTGGCGGGTATAACAGCATTGTAAGCCCTTGCAAGCCTTGTTATACTGTCAAGGAGTATTACAACATTTCTTTTGCATTCGACAAGGCGTTTGGCCCTGTCAATGACTATCTCCGCAACCTGGCAGTGTCTCTGTGGCGGTTCATCAAATGTTGAACTTATTATCACTGCTGCCGGTACCTGCCTCTTCCAGTCTGTCACTTCCTCAGGCCTTTCATCAATCAAAAGTATCATGAGGTGAATGTCCCTGTGATTTTTCTTGATGGCCTTTGCTATTGACTGCAGGAGCATGGTCTTGCCGGTCCTGGGTGCAGCAACTATCATACCCCTCTGCCCCATACCTATCGGTGTTATAAGGTCCATCACCCTTGTAGAGTAATCATTGGAGTCATATTCGAGCTTTATTTTTTCGGTAGGATAATAGGGGATGAGATTATCGAATAATGGCCTGTTGATATTTTCTTCAGGAGGGTCATGGTTTATAGCCTCTACCTTAAGAAGAGCAAAATACCGCTCGCTTTCTTTCGGCGGCCTTATCTGGCCTGATACAAGATCACCTGTCCGGAGATTAAACCTCCTAATCTGTGATGGAGATACATATATATCGTCAGGTCCTGGCAGGTAACTGTAGTCAGGCGATCTGAGGAAGCCGAATCCATCGGGAAGAATTTCAAGTACACCTTCTGAAAATACATATCCTGTTTTTTCTGTCTGTGCATTGAGTATCGCAAATATAAGGTCCTGTTTTCTCATTCCGGTGGCGCCTTCTACGTTGAGCTCCCTTGCAACCTCTGTTAGTTCATCGATTGTTTTATACTTAAGTTCTGAAATAGGGAGACTATCCGTCATTAAATTCTTTTTCGGGTGTTGCATTATTAAACTCCTCTTTGGACCTTATATGGTGGTTTTTTTATAACCCGGTAGGACTGCGCCTATCCAGGGAGGTTTTTACGATTCATACAAGAAGAATATTTCTTATAAATAACATACTAAAAGTTTTATGAATTTGTCAATACCTGTATAAAGATTTATCAAATCTTTACAATTTTGTATATTAGATGTTAGATTTTCTCATGAAATATGGAGAAAAGATAATCAAGAAGGCTGTATTAGAAATATGGAATAACCCTCATCCTGAGCGCGACTATGAGATTAACATCAGTTTCCCTGAGTTTACATGCCTGTGCCCAAGATCCGGCTACCCTGACTTTGCAACAATTAAGATAAATTATAAGCCTGGCAAGAAGATTGTTGAACTTAAATCCCTTAAACTATATCTCAATTTTTTCCGTACCACCTATATCTCACATGAAGATGTAACAAATGTTATTTATACAGAGTTGAAAAAGAAACTGAGGCCCAAATTTCTTGAGGTAATTGGAGATTTCAATCCCAGGGGAAATGTGAAGACAATTGTGAGGGTTTGTTCAGATTCAAAAGTAAAAGTTGAAAAGGTATAGACATAATTAAAAAATCCCCCTAAATCCCCCTTTGTTAAAGGGGGATTTAGGGGGATTACCGATATTCTAAAATTTTTTTTATGCTCCTTTTGCCTTCTCAATAAACAACTTCATTTTTTTATGGTCTTTTTTCCCTTTTTTTGACTCAACACCACTACTTACATCCACGCCATAAGGTTTCACGCGTCTTACTGCAGCGGCAATGTTATCAGGCTTCAGACCTCCTGCAAGGATAATCCTGCCAAACTGTTTGGCATAAATAGCAATATCCCAGTTAAAGATCTGGCCGGTGCCGCCAAGGATATCGGGTGTGAATGTATCAAGCAGGAATGCAGAAACCCTGTCTTTGTAGTTATTAAGGGGATCGAGACTTTCGAGGGATTTTACTCTTATAGCTTTTATACACCGTTTTGTAATATTACACTTTTCCGGTGGTTCATCACCGTGAAACTGGACTATATCTATCCCTGTTATTTCAATTGTCCTTTTGATGATTTCCGGTTTTTCATTGACAAAGACCCCGACAGTTGTAATAAAGGACGGTAGTTTTTTTATTATTTCAGCTGCTTTTTGATGTGAAATGCAACGGGGACTTTTATCAAAAAAAACAAAACCTAACGCATCTGCTCCAAAATCAACTGCAGCCATTGCATCATCCGGATTTGTTATGCCGCATATCTTGACTTTAACTTGCATATTCTAATTTTATCACACTTTCCCGATTAACTCGTCAATCTTTTTCCCTATATCCTTTACCTCCATAAAGGCTGTCCCAACAAGCATAGAATCAATACCGGCATATTCAAGCCTTTTAACATCTTCTCTTGTATTTATTCCGCTTTCGCTGACAACAACCTTATTAGGGGGGATTTCTTTTTTGAGTTCAAACGTTGTATTAATGTCAACCTTTAATGTTTTAAGGTTCCTATTGTTGATGCCAATTATATCTACATCAACTGCGAGTGCCAATTCAAGTTCTTTAAAATCATGTACTTCAAAAATTACTGATAATCCAAGTTCTTTTGAAATGTGGGAATATTCATTCGCCTGGCTTTTATCAAGAATTGCAGTAATTAAAAGGATGGCATCTGCCTCATTTGCCCGTGACTCATAAATCTGGTATTCATCAAATATGAAGTCTTTCCTTAAAATGGGTTTCGTTAGAACCTTTTTAACCTCGGATAGAAATTTAAGATTTCCCTGGAAAAAATCCTCTTCTGTTAGAATGGAAACCGCGTTAACTGCCTTTTCTTCATATATCCCGGCTATTGATAAGTGGTCAAAATCTTTTCTGATGATCCCTTTTAATGGTGATGCCCTCTTTATTTCGGCGACCAGTTTAATTTTTTCTCCGGGGAGTCGTTTTATTGCAGCCTTAAAATCTTTTGTTTTTTCAATATCACTAATCTTCGCCCTAAGGTCTCTTACGGATAGCAGGGCCTTTGTATCTTTCAGCCTTTCTTTTTTCTTTGAAACAATCTCGCTTAGAATTCCCATGAAAGGATTTTATAAAAGCAGCTTTATATTTTGCAAATTCTATCATGCTTTTCTGCTATAATCCTCAAAAATGATGATAAAAAGACTCATGTTAGCTCTTATATTGCTTGCCGTTGTTTTTATATCAGGAGTTTGCGGTTATATGCTAATGGAGGGATGGAGCTTTCTTGATTCACTTTATATGACAGTTATTACCATCGCTTCAGTCGGATATATGGAGGTGAATCCCCTATCCCCTCAGGGAAGAATATTTACGATATTCCTTATTATTTTCGGGATGGGTATCCTACTATTTGGTATATCAACATTTACGGCCTTTTTAGTAGAAGGTGAACTAAGTGAGATGCTCGGGAGGAGAAAAATGGAGAAAAAAATCTCAGGATTAAAAGAACATTATATAGTTTGCGGTATAGGGAGAATTGGCAGACATATAATTGATGAACTCTACAAGACGGGGAGACACTTTGTTGCCATAGATAAAGATGAACATGTGTGCACGGAACTTAACGAAAAAGGGATATTGTTCATCAGAGGGGATGCAACAAGCACATCAATCCTCAGGACCGCAAATGCCGATTATGCAAAGGGAATATTCTGCGCTCTCTCAAACGATGCAGAAAACCTTCTTCTTATACTGACAGCGAAGGGGATAAATCCCGGGCTTAAGATAGTGGCAAAGGCTGAAGAAGATGAATCGGAAAATAAGATGAGAAAAGCAGGAGCTGATGGAGTGATTTTGCCGGAATTCATCGGAGGACTGAGAATGGCATCAGAGATGATAAGACCTGAAGCGGTAACCTTCCTCGATAAGATGTTAAAAAGTGGCGAGAAAGTCTTCAGGGTAGAAGATATCTCGTTAGCTGCTGATTCTGTATTTATCGGCAAGACATTGGGAGTATCAGGATTATTGGATAAGGAAGGAATTACTGTTGTGGCTATAAGAAAAGGAGATAAATATATATTTAATCCCCCGAAAGATGAAAGGCTTGAAACAGGAGATGCCTTGATACTGATCGGTGAAACAAAAAGTGTCAGGGAGATCAAAAAGCTTGCAGGATAGGCATTAAATTGGTCGATGAAAAAAAACACATAGCCAGAGCTGCAGGCCTTATGTCCATCGCTACCTTTATCAGCCGAGTTCTCGGCTTTGTGAAGGATATGATACTTGCAAGGTTTTTTGGTGCAACCGGCATTGCAGACACATTCTTTGTTGCGTTCAGGATTCCCAACCTTTTAAGAGAGCTCTTTGCAGAAGGGTCTATGTCTTCTGCATTTATCCCTGTTCTGACAGAATATCAAACGAAACAGGGGATAGAAGAGGCAAAGAGGCTTGTCAGGATTACATTTACATTTATTACGATTTTTGTTGGATTAATCTGCATTATTGGAATTATCTTTGCCCCTGCAATTGTAACAGCAATAGCGCCCGGATTTGTTGGTATGCCCGGAAAATTTTCTTTGACTGTCTTACTTACCAGGGTAATGTTCCCATTTCTATTATTTATCAGCCTTGCAGCCCTTGTGATGGGAGCATTGAATACAAGGCGTATTTTTTTCATCCCCTCACTTGCACCAGCAATGCTGAACATCACGATTATTATTGCAGTTCTAACGCTTGCGACAACGATGGAACAACCAATTATTGCAGTTGCTATAGGTGTTGCAATAGGAGGTTTTATCCAGTTTGCCTTTCAACTACCCTCTTTCTTTAAGAGCGGATATGGCCTGACACCAGAATATGATTTTAGACATACCGGGCTTAAAAAGATGTCTATACTTGTTATGCCTGCAACAATGGGGATGGCTGTAGCGCAGATAAATATGTTTGTAAGTACGATCCTTGCTTCATATCTCCCGGAAGGCAGCATCACATATCTTTATTATTCTATGCGGCTTATACAATTTCCAATTGGAATATTTGGGGTTGCAATGGGGATGGCAATTCTTCCAACGCTGTCAGAACATGCAGTAAAAGGTGAGTTCGATAGGCTAAGGGATGATTTTTCATTTGCATTGAGATTGCTATTTTTTATAACGATTCCGGCAATGGCAGGATTGATTGCATTAAGAGAACCGATTGTGAATATACTTTTTCAGAGAGGTAAGTTTGATTATGTTGCAACAGTAGGTACTGCTCAAGCCCTTTTGTTTTATTCGATTGGAATATGGTCTATAGTTGGAGTGAGAGTTGTAACGGCAAGCTTTTACTCTATGCAGGATACTAAGACCCCTGTAAAGGTTGCTGTAATCGCTTTAGCAGCGAATGTTATTTTCAGCATAATACTTATGAAACCGCTTAAGCACAGCGGCCTTGCTTTTGCAAATGCCCTTGCCT
>Ga0299912_10003729_pt1 | contig 12442 bp, 9 predicted proteins | sample RVTome_2_FD_207667 | JGI IMG/M metagenome (GOLD analysis project Ga0299912, IMG submission 207667) | Soil microbial communities from uranium-contaminated site in the Upper Colorado River Basin, Wyoming, United States - RVT95D214 (version 2) ... | reverse complement strand
GAAGTAGTGGAACAGGAGCTGCTTGTTGACCTTCGCCGCCGCCGCGATCCGCTCCATGCGCGCGCCCGGGAACCCCGCCGCCGCGAACTCCCGCTCGGCGGCGGCGAGGATCGCATCCCGCCGGGAAAGCGCCGACGCGCTCATGATCCACCGAGATCAACCATTCGGTTGACAGGATACGATCACTCCCACCCCCCTGTCAACGTCCCTGGCGCGGCTCCGCGGGAGGGGGCCAGCCGATCCCCAGGTCGTTCCAGTTGAGCAGGGCGTTCAGCACGAGCGCGAAGGAGCCCTGGGTCTCCCAACGCCAGAACGGCCGGAGCGCGAAGAGGATGACGTGCCCGCGCCCCACTTGGACGTCGAGCACCGCGGGCCGCCCGGCCAGCTCGCCCCCGCCCTCGAGCAGCCCCGAGACCAGCAGCGAGTCAACGCGTGGGTGGAACCGCAGCACCACGCGCGGTCGCATCCGCCGGAGGTCGGTGACGACCGTCGAGTCGCGGCGTCGCTCGGTGCCGCGCTCTGTTGTCGTGTCCACGCGGAAGAGCGGTGTCTGGTTGAAGTAGACCGACAGCGTGTCCGCGTAGCCGTAGGTGATCGGGCTGCGGCGATCGCGCACTGACGCGCGGACGACGCTGCCGCGCGCGCGCAGCTGCCGCGGCTCGATGATGTCCACGCCGCGGGCGAGGCCGTAGTCGACCGGCACCGACGCGGTCCCACCTTCGGTGATCAGCACGCCGCCCGCCCGCACCCACGCATCGAGACGCGCCATGCCGGCGAGTCCCATGCCGGGCCGCACGTCGTCGGTCTCGTCGTACACCCCGAGGTTGGGCGTTTCGGCGCTGCGCTTCCATGGCACCGGCGGTCCCGCCAGCGGCAGACCGTTCACGACCAGCCGGGCGCTATCCGAGACGTAGGGCAGCACGAGCACGTCGACCTGCGCGAGCAGCGCGCTGTCGCGCAGTTCCTGGGTGGAGAGGTAGGTGTACGGGATGCCAAGCCGGTCGAACGCGTACCGCACCCAACCTTCGTTCTGCGTGTTGGTCCACGAGTGCATGAGGCCGATGCGCGGCAGGTCGAGCTCGTGCCGCGCGACGCCCGGCACCCGCGCGACCGCTACCGCCCGCAAACCGAGCGACTCGACCGCCGCCCGCACGCGCCGCTCCAGATCGCCGCCGAGCGGGACGATCACCGTCCCGGCGGGGAACGACCGATCGGCCAACGTAAACGTGTCCTCGGACGCGAACATCCGCACGTCGCGCAGGCGATAGCGGAACACTATCAGGTTGCTCTCGGTCGTCGCCGGGACCAGGACCGCACCGCGGCCGCCGAGGTCGGCCACCGCGCCGCGCACGACGACATCCTCGGCCAGGGGGGTCATCGGCTGTGCGAGCGCGGCGGTGTCGGCGATCGCGTGGACCGCCACGTTGCGCAGCGCACCGAACGTCCAGCCGGTGTCGTCGTAGGGGCTCGGGTCGGTGCCGCGATACGTCTGGATGCCAAGCAGGTTGCCGGCGAGCGGGCCGTAGGGCTGGTCCATGCGCACCAAGTAGTCGCCCGCCGCGACATTGACGCCGGCCGCCGCGAACGCATGGTCCGCGTGGTGCACCTCGATTCCCTGGAGCCGCAGCAGGTTCACGAGCTCGGCGGCCTCGATGCGTCGCGGCTGGTCGGCCGGGACGTGCCACAGGCTCGGCGAGCCGGTACGGCCGCGCTCGACCGCCCGCTTCGACTTGAGCCAGAAGTTCTCGAGGAACAGCGACGCGTTCCGCGCCACGTACTGCAGCGCCAGGATCGCGCCGGACTGCTGGTAGTTGATGTTGTTGCGGATGCACCAGCGGATGCCGTCGATCGGCGGGTTGGGGCGGTACCACTCGATGGACGTGGCGGACGGGTTGAGACGCGCCGTGTCGCACTCGGCGCCGAACGACGTGTAGGTCTCGTAAAACCGCCCCACGCTGTTTCGCATCTGGGCGATGAACATCATGTAGTTCGGCGCCCAGCCGTCGTAGAATCCGTGCGTCCAGACGCCCGGGAGCCCGCGCTTGGTCAGCTCCGAGATCTCGTACTGCGCGAGCGCATTCCACTCGCCGATCTGGATCGGGTCGATGGCGCGGTTGTACGGCCCCGTGCCGGTCGAGGTGTAGAGGAACGGCAGCGACTCGTGCAGGTCGTGCAGGACGGTCGGGTGCCAGAAGAAGTACTGGGCCAGCATGTTCCGCGTCAGCACCTGCGAGAGCACCATGCCGTCGCGGTTGTTGTCGTGCGCCGTGTACCTGCCCCAGTACACGAGCGGCGGGCGCACGCCGTTGTGCGCGCGGCCGTAATTGTAGACGTCCACCACCCGGTCGCGCCCGTCCACCTCCTGCACCGGCACGATCACGGTGAGTACGCGCTCGCGGATGTCGCGGAACACCGGCCGCTCCTCGACGGCCAGCCGGTAAGCCAGCTCCATCAACATTTCGGGCGAGCCGGTTTCCGGCGAGTGGATCGACCCGGTGAGGTAGTAGATCGGCTTGCCGCGTGCGATCAGCGCCCGCGCATCCTCTTCGGCGAGGCCGCGCGGGTCGGCGAGACGCCGCGTCACCTCGCGGTAGCCGTCGAGGTTTGCGATCGTCGCCGAGTCGGCCATCGCGACCGCAAGCATCTCGCGGCCCTCGTCGGAGAGGCCCGCCTCGAGCACCCGCACCCGCGGCGAGGCCGCGGCGAGCGCGCGGAAGTAGCGGTTGATGTCCGCCACGCGGCTCAGCCGCCCGACGGCGCCCGGCACGTAGCCGAGAACGTCGAGCGGGGAGGGCACGCGCGGATCGTCCGGGAGCTGATCCGTCAGCTCGGTGTTGAAGCGCGGCTCGGACGTGAAGGCGCGGATCTGCCGCGCGTAGGCGGTGTCGGGGGGTTGCTGAGCGCCGCCGGCGACGGCGAAGAGACATAGACCGGCGGCAGTCGCGACCATCGTGCGCATGGCGGGTTCTCCGGCGAGGGCGGCGAAGGAGGCGAAGGAGGCGTGCGAATGTGCGGGCCGGAGCGCCGCGATGCAAGGCGATCCGTCAGCCGGCTCGAGCGTCCGGGTCGGCGTTCTTCGCTGCGGCGAATGCGTCGGCGACGCGCCGCAGGTGCGTGGTGAGCTCGGCAAACGCGGCATCGTCGGGTGGCGCACCGGCATCGAGCAGGCGCTTGGCCGCGTGCTCGCCCTCGCGGCTACAAGTGGTGACGTCGTCCAGGCCGTACGATCCGCCCGAACCGGCGAGCTTGTGGAACCGGCGCCGCAGCTCGTCGAGTGCTTCGCGCTCGCCGGCTTCGACGCGCGCCATATCGCTCCATAGCTCCGCGACGCGCTGGTCGGCGCCGCCCAGGTATTGCTTGCGCAACCCGCGCATCAGTGCCTCGAGGCGATCATCCGACGCCATGGCGGCTCCTCCCGGACTTCAGTCGTGGGGCGCAGCACCGGCGGCCAGTTCGCGGCGCAGCAGGTGGCGCAGAAACGGAACGATGCCGGACGAGGCGGTGGCGATTCCGGCGGTGCCGCGCTCGCCCGCGAACACGCCGCAGACCGCGCGCCGCCGGTCCGCGACGAGCACCAGCGGCTCGCCACCCCAGTATGCCGCCAGCGCCGGCGCTTCCACCGGCCTCAGCGCGACGTCGGTGGGTGCGGGCTCGCCGAGCCAGAGGGCGCGCACGCTGACGCCGCGTTGCCGCGCCGCCATCAGATCACCGGCAAGTCCATTGGCCGACGGGCCGCCGACGACCAGCAGCTCGGCGGCGGCCGACCGCGCGCAGTCGACCGCGTGCGCGAGCAGCGCGGCGGGATCCGCGATGCCGTCGTAGGCGCCGGCCAGGTCGTCCGGGGCGCGAGCCTCGAGGGTGCGCAGGCTTTCCTCCAGCTCGCGCAGGTTGCGCGTGAACCGCTGCCCGAGCAGCAACACGAGAGGCTCAGGCCCGATGGCGGAGTATCTGGCGGGAATCGTGGCGGACTTCCGGGCGGCGCCCTCGCGAACCAGTCCATCGAGCGCCTGGTAGACGTTCGCGCGAGCCAGCCGAACGTCCTTGGCAACCGCGTAACCGGTTGATGGTCCGAGCCTTAGGAGCGACTCGTAGACCCTGGTTTCGGTGGGCGTGAACCCGAAGCGCTCTAGCGTCACAGTGGTAGTATTAAATGCAACTACCACCGCGAGCTGTCAAGCACGAGATGGGTCAGCTGCTCGTGAGATCCCAGCCGGCGAGTCTGGCGATCAGGGCCATCCGAAACGTCACGTCCGTCTGCCGGGCCTCGGCGCGCTTGGTATCGACCTCGAGCGGCATCGCGTGGCAGGCCCACGGTGAGGCTGGCTTCGGCAGGCCACGGAGGTTCTTGGGATGCCAGACCCCCTCGCGATCGCAGTCCTTGAGGAGCCTGGTCCAGACCTTCGCAGCAGAAGCCGAGCGCTGCAGCACGCCCAGGCGTGCGAGGATCTCCATCCAGTGAAGCGCAAAGGGGAGATCGTCGGTGTGTCCGGCCGCCGTGACGTGGACCGGATCGCCGAGGAGCAGAAAGTTGGGCTTCAGCTGCCGTTTCCCGCACGCGACCGAGAACGCCTTTTTCGGCGGCGGATTCCCCAGGTAGCCGCCAAGGCGCTCCACGAGGCCGGCGCGTTCGCGCTGCACCGCCGGCAGGTAGGCCAGCAGGGTGACCGAGAAGACCGTTGGCGGATACGCCTGCGGGCTTAGAACCCAGGCGCGGCCGCTCTTCGCAAAGGGGTTCTCCGCCAGCTCGCTGCGCAGGAACTGCGACACCATGTTCGCGATGCGGTGAGCGGCGCCCCGCACCCGGGGGTCCTCGCCCTGGCCCGCGTGGGCGAGCGCGGCCGCGGCCGCCTCGCGCACGATCTCGCGGACCCACGGCTCGGTGCCGATCTCCGCGACAAAGTACTTCTGGTACTCGAACAGCAGTTTGGGATCTTCGTCCCGGGAGAGGAGGCGGTAGAGCAGGCGGCTGGCCAGCCGGAACGGCCGCGCGTTCGGCGAGATGCCGAACTCGACGAGGCGCCGGAACTGGTGGAAGGTCCCGACATCCTTGATCCCGAGCGTCTTGTTGGGCGACACGCCGAGCAGGTTGCCACCCCAGACACCCGTATCCTTTTGTTTCCTAACGACTTGCTTGATTCCCGGATAGCCGTCGACCTCGGCCCTGAGGGCCTCGAGTTTCGCGGCGTCCAGCACGCCGGGAAAGACTTCGGTCGCCAGCCGATACTTGATCGGGGGGCAGGCGCTGGCCAGCAGCCACGACAAGGGGATGTGATGGGAGGTCGGGAGTTCCAGGAACACGCCTCCTGTGTGCCGGTGGCCCGGATGCGGTCCTAATCGGGGCGCAAAGTTACGTGGTCCGCCTTCCCCGGTCTAGTGGGTCCGACCGACCTCGGGTGCGTCCAAGCCCCGAAGAAAGGCGAGGATCGTGTCGGCTACGGCGTCGGGCCGCTCGACGTGCGGGCGGTGCCAGCTCCGCTCGATGGCCTGGAGCCGCGCGGCGGGCAGCGCCTGACGCAGCCGGCTAGCCAGGCCGAAGGGCACAACCTGGTCGTAGCGCCCCCAGATCAGCAGGACCGGCATCCGGAGCGCCGCCGCCCTGGCCGGAGTGAGGGAGGCGAAATCGAACTCGCGGAGCACCGCCTCGAGCGCTGCGCGGTAGGCTGGATCGGTCGCGGCGTCGTAGGCCAGTGCGGTGTCGTCTTCGCTCAGCCACGCCGGGTCGTGTGGGGCGGTGAACCGGCTGCGCATGGTCTCGTACCGTGCGATCGCGTCGCGCAACCTCCCGACGGTGCCGGAATCGGCCTGCCGCGGCCATTGCGACCAGGCTGCTGCGATGACTGCCGGGGCCACGAGCACGAGGCCGCGGACGCGCTGCGGCGCTGCCGCCGCAGCCGCCACGGCGACGGCCCCGCCGAGCGAGTGGCCGACGACAACGACCTCGGCGACGCCGAGCGCGTCGAGCGTACGGAGCACGACCGTGGCCAGCGAGTCGGTCGCATAGCCGCTCGGCGGCTTTGCCGAGAGGCCGAACCCGGGAAGGTCGATTGCGATGGCGTCGGCGTGCCGCGCCACGGCGTCGAATACGCCGCGCCAGGCGACGAGCGACTCGCCGTAGCCGTGCAGAAACAGCACGTGGGGCCCATGCCCCGACCGCACGGCGCGGAGCGCCAGGCCGCCGGCGTCGACCCTGAAAGCGTGCAGGCTCGGTGCCGGTCGGCTGCGGTCGGACGTCGTGAAGAGCGCCGCGGCGGCGACAGCGGCCCCGCTAGCCGCCGCAACGCGGATGAAGCGGAGCGCCCTCACCGTTCCGGTGCGAAGAGGCGTAGTCGCGTGAGCACGGCGTGTCCCGTCGTTCCGCGCTCCGACGTCAGCACCAAGGTGCGGTTTCCGTCGAACGCCACGGCCTCGCCCTGGCTTTCGATCACGGGAATCGGGACGCCGCGCGGATCGCCGAGCGGAACGCTCCTCCCGTCGGCCTCAAGGGCGAAGACGTGCAGGCTCACGTAGGTCCGCACCACGAGGAGCCGGCCATCGGGCGACACGGCGGCGCCCGTCACGAGGCGCCCGAGGATCGGCTCGGTCGCGACCGGCAGGGGCCCGAGGCTGTCGAGCGTCTGCGGCCCCGGCGCGCCGCCGAGTCTCGCGCGGTAGATCAGCGGCGGGCCGAGCGGCTCCTTCGTGACGAGGAGCAGCCAGCCGCCGGCCGTGAGCGCCAGCGCCTCGGCGTCGTGGGGGCGGTCGGGGTAGCTGAGGACGATCGAGTCGATCAGCGCGGCCGTGCGCGTCGTGTCGCCCGGACCCCCGGGAGGCTCGGGCTCCGCCAGCCGGTAGACGACGACCTGAGGGCGGCGGCGGCGGTTGTCGCCGGTGTCGGCGATGTAGAGGCAGGTGCCGGCGCGGTCGCCGCACGGAGCAGCGGCCAGGTCCTCCCAGTCCACGGCGCCCGCGCCGATCACCCGGACGAAGCCGAGGTCACGGCCCAGGGTGTCGGTGGCGTAGAGCACCGGGCCGTCGCCGGAATCGTTGTGCGTCCAGTAGACGCCCCTGCGCCGGCTGGAAGCGACGCCGGAGCTCTCGCCGAGGCGCGGCGCCGCGAGCACCGCCGTGTCGATGAGACTGACAGATGGTGCCGCTGGCTGCTGCGCCCTGAGGGCGTGGAGGAGAGCGAGCAGGACCGATGGACTCACGGCTTCGGCAGCTTACGCGGGGCCGCGCCGGGAAGCAATGCTTGCCGCCGCGCACAGCGCCGGAGCATCTTCCAGCCCATGCCGAACAGCCTCCTCGAGCGGCCGGTCGAGCGCCGGCCGAACCAGGTTCGCATTGCCGGCCGGGTCCTCTTCCTGACCGAAGATCCGGAGCTCGTGACGCGTCAGATGAACGGTGAGGATCTGGCCTGGAGTCCCGCGATCAGGCTGCGCGACAACATTTCCACCGACGAGATCACCCCCGCCTACATCTGCTACTACTTCGACGAGACCCTGGGTGAGTTTCCGTACCTCGGCTTCAAGGCGGGGGACCGGTTCCCGATCACCCGTGGGAGTGTGAAGCGGGGCGGCTTCGTCGCCTCGGTGGCGGGGAAGCGGCGCGGCAAGGGGAGCTCGCGCGAGCAGTCGCCCTACGCCGAGATGTGCGCCGGAATCCGGCTGGTGGTGGGCGAGAGCATCGAGCGGATCTACCGGGAGAACTGCCAGAACCTCGGCGTCCTGACCACCACCGACTTCTCCATCCTGGAGCGGCTCGCGAGCGGCGATCCGATCCCGCTTTCGGTCTTTACCGACGGCGAGGGCGAGATCACGACGGACATCATCGAATTCGGCGGGCTGTTCAACTACAACCTCGCGCGGCTGCAGGGGAAGGTGCGGGTGCCGGCCATCACGACGCCGCGCCGTCCGTTGACGATCGCCGAGAAGATCTTCGCCCGGCACTGGGTCGTGGATGCCGCGGCGGAGAAGATCGGCGTGGGTGCCGTGAAGCCCGGCGACGAGGGGTTCCTCGTCACGGATATCCGCTTCAGTCACGAGTACGTGACGCCGATGGCGGCGATCTTCTTCGAGCAATTGGTGGGCCGGGACGCCCCGCTCAACGATCCGCCGTCGATCTTCTTCTTCCGCGACCACCTGACGTTCCTCGACCAGGTGATGCGGCAGGAGCACGTCGAGATGGGGTTGCTCGAGGTGGCGGCGGAGCTCGAGCGAAAACAGCGCCAGTTCGCGGCGGCCAAGGGCGTAAGGCTGTACGGCCAGCTCGAGAAGCGGCTCAACCTCACGGGGGCGCTCGCGGCGGCGGGCTCGGAAGCCATCTGCCACTCGAAGATCCTGGAGGCCCATGCACTGCCGGGCCAGGTCATCATCGGCAGCGACTCGCACACGCCCCATGCGGGCGCCGTCGGCTGCGTCGCGTTCGGCGTCGGCACGACGGCGGTCTTCAACAGCTGGATCACGAAGGATGTCCGCGTGCAGGTGCCGCGGTCGTTCAAGGTGATCGTGCGGGGGAACAAGCCCGACAATGTCACCGCGAAGGACTTCATGCTCCAGATCCTCCGCCACCCGTACGTCAAGAACGGCGACGCGATCGGCCAGATCATCGAGTACGCGGGGGAGGCGGTCGAGGCGCTGTCGGTGGACGAGCGCGCGACGATGACCAACATGGCCGCGGAGGTTGGCGCCTTCACGGGGATCATAGCGCCTGACCGCAAGACCGTGGACTATCTGGTCGCGCAGCGCGGCCTGAGCCGCGGCGAGGCCGAGCGGCTGTGCGAGGGCCTGTTCTCGGACGCCGACGCCGAGTACGTGAAGGTGATCGAGATCGACACGACGGAGCTGAAGCCGATGATCGCGCTGCCCGGGGATCCCGGCAACGGCCTGTTCATCGAGGAGCTGGGCGCACCGGTCAGGATCGACGTCGCCTACGCGGGCTCGTGCACGGCCGGCAAGAAAGCGGACATGGACATGTACGCGCGCGTCTTCAGCGAGGGGCTGGGGCGCGGCCGGAAGGTGGCGGCGGGCGTGCAATGCTACATCCAGTGCGGCTCGCGCGAGGTCTTCGAGTACTGCCGGGAGCGAGGCTACGACCGCGTCTTCGCGGACGTCGGGGCGATCTTCGTGGAGCCGTCGTGCGGGGCGTGCATCAACGCCGGGCCCGGCGTCTCCCGCAAAGCGACCGACGTGACGATCTCGGCGATCAACCGCAACTTCCCGGGCCGCTCGGGTCCCGGCCAGCTCTACCTCGCCTCGCCCTACACGGTCGCGGCCTCCGCGATCGCCGGGCGCATCTGCGCCTGGGAGCCGGAGGGCGTCCCCGCCGCTCGGTAGCGTTCAACGTTGAACGCTCAACGTCCAACGGCTGTTCCCCGCGGTCCAATCATCGTAATTTGCCGATATGACGTCCGCCGGCTTCGAGGCCGCGCTCAGCGTGGCCAGGCTCTGCAAGGCGCTGGGCCATCCCGCCCGCGCGACGATCGTGCGGCTGCTGCTCGGTCAGCGGCGTTCGCTGACCTGCGGGGAGATCGTCGCGCAGTTGCCGCTCGCGCAGTCCACCGTTTCGCAACACCTGCGCGTGCTGGTACGCGCGGGGTTGGTTACGGCGCAGGAGGAGCGGCCGCGGGTGCTGTACGCTGCCGAGCGGCGCACGCTCGACGAGCTGCGGCGCGCCCTCGCGGCGCTGTAGCCCTCAGCGCGCGGCCGTCCGCAGGGCGTTGAAGAGGAGCGGGAAGGTGGCCTGGCTCTGTCCGCGGTACTGCGGCCGGAATCCGAACAGGATCACGCGCCCCCGGCCGCGCCGCACCTCGACGAGTGCAGCCTTCCCGGCGATCTGCGCGGCCCCGAGGATCCATCCCGACAGCAGCACGTCGTTCGGCGCGCTCGGGTAGCGTGCGACGACGCGCGTGCGGGTGGGATCGCGCACGTCGAAGACGGGCCCCGACTCGAACCACGCGATTGTCTCGGAGGGCATTCCCTCCGCCAGCGGGTGGTCCGCCTCCATCCGGATGCGGAGGATGGAGCCGGGGGCGTAGAACTCGCGGGGCGAGAGCGCGGCCAGTGCGTCGGTCACCGGCAGGTCGAGGGCGCCGATAGCGAACTGGCTGGCCTCATTCAGGGTGACGAGCGTCCCGCCGCCGTCCACGAAGTCACGCAGTGCCTGCACTCCCTCAGGGCCGAGCCCGCCCGCCAGGCGTGCGGGGTAGCGGCGTGCCGGCAGGCCGTCGAGGATCTGCCGCGGTGCCTGGCTCGGAAGGACGACCGCGTCGTAGCGCGCGCCGAGGCTGCCGGCGCGCACGAGGGAGTCGGTGAGACTCTCGTAGGGAATGCCCCAGGTGTCGAAGACCCAGCGTGTCCAGCCTTCGTCCATCGTCGGCGCGTACGAGCGGTAGAGCCCGATGCGTACCGGCGGCCGCCCATTGCGCGGGGCGGTGAGGCCGGCGGCCCGGAACTCGGGCGGCGCCGTGCTCACCGGCGCCGAGAGCCTGATGGGCAGGCTGTCCCGCGCCGCCACGACCCGCACGCCGAGCAGCAGCGGGAGCGTGTGCGCGGTCACGTCGTACGGGCGCTTCGGCGGTCCGCCCGGATACTCGCGCAGGTCCGGGTAGTTCTGCCGCTCGAGCAGCGCCTTCGCGAATGCCGAGTAGGGTTGGCGCAGCATGATGACGTAGCTGCCGGGAGTGAACCGGTCCGCGCCGATCGTGAAGGGCTGCAACGCCTGCCGCACCTCGACCTGACCGTGGCGCATGATCTCGAGCAGCGTAGCGAGCGCGGTCTGATCCTGGTTGGCGGTGGGGATCACGAAGGCGTACGGCCACTCCGGCCAGCCGCGCGCCGCGCGCTGGTTCACGAGGAACGAGGTGCGGAGCCATTCGTCGCGGTACCGCGCGACCTGGTCGAGCATCGCCATGGCGCCGGCCGTCTGGTAGCGCACGATGTCGGCGAGGGTCCAGCGGCCGCCGGGCCAGGGCGCGACGAAGTTCCAGGACGCCGTCTGTGGGTCGAACCCGAGTCCCGGGCGCAGGCTGTCGAGCGTCAGCGTGATCGGCGTCGCGAGATCGGCGCTCGCGGTTTCGGTGAGGATGCGGACGGCGCCGTGGTAGTGCTGGAAGGCGCGGGCGGGCGTCCAGGCGTCATAGGTGGAGTTCACCGCGAGGCCCGTGAAGCCGTCGGCGGTCATGCGTCGCGCAATCTCGAGCCCGAGCGCGTTGACGCTCTGCACGAGAAGGGGATCCACGTTGGGCTCCACCGGGTCGAGGTACGGCGGGACAAACATGCGCGCGCCGTCGCGGCCTTGTTGGTGGATGTCCATGGTGACCTGCGGGTGCCAGACGCCGTAGAGGCTGTCCACGACGAGCCGCGTTTCCACCTGGGAGAACGCGTACCAGTCGCGGTTGTTGTCGTGGCCCGTGTAGTGATGGTAGAGCTCCGGGGGTGTGGTGCCTTCGGCCGCGGTGCCGAGCGTCTGGGCGTACCAGCGCGCGACGATGTCTACGCCGTCCGGATTCATGGACGGCACCAGCATGACAACGGTGTTGTCGAGCACCCGGCGCAGGTCGGGGTGCGCGGCGGTCGCGAGGCGGTGGGCGATCTCGAGTGGGGCGAAAAACCCGCCGACCTCGGTCGAGTGCACGCTCGAGGTGATCAGTACGAAAGCGCGCCCCTGCGCCAGGAGGCGCGCCACCTCGGCGGAGTCGCGCTCGCTGCGCGGGTCGGCGAGCCGTCGCTGGATTTCGCGCAGCGCCGGCAGGCGCACGAGGTTCGCCGGACTCGAGATGAACGCGACGATGAACGGAACGCCGTTGGTGGTGCGCCCGAGCTCGCGTACGACAACGCGGCTGCTCGCCCTGTCCAGTGTGTGGAAGTACCGGACGATCTGCTCCCACTCGACGAGGCGCCGCTCGGTGCCCGGCGCGAAACCGAGGACGGTCGCCGGCGCCGGCACGGCGCGTTGAGCAGGGAGCGGGGCGGCGGCCGACGCCGCGACGGCGAGGGCGGTGCAAACTCGGAGCGCAAGGCGCATGGGGCTCAGGGTCAAGGGTCCACAAGCTTCGAGCCCCGCCTCCGGTGCTACGGAAGCGGGGCTCGAAGCTTCGTCAAGCTACCGGTTCTGCGCTACTGCACGCGCTTGATCTCGACGCGCCGGTTCTGCGCCCGGCCGGCCGCCGTAGTGTTCGGAGCCACCGGGTTCGACGGGCCGTAGCCCGCGGAGGTCAACTGGCCGGCCGGCACGCCCTTGGTGACGAGGTACCGCATCACCGTCAGGGCACGGGTCGTGGACAGCCGCCGGTTCACCGCAAGCGAGCCGACCGACGACGTGTAACCACCGATCTCCCATCGCGAGTTCGGGATGGAGAGGATCGAGGTCGCGACCTGGTCGAGCGTCGCCATCGAGGACGGCGTCAGACGCGAGCCGCCGACGGCGAAGTTGATGTTGCGCAGGATCATCGTGGCGCCGACAGCCG
>Ga0299912_10003728_pt1 | contig 12448 bp, 11 predicted proteins | sample RVTome_2_FD_207667 | JGI IMG/M metagenome (GOLD analysis project Ga0299912, IMG submission 207667) | Soil microbial communities from uranium-contaminated site in the Upper Colorado River Basin, Wyoming, United States - RVT95D214 (version 2) ... | reverse complement strand
GACGGCCGTTTGACCATAACGGAGTCCTTTCCATTTTGGGCTGTAAATGTTGCTGCTGATATCAATTATCGTCATAACCTACGCCTATGATTCATCTTTTCTACAGAGCAAAATCAAAATGTAAAATGAAAAATTGCGGAGTCGCTGCGCGACGGAGTGAAACGACAGGGTAAAACCTGTTCTACATAGGCAATAGTGGGCTAAAGCCCACCCTACGATACTTATCTATCACTTTTCCGCCCCAAAGAGATGCCAGAGGAATAAACCGGCAGGTAACAGAAGCAATATCCAACCCATCAACTGAACTGCCCAACCAGGCGATTTAGATGACACAAGGCCAAATTCTGCCCCTAACAAACCCTCTCCAAGTTCTTCGCCAAACCATATACAGCCGAGAGAAAGTGCCAACCAGAAGACAAGACCAAGCGCTCCTTCAAACAGGTCTTCTTTTGATGTCTCATAAGATTCTCCACTAAAAACAAAAGATAAAATAAAAAACAAGATATAAATAACAGCGATAGAAAGAGAAAGCCATCTCGACAGACACATTATTTTGTCCTAATATGATTTGATAGAAAAAATAGTTCCATATTGTGAATGGGCATTGTGCTCCTCTATAAATTGTCTTTTCTCTTCTGCGAGGTTAGAAATATGTTTTTTAAGACACAGGTTGAATAATAATAATGTCTCATCCGTTTTTCAAGACGTCGGGAGCAAGATTTGTCTGGGAAAAGGTAGAAAAATGGCAGGGTAAGAGCCGCCCCAAAAAGAACCCCGACCGCAGGGGTGGGAGCTAAATAAGAGGAAGACCCCCACCGCAGGGGTGGGGGCTAAATAAGAGGAAGACCCCCAGGGCAGGCCTGGGGGCTAAATAAGAGGAAGAAACCTACAATGAGATGAGAAACAAGTATTGGCGTTATTGACGATTTGAGGTTAAAATCCGGTTATGGGAAAGACAATAGGATATATGGTGACATGGACAACATACGGAACATGGCTGCAAGGGGATAAGCGAGGTTTTGTCAAGAATGGCAAGGTGTTGGGGGAAGATAAAGAACTTGAAACAACAAACAAAGAAATTCAAAAATATGACGCGGTAACATTAAACAGGAGACAACGCCAAATTATCGAGACGGCAATTCTGGAAGAAGCAAGAAGAATCGGCGAAAAGATACTGGCGATATCCATACGGAGTAATCATGTTCACATTGTAATCGACAGCGGAATGAATCCGGTGGATGAAGTAGTAAGCAGGTTTAAGAACGCAGGATATTTTGCGATTCGCAAAGAAGGCAGTTGTGGGCGCATTTGGACGCGTGGATACGACAAGAGGTATTGTATCGATAAAGAGTCGTTACAGGAAAGAATTCGATACGCGAAGGGGCAAGATAGGAAGACCCCCACCGCGGGGGTGGGGGCTAAATAAGTGGAAAAAATGTTAACATTAAATGACAAGGCGGGGATAAACGTTGAGACGGCAAATGTGCCGATTGAGCAGTTGCTGGAAAAAGAGTGGCTGCTGACGAATGTGAGAGGGGGGTATTCCTCATCGAGTATTGTGGGGTGCAACACGAGGCGGTATCACGGTTTGCTTGTCGGCTCACTCGAGCCGCCCGTGAGGAGAGTATTGGCACTGGCTAACTGTTTAGAGACGGTATTTCTGGGGCAGGGAGAATTCAAACTTTCGACGTTCGAGTTTCCGGGGAAAATATTTCCGGAGGGATACCTGCGGCTTAAAGGTTTCGTGAAAGATTACGGCGTTCATTTTCATTATGAGATTGGCGAGCTTCGGCTGACGAAATCCATTTATCTGATTCGAGAGCAGGACGCGGCAGCGATAGTGTATGAGCTTACGGGTGTTGGCCAGCCGATTGAATTTGCGGTGCAGCCGTTTGTTGCGATGCGGGACTATCATTCTATGATGAAAGCAAGTGATAACATATCATTGTCATCGGATTCGGGGCAGTTAGTTATCAGCAACAAGAAGGGAGATTGCGGCATTCTGCTTTTGAATCATTCGGGGGGGATTTTCAGGGAGAAGCGTGAATGGTGGTATAATTTTGTTTATCGCGTTGATAAAGAGCGGGGGCAGGATTTTACAGAGGACCAATTTTCTCCGGGGGTCATTAAATATCGAATCGATTCGCCGAAGAGGATAGTTCTGTGGGCGAATCTAAGCAGGGGATATATACTTGGTGAGAAGCTGCCTGATATTGAGGATGTCATACGACAGCTTAGCGAACATTATAGATTAATCACTGACGTGGCAAACGGGGACGAAATGTTAGCTACGCTTTATCAGGCGGTGGAGCAGTTTGTAGTTAAACGAAGAAAAGAAGAAAGAAAAATGTCCAATGTCCAACTCCCAATATCCAATGTAGAAGTGAGAAACGAAGAGCGAGCGACGATACTTGCGGGGTTTCCGTGGTTTGCGGACTGGGGGAGAGACGCATTCATATCGCTGCCGGGACTATTGCTGGCGACGCGGAGGTTTGATGAGGCGAGGTCAGTTTTGCTGACGTTTGCGGAGGCGGCGAGCGAGGGAATGATTCCTAATTGCTTCGACGATTACGGCGGCGGCGCGCATTTCAATAGCGTGGATGCATCGCTATGGTTTATAAACGCCGCGTTTGCTTATTTAACGGCGTCGGGTGACCGTGAGACGTTTAAGGAGCGGATGCTGGCGACGATTATTTCGATTATTGATTTTTATCAGCGCGGGACGAGGTTCGGCATACACGCCGATGCGGACGGTCTTATCACGGGGGGTGACAGTTCCACACAGCTTACGTGGATGGACGCGAAATGTGACGGGATTGTTTTTACGCCAAGGTACGGCAAGTGCGTCGAGGTCAACGCTCTTTGGTATAACGCTTTGATGCTGCTTAATAAATTTTACGATGAAGACGGGCGGCCGGACAATGGGCTAAAACTTGAAAGTGACAGGGTGAAGAATAGTTTTTGCAGATTATTCTGGAATGAGACGTGGGGATGGCTGAATGATTGTATTTTGCCCGCCACGGCGGGTAAACCGGACGGGACGGCGGATGCGACGCTTCGGCCGAACCAGATATTTGCAGTGTCGTTGCCTTTTTCACCGTTAACAGCCGAACAGCAAAAAGCGGTGGTAGATATCGTCGAGAAAAAGCTGCTGACCCCATTTGGTTTGCGGACACTATCGCCCGACGACAGACGGTACCGTGGTGCATACAGCGGGTCTCAACGAGAGCGAGACGGGGCGTATCATCAGGGGACGGTATGGGCTTATCTGATTGGCCCGTTTGTAGAGGCGTATCTGAAGGTTAATGGTTTGAGCCGGGAAAGCAAAAGGCAGGCGGCGAGTTTCATTGAGCCGCTGCTGAAGCACTTGTCGGAAGACGGCTGTCTTGGCCAGGTAAGCGAGATATTTGACGGCGAGCCGCCTCACAAGCCCAGAGGGTGCTTTGCACAAGCGTGGAGCGTTGCGGAGATGATACGGGCGTATATAATGGTTAAGAATTAGTTTAATGACCCCGCCCACAGGGGGCGGGGCTAACCGAGTTGAATAGGAGGACGCAAAAATGAAGCGCATAAATATTTTCGCAGTTATGGCGGCGGCAATTATTTTGTCGGGCGTGAGTATGTCGGCGGTCAGTGAGCCGAACGAGAGTAACGAAATCCGGTCAAAGAGCATTGAAAGTGCGCCAGTTGCAAGAAGACCGAGGGCGAGAGTCGATGTCGTAACAATGGCAGATTTCTATATGAGAGACGGTAACTCAGTGTCGGGCCGGCTGCTCAGCGACGACAACACACAGGTTGTCATTGAACAGCCGTTAGACAGCACGGTCGTTACGAGGACATTCAGTAAAAGAGAGTTAGACCCGCGCACACTGAGGACGAGGCCAGTCCCCGAGTCGCAGTATTACACACGGCTTGCCGAGTACTTTGCCGCAAGAACGTGGGATTTCCGGGACGACCCGGACGATTTCATTGGGGCCATACGCAGCTACGAGAAGGCGAAACAGTCGCTGCAAACGAGTGGCGCAGATGAGGAAAAAATTGCGGAAATCGACAAGGCAATCAAGAAACTTGAGGAGGACAGGGACGTCTGGACAAGGGAAGTCGAATCACGCGCCAAGCTGAAAAAACTTGAATACGAAGCGGAGGCGGAGAACCGGCTAAAGCAGCTCGAAAAACAGGTTGCCGAGAGCAACATCAAGCTAAATGAGAGCATCAAATATCTGGAAAAAAGCGCAGCAGATTTAAAGAACGATTACGAGCATCTCGAAAAAACGGTCTCAGGTCTCAATAAGGATTTTGTCCAGCAGATTAATACACTGCAGGTTCGGCTTACGAACGACGAAATTGCCATTAATGACATCTGGGTCAACTGTTGTTTTCGCCCGAGGCCTGGTCCACGTTCTGACGGCGGCTAAAGACAGACGGAGTCCGGCAGTGTGGTCAGAAGGTCGCGGCGATTTGTCGGGCTTTTTCGATTGCGTCAGAGCGTTTTTGTTCCGCGACTTCTGGTCCCGCGGCCAGTGTCGGCTCAACGATTACCGAGCGGACGTCTGAAAGGCCGATGAACCCGAGTATCAGTTCGAGATATTTTTTCTGCAGGTCGAAAGCTTCGCCTGGTGTCCCGACAGGGTACTCGCCACCGCGGGCATAAGCGACAAAGACGGGCTTGCCGGTGACAAGGCCTTTGTAGCTGCCGGCTGAGTCGACCGTGAAAGTAAGTCCCGGCTGAACGATGATGTCGAAGTATTGCTTGAGCCGGTAGGGAATCGAGAAATTCCACATAGGCACGGCGAATACGAACTTGTCCGCGTTTTTGAATTCCTCAATTACCGCGACGACCTTGTCCCAGGCCATTTTTTCCTCAGGGCTATGGGGCTTTCCGTGCATAACCTTGTATTTGCCCGAGGCCGCCACAAAATCAAACGCAGGCAGGTTTGCAGAGAAAAGGTCCAGCACCTTCACATGGTCTTTGGGATGAGATTTTTTATAAGCCTCGACAAACGCGTCGGCAGCCGCAATGGAGTTCGAGCGTTCTCTCATCGGCGAGGCCTTGATATAAAGCAGCTTGCTCATTTTGCCCTCCGTTTCTATTATTTGGCAAATTAGTTTACGTTAATTTGACAATGCCGATTTTATAGATGTGATGAACTTCGATATTTCGCTTAAGCACTTCTTTTTATTTTTGATGGTTTCTTCTATTATACCTACGATTTTAGAACCGATGATGACGCCATCTGCGCCGGTTTTGGCCACTTCGGCGGCGTGCTGGGGTGTGCTTATCCCAAAGCCGACGCACACAGGCACATCGGTTTCTTTCTTAATCTTACTGACAAGCCCTTTTACGGAACCGGACAATTTTTTCCTGCTTCCGGTTACGCCCAAAAGCGACACAGCGTAAATGAAGCCGGTTATCTTTGAGGTAATTAATTTCATTCGTTCTCGTTGCGTGTTAGGCGTTACCATAAATACGGTATCCAGACCAGCTTTTCGGGCCGGGGTGACTATCTCATCCGCGTCGTCAATACTCAAATCCGCAACAAGAACACTGTTTACACCTGCCTGGTGAAAATCTTTGAAGAACTCTTCGACGCCGTATTGATAAATGAGGTTGTAATACATCAGCAGGCCGATGGGGATGTCCTTGTGCTTTTTTACCTCCTTGATGAATTTCAGGGCCTTTTTGACCGTCATTCCGCTGTTGAGCGAGCGAATGTCGGCCTTTTGAATCGTGGGGCCGTCGGCTATGGGGTCTGAAAATGGTATGCCTAATTCAAGAATGTCCGCACCTGCGTCGATGGCGGTTTTGATGATTGATAAGCTCGTTTCATAGTCGGGGTCGCCGATTACGAAAAAGGGAATAACCGCCGCCCGATTTAATTCAGAAAAAACCTGCTTATAACTTTTCATTCATCAATCCTTCAACGGCCCCTGCTTACGACCCCCGATTACGGCAGTCGAGGGCAGGCTTGCAGGGGCAGGCCTGTGTTTTTCAACAATTCCCATGTCCTTGTCGCCTCTGCCGGAGAGATTCACTACCGCAATCGTTTCAGCGGGCAGTTTGCCTTTGCGGCTAATCAGGTAAGCAAGTGCGTGTGTGCTTTCGAGAGCGGGCAGTATCCCTTCGGTTTTGCAGAATAGTTCAAAGGCATCGAGCACGTCTTCATCCTCAGCGGCAACATATTCAGCCCTGCCCGTGTCTTTCAACATACAGTGTTCAGGTCCGACGGCGGGGTAATCCAGCCCTGCGCTGACACTTTCGGTCTCTTTGACCTGGCCTTCCTTATTCTGCAGCAGATATGCTTTGGCGCCGTGCAATATGCCGACTTTTCCCGCTGAAAGTGAGGCGGCGTGTTTACCGCTCGACAAGCTCCTGCCGCCCGCTTCGACACCGATTAGCCGGACGTCCTTGTCATCTAAAAAGCCCGCAAAGATACCTATCGCGTTGGAGCCCCCGCCGACGCAGGCGACGACCATATCCGGCAGTCGGCCTATTTTTTCGAGACATTGCTGCCGGGATTCTTTGCCGATGCAGCTTTGGAAATGCTTTACTATCGTCGGATACGGGTGCGGCCCGCAGGCAGAGCCGAAGAGATAAAACGTGTCCGTGACGTTGGCCGTCCAGTAACGTAGTGCGTCGTTTATCGCGTCCTTCAAAGTTCCCGTTCCGCCCTCGACGGGGATGACCTGCGCACCGCAGAGTTTCATCTTGTGGACATTGACGCTTTGGCGTTCGATATCGGTGACGCCCATAAAGATTTTGGTTTCCATACCGAACAGGGCGCCAATCATAGCGGTAGCGAGGCCGTGCTGGCCTGCGCCGGTCTCGGCTATGAGTTTGGTCTTGCCCATATATTTGGCGAGGAGGCCCTGGCCTAAGGTGTTGTTGACCTTGTGTGCTCCACCGTGAAGCAAATCCTCACGTTTGAGATAAACCTTGAAACCGACGTAATCGCTGAATCGCTTTGCATAATAAAGGGGCGTGGGTCTGCCTGCGTAGTCGGCAAGCAGGTTTGCCAGTTCATCGACAAATTGCTTATCCTTAAAAAAACGGTAAAACGCTTCTTCAAGCTCTTCAAGGGCCGGTATCAGGACCTCAGGCACGTAGAAACCGCCAAAATCACCGAATCTGCCTTTGTATTTCATAATCGCTGATTAACCTCGCAAGTCCTTTATCATATTGAATAACTGACGCATTTTGGCGTGGTCTTTTTTGCCCGGTTTGCTCTCGATTCGGCTGCAGACATCTATTCCATAGACGCCCAGTTCGATGGCTTTTCTAACGTTTTCCGCGTCGATGCCGCCGGCGAGAAAAACCCTTTTAGTGATGTTTCCTATTATGTTCCAGTCGAAGGAAAGGCCAGTTCCGCCATATTTTTTCGGGTCAAACGCATCGAGTAAAACCGCGTCAGTAAAGTATTCCTCGGCGCGTTTGATATCCCGTTTGTCTTTGACTCGAATCGCCTTCATTGTGCGGACGTTGAAGGACTGGAACTGTTCGCAAAACTTCGGGCTTTCGTCGCCGTGAAGCTGCACCCAGTCGAGCTGGCATTCTTCGATTATCTGCTCGATGCGTTCAAACGGGTCGTTCACAAATAAGCCAACAATGTCAACGAAGGCGGGCAGCCGGTTTATAATTTCGGACGCCTGGTCAGGTTTGAGGTATCGCGGGCTTTTCGGATAAAAATTGAATCCGAGCATATCCGCACCCATCTCGGCAGCGGCTGTCGCGTCCTCGTGATTGGTAATCCCGCAAATTTTGACCTTTACCGCCAGCATTCCCGCTAAAGTCCTTTTCTCAACTGTTAGAAATCATAACTAATTTTTCGAGCCGATGTAACCCTGAGCCGCTTTCGATTGACTGCCCGGCGATACCCACAGCAGAAGCAAAGTCGTTAGCCAATCCGCCCACTATTATCGCCGCGGCGGCGTTGAGGACAACAATATCTTTTCTGGGTCCATTGTCTTTGCCTTTTAATATGTTCTTAACAATGTCGGCGTTGTGTTTTGCGTCGCCGCCGGCGAGCAAATCAAGCGTTGTTGACTTTAGGCCATAGTCGGCCGGTTTCAGCGTCCATTTAGTCAGCTTGCCTGCTTTGAGTTCCGTAATCTCCGTTGGTTCCATAGTGCTGATTTCATCAAGGCCGTTACTGTGAACAATCATCGCGCGGCTAACGCCTAGCAGGTTCAACGCCTCAGCCACGACCGGCATCAGGTCCTCGTCGGCGATGCCCATAATCTGTGCCTGGGCACCGGCGGGGTTTGCCAATGGGCCCAGGAAATTGAAAACGGTCCGAAACCCGAGCGCCTTTCTCACCGGCTGAACGTATTTCATAGCCGGGTGATACTTAGGCGCAAACATAAAACCTATACCGGCTTGCCTTATGCAGCGTGCCACAATATCGGGCCCGGCTTCGATATTGACTCCCAGCTCGGCTAGGACGTCTGCTGAGCCGCATTTGCTGGTAATTCCGCGGTTTCCGTGCTTGGCGATATGAACGCCGGCACCGGCGGCGACGAGAGCAGCAGTAGTCGAGATATTAAACGTTTTGACCGCCGCACCGCCGGTTCCGCAGGTGTCCACGAGGTTATCGATACCGACTTCGATTTTTACGGAATGCACACGCAGGGATTTGGCAAGGCCGGCAAGCTCCGCGGCCGTAACCGGCTTGCAGCGCATTGCGGTCAAAAACGCGGCGATTTGCGGCTCGGCGACCTGGCCTTCGAAAATGGCGTCGAGGACATTTACCGCCTGCTCGAAAGTAAGGTTCTCGCCCCTAAGCAGAGGTTCTATGTATTCGGTTATCGTTGCCATTGTCAATCCCTATGCTTTTTTCGATATTCCAACGCTATGGTCAGGATATTCTCGATAATTTTGCCGCCCGCAGGCGTCAGAATGCTTTCGGGATGAAACTGCACCCCGAATATCGGCAGATGTTTGTGGCGGATACCCATATTAACGCCTTCGAATTCGGCAGTCGATTCGAGGCATTCAGGCAGCTTCAGCGCACACAAACTGTGATATCGTCCCGCCTGCAAGGGATTCTCCACATTTGCAAATAAGTTTTTGCCATTGTGTGTCACCCTTGATGGTTTGCCGTGCACCGGTTCAGGCGCATGGCCTACCTTGCCGCCGAAGTACTCCACTATTACCTGATGGCCCAGACACACGCCGAATATCGGGAGTTTATCCTTGAAGTAATCAATCGCAGCGAGCGACACACCCGACGTGGCAGGCGTCCCCGGCCCGGGCGAAATCACCAGCAAATCCGGCTTAAATTCCTTTGCCACTTTTTTGAGGTCTTCAATCGAAGTATCCGCCCGATAAACCTTCGCTGCACAATCGCGCTTGCAAAAGTCATCGACGAGGTTATACGTGAACGAATCAAAATTGTCGATGAATAAAACCTGTCTTGTTTTATCTTTCATAATTTTTAGCCCATTCATTTCTTAGCCAAAGCCCGCATACAGGAGCCGGCCTTATGCTCTGTTTCCTCGAATTCCGTTTTGGGGACGCTGTCGTGCACGATTCCGGCTCCGACTCTGATATACGCCTTGTGGTCTTTAATCTGCAGGGCTCTTATGGTAATGCAACTGTCGAACTGGCCGTCAACCGTCAGGTACATCACTGCCCCGCCATAATAGCCGCGTTTTGTTTTTTCGAGCTGCCGAATAATCTTCATTGCCTCTATCTTCGGTGCACCTGTCAGTGTTCCCATATTCATCGTCGCAAGATATGCGCTCAACGCGTCGAGATTATTCGCCAAAGTTCCCTTAACATTGCTTACCAGATGCTGCACCGATTCATATTTTTCCACGGTCAACAGTTCCGTTACAATCCTGCTGCCCGGCTCGGCCACCCGGGCAATATCATTTCTGGCCAAATCGACGAGCATCATATGCTCGGCCAATTCCTTGCGGTCGATTTTCAGTTCCGCCTCATACCTGAAATCAATATCGGCGTCGATTATTCCGCCTGTTCTGCCCCTCGGCTTTGTTCCCGCTATGGGCCTGATTTCGACACTGCGAGATTCCGTCCCGCTAACGCGCAGATTTAATTCCGGGCTTGAGCCCAGCAACACGGTATTTGGGGTGTTGAGATAAAACATATAGGGCGAGGGATTCAGCTCACGCAATCGCCTGTAAACATCGAGCGGCTCATCAGGGCAGGGCTCAATCTTTGTCCGGCTCAAAACCACTTGAAAAATGTCCCCGTCAAGGATGTGCTGCTTGGCTTTGCTCACCATTTCCTCGTATTGCTGCTGGTTGGTATCGGTCGATGACGGCGGCAGGGGGGCTTTGTGCTTTTTTGCGGCCGGCGTATCGAACCGGGCAATGTTTTCATAGTAGTCAAAGCAATCCTTGGCCTCGGTAATCGCGGCCTGGCGGTCGCCGTTGGTTATGATTACGTTGACGACGATGTGACCCTGTCCATTTTCGTGGTCCATCAGGAAGATATTGTCCGCGAAGTACAATTCGTAATCCGGGTTGCCGAGCAGGTCGGAACTGTTGGCGGGCAGCTTCTCGAACTGGTCGATAAAGTCATAGCTTAACGCCCCGAGAAATCCGCAGGTCACGCGGAAGGGCTTACTCGCCAGCCGGAATGCGAACGCCACCGCGCGCAAAACGTCCATTTGATTAATGCTTCGAAGCCGGGTTTGTTCGTCAACGAGATGGTCCGTTGACTTGATAGCGCCTTTTATCCGCTCTGAATTGAAATCAACATTCTGGCAAAACTGGAATCGTTCGGCGTTGGCGGTCAGATAAGAAATAATTCTTTTGCCGGTTTTACTGAGCGCCCGTATCTCGAATTCCTTTCCCGTCCCCGTGAGATACAATGCCGGCTTGGCCGTGCCGAAGCTAAGGGCGCTTGAGCCCCGAAGGTATTCCTTCGATTCGAGGAGACAGCAGTTTTTCGCCCGCCCGTAGTCGCTTATCTTGGCGAAGAAATCCATCGGGTCGGCCATCTCAATCCGTTTGACAATCGGGATTACTTCGCCGGGTCTGGCGTTTTCTATTATCTGCCTGTAATCATCCATAAGAGTGTGTCCTTAAAAAGGTTAACCTTATCATAAAATGTTCCCAATTGAAAGGTTGTCATTTCGACCGTAGCGATGCGCAGCACCGCGTAGTGGAGAAATCTTTTCATTAACAGATTTCTCGACTCGTCCCGACCTGTCGGGACTCGCTCGAAATGACGTCTATGAACGTTTTGGTGCTTCATACGTAGATCGATCCACAACAAAAAAAGCGGCCTGTTGTTTTTATCCAAAAGGCCGCGTTCATTACTTTGTTTTACTGTTTTTATTAGTGCAGATTTCCCGCCTGCCCGCCGGATTTATCCAACAGGCCACCACCAACCAAACAAATTGCTTCGGTTAATCTGCATCATCATGTTATTATACCACATCCTGCCGTTTTTGTCAATACCAAATCTGCGAAAATTTGTAAAATCGGTTATTGCTTAGAAGTTTTTGGGGCGTTTAGGGTTTGTCCGTTTCGAAGCGGTGTATGCAATATTCGGCACGTCGAATATGCTATTCGAGAATGGCGGCGACGGCGGGTTTGCTGGCCTGACTGCGGTCCGTTGGCCGCAGAAGCTTCTCCATCTTCGACGGGTTGCTTGAGCGAGCAATGGCCTCTTCCCTGCCAACGAAACCCTTGAAATACGCCTCGGCGATGGAGTTATCCATCGTCTGCATACCGAATTTCCGGCTGGTCTCGATGATGTTTGCAATCTCATAGATACGGTTTTCGCGAATGCAGTTTCGCACGGCGGAGGTGCACAGCAAAATTTCCGTACAGGGTATCATGCCGGGCTGGTCAACGCGTCTGAACAGCGTTTGTGAGATGACGGCCTGGAGGGTGTTGGCAAGCATTGTGCGAATCTGGTTTTGCTGGCCTGCGGGGTAGATATCTATGATACGCTCAATCGTTTGTGCGGCGTTGATTGTGTGCAGAGTGCTGAAGACGAGGTGGCCTGTTTCAGCGGCGGTCACGGTCGAACGCGTGGTTTCGAGGTCGCGCATTTCGCCCACCATTATGATATCGGGGTCCTGGCGCAGGACGCGCTTCAGGGCGGCCCCGAAGCTGGGGCAGTCAAAGCCGATTTCTCTCTGCTCGATGACGCACATCTTGTTTTCGAGGGCGTACTCGATGGGGTCTTCGAGCGTGATGATGTGTTTTTTGTATTTTGCATTTATGACTCCGATCATCGACGCAAGCGTAGTGCTCTTGCCGGCCCCGGTGTGGCCCGTCACCAGCACAAGTCCCCTCGGCAAATCCGTCAGGTCCCTTACGATTGGCGCCAAATGGAGGTCGTCAATCGATGGTATCTGGTTTGGAATCAGACGGAACGAAATCGCAATTGTCCCTCTCTGGTAGTGAGCATTGACGCGGAAGCGATGGCCGTCGTCGAGCATCGTAGAAAAGTCGGCGTCTCTGAGCGTTT
>Ga0299912_10003727_pt1 | contig 12450 bp, 7 predicted proteins | sample RVTome_2_FD_207667 | JGI IMG/M metagenome (GOLD analysis project Ga0299912, IMG submission 207667) | Soil microbial communities from uranium-contaminated site in the Upper Colorado River Basin, Wyoming, United States - RVT95D214 (version 2) ... | reverse complement strand
TCGGCGCTTCGCTCCGCTCCGCTGACCCCCTGAGGGGAACGACGCCGTCCCCCTCAAACTCCCCCGCGGTGGCGCGTCTTCATGGATCGTCCTTCAGCCAAGTTGCCTACGGGACGCACCACTAAGATATTGCGGCCTTCGGCCGAGAAAAGTGAGGGATGATCGACAGGCACACCTCCACCTTGTGAGACTGGGAGGTGAAGACCGTCCGCCGCTCCTGGGGCAGCCACTCCTGGTGCTTCCATGCCCACGTGTATGTTCTTTCCACCGGGCCGGCATAGATTGCGGACTCGGGGAGCTCGACGCGGTTCGATCCCTTGATGACATGGGCATTGTAGTCGATCTGCGACTCCCGCTGGCCGTTCTGTTCCGAGGAAGGCAGGAGGAGCGGGAAGGCCTCCTCCTGGCGGGCCTGGGGGACGGCCATCTGGTCGACGATGAAATCCAGACGGAGCTCCTCCCCATCCCTGATGATGTACTTGAGGGCGAAGGCCGGTCTCTCGCGGAAGTCTTCTGCGGTCACGAATCCCGGATATTCTGTCCGCGAAGCGGTCTCCTGGGCTTTCCAGTCGAGGAGGCGGCAGTCGAGCCGGTAGAGAAGGTAATCCTGGTCGTCCTTTTCCAGCCAGCCCGTCCAGCGGACGGCGAAGGAATAGCGGCCCTCGAAAGTCGGCCCGCCCTCGTCCAGCCGATAATCTCCGTCCGTCTTCAGGTCGATACTGACCTCCCACCACTGGGGCGTCTGGATGGGATCGGGCGCGGACACTGTCGGAGCGCGAGCCGGGAGAAAGGTGAGGACCAGGACGGGGAGGAGGAAATGCTTGAGAAAACGGGAAGTTCGCGCGCCTGCTTGCATGATGAGTCCTGCCCTGAAGAATTCTATTCTACCTCCTCGAGCGGGCTATTGACAACTCCGGCCCGGTGGGCTATTCTATTGGACTGAACTCTTAAGTCTAGAGTTTAAACCTACCGGTTTTTAGATCAAGCCTGAGAGTAAAAAATGAAAAGAAAAGAACTGCAGGAAGAACGGGAGGAGTGGCGGCGTCGGGAATACCGCCGCTGCATTCTCCAAGCCGCCGAGAGAGTCATCGTCCGCAAGGGCTACGGTGCCATGACCATGGACGATGTGGCCCGCGAAGCGCAGTTCTCCAAGGCCACCCTGTACCACTATTACCGGAGCAAGGCGGAGCTTCCGCTCGAGATCCTCGGCAACTTCTTCGAGGAGATCGACCAGGGAGTGCGGAAGATCAATCGGCTCCGGTTGAGCGCCGGGGAGAAGCTGAAGAAAGGGATCCATTTCTATCTCCAGTACAACGAGGAAAAAGAAAATATCTCCCGGATGCTCATGGTGGACCGGGCTTTTACAGAGAAGATGAACATCTTTGTCTCCGATGAGAAGAAGATCACCTCGGAGGTCGACCGCCGGTTCATAACCAAAATGAAGACCAAACGTAAAGATATCTTGATCAGTGTGTCCGAGACCCTGGAAGAAGGAATCGCCTCAGGGGAGTTTCGTCAGATGGATGTCGCGGGCGCCGTGACCTTCCTGGAGTCCTTCCTCCAGGGGTATTGCCACGTCCGTCTCTGGCACGATAGGCCGTACTCAGTCAAGGAGGCCACGAACATCATCTATGGATTCTTCCTCCAAGGGATCGGAAAGCGAGAAGGATCCGTGAAAGGAGCGTCATGATGAGAAAAACGAGTGCTCTAGTCATAGCCCTGCTCATCATATTGGGAAGCAGCCCGGCCGTCCCGGCTCAAGAAAAAATCACTCTGACCCTGGAAAAGTGCATCGACCTGGCTCTTTCCCAGAACCCGTTCTACCTGGCGGCCCAGGAGAGAACGGACGCGGCCCAAGCCCGAGTGCGACAGGCGGCGGCCCAATTCTTCCCGTCGCTGTCCGCCCAAGGCATGCAGAACCTGGACGAAAAAGTGTTCGTCCTCGAGTTTCCCTCGTTTATACCGGGGGGGCGACCGACGAGAATGGCCATAGACTTTACCAGGGACTACCAGGTCTCCCTGAATTTCAGCCTGCCCCTCTATACCGGCGGCCGCCTGACTTCGGGCTACCGTTCGGCCAAGTTCAGTTATCTATCAACCCAGGAATCCAGCCGCCAGACAACCAACGAGACGGTCTACAACGTCAAGCGCGGCTTCTCCAATTTTCTTCTGGCCAAGCAGCTGGTCGGGGTCACAGAGGAAGCCCTCAATCTGGCGGAAGAAACCCTCCAGAACGTCCAGAACATGTATGAAGTCGGGATGGCCTCTCGCCTCGACCTGCTCCGGGCTGAAGTCCGGGTGGCCAACCTGAAACCTCCCCTTATCCAGGCCCGCAACAGTGTCTCCATAGCTGAACTCAGTCTAAAGACTTTGCTCGGGCTCGATGTCGCCCAGCCCGTCGAAATCAGCGGTGAGATGACCTATACACCGGTCGAGATCAACCTTGAGGAAAGCCTCGCCAAGGCCGTGCTGAACAGGCCCGAGCTCAGCCAGCTCCAATACCAGAAACAAATAGCCGGAGAGATGATCAAAATCGCCAGGGCCGATCTCCTGCCGACGATCGCGCTCGCCGGGAACTACAACACCTGGGCCGACCGGTTCGTCTTCGCTAAGAACACCTGGCAGAGTTTTTACGCGTTCAACCTGGTCCTGAACATCCCCCTCTTTAACGGCCTTCAGACTCCCGCGAAGGTCGCCGAGTCCCAGGCCCTCATCCGGGAGCTCGAGTTCACAGAGAAGGGGCTCATTAACAATATCAAGTTCGAGGTCCAAGCCGCCTACCTGAGCCTGAACAACGCCCAAGAGACCCTGCTTTCCCAAGAAAAGAACATCGATGCGGCCCAGGAGAGCGTGCGCGTCGCCGAGCTCAACTACAGCGAAGGCCTGATCACGATCACCGACCTCGGGGCCGCCCAGATCGCCCTCAGCGAAGCCCGGATCAACTATCTCCGGGCCATCTATGAATATACGGTTTCCCTTGCCCAGCTGGAAAAGGCTGTGGGATTGGGTTGGAAAGAATCCGAGTTGAATTGAAGGAGAATGAGATGGGAAAGATGAGAATATTGAGAACAGCCCTGGTGATCGGCCTTGCCTTCGCCGTCCTGTCCTCCTGCAAGAAGCCGCAAGAGCCGGGAGCTCAGGGGGCAGGCCAGACCTTCGGCGCTGCGCCGGTCAAAGTGTTCAAGGTTGTCAGGCAAAGGATTTCCGAGAAGCTCTTCTATACCAGCACTATCGAAGCCTGGAAGAAGATCACCCTCACGCCCGACGTGGGGGGCAAGATCGCCCGTATCCTCGTCAATGAGGGGGACCGCGTCGGCAAGGGCCAGGTCCTGGCCGAGCTCGATGCTGAAGCCATCACTCTCCAACTCAAGCAGGCCGAAGCGGCGCTGGCTGTCGCCCAGGCCAACTTCAACAACGCCCAGACGAACTTGGAGCGGATGGAGCGGCTTTCCAAGGAGAAGGCCGTTTCCGACCAGCAGTACGAGCAGGTCAAGCTGGGTTATGATTCGGCCAAAGCGCAGCTGGAGCAGGCCCAGGCCGCAGTGAACTTGGCCCAGCACAGCCTCGATGTTTCTATCCTCAAGGCGCCGTTCAGCGGCGTCATCGCTTCCCGGAACGCCGAAGTGGGGGATGTGATCAACCCGATGATGGGCGGGTTCTCCCCGGGGAGCGCCGGAGGGGTGCTTACACTGATGGATTTTTCGCGTATCAAGATCAGCGTGGATGTTAGCGGGGCCGATATCCAGCGCATTCAGAAAGGCCAGGCAGCCATATTGCGCGTCCCGACGCTCCCGGGTCGAGAGTTCAAAGGCACCGTCTCTGTCATCAACTTGGCCGCCGACCCGCAGACCAAAAAGTTCGGGATCGAGGTATCCGTGGACAATCCGGATCAGGTCCTCCGGCCGGGGACTTTCGGGGAGATCGTCATCGAGGTCCAGTCGCACGAAAACGCCCTGGTCGTTCCCCAAAAAGCCGTCTTGGAGAACTCGTACGTTTTCATAGCTCAAGACGGCAAGGCCGCCAAGAAGGAAATTGCCCTCGGCCTCCAAAACACGACGATGGTTGAAGTCAGCAGCGGCATCGCTGAAGGGGATCTCGTCATCGTCGAAGGCAACTTTGGATTGGAGGACGGGGCTCCCGTTGAAGTCACCGCTGAGGTCAAACAATGAAACTGCCAGAATTTTCTGTTAACCGACGCGTCACCGCTTCCATGATGGTCATGATCCTGGTCGTCGTGGGCCTTATCTCCTTCAGCCGGCTGGGCTTGGATTTCTTCCCCGACCTGGAATTTCCGACGGTCTCGGTCGTCACGACCTATTCGGGCGCCTCCTCCGAGGACCTCGAGAAATCGATCACCAAACCACTGGAACAGATTATCAGCGGCGTCAGCCGGGTCAAGAAAGTCACTTCCACGACTACCGAAGGAGTCTCCGCCATCACGGCGGAGTTCGAGTGGGGAACGAACTTGGATTTTGCCGCCCAGGATCTGCGGGATCAGATTGCCCTTTACAAGCAGTACCTACCCCCGGAAGCGGCCGACCCCCTGGTCTTCAAGTTTAACCTGGCCCAGATGCCCGTTGTATTCTGGGGGATCACCGGAAACCGGCCCACCTCAGAACTTCAGAAGCTGATCGAGGATGATGTGGCGCCGCGCCTCGAAAGGATCGACGGCGTCGCCGCCGCCCGGGTCTTTTCAACGGAGATCCGGGAGATCCTGGTCGATGTCGACAAGACGGCGCTGGAAAGCCGGAACCTTTCGCTCGACCGTGTCATCGCCGCCCTGGCGGTCGAAAACGTCAACCTCCCGGCCGGGAATATCGTAGAAAGGCACTCCGATTTCCTGGTCCGGACGATGGGCGAGTTCAATTCTCTCGAGGATATCAAGCGGGTGGTCATCGGCGCCACCGCAAGCGGCGAGCCGGTCTATCTCGGCGACATTGCCGAGATCAAGGACACCCTTAAGGAAATGCGATATGCCGGCCGGATTCAACGGCAGAGCGGCGTCTTCCTGATGGTCAGCAAACGGTCCGGAGCCAACACCGCGACAACGGGCGCCGAGATCAAGCGAACGGTCGCCGAGATCCGGAAGACCCTTCCCTCCGATATCAACTTCCACATGGCCATGGACCAGTCGGACATGATCGAGATGGTGGCCAGCAAAACCGTGCAGAACGCCTGGATGGGCGGGATCCTGGCCATCCTGCTCATCTTTCTTTTCCTGCGGAACTGGCGGCCGACCCTGACCATTGCCCTGGCCATTCCCCTGTCCATCATCACGACATTTATCTCCCTTTATGCGGCCGGCTACACCCTCAACCTGCTCACGCTCGGGGGATTGGCCCTTGGCGTCGGCATGCTGGTCGATAACGCCATTGTTGTCATTGAAAACACCTTCCGGCTCCGCGAGGAAGGGAAAGACCGGAAGACGTCCTCCATCCTGGGGGCATCTCAGGTCGGGATGGCCATCACGGCCTCCACTCTCACCACCATCGTCGTTTTCCTGCCCATGGTCTTTGCCCAAGGGATCACCGGCAAAATGACCCGCGGATTGGCCCTGACAATCACATTTTCTCTGGTTTCCTCATTATTCGTCGCTCTCACCGTCGTCCCGCTCTTGTCTTATCAATTGTTCGGGAAAAAAGACGCCAACGGGGCGGCCACGCAAAATAAGAGAATGAAACAGCCCCAGTTCCAGAAGGGCCGGGATATCTACCGGAAGGCGCTGACTTGGGCACTTCACCACCGCCGCCTGGTCCTCGGCGGGGCCGTGGGCCTCCTGGTTGTCTCTTTGGCCATCGTTCCTTTCCTGGGAACGGAGTTCGTCCCCTCCCAAGACCGCAACATGATCCTGCTCAAGGTGAAAATGCCCATCGGCACGGCCCTCGAGGAGACCGACCGGGTCGTTTCGATCGTGGAGAAGTTGATGTCCCAGCAGCCGGAGATCGAAATCATCTCCGCCCAGACCGGGTCGTCAGCCGAACAGGACGCGGGGGACACGGGGAGCGGATTTGGCAACACGGGTCCCCATGAAGGCCTTCTCTGGGTCGGGCTGGTCAAGCGAAACGAGCGGAAGTACAGCGATCTCGAGGTCCTGGAAATCCTCCGCGGGAAGCTTCCCAAGCTCGAAAATGTCCGCTTTGAAGCCGTTGACATGAGCCAGATGATGATGGGCGGAGCGACGGCTCCGGTTGAAATCAAGCTTTTCGGCAAGGACCTGGACAAACTTAAGGAAATCGCCGACAGCATCGTCGCCCGGATCCGGGATGTGCCCGGATTGCGGGACCTGACCCATTCCCTGTCCCAGGGAAAGCCAGAATATCAGATTAGAGTCGACCGGGAGCGGACGGCCAAGCTCGGCCTGATGGTCAGCCAAGTCGGCAGCACGATTCAAGCGGCGACGTTGGGCCGGGTGGCCACCCGATACTCCGATGAAAGCGAAGAGATCGACCTTAGAGTGCGCTTCCAGAAACAATACAGGGACGATATCCAGGAGATCATCAACATCCCGATCATGACTCCCCAAAACAAGGTCATCTATGTAGGGCAGGTCGCTACCGTTGAGAAAGGGGAGGGACCCATCCAGATCACGCGCGAGAATCAGGCCCGCCGTGTCACGGTGACAGCGAACATCTCCGGCCGCGACCTGGGAAGCGTAGTCAGAGATATCCGGCAGCGGCTCGGGGCGATAGAGAAGCAGATGCCGCCCGGGTATTTCCTGGAGTTCGGCGGTTCTTACGAGCAGATGACGGAGGCGTTTAAGATCTTGGCGGCGGCATTCGCGCTCGCTTCTCTCCTGGTGTACATGGTCATGGCTTCGCAATTCGAATCCTTCCGCCACCCCTTCATCATCATGTTCGCGATTCCGCTGAGTGTGATCGGAGTCATCCTGGGTCTGCTTGTGGCCGGGAAGTCGATCAGCCTGCCGGCGCTCATCGGGTTTATCCTCTTGGCGGGGATCGCGGTCAACAACGGGATCGTGATGATCGACTATATCAACCAGCTGCGACGGAGCGGCGTCAAGACACGAGAAGCGATCGTCGACGGAGCCGTCACCCGGCTGCGCGCCGTCCTCCTGACCGCGCTGACGACAATCCTGGGAATGATGCCCATGGCCATCAGCCGGTCGGAGGGCTCGGAGTTCCGGGCGCCCATGGCGATCACGGTTATGGGCGGGTTGACGGCCACAACCTTCCTGACGCTGTTCGTTATCCCGATTATCTACAGCCTGTTTGAGAAGGTTTCGTATAAGAAGGCGAAGCCGGCGTGAGGCCTTAGATCTTGTACTTCAGGAAGGCGCCGATCTTGCCGTAGCGGTCGAGCTTCGAGGGGGGCGTCACGTACCGGACCTGGACTTTCTTGTCCAGGGCGGCGTGGACGCTTTCGTGGACGATGTCCTGGACCTTTTCCGTCTTGACCTGGCAGACCGGGCAGCGGACTTCATCGACATAGAGATAATGGCACTTGGGGCAGATCCTTCCTTCGGCGGCGAAAAGGCGGCTGAGGACCAGGCTCTGAACTTCCCATGTGTTGAGCTTGCTCAGAACCTCCTTGATCCCCGAGACGGCCCGGCCGCCCTTTTCCAACTCTGAGACCAGAGACTGGGCCAAGGTGGTCTCCTCTTCGGCTTTGAGACTTCTCTCCATCTCCAGCGACTGCTTGAGGATCTTGTCTCCGGAGTGGTTCGAATCGGTCTTCAGCCAGCCCTTGAGTCTCTCTTTCAGGTAGGGGTGGAGCAGGGGCTCAAAATCCGAGCGGTACTCTTCCTTGCAGCTGATGAAGAGCCAATCGAACCGGTTTTTTTTGAACAGGTCAAAGGTCTTCAGAGAGGCCTTTTTAAAGTGATCATGGAGGTGGGCGTCGATGTGCCGCTCGATCCGTTTGGATTCGTAGCCCTTCCAGCCGCCCTCGCGCACCCGGCTGGGAACATCGCTCTTGAGGCTGTCGAGGAGGGAGATTTCCTCCATGAAGATATTGTACCAGCGGGCCTCCTGACGGTCGAGGATGAGAGCGCAGATGTGCCGGTATTCGTCCAGCATCGAGGTGAGCGGTCGAACGTAGAGTGCGCGGTCGAAAACGAGGTGGTTGCGGGAAGCCCGGGGCAGGGCCAGCTCTTCCCATAGTCTTGCGCCCGTGCAGGCGAAGATGGCCAGGCCGGCCGCGCTCCAGGCGGACAGCCTCTGAGCTCCGAAGCGGCTGATCTTTTCAAGGTCCCGAAGGAGCGATTCCTTCTTGGCCTTGCTCAGGTCCATCGCTTCGAGCCGGGTCCGGCCGTCACTGAAGAGGTTCTTGAAGGAGACGGCGATCTCTTTCTTGGTCTGTCGGCTCTTGTCGGTGTCCAGAAAGAAGGACGTGGTCAAGAGGCTCTCGCTCCTGAAGTCGGCAAGAGCCCGGATTTGCGCGGGCGACGTGAATTTCATTCAGCCTCCTTTAGGTTTTTGTCGGTCAGCGGTCTGGAATGGACAGAATTATGGCCACTGCTTAAATTGAGCTTTTCCTTTTTCCCGGTCCCGGCGTGGACCGCTTAATCGTGATGGACACGCATCATTATTAATAAGAGCTGGGACCGGGTTTGTCAAGTTTTTCTGCGCAGATAAGGCCTCGCCATCGCGGTCCTTTGAGGTTTGACCCTGTCCCCCGAGGCCGCTATAATAGGAGACGCTTATGCGGAAGTGGCGGAATCGGTAGACGCGTAAGCCTCAGGAGTTTATGGCCGAAAGGCCGTGAGGGTTCGAGTCCCTCCTTCCGCATTTTGTCTCTTAGAATTTTGGCCGGCGTCGAGGCTACACGAGGACAGAAATGAACCCGCTCCATCTGGCCTGCCGCAACCTCCTCAGCTTCGCCCTGGCGGCCTCAGTCCTTGGGACCGGCTCCGGCCAGAAGAAGCTCAAACCGGAGTACGAGCAATTCCTGTCTGAAGTCCGGTACATCATCACCTCCGCTGAACGGAAGGCCTTCCTGGGCCGTCCCGATACCGAGAAGCCCGAGTTTATCGAGGAGTTCTGGAAGAGCCGCGATACGGACCCCTATACCCCGGAGAACGAGTTCAAGGACGAATACCTCGGGCGCATCGCCAAGGCCAACTCGCTCTTTTTCGGCGAAGGACGGCCCGGCTGGCTCACCGACAGAGGAAGGATCTATATTCTCTTTGGGCCGCCGACCCAGCGCGAGCCGTCGTCCCTGGCCGGCGATACCCGGGGCCGCTGCCGGGAATTGTGGTACTACGGGAGTTTTCCGGTCGTCTTCCTGGACCGGGGGTGCAGCGGCACATTCATACTGGAGACGTTCGACCTGAGCCCCATATCCGAGTTGAGCCTGGCCAGGGAGGGGGCGCCGAAGCCCCTCCCGTCGGCCAAGGAGGAGAAGCCGTCCTACGATTTCGATGTCACCCTAAGCAGGAAGCAGACGGATGAGTCGAGACTGGAAGCGATGGTGGATATCTCGATTCCCTTTACCTCCATCTGGCTGAGCTTTGAGGGGGGGAAGTTTGTGGCCACCCTCGAGATCCGGCTGGAGCTCAGGGACAGTCAGAACGCAATCCTATGGGAAAACACCACGAGCCACGATTTGGCTTTTACGTCCGAGGAGCTGAAGCAGAAGATGGCAAGCAAATACGAGATCGCCATCCCCATCCTGATTGAAAAAGAAGCCGAGACGCTGAGCCGGGGGAAAAATACTCTCCTGGTTCTGCTCAAAAACATGAAGGTCGGCGAGGAGATCCGCAAAAGGGTCGAGTTCAGCCTTTAATTAAAAGCTCCAGCGGACTCCGATCCGGTAAGACCGGACGCCGTAAACGCTCAGGACATCTCCATAGGTCGGTGACATCTCGTATCCCGGAGGCGTCTGGTCGAAGCGCAGCCGGGGTGCCGGGTCATTGTCCACGATGACGCCGCTGCGGCCGCCGACATTGAAGATGTCCACATAGAAGTCCAGCTTGGTTTGGCCCTTGAGCCGGAACCCCTTTTCCAGGCGCAGGTCGATATTGGTGTAGGGAGATCGGCGTTGCGACCCCGGCGCCTCGGCGTTCAGGGAGACATAGGTTTGCTGGACAGCCGGAAAGTCGGCCGGGAAATAAACCCGGGAGATCGTCCGTCCCCAGGGGATCCCCGAATAGTACTGCACGTAAGCGCTGATCAGAATATCCCAGGGAAGAATGTAGGTCCCCATGACCTTGATCTGCAGCGGCCGGTCGAAGAAGAGCGGGCCGTAGGCATTGACCAGTGTGTTCGGGTTGTTGAAGATCTCGCCCTCGCCCTCGGTCGGGCTGTAAGTCGCCTCGACATTCCCCTCGAAGGAACCGTAGAGGACGGACCCTTTGAGCTGCCAGTTGTTCGACATCCGCTTGTCGAAGGTCAAGGCCAGGGCCCAGTATTTTCTTTCGGCTTCGGGCGGGTTCGTCCCCACCCAGGTGGGCACGGGCCGGTCGGTGCGGAGCCCATAGGCGATGAACCGCTGGTCATCGGAGGTCCCCCAACTTCCGTCCCAGCCCGGGTCGTCGAACTCGAAGGGGACCCAGATGAGGCCGTTTTCGTCCGTGGCATCGATATCATAGCCATTGCGGGCATCGACGTCCTCGACGATGTTCTTGGTCTTCTTCCAGATGAACTGGAGGCCAAGCTTGAAATCCTGGAAGAGCTCCTGTTCGATGCCGGCCAGGAATTCCGTCACATAAGGCGCCTTCAGGTCATCCGCATAATAGGAATACGCCTGGTCCTGTCGGGGGTAGGATTGAACGACATAGGAGTCGGTTGGCGGAAGGTCCATCAGCTTGTTTCCGTCGAGGTCGTTCCAGTAATAATCGATAGAGCCGGGGCTGAAGATCTGGCCGGCGTTGTACTTGGCCACCCAGACGGGCTCGTAGTAGCGGCTGAAGGACATTTTCAGAGCCGTTTTGCCCGTGCCGAAGAGGTCGTATACCAAACCGACCCGGGGGGAGAGAGTGAAGAAATTGACGACGTCCTTGTTGGGCGTGATCAGAGCGTCGAACGGAGAGATCAGCCCGATTTCGCTGTGCCATTGGCTGATCAGTGCCTCGAGAAGGGCATTGGGCTTTGTTATTGCCGGGTTGAGCTGCGGGGGGCCGTATATGTAGCTGAGCGCCGGTCTGGCTTGCCGGGGCTGGTATTGATAGGAGTAGTCGGCGCGCAGGCCCAGGTTCAGGGTGAGCCGTCCCTTGGTCACGCTGTCCTGGACGTACCCGGAGAACCGCCGGATGTTGTCCTGGATATCCCAGCTCTCGGCGATGGACGGGCAGTTGTGGATACGCAAACGTCCCTGTTTCAAGGCCGTCGAATAGTAGTAGGGATTTCCTGCGGCATAGTCCTCCCAGTAGGAATAATAGGGATTGCTTCTGTACCAATCCTGGCGCTCTTCCGACTGTTCGAACTCCGCCCCCGCCTTGAACTCGTGGCTGGCGGTCAGGAGGTCATCTTCGAAGCGGGTGATCGACGCCGAGCCCATGACTCTTTTGCGAATGTGGTCATTATTATAGGCAGAGGCCCCCCAGAAGATATCCTGCCGGTAGTCGTAGTAGGTGGGCTGGCCCTGGACGCGGGAGTAGATGGGGAAGCCCCGATGGATATAGGTGCCGCGGGCATCGATGAACGTATCCTGGTCCAGCGACCAACTGACCTTGTGAGTGGTCGTGAAGGTATTCTCGTGGCCCCAGACCTCTGTCGCCTGGTAGGAGATGTTGGCTCCGCCGCTGCTCTGATAAACGGGCTCATAAATGTTGTTGTAGTGGAACGTCCCCATGTAGCGGATATCCTTGCTCACCTGGACGGTGAGCTTGGCGAACCCGAACCATTCATCATGATCATAGTCGTAGTGGGCATAGTCGGCACCGGAGAAGCCCAGGCTGGCCATCCGGTCCTCCGGGTTGGCGGAGGTGGTCTGTGTCCAGGTGTTCCAGCGGCCGTTCAGGTAGAACCAGGCCCGGTCCGGGAGGAAGGGGCCCCCGACGTTCGCTGAGATGTCGCTGTAGCCGGCGAATTTTCCGGGGGGATCGACCCGGTAGGCGGCCGTATCACTCTTCGGGATCAAGTCGGCGCTCAGGGAATCACCCGTGAAATAGCCCGCGAGCCCGCCGGCGTATTTGTTGCTGCCGCTCTTGGAGACAATGTTGACGTAAGTGGAATCGGTCTGGCCCACCTCTGCCGGGTGGGCGCCGATCTCGAATTCGATCTCTTCGTAGATATCGACGTTGATGTTGACCAGCGAATAGAAGGTTGCCGGGTCGTTGAGAGGCATGCCGTCGAGCGCGTAGAGCTGGCTGCGCACGGTCCCCCCCATGATGGATGAGGTGCGGCGGTAATCAACGCCCTCCGTGACGGCGCCCGGGACCGAGTTTTGGATGTCGTAGAGGTCGCGATTCATCGGCATGCTGGCCAGGAACCGGGCGCTGTAGTTGACGCTGACTTTTGAGGAATCGACGTCGACCACGGGGGAGGCTAT
>Ga0299912_10003726_pt1 | contig 12451 bp, 9 predicted proteins | sample RVTome_2_FD_207667 | JGI IMG/M metagenome (GOLD analysis project Ga0299912, IMG submission 207667) | Soil microbial communities from uranium-contaminated site in the Upper Colorado River Basin, Wyoming, United States - RVT95D214 (version 2) ... | reverse complement strand
CTCGACGAGGTCATCGGCAGCGCGCTCGCACGCAAGCCGATCGATCGACCGACCCGTCCGGCGACCGTGCTGCGCTCGTTGATCGAGCTGTCGTACGAGTCCTCGATCATGGCGACCGCGCTCGACGTCGCCGAGGCGCTCGCGACCGTGATCCCGGCGAAGCGCATCTCGGGCCGCGGTGCGCTCGACGACGTCATCCGCAAGCAGCTCCACGAGCACTCGGTCGCGCGCCAGACCGCGGTCACCGACGGCAAGCCACCCTCGACGGAGACCGCCCAGCGCGGCGAACGCGGCGAGGTCTCCACGGGCCTGTTCCGCAAGATCGACATCGATGGCCTGTCGCGGCTCGAGGAGGTCGAGGCCACGCGGGTCGCGGCCCCGCGCGCGAAGCGCAACTCCGAGCAGGGCCTCGCGATGCCCGGCGACACCGATCTGCACGCGCTCTACGAGGCCACCCGCGACAAGGATCGCCACACCGAGGTCGGGGGCCCACCGACGGGCCAGGTCCCGAAGCTCGGCGCCTCGAGCGACAAGCTCCCCAAGGCGAACCCGCTGGCCCGCACCGACACGACGGTCAGCTCGTCACCCCGCCGGATCTGGATCGCGCTCCTCCTGTTGTTCCTGGTGGGCGGCGGCGCCGCCGTGTGGGCGGTGACGCGAGGTCGCGGCGATCCGAAGATCGTGCAGCCGGTCCCGAGCGATGCCACGACCGCCGAGCAATCGCTCACGATCGATCCGGATCCCGAGGGCGCCTCCGGCTACATCGAGCCGGCCGGCGATCCGGGCTCGCGGCAGGCCATCCCGAAGCTCGCCCACGACAAGCTGTTCAAGTTCGGGAACCTCCACGCGAACGTGAAGTACCGCTTCCACCTCGAGCTCCCCGGCTTCACCCCCTACGACGATGTCGTGACCCTCATGCCGGGCGAGAACCTCCGGCTTCGCCCGCGACTCGTGATCGCCCCGGCGAAGCTCCACGTGATCACCGATCCACCCGGGGTGCAGGTCACCGTCGCCGGCCGCCTGCTCGGCGAGTCTCCGAAGACGTTCGAAGGCCTCGCGCCGGCCATCGACGCGACCCTCGTGCTGTCCAAGCCTGGCTTCACGACGATCTCGACGACGGTCGTGCTCAAGGCAGGCGAGACGACCACGATCAACGAGACGCTGAAGGCGATCGAGAAGGTCGCCTTCGTGGAGATCAGCGTCGAACGTGGGTGGGGATACGTCTACTTCGCGGGGCGAAGGCTGGGGCGTGCCCCGATGGCCACCGGGCCGCTGCGCGTGAAGCTACCGATCGGAACCCACACGTTGAATTTCGTGAATGACGGGCAACAGCCGAACGTGAAGTGGAGCGCGGTCTGCACCGTCACCGAGGGCGCCAAGAACGCATGCGCCACGAAGATGCCGTAGGGGCCTCGCAGCCGGTGATGGCCATCACCGCCCCGGCGCTGATTTCTTCCGCACGACCTGGATCGTCACGTCACCGGTGAGCTTGCTGCGGCACGCCAGCCGCACCTTGGTGATGTGATAGACGTTGCCGAGGTGCTTGCGTTCCTCGTCGGTGAACGGGTTGAGGTTCTCGGCGCCGGCGATGATCTTGACGCGGCACAGGCCACACGTCCCCTTGCCGACGCACGCGGTGTCGATGCCGGCGGACACCTTCGCACCGACCTCGAACAGCGTCTGGCCCGCGTAGCACTCGACGACGACCGGGGCCTCGCCGCCGACGATGGTCACGATCGACATGAGCGATCGATCTGGCGCAGGTGCTCGAGCAGGTCGTCGAAGTCGCGCGATTCGGTCAGCGGGTTCATCAGGGTCGACCGCAGGTGGTAGCCGTTGGCGAGCTGCGTCCCCACGATGTAGAACCGGCCGTCCTCGACGAGCCGCATCCGCAGCGCGCGATTGTGGGCGTCGAGATCCACGACGCCCACCGGGCGGTGCCGGTAGCACACGATGTTCGACTCCGGTGCGATCGCGAGCTCGAAGTCCGGCGCGGCCTCGAGCTTCGCGGCGAGCTCCTGCGCCAGCGCGTACTGGCGATCGACGACCTCGCCGAACCACGCCTCGCCATGGGCGCGCAGCGTGGCCCACAGCTCGATCGCCATCATCCGCTTCGTGCATTCGAGCGAGCGCTGGCCGAGATCCCACCACGTCTCGTCGGGGTGCGAGCCCGCGAACAGATACGAGGCCTGCTGCGCGAACGCTTCGTAGGCATGGGCCTCGCGCTTGAAGATCACGGCGGTCACGAGCGCCGGCATCATCAGCAGCTTGTGCGCGTCCCACACCACCGAGTCGGCGCGGTCGATGCCGCGCAGCTTCGCGCGATGCGCCGGTGACAGCGCGGCGCCTCCGCCATGGGCCGCATCGACATGCAGCCACAACCGGTGGCGCGCCGCGACGTCGGCCAGCTCGTCGAGCGGATCGTACGCGCCCGTCGCCGTGGACCCCGCGGCGGTGACGATGCCGATCACGCGGCGGTCCTCGTCGCGTGCGCCGGCCAGCGCGCGTTCCACGGCGTCGCCCGTCAACCGGTGCTTCGCGTCGATCGGTGCGGCGATCGCACCGCCATCGCCCCAGCCCATGATGCGCAGCGTGCGCGCCACGGAGTAGTGCGCTTCCTCGGAGACGATCACCGCGAGCGGCGGCCCGGCATGCGCACCGGCTCTCCACACGTCGAACCCCGCGTGCGCCTGGCGCATCGCCAGCAGGGCGGTGAGGTTGCCGAGCGACCCACCGGAGGTCATCACGCCGCCCGCCCCCGCCGGCATCCCCAGCTTCGCGCACATCCAGTCGATCACCGCGAGCTCGATCGGCACGCCGGCCGGGCCCATCTCGGCGACCGCCATGCCGTTGTTGAGCAGCGCGGACACGGTCTCCGCGAGCACCCCGGCCGGCACCGGTGGCGCCACCTGATGCCCCATGCACCGCGGGTTCGCGAGCGCCGTCGAGGCCCGCGCCACCCGGACGAGATCGTGGACGAGCTCGCCGGCCCCGAGGTCGCGCCACGCCTCGCGAGCTGCCTGGGGGTCGCGCCATGGCAGGACCACGCCATCGCGCGCGTGCCACCGCGTCAGCTGATCTGCGAGCGCGTCGATCAAGCGGTGGCCGTCGGCGCGAAAGCGCTCGGGATCGTAGGCATCGCGGATCGCGGCGGGAACCGAGGACATCCCGCGCAGGCTACCGCAAGCTCCCCGCGCGCGTCGCGATCACGGGTCGAAGCAACCCAGCGCCGACGCGGGCGGGCGGTATCCTCGGGCGATGCAGGTCGGGATGCTCTTGTTTCCACAGCTCACGCAGCTCGACCTCACCGGCCCGCACGAAGTGCTCGCACGGCTGCCGGGCGCGACCACCCACCTGGTCGCCAAGACCCGCGATCCCGTGAGGTCGGAGACCGGGCTCGCGATCGTGCCGACCGCGACGTTCGAGGATGCGCCACCGATCGATCTGCTGTTCGTCCCCGGTGGCTACGGCCAGATCGCGGCGACCGACGACGAGGCGACGCTCGCGTGGCTGCGCGGCGCCGGCGCGACCGCGAAGTGGATCACCTCGGCGTGCACCGGCGCGCTCCTCCTCGGTGCGGCCGGCCTGCTGCGCGGCTACCGGGCCACCACGCACTGGGCGTACCTCGATCTGTTGCCGCTCGTCGGTGCGATTCCCGAGCCGCACCGTGTCGTCGTCGATCGTGAACGGATCACCGGCGGCGGCGTGACCGCAGGAATCGATGTCGCGCTGACGATCGCCGCCGAGGCATGCGGGCGCGCGGTCGCCGAGCACATCCAGCTGATGCTCGAGTACGATCCTCACCCGCCGTTCCAGGCCGGTCACCCCAGGATCGCCGCGCCCGACCAGGTCTCGCGCGTCCGCCAACAACTCGCGCCCCGCCATGCGGAGCGCGAGGCGCAGCTTCGACGGCTCGCCTGCTAGAGGATCGGGTTGATCACCTTGATGTCGCTGCCACCGATGAACGCGTACGACCCGACGTTGTAGTAGCCGTAGACCGAGAGGCCGAACGGCAGGTCCGCGGTGACGACGTGACGGCCGTCGGCGAGCGGGCACGTGACCTGCTCGTACGCGACGCCCACGACGGTGCCGATCGGCGCCTTCACGCACTGCGAGAACTCCGCGCTGGAGAGTGGGACGCCGTCGAGGATGACGTTGGCGGCGATCGGCTTCGCGAACACGCCGTAGTTCTTCTCGAACGTGGCAGGGACCAGGAACACGTAATCCTTGCGATGCTGCTCGGCGGCCGGGATGGTGAGCTGGCTCGGATCGCCGATGAAGCCGGACTTCACGAACCGTTGCGAGACCAGGTACTGCGCGACCTGGATCGCCTTGTCGGAGGAGATCGTGAAGCCGGTCGTGGCGGCGAACGTCTTGTCCTCGCGCGCGTTGAGCGTGAACTGGTTGTACGGGGGAGGCAGGCTCGTGAAGACCGTGGTGCCATCGGCGGCGCCGACGATCCGGACGATATCGGGCTCGACCCAGCCGGTCGCGTCGGTCGAGCGGATCGGGCTACGCGCGACGGCGAACTCGCGGCCGAGCGCCGTCACCGGGAACAGCTGCTCCTCGAGGTGGTCGGTGCAGCAGATGTCGTCGGCCTGGTCGTCCCAGTCCGGCGGGTAGACGACGTTGTCCGCACCACCGAAGCCGATGCCGCGCTCGCTCGCGGTGAACACCACGATCGGCTTGTCGGCCTTGATGTACGTGCCCGTGACGTCGCCGTCCTGGCCGTTGCCGATCGCGCTCGCGCACTCGCCGATCGAGCCGTTCACCTGTAGGGTCTCGAGGTTGACCACCGTGTAGCGCCCGAGCTTGAACGTCGTGGTGCCGTCCTTTGCGGTCGCCGCGATCGGGAAGCCGGAGTCTCCACCGGAGGCCATGAACGCGTGGGACGCGGTGACGGTGACGCTGGTGTCGTCGAACGGGGCGATGATCGTGATCGAGCCGTGGTCGGGGACCGACTCCTGCGGGAGCATCGAGATGCCGCACGGGTTCGCGGTCTCGAAGCCCATCGCGATGTAGTCGGTGCCGAGCGCGGGGACCGGGATCAGCGTCGACGCGTCGTTCGAGAACTGCTGGATGATCGGGTTGAACTGGTAGACGACCACCGGGCCCGTGCTGACGATGTGGAACGCGTGGGGCGAGACGAACGTCCCGGAGCCGCTGTTCTTCGTGTAGGCGCCGTTCTGCCCCATCGCGCCGTCGACCTCGCGCTGCGGCAGGTCGATGCGTTGTGCGACGCGCGGCGGGATCGAGACCGAGACCACCGTCTGCTCGGTGACGGGCTGGCCGACCCGCCCCGTGTTCTTCGTGACGGTGACCGTCACGGGGAAGTCGTTGTTGTTCGCGGCGACGACCGCGAACTGCTGGGCCGCAGCGTCGTTCGAGACCCCGATGATGTTGAACGCCTCGTTGTCGAGATCGGCTGCCCAGAAGTCGCAGCCGAGGTTGCTCGGGTTGTCCTCGGCCGCCTCGCACGGCGTCTTGCACTGGCCGCCGGAGCACACGTTGTCCGGGGGGCACTCCTCGACAAAGTCGCCCGCGGTGCCCTCGCCATTGCAGCGGTAGACGTCGTTCCCCGTCGGGCCGAAGCAGAACAGCTGGTCGGGCACGCACACGACGCAGCCCTTGTCGGGATCGCAGATCTCGTCGGGGCCACACGCGATCGGCGGATCGAAGGTGCCGTCCTCGTGGCACTGCTGATGGCCAAGCGCCGAACAGACGCTCGTGCAGTTCTCGCCCTGCTCGCGCGGGCCAGGCCCACACGTCGCCAGCGATGCGCCAAAAAGTAACGCCAACGAAACCACGACGTAGTTGTGGGCCCTCATCGCGCGGGAACGTCGCCTTTGCCACACGTCGAGGTCAAGGACGAATCTGTGGCCGGCTCAGTTTTCCCACCCACCCACGCGTTCGACTCCCCGCGTCAGAACTCGTCGTCGTCGCTGTCCACGACGGCGACGAGCTCGCGATCTGCGAACGCACACCAGGCGAGGAGCTCGAGCAAGTATCCCTCGGCTGCTCGCAGATCGCCCGCTGCGACCGACAGCGACGCCATCCACGACAAGGTGCGTGCGCGCGGCCGCAGGTCCTGCTCGGTACCCGAGGCTGTCGGCGAACTGCTGGAAGCCAACATGCATTCGCATGGTTCACGGATGATGCCAATCACGCCGAGAACGGGCTCGATCGAGGGCGCGCGATCCTGCACGGTTAGCGCTCCGAAAATCGAGCGCCGGCGCACGCGGGCTAGCGCGCCCACTTCAAGAGCAAGGCGACCGGGAACGCTCCCCACAGCTCGGCGATCGGTACAAGCCCGGCATGCGTGCGCTCCGAGAACACGTCGCGCCACGTGCCGGGCGGCAGCGACAGCGTCGTGTTGCGCCACCCGTTCGCACCCACGCCCAGCCTCGGCACGACGGTGATCATCGGGTCTCGCACGAACGCGAACACGCGGTGGGCGTGCGCTCCGACCGCCGCGAGCGGCTCGTACGCACCTTCGAACGCGGGGGGATCGCGCCGGCGTAGCGCGAGCACGCGATGGATCAGGCACAGCTTGGCGGCTCCGAGATCGCCCGCCAGGCAGGCGAGCCTGTCGACCCGCGCGGTCTCGAGCTCGCGGAGCATGCGGGCGCGCACGGCGAGATCGACCGGCCGGCGGTTGTCGGGATCGACGAGGCTGTCGTCGCGCAGCTCGCTGCCCTGGTAGAAGTCGGGCACGCCGGGCGCGGTGAGCTTGACGAGGGTCTGCGCCAGCGAGTTACGATCGCCGTGCGGCGCGAGCTCGGCCGCGAACCGCGCGATGTCTTCGACGAGGGCATGGTCGCGATAGACGTGCTCGAGCCAGTGCTCGCGCGCTGCCTCGTAGGCAAGATCGGGCCGGCGCCAGGACGTCCGCAGCCGTGCCTCGCGCGTGGCCTTCTCGGCCCACACCCGCGCGCGCTGGATCGAGATCGGCCACGCGCCGACGAGCGTCTGCCACATCGCGTACTCGAACACGCGGTCCGGTGCGACGTCGCCCCAGCCCGCGGCGGCATGCTCGCGCCAGCGCCGCACGGCCGCCTCCCATGCCGCCGGCAGCTCGGAGATCACGGCGATCCGTGCGCGCACGTCCTCGCTCCGCTTGGTGTCGTGGGTCGACGTCGCGAGCAGCGAGTACCTGCGCCCGGCTGCGAGCCGGCGGTGGATCTCGTCCGGCGGCGCGGCATACGTGGTCAGATCGCTGCCGACCTCGCACCGCGACACCAGCCGCACCTGCCGGTAGAGCAGCGTGTCCTCGTCGCCCTTCGCGATGATCGCGCCGGTCACCTGCTCGGCGGCGTGCGCGAGCTCGCGGGCCTCCGGACTCGGCAGCTCGAACGCGAGCGCTGCGTCGAGGAACGCGAGCAGATCGCGATCGAGCTCGACGTGAGCGGCAGCGGCCGCGGCGGTCGCGGTCGCGATCCGGCTGCGATCGGGGGAGCCCGCTGCCTCGCCGAGGTACGTGCGGTAGGTCGAGTAGCCGGCGAAGATCTCGCGGAGTGCCGCTTCGATCTCGGCGCGCGTGTAGTCGCGACACGCCGCACTCGCCGCACACGCACGGCCCCCGAGCTCGGTCAGCCGTGCGAGCTCGCTGTGCAGCGCATCGGTCATCACCTCGAGCCGCGCCCGACGACTCTCGGCGGCCGGATCGAACGGCTCGCCGGTATAAGTCTCGAAGAGGTCGGTCAGCTGTTCCTCGGCTGCTGCGTCGAGGAACAGCCCGCTCAGTGTCTCGATGAAGTCGTAGCCGGTCGTCCCGTCGATCGGCCAGCTCGCCGGCAGGATCTCGCCGGGACCGAGGATCTTCTCGACGACGATCCACGCCTCGGGTGCCGCGACCCGCAAGCGGCGCAGATACGTGGTCGGCTCGCGTAGCCCATCGACGTGATCGACGCGCACGCCATCGATCGATCCATCGACGAGCCAGCGCAGGACCTTCGCGTGACTCTCGGCGAACACCTCCGGATCCTCGTTGCGGATCCCGACCAGCGTGTCGATGTCGAAGAACCGCCGGTAGCCGAGCTGGCTCTGCGCGACGCTCCAGTGCGCGAGCCGATAGTGCTGGTCCTCGAGGATGGCGTCGAGCTCGACCGGATCGGAGTTGATCGCCGCGAGCTCGTCGGCGATCGCGCTCGCGCACGCCGGCTGCGTGCCCAGCTCCGCGAGCCGCTGCTGCAGCACCGCCTTGTCGCGATGCCGCCGCTGTCGCGCCTCGACCTCGTGGTGGTGTGGAGTCGGCAGGCCGACCAGCGCGTCGCCGATGAACTGCAGCTCGGGGTGCGCGATGCGGCCTCCGGCGCGTCCGACGATCGTCCCGAGCGATCGTGGCGACAGCGGAAACCGCAAGGGCGTCGCGATGCCGGCGCGAACCTCGAACGACGAGCCCGCCTTCACGATCACGATGTGGCCCGCGGTCAGGGCGCGTCCATAGCGCACGGCGAGCACCGGCAGCAGCACGCGCTGATCCCCGGTCTCGGGCCAGTCGACGTCGAAGTAGTGCGCGTGGTAGCTCGCCGCTCCGTTCTCGAGCACGTCGAGCCACCAGCGGTTGCGGGCCCCGGCGATCGACATGTGGTTCGGGACCACGTCGAGCAAGATCCCCAGCCTGGCCGCCTTCGCCGCCGCGACGAGCTCGTCGAACGCCTCCTCGCCGCCGAGCGCCTCGCTCACCCGGTCGGGATCGACGACGTCGTAGCCGTGCGTCGAGCCCTCCGCCGCCTGCAGCACGGGCGACAGGTACACGTGACTCACCCCGAGCGCCGCCAGGTAGGGGATCGCGGCCTTCGCGGCGGCGAAGCCAAACTCCGGGTGGAGCTGCAGCCGATAGGTCGCGCGCGGCGGCATCGTCATGACGCTCTCCGCAACAACCACAGCGAGTGCGCGATGACCTCGATCTCGGCGCCGGCGTCGAGTCGTTCGATCGCGTCGGTGAACCCGCGCTCGGTGTCCATCACCCGACACCACGCCGTGCCCCAGGTCGCCGCCGGCAGCCTCACCTTGTGGTCCTCGGAGTGTGCGTGGAAGATGATCAGGAATGTGTCGTCGAGCACCGGCTCGCCGCGGCCGTCGGGCAGCGCGATGCCGTGGCCGTTCAGGAACACCTGCAGCGAGTGCGACACGGCCGACTCCCAGTGCTCGTCGGTCATCAGGTCACCCTCGGGGGTGAGCCACTCGATGTCGGGGAGTGCCGGACCTTGCTTCGACCTGCGGATCGGTCGGCCCTGGAACCAGCCGCAGCGGCGAAACACCGGGTGCTTGCGGCGAAGCTCGGCGAGCCGCTGCGTGAATTCGAGCAGCTCGCGGTCGGTCGCGGCCCAGTCGAACCACGACACCTCGTTGTCCTGGCAGTAGGCGTTGTTGTTGCCGCGCTGCGTGCGGCCGAGCTCGTCGCCGCCGAGCAGCATCGGCACGCCCTGCGAGAGGAACAGCGTCGCGAGGAAGTTGCGCTGCTGCCGCCTGCGTAGCGCGATCACCACCGGATCGTCGGTCGGCCCCTCGACCCCACAGTTCCACGATCGATTGTGGTTGTCGCCGTCGCGGCTGTCCTCGCCGTTGGCCTCGTTGTGCTTCTGGTTGTACGAGACGAGGTCGTAGAGCGTGAAGCCGTCGTGTGCGGTGACGAAGTTGATGCTCGCGTGCGGGAACCGCCCCTGCTCGCCGTAGAGATCGCTCGAGCCGGTGAGCCGCGAGCCGAGCTCGGCCAGCGAGCCGGACTCGCCGCGCCAGTAGTCGCGGATCCGGTCGCGGTACTTGCCGTTCCACTCCGACCACAGCGGCGGAAAGTTGCCGACCTGGTAGCCGCCCTCGCCGACATCCCACGGCTCGGCGATCAGCTTCACGCGCGACACGACCGGATCCTGCTGGATCAGGTCGAAGAACGCGCCGAGGCGATCGACCTCGTGCAGTCCACGCGCGAGGGCCGCGGCGAGGTCGAACCGAAACCCGTCGATGTGCATCTCCTCGATCCAGTAACGGAGCGAGTCCATCACCAGCTGCAACACGTGCGGGTTACGCATCTGCAGCGTGTTGCCCGTCCCGGTGTAGTCCATGTAGTAGCCGAGGTTGTCGGCGACGAGCCGGTAGTACGCCATGTTGTCGAGGCCGCGCATCGACAACGTCGGCCCCTCGTGGTTGCCCTCGGCGGTGTGGTTGTAGACGACGTCGAGGATCACCTCGATCCCGTGCTGGTGGAGCACGCGCACGAGCTGCTTGAACTCGGCGACCGCCCCGCTCGCGCTGCGCGTGCTCGCGTACCCGGCATGCGGTGCGAAGCACGCGAGCGAGTGATAGCCCCAGTAGTTGCGAAGCCCGGCCTCGAGGAGGGTGCCGTCGTGGATGAACGCGTGGATCGGCAGCAGCTCGACCGCCGTCACGCCGAGGCTCTTCAGGTGCGAGATCGCGGCGGGATGCGCGAGCCCCGAGTACGTGCCGCGCAGGTACGGCGGGACGTCGGGCAGGCGCGCGGTGAAGCCCTTGACGTGGCACTCGTAGATCACCGTCTCGTTCCACGGGATCTCGAGGTGGCGGTCGTTGCCCCAGTCGAAGTACGGCTGCACCACGACCGATCGCACCGTGTGCGGCGCGCTGTCCTCGGTCGACATCGGCCCGAGCGGATCGCCGGCGTGACCGCACAGGGCCGGACCCCAGACGAGCCCCTCGGTGATCGCGCGCGCGTACGGATCGACGAGCAGCTTGTTCGGATTGCACCGCAGCCCACGCTTCGGATCCCACGGACCGTGGACGCGATAGCCGTAGCGTTGGCCAGGACCGATCTCCGGGAGAAAGGCGTGCCAGACGTGGCCGATCCCGCGCGTGAGCGGCACGCGCAGCTCGGCCGGCCCATCGAACAGACACAGCTCCACGCACTCGGCGACCCCGCTGTAGACCGCGAAGTTGGTCCCGAACCCGTCGAACCGGGCACCGAGCGGATACGACTGCCCCGGCCACGCGCGTCGCGGCTTCACCACGTCGCCAGGCATGTGCAGAAGCTGGCCCTGGTTTCCCGTCCGGTTCGGGGCCAGGGGGCCGCTCACGGCGCGAGTGCCCGCGCCGGAACGAGCGCACGTGAACGCCGGAGGGCGAGCACGGTCTCGATACGCTCGGGCTTGCCCCAGTCACTCCATTCGAGGCCCTCGAGCTCCATCGCGCACAGCCGCTCGGGTGCCCGCTCGAGCATGTCGCGCGAGAAGCTGACCGGAAGAAACGCGCGGTAGATGTACCCGAGCGCGTCGACCTCGTCGGCGGTGCCGATCAACGGGACCAGCGAATCGAGGATGTCGAGCAGCTGCGGCTCGGTCGCGCGGCCGAGCTCCCACAGCGCGTCGACCGTCCCGCACGTCACCATCGTGTTCCAGAGCGCGCCGCGCATCGCGAGATCGAGGGCCACGGTCACCGACGGCTTCTCGATGAAGCCGACGACCTGCCGCACGTGCGGGATCTCGGTGAGCCGCTCGCCGAGCGAGAGGTAGCCGAGCTCCGGATCGGGATCGCTCGGGCGAACGCCCAGGATGACAACCTTGTCACGCATCCGGGCCGCCACCCCTTGTGCCGCGCGGATCTGCTCGACGTACTTCGCGGACGGCGCGACGTAGTGATCCGTCGGCGTGATCGTCACGAGCGCCTTCGGGGTCCAGCGCCGGATCATCGCGAGGGCCACATACAGCGCGAGCCCGGTGTCGCGTGCCGCCGGCTGGCGCAACACGTGATCGCTCTTGCCGGCGAGCTGCGCGTACGCGTAGTCGCCGTGGTTGGCCCCGATCACGGTGAGCGTGCGGGACGTCGGCGTGATCCTGTTCAGGCGTTCGAGCGTGTGCTCGAGCATCGAGCGAGTTCCGAGCAGGCAGCAGTACTGTTTCGGAATCCGCGTCCCGAATCGACGTTCCACGTACTCGGTGAGACGGACTCCATCGCCACCGGCGAGCGCCAGCGTCCAGTCCAGTTGCGAGACTTCATCTTCGACAGGCGGCTTGACCGACGTTCTCAGGGGGCGGGAGTCGAACAACATCGTTGCGGCGTACTGCGAGCGTCGTGCCCATGGCCGCCGCCGAGCGCGCGCAGCGGACGCAAATCCTTGATGCGGTTTGGATCATGCTTCGCCTTGTCACCAGCGCGCGGGAGCGTGCGGATCCGCGCGCTGTCTCGTTCGCGCGCGTGCGCGGCGATCCAGATCGGCGGTCTCGGCGTTTCCACATCGAGAACACCATCGTCCGCCTGATCTCGATGGAACCGCGGTTGACGACAGCGCGCGACGAAGGCGCATCGCCCGAGCGCAGTGGAGACAGTCCGCTCGCCGATCGTGCTCCGAGATTGCACGACAGCGAGCAGGCCGATGGCACCGGCGATGCACATCCCGTGATCGCGGCAGACCGCGGCGCCTGACGGCCGAGGTGAACCGCCAGATCTCGTGGTTTCGTTCGTTGGAGCCTGGCAACGACTT
>Ga0299912_10003725_pt1 | contig 12451 bp, 4 predicted proteins | sample RVTome_2_FD_207667 | JGI IMG/M metagenome (GOLD analysis project Ga0299912, IMG submission 207667) | Soil microbial communities from uranium-contaminated site in the Upper Colorado River Basin, Wyoming, United States - RVT95D214 (version 2) ... | reverse complement strand
TGGCGTACTGCTCCTGATTCACTTGGGGACAATTCAAAACCGTCTCCCCAAAAACAAGCACGGAGTCTCGGGACTAGAGGCAACTTAGGTGCCAAGCCAGAGGCGGAGGTCGTCGCCGACACCCTGTGGGCCACCAAAGAGCGTAGCACTTGGTCTCGCTGGTCAGGTTCTTTCGGCTTCGGGCTGCTTGACCCACTCTGTCAGCGAGGCAAGCGGCCGGGCTGCCGCTTCTGGGCCAAAGAGAACTGCGCCAACGTAACCCGTGGGGAATAGGCCAACGACACGGCACAGACAGGAGCGGCCGCAATCCCGCCGGGGGGATGGGGCGTCCAAGACGAAGTGAGACTCTACGTCAGGGTCTTCAGAGTTGCGTGCCTGCTTCAAGCTCCGGTGTTTCCATGAGAGACTCACGGACACCGGCGGCAACGCGGCTGCCGAACGTTGCGGCGCAATAGCATTCCCTGATTTGCCAGACCGCGAATGGCTTTATGACGGAAGGAGAAGCCCCGCCAACATGCCAAGCCACAGTCCGGAGCGGCATTCCGTCCACCCTGAGGCTGCCCAAATCTGCCGGGATCGAGCTCGCAATTGAAAGCGACACCGAGAGCCTCAAAGCGCAGGTTGCCGGGCCGTTGGGTCACTTTTCTCCATGGATCTCATGACGAACGTAAAAACCTGCGCCAGGCGAGAAAGCATAAGATTCCCAGCCCCATCATGGAGCTGGCCCTAGGCTCGGGCACGAAAGCAGGGTCGAAAGACAGAACCAAATCCATGTTGCCATTGGCCAAATCGAGCCGGAAGTTACCACCGCCTGTATCATTGTTGAACTCACCAAGCGACAGGTCGAAGACGGTGTCTTCATTCTCGCCGAGATTGAATTGTATGCCGCCCGTGGTTGTGATGAGACGCCAACTGCAACTGAGGGTGTTGGTAAAATCGTGAACCTCACCAGCGGCGTTCGCGAGAGTCAAGGAACGCAGGTTGACGATGATTTGACTGCTGCTGGAAGCGTTCAGAGTCAGACTGCCGGCAATGTTCAGCAGGTCCCAGCCGACGCCTTCGCCCGCGTCAGCATCGTTCATCTCGACAAGGAATTCCGAGCCGCTGTTCCAGGTTTCACTCACGGTGTTCAACATGCCGGGACTTACTCCCGGTGAAATGGCGCCGCCGGAATTCAGGTTGATTGGGCCAAGAATAGTCCCGGTGCCCCCAAGAACGCCGCCGTTGTTCACTGTCACCAGGCCCGTCCCGGTGCCGCTTCCGGTGGTGTTCTCCACCAGCAGTGTGCCCGCGTCAACTCTGGTTCCTCCGGTGTACGAATTCGGCCCGTTAAGGATCAGTGTGCCGGGAGTGGATTTATGCAACGCGCCGGCTCCTCGCAATATGGCGCTGACTCTGCCTGATTGAATCTGAAAGTCGGAAGCGGTCAGGGCTCCCCCTGTGCCGTTTATTGTCCCACCCGCCAGAGTCAACGTGCCAACTGCCTGGTTGAAGTCTGCGACATCCACAATTCCGTCATTGACGGTCAGCGGCCCCAGGCCCAGCGCGTTGGTTTTGGCAGCGGTGACGGTGCCGGCATTCACGGTCAGTCCTCCGGAGAAAGTGTTCGCACCGGCGCCCGCGAGCGTGAGATTGCCCGTGCCGTTCTTGATCAGTTGATCGGCGCCTGTGCCGCTGCCGCCTTGAATCGCACTCGAGATGATTACTCCGCCGCTCAAGCCGGAGACATCAAACGTCAGCGTGCCGGCTTCGTTGTTTGCAGCGAGCACCAGGGCAGGCCCGGAAAAAGTCGTCAGTCCGGAGTTGTTGATTGTGAGCGTGTGGTTGCCACGCCGATGGCTCACAAACCCGGAAAAAGACAGGTCCCGCTCGCCGCCAATAGTCGAACTGTTGGCAATGACGATCCGATTGGCCAAAGTGCGCGGGCCGCCGAAGGCTTCCACCGCACCGCCGTTAAGAACGAGCGTGTTCAACGCCGCGCCGGCCGCGTTGTCATGCCCGAGAGCGACGGTCCCCGCATTGATTGACAGACTGTCGGACGGTCCGCCAAACGTGTTGATGCCGGCCAGAATCAGAGTCCCGCTCCCATTCTTGGTGAGCGAGTGCCCAGCACCCGAGATCGCGCCGTTGAAGGTCGTCGTATTCTCCACCGTAAACGCCCTGTCGCCACCCAGACTGAATGAACCCGAGAACACAAGGCTGTCCGTGCCCCCAAACGTCAAGTTCGCGTCGAAAGTGATGTGATTGGTGATCGTGCGTGTGCCGCCGGTCGCTGCGACGGTGACGTCGCTTCCAAACGCCAGCGTGCCCTTGCCGGCCGCGGAATCATGGCCTAAGACCAGCGTCCCGGCATTGTGGGTCAGAGTCCCTGTGAACGTGTTGTCGCCGGTGAGAATGAGTGTTCCGCCCCCTTCCTTGGTCAATCCATCCCCGCCGTTGCCGGTGCCGTTTTGGATGATGTTCGCAATGGAGACGTCGCCGCCTGAAACATCCACCGTCAGGGTGCGATTCTTTTTGTCCTCAGCCAGCGTGAGTGTGGAACCTGAAAACGTCGTCCGCCCGGAATTATCGATGGTGAGCGTGGATTTTCCCCTCTGGCTCACGTTTCCGTCGAACGTGATGTCTTGCGAGCCGCTGATTTTCGAACTTGCAGAAATCAGGACCGGATTGTCCAACGTGCGGGGAGCGCCCGAAGCGATCAAAGTGCCGCCACCCAAACTGAGTGTGCTGTTTCCCAATGCGAAATCGCTGGCGACACAAAGCATGCCGGCCCGGAGTTCGGCAATACCCGAAAACACGTTGACGCCGCTCAGAATCAGCGTTCCGGTGCCGCTTTTGATCAGACCGTCCGCACCTGCGATCCCAGAAGCGATGGTCGCGATGCGATCGGACGCAACATTAATGGTCGCGTCCCCCACGCCGTTTGTCAGCGTGATCGTTCCGCCGCTTAAGGTCAGTGTGCCCTCTTGAAAAACGATTCCCGAGGCAATCTGATTGCTCGAAACTGTGACCGTAAATGCTCCGGCGGCGTTGGTGCCCGCCGAAAAGACAGCTTGTTGGCCCGGCGTCCATGCGGCGGTGGCGCCGGCACCAGTGGAACTCGTGCTCCAGAAATCATCAACACCCCAACCGCCCGGGGCCGTGCTGTCCCATGTGGCTCCGGAGTCGGCGCCGTTGATGTCCCAATATCGCTGAGCCGCCGCCGGCCGAGCAGAGCCGATGGCAAGGGCCAGACAAGCAACCCTTGGAATCAATATTCCAAGAAGCTGCACGCGCAAAGTCATTCCCGTATTCATGTTGAATACACAAACGTCCCAAAATGCTGCGAACGGGGTACATCACTTCTTGTTCAGTCCTTCAGAAAACTCCCAACTGCCGGTGCGGCGTAAGCGATTAATATGCCATCCTACACCCGGCGGGAGGGGCGGCAGGGCAACCCGTCGCCAAGCGTTTGTCTGTCAAATCGCCGCAAATCTGTCTGGTCACTAAATAGACACGACACGTTCGTTGCTGCGTCGCCTGCAAGTCGCTGCCACACGCTTCCGCCTCGGCGTTCAAAGCCTCCAATAACCAACGGCCGCTCCAGCCGGTTGTCCCGTCGCTCCCGGGCTTCGAGATGTTTTTCACCCGCCGTGCGGAGCGATTCAGCATGCCTGACCGACTGAACACGGAGTGCATCGGCCGCCAGCGCGAAGTTGTAGTCCTGAATTTGTGCTGACCGGAGCGCCAATTGCCTTTTTGGCTGGCGGACCGCGTTCTTGACGTGCCATCGCCACTTGCCTACGCTGCCGCACTCGCTGAACGGCGGATTCCCAATTCACAGGGAATCGCCGGCTGGGTCGGCGCCGGAACCGAGATGTCTTTGTGAGCGTAACGATTGAGAATTTAGCCCCGTGCAAGAAACTGTTGCGGGTGGAAATCGAGGCGAAGGAAGTGGACGCGACCTTCGATTCGGTAACCAAGAACTTCCAAAAGGAGGCCGTGCTGCCCGGTTTTCGCCCGGGCAAGGCGCCCCGCGACATGGTGCTGCGGCGCTACGAGCAGGAAATCACCGATGAAGTCCGGGATAAGCTCATCTCCGACTCGTATCGCAAGGCGGTCAATGAACAGAAGCTTGATGTCGTCGGCGCGCCGGACATCGAGGAAATTCAGTTTGGCCGCGGGCAGAACCTGCTGTTCGCGGCCACCGTCGAGACGGCGCCCGAAATCCAATTGCCCGAGTACAAGGGACTTCCCGTCAGGCGCGAAATCGCATCCGTCACCGAGCCGGACATGAAGCGGGCGTTGAATCTGCTGCGCGAGCGCCGGGTGAGTTTCCAGCCGGTCAACCGCCCGGCCCAAGCTGGCGACGTGCTCGTGGTCAATTACAGCGGCACCTGCGACGGGAAACCCCTCATCGAGACTGCACCCGGCGCCAAAAGCCTGGCTGAGCAGAAGAAATTCTGGGTCAGCACCGAACCCAATGCGTTCCTTCCCGGGTTTGCGGAGCAACTCGCCGGCGCGCAGGCCGGCGACAAGCGGACGGTCACGGTGGATTTCCCCGGCGATTTCGTGACGAAGGAACTGGCTGGCAAGAAGGGCGTTTATGAGGTGGAAGTGATCGAGGTGAGGGAGAAGCTTCTGCCGCCGCTGGACGACGCGTTCGCCAAGACGTGGGGTGCCGAGAACCTGGAGAAACTCAAGGAGGGCGTGCGCCTGGATTTGGAAAACGAGTTGAATTACAAGCAGAATAAGAGTCTCCGGGGACAGCTCATCCGGGAGTTGCTCAACCGCGTCAATTTCGACCTGCCGGAAACGGCGGTGGCGGTCGAGACGCGCAACGTGGTCTATGACATCGTGCGGGAAAATGCCAAACGCGGCATCGCGCGCGACCTCATCGAGAAACAAAAGGAACAGATTTACGCGGCGGCGACGAGCAGCGCCAAGGAACGCGTCAAGGTCGCGTTCCTGCTCCAGAAAATTGCCGCGAAGGAGGACATCAAGGTTTCACAGGAGGAAGTCGCGCGGCGGGTCCACTCGCTGGCGGCGCTCTATCAGATCACGCCGGAGAAGTTCCTCAAGGATTTGAAGAAGCGCAACGGGCTGATCGAAATCTACGACCAGATTGCGAACGAAAAAGTCATCGATTTCCTCCAGGCCAATGCAAAGATCGAAGACGTGCCGGCGGCCGAAACGCCGGCGGCACAGATGAATCCGAGCTGATTCGCTACAACGTTGAATCGTTACATTGTTAAACCGTTGCACCGTTTCAATGATTCAACGATTTCACGATGTAACGCCGCTTCACTGGCTCCGCCCAAACTTCTTCTCCAGTTCACGGTAATTCATTTCAATCAGTGTCGGGCGGCCATGCGGACAGGTGTAAGGCATGGCGCAGCGGCGCAAGTCTTCCACGAGATTCCCCAGTTCCGCGCCGACGAGCGGATCGTGAGCTTTGACGGCGTGGCGGCAGACGGTCTTGGCGACGGTATGCTCGCCCAGCCGCAGAGAATTGACCTCTCGGCCCGCGGCTTTGAGTTCGTCCACAAGATCGAGCACGAAGCGGCGCGGGTCGGACGCCTTCACGAACGGCGGCAAGGCGTCGAGCAGAAACGTGCGCTCGCCAAATTCGCTCAAGCCCACACCCAGACGCGTGAGCGCCGGCAATTGCTCGCGCAGGAACTGGGTGTCGCGCGGCGACAACTCGATCGTCTCCGGCAACAGAAGTTTCTGTGACGGCGCCGAGCCACCCTGCTCCAAACGCTGAAGCATTTGCTCGAATAGAATCCGCTCGTGTGCGGCGTGCTGGTCGAGCAACACCAATCCACGGTCGGATTCCAGAACCACGTAGAGCCGGCCAATCACGCCCACCAACCGCAGCGGAACGTTCAGCAGCGGGACCGGTTCGGTCGAGAGTCGAGAGTCCAGAGCCGAGGGCTGGGCAACTGGCGATGCTGGAACGGCAGGCCGGGCGATGGGCGATGGGCGATGGGCGGTTGGCGATGGAGACGCGGGCTGGAAACCCATTCGCAATGGCGGTTGCTGTGCGGGCGGCACAGTCGGCTTCAGCGGCGTCGGAAATTCCGGCAGTGAAGGTGTGGAAAGGTCCGGCACCGGTTTGACTTCGACAGGCTTGCCTGTTGCAGCCACGCGTTCCGCTCCGCGCCCATCGCCTCTCGCCTCTCGCCTCTCGCCTGCCGGCAATTCGCCAGCATGAAACGCGAGCAGGGTTTGCTGAATGGCGCGGGCGACAAGGCGTCGCACTTCGGCTTCCCGATGGAACTTCACCTCGCGTTTGGTGGGATGAATGTTCACGTCCACGGCGGCGGGATCAATTTCCAGAAAGAGACAACACACCGGATAACGTCCTTTCATCAGCGCGGTGTGATAACCTTCCAGCAACGCGAAATTCAGGCCGCGGTTCTCCACAGGCCGCCGGTTGACAAACAGGTGTTGATCCTCGCGCGTAGCCCGGGAAACGCCCGGCGCGCCGATGAAACCCCACAATCGAATTTGCGATTGGCGATTGGCGATTGGCGATTTCAAGTCGCCCGCAAGTTTGACAGGATGCGCGGATTCAAAAGCGGCTGTTTCGTCCGGCTCAAAATCTCCTGCAGACTCCGTAGAGAAGTCCACCGCCAGGAGTCTCTGGTCGCCCAGCAGGGCGCGCAGGCGTTCGCGTAACGCGGACAGGCGCGCGGCAGTGTCGTTGCCGCTTTTGACGGCGGGCAGTTGCCAGACGGTCCGGCCATCTTTCTGGAATGTGAATGCGACTTCGGGATACGCCAGCGCCGCCAGCGTCAGGTAGTGCTGGATGTGCGCCGCTTCGGTTTCTTCACTACGCAGGAATTTCCGTCGTGCCGGCACGTTGAAAAAAAGCTGGCGAACTTCAACGCTCGTGCCCGGCGCGCTCCCTGCGGCTTTGACTTCGACGATTTTGCCGCCTTGAACAACCACCTGCGTCCCCTCGACCGCCTCCGCCCGGAGTTCCGCGTCCACGCGGTTCGGGTCAGCTTGACCGCCTGAAGGCGGGACTCCCAACCGCTCACGCGTCGTCAACGTGAACCGGCTGACGCTGGCGATGCTCGGCAGCGCCTCACCGCGAAAGCCCATCGTGGAGATCGCGGCGAGGTCTTCAGTGCGCTGGATTTTGCTGGTGGCGTGGCGTTCCAAACACAGCAACGCGTCGTCCCGGCTCATGCCCAGGCCGTCATCCGTCACACGAATCAGGCTGCGTCCGCCGGCTTGGATTTCAACGGTCACGCGCGTCGCCCCGGCGTCCAGCGCGTTCTCGACCAGTTCCTTGACCACGCTGGCGGGTCGCTCGACCACCTCGCCCGCGGCGATTTGGTTGGCGACGTGCTCGGGCAGCAGGCGAATGCGGTTCATGGTAACAGCGCTGAGTTATTGAATCGTTGCACTGTCAAAACGTTACCTCGGCGGCTGGTCTGACGGCCAGAGGAAGAATGAAAGGCGGCGCAGTCCGCGTTGTAACGATTTAACGATCATTTCGGCAGTGGCAACGTGAACGCGAAAACCGCCCCGCCGCCCGGCACGTTGCGCGCTTCAATGCGTCCGCCGTGGTCTTCGATGATCTTCTTGCAGATAGACAACCCCAGACCCGTGCCGTGCTCCTTGCCATGCGTCGCAAACGCCTGAAAGAGTTTATCGGCGATTTCCGGCGCGATGCCCGGACCGGTGTCCTCAATCTCCGTGAGGACTTCTCGTGCGTCCTGGCTGAAGCGCAGGGTGACCGTGCCGTCGCCGGGCATGGCATCGGTGGCATTGGCAACAAGATTGATGAACACGCGGCGCATGCGCTGCGAATCCATCCGCAACCGGACGGCCGGAGGCGCATCGGCGAGTTCGAGCCGCACGAATTTGGATTCGGTTTCCTGCCGCAATTCCGCCACGACCTGGCGAACAAACGCGGCATAATCCACCGGCACGAGCGCCAGTCCCGCCTGCGAATCCTGGGTAAACTGAAGAATTTCGCCGACCAGGTCGTTGATGCGCTCGATCTGTCTGTGGATGCGGTCGTGCGCCACGGCGCGCGCTTCGGGCGTGGCATCGGCCGCGCAGACCAATTCGGCGGTAAGACTGATGACGGTGAGGGGATTCTTCAAATCGTGGACGATGGCCCGGGCGAAGCGACCGAGGACCGCGAGCCGCTCCGCCTGAACAACCTGCTCCAGGTAATGCTGGTCGAATTGGCGGAGGCGATGGCTGATGGCCTGCAACAGGCTCAATGCCAGCCCGGATGACCGTTCGATCAAGAAGAGCAACTCGCCGCGCGGAATGAGATAGACGGTCGTGTCCGTCGCCGCCGTCGCGCAGGCCGAACGTGGACGATGCTCGAGCACGGCCATCTCGCCGAACATGCCGCCCGGCCCGATTTGCGAGAAGACCCGGCGCGTGTTGGCATTCAACGCGCCGGAGATTTCCACCAACCCTTCCTTGACAATGTAAACGCCGTCGCCGCAGTCGCCTTCGCGGAAAATGTCCTTGCCGGCGGCAAACTTGCGCTCGACCGTGACCTGGCGCAGCGCCTTCAATTCCTCCGGTCTGAGGTTACGAAAGAGTTCGGCAGATTCGAGCGCGACCATGAACGCACTGTAGGAAAAAACCTTGCCAGGTAAAGCAAAGAGATGTGTTGCCGGGAGCGCGGGTGCAGGCTTGACGGCCCCGGCGTGAACGGGCTACTGTGGGCAAGGATGGTGGCTGTAGCTCAGCCTGGTTAGAGCCCCAGATTGTGGATCTGGTTGTCGCGGGTTCAAATCCCGTCAGCCACCCCATCGTCCCGCGCCTGTTCGTCTCGTTTCAGAGTCCCCGCAAGAGCTGTCGGATTTCCTTGAGGCGTGCGCCAGAGGACTTCCTGGCCAGTCGGGGAAACTTGCCGCCCAGCGTGATGAAGTCGCCGTGGCGCGTGAGCATCAGCTTGTCCTCCTTGACCTCAATGGCCGTCACATCGCGCTCGCCGGCCAGGATCTTCAACTCAGCAACGAGCAACAGCAGTTCGACCGGCGGTGGCGGTGGGCCGAAGCGATCGCGCATTTCGCGGGTGAGACCCTCGACCGCCGCCTTGTCCGTCGCCTGCGCGAGCTTGCGGTAAATTTCAATACGCTGCACGGAATCAGGGACATAATCCAGGGGGATGCAAGCCGCGCCGGGGCTTGCGGCGCATGGCGTGGGGCGCGGGGCGTCATCGTCGTGTCCCACGCCTCGTGCCTCCTGCCCTTCTCCGCCTTGCATCAGGAAGTCCAACCGCACTTGAACTTCAACGTGCGGCTTCACCTTCTCGCCCTTCAGTGTGGCGATGCTCTGTTTGAGCAACTGGCAATACAGGTCGAATCCCACCGCCGTGATGTGGCCGCTTTGCTCCGCGCCGAGCAAATTGCCCGCACCGCGGATTTCGAGGTCGCGCATCGCCACTTTGAACCCGCTGCCGAGGCTGGAATATTGTCGGATGGCGCTGATGCGTTTGCGGACATCACTGAGCAACGAGGCGTGGCGCGGCAGCAGCAGGTAGGCGTAGGCCTGATGCTTGTAACGTCCGACGCGGCCCCGCAATTGGTAGAGGTCGCTCAAGCCGAACCGGTCGGCGCGGTCAATGATGATGGTGTTGGCGTTCGGAATGTCGATGCCGCTTTCAATGATCGTGGTGGACAGCAGCACGTCGGCCTCGCCATTGACGAACTGCGTCATCACTTCCTCGAGGTCGTCGCTGTGCATCTGCCCGTGGCCGACGACGATCCGTGCGTGCGGGAGAAGCCTCTTGAGCCGGTCGGCCACGGTCATGATGGTCATCACGCGGTTGTGGAGGAAAAAGACCTGTCCACTGCGGTTCAGTTCGCGCTGAAGGGCGTCGCGGATCACGCGTTCGTCATATTGGCAGACAATGGTCTGGATGGGCAGGCGGTCGTGCGGCGGGGTTTCAATGGTGCTCATGTCGCGCGCACCGCTGAGCGCCAGGTAAAGCGTGCGGGGAATCGGCGTGGCCGTCAGCGTGAGCACGTCCACCAATTGGCGCATTTGCTTGAATCTCTCCTTGTGCAGCACGCCGAAGCGTTGCTCCTCGTCAATTACCACCAGCCCGAGGTCCTTGAATGCAATGTCGCCCTGCAACAACCGGTGCGTGCCAATCACGATGTCCACGCTGCCGGCGGCGAGGTCGCGCACCACGCACTGCTGCGCGCGGCGGGTGCGAAAGCGCGAAAGCAGTTCGATGCGCACCGGGTAATCCGCCATGCGCTCGCGGAAGGTGTTGAAGTGCTGCTGCGCCAGCACGGTGGTCGGCACGAGCACCGCAACCTGCCGGCCATCCAGGACGGCCTTGAAGGCCGCGCGGATGGCCACCTCGGTCTTGCCGAAAGCGACGTCGCCGCAGACCAGGCGATCCATCGGCTTGGGCTTTTCCATGTCCGCTTTGGTGTCGAGGATGGCGTGCCACTGATCAGGCGTCTCCTCGTAAATGAACGCGCTCTCGAACTCGCGCTGCCACGGCGCGTCGGGTTTGAAGGCATGGCCGGGCTGCGATTCGCGCGCGGCCTGGATGGCGAGCAGTTCGGCGGCGACATCGCGCACGGCGCGCTCGGCCTGCTGCTTGGCTTTGGTCCACCGCATGCCGCCGAGGGTGTTGAGCGGCGGACGCACCTTGCCCGCGCCGATGTATTTGCTGACCAGGTGCGCTTCGGTCACCGGCACGTAGAGCTTCGGCGGTTCATTGGCCGGATCGCTCGGAGCGTATTCGATGACGAGACATTCCTCGCCCATTGCAGCCTGAGAAACCTCGGGCGCTCGACCGTGCGGGCGCGAGGGGAGCGTCTTGAGGCCGACGTAGCGGCCGATACCGTATTGGACGTGGACCACGAGATCGCCTTCCTCCAGTTCACTGAAGTCAATGTCGAGCAGCGAGCGGGTGGCGCTGGCTTGAGGCGATTTGAGACGCCGCGGACGTTGGACCTTGTAGCGCCCGAAAATCTCGGCGTCCGTGACCACGACAAGCCGGGCTTCGTCACAAAGAAAGCCGCGCGAAAGAGTGCCCAGGTAAGGCGAAAGGCGATGGCCGCCCGGCGACAGGGTGTTCGGCTGGCTTTCTCTCCCATCGCCGGTGGCCTCCGGCCTCTGGCCTTCGGCAAGGCCGTATTCCTCCCAAATCTCCAGGAACCGCTGTCGCTCGCCTTCGTTATTGCAGAACACGTGGACCGCATAACCCTGACGCAACCAACGATGCATTTGACTGAAAAATTCACGCCGTTGCGCCTCGGCCACTTGTGGGGCGGGCGCCTTCTCGACGATGGGGCGGAAGGCGTCGAGTGAGGAGAATTGTAGAGCATTTCGCTCTCTGCATGCAGGCGGATTGGCGCCGAGAGCGACCGGCGCGCCGGCGTTTCCCAGCGTCTCGGCGACAGAAGCCGGAACTCGGAACGCATCCTCCAGACCGCCCGCCTCAGCCACCTCCAGCACCGTCATGCCCCGCCCGGTCATTTGTGCCGACAAATCCTCCCACGACACAAAGAAAGGGTCACCGCCTGGGACTTGCGCGGCATATTCTCTGGCGCGCTCGGCCACGAACTCCGCTTCGCAGATCACGAACATCGCCCTGGCCGGCAGATAGTCGAGCAAGGTGGCAAGTGGCGGTGGAAGGCTGAGAGCGGCGGGTTCAGGGCCGGAGTTCTGAAGTTTTGCTGCCGACTTCTGGACCCACCGTTTCAGAATTCCCAATTCGCCGCCGGGCGGCAGCGTGACCCTGGAGATTTCTTCGCGCGACACCTGCGTGAGCGGATCGAAATGCCGCAGCGATTCCAGTTCGTCACCAAAGAATTCAAGCCGCAGCGGCCACGGGCTGGTTAATGGCCAGCAGTCGAGAATGCCGCCCCGGAGAGAGATTTCACCTTTCTGAGTGACGCGGGCTTCAGGCTCGCAGCCTTGTTCTTCGAGCCACTCCACCAGGTCCAGCGGCTCAATCCGATCTCCACGCTGAAGTGTCCGGGTGTGATGGCGCAGATAATCGGGGGCGAACGTGCGCTGAAGCAGGGCGGCCACACTCGCCACGATGATCGCCGATCGCCGGCACCGGCTTTCGTCGCGTGCTCGCGCAGTGGCGGCGCTGCCGATGGCAGATTGCCCGGCGCAGGCCACGAGCGTTTCGAGGCGTTCGCTGATTACGTCCACGTGGGGCAGACGATCTTCATGCGGCAGGGTGTCCCAAGCAGGATAGAAGAACGGTCGAGGGTCGAGAGTCGAGAGTCGAGGGCTGCCGCTAGCGTTGCGCCCATTCGATTCCGGCTGTTCCCGACTCTCGACCTCCGACCCTTGGCTCAACAACGCAATCCAGGTTTCGATGTCCTGGTGGAAGCCTTCCTGGGTCCTAAGGCTGTCGGTGACGACGACGACGGGCTGGTTGGGGAAAAGTTGGCGGAGCAAAACGGCCAGGAACGGCTGGGCCGCCCGGCTCACGCCTGCGCAGGAC
>Ga0299912_10003724_pt1 | contig 12452 bp, 8 predicted proteins | sample RVTome_2_FD_207667 | JGI IMG/M metagenome (GOLD analysis project Ga0299912, IMG submission 207667) | Soil microbial communities from uranium-contaminated site in the Upper Colorado River Basin, Wyoming, United States - RVT95D214 (version 2) ... | reverse complement strand
CGGACTCAGCGGGGTATCTTCATTGACCCGAATCGTCCGACGACGATCAAGATGCGGATCATCGCCCATCAGCAACAGATCGTCCGGGTCGACCAGGAGAAAAAAAAGTCCATCGCCCCTGGAACCGAGGCCCGGATCGCCCGTTTCATCGAGAAAGAAAAATACGACGGGATCATCATCTCGGATTACAACAAAGGCATGGTCACAAAAAGTCTCATGGAGCGTGTCCTGCCCTTCGCCCACAAGCGCGGTTTGCCCGTATTCGTCGACCCGAAGGTCGAGAATTTCGACTTGTTCTCGCCCGTGACCTTCATCGCCCCCAACCATCATGAAGCCGAACGGATCGTCCATCATCCCTGTCAGACGGAGGCCGATGTGGAACGGGCAGGCCGGGAGATATTCTCCCGGATCGCCAGCCGATATTTGATCATCAAGCGCGGCGAAGAGGGGATGTCGATCTTCGAAAACGGCCGCAGACCCGTTCACATTCCGACCATCGCCCGGGAAGTGTTCGATGTCACCGGCGCCGGGGATACCGTTATCGCGACGGCGACCCTGGCCTTGCTCGCCGGAGCGACGATCCAGGAAGCGGCGGTCCTGGCCAATATGGCCGCAGGAGTCGTGGTCGGCAAAATCGGAACCGCCGTGTGTTCGAAAGAAGAGCTCTTCCTGGCGCTCTCCCGGGAAAACGCCAAAACGCGTTCCTAGTCGAATTCTGAGTCAACTCCGTGGGATTCCGGCCCGAGGTCGTCTGTCGCCGAATTCATGACCCGCCTTTCCGGAAATCCCGCAGCGTTTCCAAATAGGAATCGGGGAGTCCGATATCGAAGCGCGTTCCGTCCATGACGAGTCCCAGGAAGCCGTCGATCCGGCGCAGCCGGTCGAGGGCATTCGTCAGCTGGAACTCGCCGCGTTCGCGGACGCTGTTGGCGATGTTCTCGGCCAGAATCTCGAAAATTTCCGGCTTAATGACATATTGTCCGAACACCGTCAAGTACTCTCCCTGGGGTAATCCTGGAACGCGGAGGTTGTTCCGGGCATAATCGATCGTCGGTTTCTCGGCGAACTCGGAAACGTTGAGAAGCCGGTTTTCCTCGAGCCAGACGCCGCTGACCGTGCCGAAATTCGCGAGGCTGTCCTCCGCCGTCCGGCGGAGGCCGAGGATGCTCGTGCCGTGTTTCTGAAATGCTTCGAGAAGCTGGGCCGCGCAGGACCGCGGGCCGTCGGAACGGTAGATGTGATCTCCGAGCATAAGGAGGAAGGGCTCGTCGCCGACGGCGTCTCGGGCTGAACAGACCGCGTGGCCGAATCCCTCCTGGGTCGGCTGGACGACGAAGCGGACGCGGCGGCCCATGCCGAGGATGCGCTGGGCATAATCCTGAAAATGGCGCGGCAGCTTGTTGTAGTTTTCGATCGTAACCTGCTGGTTGAACAGCGCCTCGAACGCCCTGAGGTCGGGTTCCTGGACGATAATGATCACCTCGTCGATCCCGGCTTCCAGCGCCTCCTCGACGATCAGAAGGATGGCCGGTTTGGCGATGCCGTCACGGTCGATGACCGGGAACATCTCCTTTTTGGTCGCCTTGGTCGCGGGGAAAAGCCTCGTTCCGAATCCGGCGGCGGGAATGACCGCCTTCCGGACCTTGGGGCCCGTTCGGATATCGAGCTTGTAGCACGGCAATCCGAGCTCGGTTTGGATGATCCGGATGGCCTCGTCCCTCGCTTCGGGGCTTTTAGCCAGGAGCTGCGCCGTTCCATCGCCTTGCGAACCGACGCCCTTCCCGCCCCAGATATAAGGCTTGAGCGGCGCATAGTTGAGGACGCGATGAAGTCCGGGCGCGGTGAGCTCTTCAGGGCAGACGGGGGCCGCATACTGATCAAAATTGGCCTGAGCCCGGACCATGAGCTGACCGAATTCGTCGACCGCGGACTTCTCGAGGCATTCGATGGCCTGATGGACGATCGTCTTGTTGATCGGGCCGAGAAGGTTCTGAACGCCCCTCTCGAGGTCGTTCTCGGCGAGGGGATAGCAGCGGTTGAGCCGGTTCAGAATCTCGACCGTGTCTTTCCGGGACTTGAGGTCGGCGATGACGAGATACATGTCCCTCCCGGCCTGCAGCTCCCTCGTATCCAACCGGTCGCCGTCGAAAGTCATCAGAACCGGCCGGCTGCCGAAAGCGCAGCCCTGGTCCATCCGCCCGCAGCGCGACGGGGTCGTGATTTCTCCCTGATAAGCCAATTCCATTTCGCCCCGGACGGTCATCTTGAGGTCATAGACGCGATTGAAGGCCCGGACGGTAAGGACGCAAATAGCGGCGCTCGAGGACAAGCCCTTCTTGATCGGCAGGTCGGTTTTGTTATTGTCGATCACGAGGCCCCGGACATGGTAATTGGTCAGGACTTGATACGCGACGCCGCAGACATAGCTCCAAAAGCCGCCCTTCTGGGCTTCGCGGTAGAGAGCGCCAAGCTCCATCGGAATCTCGACCGGCCCCAGTCTCTCGCCTTCCGTGCTCACCGAGCTGAGGACGAGAGCGTTGGGATGGGGCTCGACATCGGCATAGATCCCCTGGTTCGTCCCGCTGATGAGCGTGTAGCCTTTTTCGATGTCCGCGTTCATCCGACGATAACCGCCCGCCCAGTCCGAATGCTCGCCGAAAAGACAGATGCGTCCCGGGACAAAAAGTCTCATCGAAGGACCTCCTTCCGGCCTGGGGTAAATCCGGACATCTCAACCATTTTATGCCGCCGGATCGTGAAGATCAACGAGAAGCGCGTCCGCTCTTCCGCCTTTCACCAATTTTAGTTGCGAATCCCGTTGCGGAAATCTATAATGCCCGGTGTGAATGATGAGCCGGGTCAGGGGGAGGATTTGATGACTCACTGCGGAAAAGGCGACGCGGTTTCCTCTTGAGATCATGATGAAGAAAAACGCCATAACTCCGATCGCCTTTCAAGTCGCCGGCGATATGACTCTTTTTTTCCTCTCCCTCAATCTCGCCTATTCTTTTCGCTCGCGTCTCGCCCGGATCGACACCTCGCTCTTAGACTTCACCCGGACACATCCGGCGCTCCTCGTCTCCATCCTAGCGATCTATCTTTTCTCCTTCTATGTTTTTGATCTCTACAACCCGAAAACGGAGTCCTCGAGCTCACAGCTGGGCGCTGCCGTCGTCGGCGCGCTCCTGCTCTCGACGGCCTTCATCATTATCCATTTCTGGCTCTTCCCCTTCCGATTCGGGAGAAGCGTCTTTGTTCTGAATATCCTGATCGTTGCCCTCCCTTTCTATGTCTGGCGGTTTATCATCTTCCATCGCATCCTGATGCAGATTCCGCCGAAAAGCATTTTCCTGATTGGAACTCCGGAGGAAAAGACCCTCCTCGGTTCCCTTCTCCAAAAACGCCTTGACTACAAAATCGCGGTTTTCACTAAATTCGGTAAAAACATTTCCGATCTCAGCCCTGCGGACCTCGGCCTCGCGATCGAGAACGCGGCCCAAGGGAATTCCGTCGACCTGGTCGTAATGAACATCGACGCCCTTCGAACCAAGGACATCCAGGCCGTTCTCCTCCGCGTCCGGATGAGGGGCATCCCGATCATCGATCTCTCCCTGTTCCTCGAAGAGACGATGAAAAAAATACCTCTTTCTCATATCACCCAGCACCGCTTTTTCCGGAACGACGAATTCCCCGGAGTCAAAAAGGATTTCTCCGAGAAGCTCAAAAGAAGCATGGACGTAGTCTTGAGTTTCATCCTAATCCTGGCGAGCCTTCCTCTATCGCTCCTCACCGCGGCGTTGATCAAGCTGACCTCCCGGGGTCCCGTCTTCTTCTTCCAAGAGCGCTTAGGCAGGGGTGAAAATCCCTACCGGTTGTGGAAGTTTCGGACGATGGTTCCGGGAGCCGAAATAGCCGGACCCCAATGGGCCGACGAGGCCGACGCGCGCATCACCCGCGTCGGCCGCATCCTCCGGAAAATTCGTCTCGACGAGCTTCCCCAGCTAGTCAATGTCCTGAAAGGCGAAATGAGCCTCGTCGGGCCGCGGCCGGAGCGGGAATATTTCGTCCGCCAACTTTCCGCGCAAATTCCATTTTACGAGCTCCGGTTCTACGTCAAACCCGGGATCACGGGCTGGGCCCAAATCAATTACCGCTACGGATCCAGCGTCGAAGATGCCACGGAAAAGTTGATGTACGACCTCTTTTACATCAAGAACCGGTCCATCTGGCTTGACTTCAAAATCCTCATCAAGACGCTGCGGGTGATCAGCCTCGGGATGGGACGTTGATTTGCGACGTCAAGGCCGTTAGTCCGGATTCCTCGTGTCCCTTGAGCCAAGACAGTCGAGAAAGGGAGGCCGCCCCGAGACGGGATAAAGAGGGAACGGGATGATGTCCGATCCCCGCTCTTCCAAACCCCCCGTTGCCCGGGCCCCCCGGAATCGATGGCGCGAGAAATATCAAAGCGCAAGAACGGCCGCAGCCTATCGGGTCTGGCGGAGGAAGCTCGTCCGTCTGGCTGGATTCCACAAAAACCAAACCCGGGTTATTTTGGAAGTCGGCTGCGGGCCGGGCTTCTTCCTGAACCGGATCGAACGCTGGTTTCCTCAATTCCGCATCCTGGGATTTGATATCGATCCCTCCAGCCTTCGTCTCGCCTCAGTCCGGTCCCGCCGGCCGCGATTGATCCGAGCGGACGCGGTCCATCCGCCCTTCCGCGCGGGCGCGTTCGACGCTGTTTGCGCGTTTCAAGTCATAGAACATTTGGCATCTCCCGAGCTATTTCTCCGGGAGACGAAGAGAATTCTTAAGGACCGCGGCATCCTTCTTCTGTCCACGCCCAATCCCCACGGAATCGCGGCCCGGATTCTCGCTAAAAAATGGCAGGGCATCCGACACGACCACATGTCGTTGCGAGGTCCAGATGAATGGGCCTCGGCCCTCGACGCGGCCGGTTTCAAGATTCTGGATCGCGGGACAACGGGGTTGACGGGCTTTCCGTTATTACGCTGGCCGCCTCTGGCATTGATCAGCTGGGTGCCCATGACGCTCTTCGGATATTTTCCGTGGAAACTCGGTGAAAGCTTAATGCTCATATCCCGGAAGAGAGAAGCGGCATGACCGTGCCATCGGCCGAAAAGAACCGCGTCGAAAAAAGATCGCTTCTCTCCGCTCTCCGCCCAATCCTGAAATCAAAAATCGGAAAGGAGCTGTTCCTTGTTTACGCCTCGGGCCTGTTCCCTTTTTTCGGCAGCCTCCTTCGGGATTTTGCGATTCTCTCGCGAGTCCCGGTATCGGAGGCGACGAGTTTTTTCAAATATTTCTTCCTTTCCAACCTGGTCGCCCTGATCCCGGCGGAATATATCTGGACGAAATACAATTCGCTTCCCGGCCAGCGGGCCCGGATTCCCGCCGCCGAAATCGGGCTGATGGCCGGCCTGACTGTTTCGGCCGGATATCTCGCTTTCCGAGCCGCCGGAGCGACCTCCTGGTTCTGGACGCTCGTTCCCGTCCTGAGCGTCATCGTCGCCTATCCCATCGGCATTTACAACGGGCTGAAGCTCTACCTCCCGTCCAAAATCGTCTCGACCCTGCCCAACATCATCATGGCCGGTTTCACCTTGGTCCTTTCTTTTCACCTGCCTGCCTCATATTCCCTGTCGCTCGTCATCGTTTCGGCCGTCGTCTTCTCGTTCTTGGCCGGGGGCAAGCGAATTCAGATCACGGCCGAACGGTTCGACATCGGCTCAACCCTTCGGATGATCCTCCTGACGGCGATTCCCCTGGCTGCTTTTTATTCCGGCAATTTCTATCTGCTCGGTTTGAACCACAGCCAAAATCGGGCCGTGCTCTGGGGAAACCGGATTTCGAGCTACCTCCTGACTTTTTTGATTCTCGCGACACCCGTCTTCATCAACACCCTCAAATCCCGTTCCTTCCGCGTCCGCGATTTCAGCCGTGCCATCCGCGCCGCCGTCGGCCTCATCGCGTTTTTTCTCGTCCTGGGCTTCATCCTCCGCCGGCCTCAGCCTCATCTCTATCTGATCGTGCTCAATGTCGATCTCTCGTTCCTCGCCGCTCTGCTCCATTACCTCATCAAAGTCATCGTCGTCCGCAGGCTCCATTGGGAAAGCCCCGAGCCGCCCGGCTGAAAATCGAACGGAATTCATTTATAATGGTGGCATAGTGCCCTTCAGCATCGCACCAGTCTCAGGAGATCGAACCCAGCGCATCCTGGCCGTTCTCTTTTTCATCGCGGTTCTTTTTCCCTATCTTACGCCCTTCAAGACGGCGTTCGATACCCAACCCTGGGCTCTCCTCGTCTCTTTCGCCGTGGCCCTGACTTTTTTCGATATCCCCCGACCTCTCTTCCCGCTCGTCTTTACGGCCGGATACGCCTCTCTCATCCTAGCGATCGGACTCATCCGGAGAGTTTCCTCCCCCATTGACGGGCTCAGGTCTCTCGCCGGATACCTCGCTGTCTTTTTCATCGCCTATGCCGGCTATCGCCTCCATAAATTCATCAGCGTCAAACTTTTCCTAGCGGCCGTCGCTATCTGGCTCACTGTCGGAATCGTCCAAATCCTCTTTGACCCGAAATTTTTAAACGGACTTCTCCCCCGAGTCACAGCCTTTAATAAGGGCGGACGGGGAGTCATCGCCCTTGCCCCGGAGCCCGCCTATTACGTCAAAGTCCTGATCGCTTTTTTTGTCCTGAATGAAATCTTTTTCAAGGAAAAGAGATACGGCCCCGGACTCTACGCCGCTATTTTCATTCTGATCTGCGTCCAGATCGTGATTTCGTTTGCCGGGATCGGGATCGTTTTTCTGGCCGCCGCGGCCGTGGCCAAGGCGATTTCGCTTATCTGGGAAAAAACGTCCAAAGAGAGGGCCATCTCGGCGGTTCTCATCCTCGTTCTCATCGCCGCTTTTGCCTCGTTCAAAACGATCCCCAGGCTGCAGAAAAGCCGCGGAGGGAGTTTCCTGAGTAAAGCCATCAGCGCTCCCCTCACCTTGTATCGGAGAGATTACAGCACTTCGGGCAGACTCGGGAACCTCGTCTTGGGATTCTACGGAGGCCTGATCCAGACGAAAGGGCTCGGATTCGGATTGGGAACAAAAACCCAGGGTCCTATCCCTCCCTGGCTCGGGAGAACGATCGGCGCGAGGCGAAAGTGGGGAGGGAGGATCTCGGGTGGTCTCGTCCAGGGCGTTTACGAGCTGGGGGCCGTAGGGCTCCTCTTCTTTTTCTCTCCGCTCTGGATCATCGGATGGAGCATCGTCAAGAACCGGGATCAGAGAAGCGCCCTATGGCTGACGCTCTGCCTCGTCTATCCGATCGCGGCAATCGCCGAATCGCCGGCCTTCCCTTTATTCGGATACCTTTTGGGGGTCCACGTTTATTATTTGAAAAAGAACGGCGGGAAGGACGCCTGATGAGCCGGAAGCAGGTCACCATCGTCAGCTTGAAATATTCCCCGGGTTTGAAAAAATTCTTCGTCGTCTTGGGCGATAATCTCCGCCAACGGGGCTTCGGCGTAACCTACCTCCTCTCGGCGAAATACGCGAACGACGAGAGTCCGGCCGAGGAATCGATCGACATCACGTCCGCCGCCGGACCCGCGGGTATTCTTCGGGAAACCGCGGCCTTTATCGTCCGGCCAGGAGAGTGGGGCCGCCGCTGTTTCCCCAATCCTCCGGATTTCGTTTGCTTCTATAATCCTCATCCCCTCAACGTTGTTCTCGCCCGCGCGATCCGGAGTAAATATCCGCAAGCCTTGACCGCCGTCTACTTTCACGAGCCTTTCATGCCCGACAAGGCCGCCTTCGGAACCCGCCGGGCAATGCTCATCAGGCTCGTCGAATCGGTCCAGGCCCGCGTCGTGAAAAATGTTCGGGCGCTCATCGCCCCGTCCGATTACGCCCGGAAAAAAATCCGCGTCCGGTTCCCGAAATTCCACGGGCCGGTTTATCTCGCTCCGCTCCTCGCCCGGGGCGAGCGACCGCCGGAGGTCCGCCGGCCGGCCCATTTTTCCATGGTCGGGATGGCCAACAACGCCACGGGACACAGAGAATTTTTCGGGTTCGTCAACCACGTCGCCGCGCGCGGCGGCGACCTCCGCTTTTGCGTCGTCAGTTCCTCGAACCTGGAGAAGTATGCCGTCCGGCTCCGGGCCGCCGCCCGGAACCGGGTTGATATCATCCATCGTCCAGCCATCACCGACCGGGAAATCGACGTTGTGATCCGCGGCAGCTACGCCGTCTTCCGCCTCGATAAGAGCCTGACCCAGAGCGCCGTCCTCGTCGACGCCTTCAGGAACGGAACGCCGGTCATCGCCCGCGACATTCCGGGGCTCCGCCAGCATGTCCGCCACAAGGAAAACGGGTATATCCTCCCTTCGGCCATGACGAATGACGATTTGTGGAGGGCGACGGGCTACGTCCGGGAGAACTTCGAAGAACTCTCCCGGAACGCCCGGGCCGATTTCGAACGGCTTTACCATGAAAACAACTTCGGGAAATATTACTCCTGGTTGATCGATCATCTCGGAGGAAAGGGATGACGGCCGGCGCCCGGAAGGGTTCCTGGACGCGGGCGTCGGTCATCCTCGCTTATGCTCTCGGCCTCGGGATTTTCTATTTCAAATATGTGCCGCTCGTTCCGTTCTTTCAAGCGGTCCTCGTCCCGATTCTCGCCGCCGCGGCGCTCCTGACCGCGGTCAATCGGGAGCGCGGCCTTCTCCTCTTCGTCTTCGTCCTCCCCCTCATCAATAATCTCCCCTATTTCTTCGGGATCGCCGAGCCCGCCCCCCACGCGCCGACAGCCCTCGTCCTTTTTCTCTTTTATTTCCTGGGATGGCTCGTCCATGGCTTTCGGGCCGGCGCCGCGGCCGGTGCAAAGGAGCCCGTCTTTAAGCCGATGACCCTGGCCGCAATTCTGATCGTTCTTTCCGCGGGGATCACGTTTTTCCGCTACTCGGGTTTCTTCCCCTTCCGCAGCGACGGACTGTACGAAATAATGGTCAACGCCCATGGCGTCACGTCGGGCGGAGCTTTTATGAGCATCGTCTTCTTCGCCCTGAGCTATCTCAGCGGGTTCGCTTTCTTCTTCGCCTTCGTGAGCACCGTCCGCTCCCTTTCGCTCGTTCGAAAGATTCTGGCCATTCTCGTCTCGAGTTCTCTGCTCTCTCTGGCCTGGGGGCTGGTCCAACACTCCTGGGACCTTAGCCTCGGGAACAACCCCATCAGCATCTATGCGGGAATCGTCAATGCCACGTTCAAAGACGCCTTGTCGTTCGGCTGTTTTCTGTCCATGGCCATCCCGCTCTTTCTCGGCTTTTTGCCCGCCTCCAAAGGCTGGCTGCGCCTCGGCCTCGTTTTGAACATCATCATCTCCGCCTATTTGATCTTTTTCGCCGGCTCAAAAAGCGGTTTTATCGCCCTTCTTGCGGCGTTCCTTCTTTTTCTCATCCTCGGCGGCCGGCTTCTCTATCGGCTTTCCCTGACCGGGCGGTTGCGGGTGGCTAAGCTCCGCCTCCCGGTTTTTCTGGCCATGGCCCTCGTCGCTTTGGCCGCGGCCGGCGTCATCGCCTTTAAAACGGGATTCGTCCGGGAAATGAAATCGTCCCGGACCCTGCAGCGTCTCGAGGGGACCCAGGCGACGATGAAGCTGCGTCTCGAAACCCACTGGAAAAGCGCGTTCTACTGCATCAAGGGCTATCCCCTGACGGGCGTCGGGATCGGAGCCTACATCATCGAGAGCTCCAACTACGCGGCACTTCACCAAATCAAGATTCAGGTCCCGGAATCGGCCGAAAACTATTTTCTCCAGGTGACGTCCGAGCTCGGAGCTTTCGGCCTCATCCTGTTTCTCTGGATCTTCTGGGACATCATCAAAAAAATCCGGAAGGCCTTTCGGGTCGTTCCCGCCCGTTTGCCGGAGAAATGGCTCCTCATCGGAGCCACGGCCGGGCTCTTCGCCTATGCGATCAACATTCAAATGCACTCCTATATCGGCAGCTTCGAGATCGCCTATGTTTTTTGGATGTTGGCCGGGCTGGTCTTTTCCCTGGCCCGTCTTCAGGAACGCGACGGGGAATCCCCGGTCGTGCCGAGCCCCGAGTCTCGTATCGACCGTCGCTTCAGGATTTTTGCGGTCCTCCTCCTCACCCTGTACGGCGCGATCCATTTCTGGAATTCCACCCATTCCCTGTCCCCGGCCTCCCGGATGAAAACGCTCGGCCTCGCCCGGGAGTTCGGCCTGGATCATCTGGAAAAAACCGGGGACGGCCGCGAATTCCGTTGGACCCGAAGCTACGGCGGCCTTCCCCTCCGCATCGAAAAACCGGGATTGATCATCCCCCTCCACGCTTCGCACCCCGACATCAGCCGGAATCCGGTCAATGTCAGAATCTATCTGGTCGAAGGCTTCTTCAGACGCAAAATATTCCTCAAAGACCTCACTATAACCGGAAACGAGTGGCTCGATGTGCTTTTATACCGGCCGGACGATGTCGGGCGGGATGTCATCCTTCTTTTCAAGGTCAGCCGAACCTGGAATCCGCTCAAGGTCAAGGGCGTCGCCGATCCAAGAAATCTGGGCGTGGCCGTCGGAAAAATCCAGTTTCGAGATGCTCCCTAGTTTTCTCGTCGCCGTGCTTTTTCAAGCCTGCGACAGCCTCAGCTCTTTATTGACATTCAGGCCATGAAAGACGATAACAAAGTCCCGTGAACGACGAAAATTCGGCCGTCCGCCAATCCGAGCTTTCTTTGATTGCCCGGGGAGGAGTGCTCGTCTTGAACGGGATGATCATCGGCAACCTCCTCCGCTACGTTTTTCAGATCCTTGTCGCCCGGGAGCTGGGGGCCGAGATCTTCGGACTCTTTGTCGTCGGCCTCACCATTTTCACCGTCGCGGAAATCTTCGTCGAACTCGGGCTTCCCACGGGAGTCGTCAGATTCGTCGCCCTCTACGGAGGGATGAACGACCGGCCGCGGACGAAAGGGATCATCATCATGGCCGTTCGGACGGTCCTGACGACGGGTGCGGTCGTCGGATTTCTTCTGTTCGTCTCCGCCGGGCCGGTTTCCACCGGCATTTTTTCCGACGCCCGGCTCAGTCTCGTTCTAAAAATATTCGCCCTGATTCTTCCGTTTGCCGCGGCATCCACGGTCCTCCTCTTTGTCTTTCAAGGCCTCAAGGTCATCCGGCCCAAAGTGATCATCGGCGAATTCATCGAGCCGGGTTTGCGCGTGGCGCTCGCCCTGGCCCTTTTTATCTGGGGGTGGACTCTTTCCCGCGTCCTTTACGCCTATCTCGGCGTGACCCTCCTGACTCTGGCGATCATCATCCTCGAATTGAAAAAGCTCCAGCCGGGTCTTTTCGATCGAGCGGTGCCCCGCCTTTATGAAAAACGCCGATGGCTCTCGTTTTCCTGGCCCCTCCTCCTGATCCAGTTCATCGGCTTCCTGATCATGGCCATGGATACCCTCATGCTCGGTTTATGGCGCCCCTTCCTCGACGTCGGGATCTATGGAGCCGCCCAGAAAACGGCCTATTTCGGAAGCTTGATCCAGACCTCCTTCGGTTCGATCTTCGCTCCCGTCATCGCCGATCTGTTCAACAGACGCGAGTCCGCCGCCGTGGAGCACATCTACAAAACGGTCTCGAAATGGACGAGGATGTTTTCCCTCCCGGTCTGTTTCCTCATGATCCTGGGCGCGCGGGAGCTGCTTTCGCTATTCGGACCGGCCTATTCTCCCGCCGCCGTTCCCCTGACGATCTTGAGTTTAGGCTGGCTCGTCAATGCCTCGATGGGCCTTGCCGGCCTCATCCTCGTCATGAGCGGCAGGACCAAGCTCCATCTTCTCAATTATGCCCTGCTCCTGGGGCTCAACCTTCTTCTGAATGCCTTCCTCATCCCGCCCTTGGGCTTGATCGGCGCCTCGCTCGCCACCGCCGTTTCTCTCTCCCTCATCGGGATAGTGACCGTGATCGAGGTCGCCTGGATTCAACGCATCCATCCCTTCAGCCGGCAGGATTTCAAAGAGGTCGCGGCCTCCCTTGTGGCTCTCGCCGCGGCTCTCGCTCTCCGCCCCTACCTTGGGGGGTCTCCCTTGCTCCGCCTCGGGGTGATCGTCTTGGTTTACGGTTTGATCTATCTTATAATATTGCTCAAGTTAAAATTGGGTCCGGAAGACAAAAAAATCTGGAAAGAGCTTCTGACGATTCGGGGAAAGAGAGGATAGCGATATTCCTCATCCCCGTCGGGCTAAGTTGAGAACGCTTCCTCTCCTCGGCAAGATCGGAAAGGATTTTCTAAGGCGGAATCTCACCCCTTCTTTTTATCGCCGCCCAGAATATCTGCGGACCCTGGTTCTTTATGTGACCTATCGCTGCAACTTGCGCTGCCGGATGTGCGGCATTTGGAGTCAGGAAGAGATTTTGCCGG
>Ga0299912_10003723_pt1 | contig 12453 bp, 12 predicted proteins | sample RVTome_2_FD_207667 | JGI IMG/M metagenome (GOLD analysis project Ga0299912, IMG submission 207667) | Soil microbial communities from uranium-contaminated site in the Upper Colorado River Basin, Wyoming, United States - RVT95D214 (version 2) ... | reverse complement strand
TTCGAGCGCCAGGGCCAGCAACGCCTACCTACGGGGACGAACATGCTCAATACGCGGTCCTACTCCCGCCTGCCCATGGCAGCAGCACTTTTCCTTCTCGGGCTGGAGCTCGGAATCAACGCGACCGCGCCCACGTTGGCCCGCGCAGACGAGCTGCCCGCAGACGCGACCGCCCCACCCGTCGTCACCGACGACATCAAGGCCGGCATCGAGAAGCACATCGCCGAGCAGGTCGCCCAGGGCGACGGCTACTTCCGCGTAGCCTACGCGGACCAGGAGCTGCGCCTCCGCCTCGTGCGCGTCCACGTCGAGTACCTGGCCACCCTGGGGCCGCGGGAGCACTTCGCCTGCGTGGACATGGCCAGCGCCGACGGCCAGTTCTACGACATCGACTTCTTTCTCGAGGGCGATCCCGGCGCCATGCGCGTGACGGAGACGACGGTCCACAAGCTCAACGGCCGGCCTTACTACCTTTGGCAGCAGAACGAGGAGGGCCTCTGGGTGCGCGCCGCCGTCGACGAGGCCTCGCAGGAGCTGCTCGGCGTGCTCAGCGGCAAGGATGCCTTCGAGTTCCGTTACCAGGCGACGCTGCCGGCGATCGCGGGCAACGCTCGCTGCTGGATTCCTCTGGCCGGCACGGACGCCTTCCAACAAGTGACCGTCAAATCCGTTCGCGCGCCGGGCGTTCAGCAGACCCTCACTGACAGCGTCTACGGTAACCAGGTGCTCTACCTTGAGCTGACGCCCGCCGACAGCGGCCAGGCGATCGAGATCATCTACGAGGTCGTCCGCCTCGAGAAGAGCGCCTATGCCGGCGATCCGCAGGCGGCGGCGCGTTACCTGCAACCGGAGGCGATGGTGCCCGCCGACGAGTCGATCAAGGCGATCGCCGAGGCAGCGGTCGCGGGCCGCCAGAGCGATCTGATGCGGGCCCGGGCGCTCTACGACCACGTGATGGACGAGATGCGCTACATGAAGTTCGGCGAGGGCTGGGGCAAGGGCGACGCCGTCTATGCCTGCAATAGCCGCTACGGCAACTGCACGGACTATCACGCCTACTTCATCGGCCTCGCCCGCTCGATCGGCATCCCGGCGCGTTTCGCGATCGGCGCCTCGATTCCCTCCGAGCGCAACGACGGGGGCACCGACGGCTACCACTGCTGGGCGGAGTTCTACGCGGAGGGCAAGTGGTGGCCAGTGGACATCAGCGAGGCGGACAAGTACAGCGCGCTGAGCAGCTACTTCTTCGGCCATCACCCGGCCAACCGCTTCGAGTTCACCCGCGGCCGCGATCTCGTCGTCGATCCGGGCCCGGTGTCCGGCGCCATCAACTTCCTGGCCTACCCCCTGCTGGAAGTCGGCGGCAAGCCGCAGCCGGTGAAGACCCTGTTCCTCTTCGATCGCAAGTCCTAGGCCGGACCCGCGCAGCGCCGACCGGCCGGCAGCGGCGATGCCATTCACCCCTCGCCGGCAGCCGGAACAATCAGGAGGGGATGATGAAAGCGATGTCGGCACTTGTCGCGCTGCTCAGCTTGGCGGCGCTGCCCGTCACGACACCAGCCGACTCTGCGGAGGACGGCAAGTACGCCATCGTCTTCTATTCCGCCAGAAGCGGCAATCGGGACGTCTACATCCTCCACCCGGGCGAGAAAGAGCCGCGCAACCTGACGCAGTATCCGGCCGCGGACCTTTGCCCCGCCGCGTCTCCCGACGGCAAGCACATCGCGTTCCTCAGCGATCGCGACGGCAACTTCGAGGTCTATCAGGTGAACCGCGACGGCAGCACCCCGCTGCGCCTGACCCACGACCCGGCCTGGGACGGTTGGGCAGCGTTTGTTCCGGCAAGCGCGCCGGCTGAGCGGCCCTGAACGGAACACGGGCCAGACCGGCTCGGATTCCTCAAGGGGATTAGCCCGCCCTAGCGAGCCTGTCGCGACTCCCCGCTGTGATGTTGCAGCCACATGCGGTTCCAATTCCCATGCAGGTTCACTCGCGGGCGCTGCCGGCGCTGGATTCCGCTGTCGGCCCGCCTGCCCCACATGCTTGGGAAAGGACAGCATCATGGGCTTTCATCGTGGTCTTCCGCGCGCAATCATGCCACTGGCGACGACTTTCGCGGCCCTGCTGGCCGCCCTCCTCGCGCTGGAGCCGGCCCTCGGGGGCGCGGACGCCCGCGCGGAAACTTGGTTCGCGGACGCCGCCCAGCCCGACGACACGGGCAACGGCCTGTCCTGGGCGGCGGCCAAGCAGACGATCGGGGCGGCCATCGCCGCCTCGGCCGCCGGCGACACCATCCTGGTCAAGTACGGGCTCTACCCGGTGGGCGAGGCACTGGTGCTCTCCAGCGATCGCTGCCTCGGCTCGGACGACGGCACGCACGCGAGTTGGGACGCGGCGCTGCCGGACTCGAGCCAGTGCATCATCGCCGCCGACGCCACTTGCCGCGTCATGACGATCACGGGCGCCGCGGTAACCGCCGCCACGATCCTGCGCGGCTTCACGCTGATCGGCGGCGATGCCACCAGCGAGGGCGATCCCAACTACGGCTACGGCGGCGGCCTGGACATCAACGGCGGCGCCGATCCCATCGTGGAGCGCTGCCGCGTGACCGGCAACCTGGCCGGCCATACCTTCAACGGCTACGGCGGCGGCGTCAGCGTGCGCGGCGCGGGCTCGGCGGCCGAGATCCGCCACTGCCGGATCGACGACAACACCGGCTCCAGCGCCTGGTTCAACTACGGCGGCGGACTCTACATCGGCGCCAGCGGCTCGGCCGTGGTCCACGACTGCGCGATCGTCGGCAACCGCGGCTCCACGGCCCGCGTCGGCAGCGGGGGCGGCATCGCCGCGTACAGCGGCAGCGCGGAGATCACGGACTGCGAGATCGTGGGCAACATCGCCTCGACACTGAGCACGGGTGTCGGCGGCAACGGAGGCGGTCTCCACTGCTATGCCAGTACCACCCTCGTACAGAACTGCACGATCACGGGCAACATCGCGACGGAAGCCAACGGCGGCCAGGGCAGCGGCGGCGGCGTCTGCCTGATCAACGGCACCGGCGTGCAGCTCCTCGATTGCACCATCGCGGGGAACGTGTCCTCGGTGCGCGGCAACGGCAGCGGCGGCGGGATCCGCACGGGCAGCGGCGCGACCATCCGCGGCAACTGGATCGAGGGCAACTGCGCCTCGACGTCGACCAACACCGGCCACACCGGCTCCGGCGGCGGCGCCTTTCTCGCGGACAGCAACACGGACTTCCTCGAGAACGTCCTCATCGGCAACACCGCCTGCGTGCACGGCGCCGGCTACGGTGGCGGCATCACCTACGAGTCGACCAATACGATCGAGCGCAACGTGGTCCGAGGGAACGTCGCCAGCACCGAGGGCGACGGCTACGGTGGGGGCATCTACACCGGCGGCGGCTATCGCACATCGCTGCGCAACAACACCGTCGTGCGCAACGCGAACACGCTCGATCCCACGGCCGGCGGCGCCGGCAGCGGGCTCTATCTGGGGACGAGCGCGGCCTCCTATGTGGAGAACAACATCTTCTGCGACCACGACCTTGCCGGGAGTGACGGCGTCGGCGCCTACTCGGCGGTTGCCTTCACCATCGGCTACAATGGCTTCCACGGCAACGCGGTCGCCAACACGAACGCGTTCATCGTCTCGCAGTATGAGCAACTGGGCGACCCGCGCTTCACGGATGCCGAGTCCGGCGACTTCACCCTGCTCTACGACTCGCCCTGCATCGAGGCCGGCAATCCCGCGACGGCGGTGCCGGTAAACGGCGGCTGGCGGGTGGACATCGGCGCCTTCGAGTACACGGGGACGCGGCACTGGCGCGCGATCGGCGGCGCCGGCGAGTACCTCTTCGGCGGGCGCGTAAAGGCCAAGGTGAACCTGAGCGATCCGGGCACGCTGAGCGCGATCGACATGCTTGTGCATCCGGACGAGCAGCATCCCCTGGCCCCGAACAGCGTCAGGCGCTACTACACGATCAATGCCACGGGCGATGTCGCCCTCTTCGACCTCACGCTCAGCTACCTGGAGGAGGAACTGAACGGCGCGGACGAGGACAGCCTCGGGCTCTGGCGCTGGGGCGGGGAGAGTTGGGAGGGGCCCAAGCACCCGATCGCGGTGGACGCCACTGCGAACTGGCTCACGGTCGGCGGTGAGACCGCCTTCAGCGAGTGGATGATCGCCGAGTTCGGCGCCTTTGTAGGCGCACCGGAGTTGCCCGGGGCGGCGCTCGCCCTCGCGCCCAACTACCCGAACCCCTTCAACCCGACGACGCGCCTCGAGTACCGCCTGCCGGCCGCCGCGGCGGTGCGCCTGGCCGTGTACGACAGTGCCGGCCGGCTGCTGCGGGTCCTGGTCGACGGCCCGCGCGCCGCGGGCGAGCACGTGCTGACCTGGGACGGACGCGCCGCGGACGGCCGCGAGCTACCCAGCGGGCTCTATCTCTGCGAGCTGCGGGCCGGCGGCGAGCGCCAGGTCCGCAAGCTGGTGCTGGCGCGCTGACGATCCGCGTGGGCCGCTGGCGGGACGCAGCGCTTGCGATCCCGCCGGCGGTTCACCGGGGATTCCGGCCGCACGTTGACAGACCCGCGAGCGCTACACATACTCGCGCGAACGCTGTGACCGCGAGGAGGGCCGGGAACGCATGGGGGTTTTCAAGCGCGCAGCCAAGCGCCTGGCGACGGTTCCCCTCCTCGGGCGCGCCCTGCTCCTTCCGTATCGACTGTGGATCGCGCTGGGCTACGCGGGGGCGCCTACACGGCAGCTCCTCGTATGGCTGTTGCGCTCCCGCGAGTACACGAACTTCACCTATCCCCTTACGTCGCTCAGCCGCAGCTACCTCGCGGCCTTCGTCGCCAACGTGGCCGGCGTCGCGCCCGCGGAGAGCGAGCGCTACCTGCGCGAACTCGAAGAGGACGGCGATCTGCGCGAGCGCATCGCCGAGAGGATGCGGCTGAGCCCGCGGCGGGCCTTCAGCGATCCGGTGGTGGAGTATGGGCGGCGACTCGGCTGGTATGCGATCGTGCGCGCGACGAAGCCGCGCGTGATCGTCGAGACCGGCGTCGAGAAGGGGCTGGGGGCCTGCGTGCTGACGGCCGCCCTCGCGCGCAATGCCCGCGAGGGCCATCCCGGGCGCTACTACGGCACGGACATCGACCCGCAGGCGGGCTGGCTCATGCCCGCTGAGCAGCGCGCGCAGGGGGAGATCCTCTACGGCGACTCCCTGGCCACCCTCGCCGCCTTCCCCGGGCCGATCGACCTCTTCATCCATGACAGCGATCACACCGAGGCCTACGAAGCGGCCGAATACGCCGCCGTCGAGGCGAAGCTCAGCCCGCAGGCCATCGTCCTCAGCGACAATGCGCGGGTCACCGGCGCCCTGCTCGACTTCGCCCGTCGCACGCAGCGCCGCTTCCACTTCTATGCCGAGTTCCCCGATCGCCACTGGTACCCCGGCGCGGGAATCGGCGTCGCCCTGCCACACAAGCAGGGCGATGGGGTGGCCTGAGCCGGAGTCGGCGCTGCGTGCCGCCGCCGCCGCGGCGCCTGGTGCTCGGGACAAGAAACGCCCGCGGGCGAAGCCCGCGGGCGCCTTGGTTTCGCAGAGACCTTGCGGGCTACCGCTTCGAGCTCAAGCCGGCTGCCCTCTCCTTCGGGCTGAGCTTGCCGGTCTTGCAGGCGGCGGCGCAAGCCTTGGCGCAGGCGTCGGCATGGGCCTTGGTGTCGCCGGCCGTGCAGGCGGCGGCGCAAGCCTTGGCGCAGGCCTCGGCATGGGTCTTGGCGTCGCCGGCCGTGCAGGCGGCGGCGCAAGCCTTGGCGCAGGCTTCGGCGTGGGCCTTGGCATCGCCGGCCGTGCAGGCTGCGGCGCAGGCCTTGGCGCAGGCTGCGGCGCAGGCTTTGGCGGCGTCCGGGCTGGCAACTGGGGCCTCGGCGGCAGTGGTTGCAGCGGCCGTGCTGGCCGCCCCGGTGCAAGTCGCGATGCAGCTAGGGCTGCAGCCCGCGGCCTTTGCGGGCGCGGTCGGTGTCTCCTCGGCCACAGCGACGGCCGCGGCCAGGGCGGTGATGGCGAGGGCCGCCACAAGTGCAAGCAAACGCTTCCTATTCATGTGGATCGATCTCCAGATGCACGAGGGTTGGTGATGCGTGCAGGGCACGCGCTTCAGATGGCGGTCAGCAGCGCGGCAATCGGTGGCCGGACCAGCGGCTGGAGACTGCGGGATGGCCGGACAATCCGGATCGCGCTCAAGATCCCCACGAGTTCGAGGTCGAGATGAAGCCGCGGGGGAGCGGTAGCGAAGAGCACCAGGCCGCTGATGGACTGGCACTGGCCGCAGCGGGCGGCCTTCGGGTCCGCGCAGGCGGGCTTGCTCGCCGTGCCGGCGGCCACGCTGGCGGCGCAGGCGGAGTGGGTGTCGCCGCGGGCCTTCACGACCCGCTCTGCTCCGCGCGATTCCCGGCAATGGGCCGCCGCGGCGCAGCCTGGCGCCGTGCTCGGGCCGAAGTCGAAGCGGGGGGCGGGCTCCGCGGCAGGGGGCGGCAGGACGATCATGGTCCGCGAGGCCCCGGTGATGGCGTCGCCGGCGGGCCACACGGCGAGCCACAGCGCAAGGGCGCCGAAGGCGAGCTTTTGGGCCAAGCCGGACAGGCGCATGGATTCGACTTCCACTGTGGTTGGACTGCCGCGCTACCGCCCACCGACTGCCAGATTGCGCGGCGGGAGCTCCCAGTATGACGCCACCGGCCGCTTCCCTCAAGGGAACTTCCTCCAACCAGCTCGATTCGAAGGCTGAATTTCAGCTAAATTACTCGACAATTCCGTTCCCATGGGAGGCCCCTTGGCCATACCCTCCAGTAACGGCAAAGCGGAGGACATCATCAGCCGAGCGTCGATCGCCGCGCGGGAGACTCCATGCGGGCGAAACGGTTGCCGACCTCTGATTCCGGGGAGGCAGAGATGAAATCCTGGCTTGCGGCAGTGCTGGTCACTCTGGTCGCGACGAATGCCTTGGCGGCGCCCGGGGGCAAGGCCGCAGGCCATAAGCAGAGGCAAGCCACCCCGGCCAGGGCCGCCACGGCCGCTGAACGCGCCGCGGCGGCGCGGGTGGGAGGCGACACCTTTGCAACGGCCCTGCCCTTCGCGGTGACACCCTACACCGATAGCGGGTCCACCGTGGGCTACACAGACGACTACGAGGAGGACTGCGGTACCGGGGAAGGCGCGGCTCCGGATGTGGTCTATGCCTTCACGCCGCCCGCGACGGGCTACTATGATTTCAACCTCTGCGGCTCGGCGTACGATACGAAACTCAACATCTGCGATCAGGGCGAGGCTCTGCTCGCCTGCAACGATGACGTCGACTACACGCTCGACGAGGGCGACCCCTGCTTCCTGAACGCGCGGATCTCCGACTTCTTCTGCCTGGCTGGCGAGACCTACTACCTCGTGGTAGACGGTTACGAATTCGAGGCAGGCGACTACACGCTGGCGGTTTCGGACTGGGTCCATTGCGATGTGGAGACCGCAGGTGCCACGAGCACGGAGGGCGAGCCGCCCCTGGCCGCCGGCGCAGAAGACCTCTACGACTGCGGCTGCAACTGCGCGGGGACACCGGTGAATGTCAGCGTGACGGCCGAAGCCGGCGGCGAGGCCGCCGTGGCCCTGGTACAAGGTTGGCGGGATTTCGGCTTCCGGGACATGGACTCGTTCGAATTCACCGCCGGCGGCAGCGGCAGCGTGCATGTGGAGTTCGAGAGCGCCTTGCAGGCGCGCATCCAGGTTCTCGATTCGGTCGATTGCGAGCTGGCGAACCTGCTGGCGGAATTCGTCGTCGCGCCCTGCGAAGTGCTCGCCTTCGATGTCGAAATGGCGCCTGGCGCGGTCTTTCCGATTGCCGTCATGCCCATTCACTATGTGCCGCCCTTCGGTTGGGTACCGGCCGAGTACGACGCCCTGCTCAGGGTCTCGGGGCTGAGCCCTGGCGTTGCCACTGAAACGACGAGCTGGGGGGCGCTAAAGGCCATGTACCGTTAGATGGGAGGCGGGGGCCTGCCTCGCCTGGGGCCGTCCCGCCCCTGGGCGCAGGGACCTGCCGGGACCGCGATGGGAAACAATGGGGAGGAACTGGGAGTGTAACCCGTTGACATCATTGTCGGTAAGTGGCTCGACCGCTTGCCCCGCTGCCGGGGGCCTGCTATACTGCAGGGCGTGGGAAGCAAGTCATCGGGTGGAGGCGAGCACGGCGGAAGGGATTCCGCTCCTCCTGTGGCCAGGATCCACAAAGGGTAGCAAGGCGGACCCCGGGGCGATCGCCCCGGGGTTTTTCGCGCTCAGCGCCGGTGTTCGGGGCCGCGCTCCCCTTCCTGCATGCGGTAGTGCAGGGCCATCAAGCCGGCCGAGAGGAACTCGTCCTGCAGCGTGACCGCCTCGGGCACCTGCAGGCCCACCGGCGCAAAATTCCAGATGCCCGTAATGCCGGCGCGCACCATCAGCTCGGCCACACCCTGGGCCGCCTCGGGCGAGGTCGTGATCACGCCGAGCTTGACGCCCAGGCGCCCCACGAGTTCGGGCAGCAACTCGATGTCCTGCACGGCCACGCCGCGAAAGCGCAGGCCGATCAGCTTGGGATTGATGTCGAAGATGCCCGCGAGGCGGAAGCCGTCCTCCCCGAAGCGCGGGTAGGCGGCGATCGCCTGGCCCAGGTAGCCCGCGCCGGCGATGACGTAGTGCACCGGCGCGCCGAGGGCGAGGATCTCGCGCAGGCGCTCGACGAGGTGGGACACCTCGTAGGTCTGGCCCGGGCGGCTGAAGCCGCCGAAGTGGTGGAAGTCCTGCCGTAGGCGGGAGGAGTTGATCCGCAACTGGGCCGCGAGGGTGCGGCTGCTCACCCGGCCCACGCCGTCCGCCTGCAGAGTCTGTAAGCGGTAGAGATAGACTGGCAGGCGCTGCAGGGTGGCCTCGGGGATCTTGTCCTGCTGGATGCTCATGCCCGCCCGCCTCCGTCGGCCCGAATAAAGGAGCGTCGAATCCGGATTACAAGAAAGGCCGCCCCGGCGGCCTGTCAATGCCCCGATTGACAGGCCTGCCGGCTGCGGTATCTTGCGCAGCAGCAGGCAACAAGAAGGAGTGCCCGTGAGCGACGAGGGGCTGCACTGCAGTCTCACGGACTTCGCTTCGGCCGGCGGCTGAAGCGCCAAGATGGGTCCGGAGGACCTGCGGGAGATCATCGGCCACTTCCAGGCCGGGCGTGTCGAGGACCTGCTTGTGGGCCTCGAGACCTCGGACGACGCCGGGGTCTATCGTCTCTCGCCGGAGCTGGCCCTCGTGCAGACCCTGGACTTCATCACGCCCATCGTCGAGGACCCCTTCACCTTCGGCCGCATCGCCGCCGCCAATTCGCTGAGCGACGTCTACGCCATGGGCGGCCGGCCCCTGACGGCCCTGAACATCTGCTGCTTCCCGCCCAAGGCTCTGCCCAAGGCCGAGCTGGCGCGCATCCTCGAGGGCGGTTACGACGCCATCCGCGAGGCGGGCGCCGCGCTGGCCGGCGGGCACACGATCAAAGACCCGGAGCTGAAGTACGGCCTTTCCGTGACCGGCGTCGTGCACCCGCGGCGCATCCTCACCAACGCCGGCGCGCGGCCGGGCGACCGGTTCATTATCACCAAGCCCCTGGGGACGGCCACCCTCTTCGCCGGCCGCGGCAAGGGCGAACTCGGCGCGGACGACGTGGCCCCGGCCGTGGCGGGCATGATGCGCCTGAACAAGCGCGCGGCGGAGATCCTGGATGCCTTCGTCGAGGACGGCGCTGCGGACCGCAGCGGCGCCGCCACCCGCGGCGTGCATGCGCTCACCGACGTCACCGGCTACGGGCTGGCCGGCCATGCCCTCGAGATGGCCCGCGGCGCCGGGCTCGCACTGCACCTGGAGGCCGCGAGCCTGCCCGCTTACCCGCACGCCCTGGCCATGATTGAGAAGGACCTGCTCTGCGGGGGCAGCCGCGCGAACCGCCGCGCCGTGGAGCCGCACTTGACGCGCGGCGCCGGCGTCAGCGAGGCGCAGCTCTGGCTTGCCTGCGACGCGCAGACCAGCGGCGGCCTGCTCATTGCCGTGGCCGCGGCCGAGGCGGCGGCGCTGCTGGCGGCGCTGCACACGGGCGGCGTCGCTGAGGCCGTCCTCATCGGCCGCGTCGACGTAGGCCCCCCGGGCACGCTGGTGCTCGCGTGAGCGGGCTCGCCGCGCTGCCGCAAGCCCTCCACGCGCCCGGCACCCTGTCGCTTGCCGCCCGGGCCGGGCTCCTCGCCCTCAGTGCCTTCGCACTCAACCTGCCCGCCGGCGCCTGGCGGGTGCGCACGCGCCGCCGCAGCCTGAGCTGGATCCTCTCCATCCATGCGCCCATCCCCTTCGCCTTTCTGCTCCGGCGTCTGCTCGGGCTTTCCCTGTGGTGGGTGGCGCTGACGCTGGTCTTCGCGGTAGCCGGGCAGCTCGCCGGTGGGTGGCTTTGGCCCTCGCGGCCTAGCCGTTCCTGAAGGCCGACACTTCCACCCAGACCGCCACGATGAGCAGCACGAGCGCGAGCAACTGGCGCAGCCGACGCGGCTGGATGCGCGCCGTGAGCCGGGCGCCGAGCTGGGCGCCGAGCACGGCCACGAGCGCGCCGGTCAGGGCAGGCAACCAGGGCACGTGGCCGGCGAGGGCATGGCCGCCCGCGCCCACGGCCGAGGTGATCGACAGGAGCAGGGTGGAGGTGGCCACGGCCACGCGCGCGGGGATGCGAAAGCCCAAGGTGAGGATGGGCACCACCACGATGCCGCCGCCGATGCCGAAGAGGCCCGAGAGCAGTCCGGCCAGCGCGCCGGCGCCGACGGCGGCAGGCAGGTTGATGACGTAGGTTTCCCCCTCGCGCTCGCGCTGGAAGCTCCAGCGGCCGCTGGCGGGGGGGCGCCGCGCGGCCGCCGGCTTTGATTCCCGCAGGAGCAGCAGCGCCACCGGCACGAGCACGAGGCCGAAGGCCGCGCGCAAGAGCCGCTCGTCGAGATGCCCGGAGAGGTAGCCGGAGAGGAAGCTGAACAACCAGGCGCTGGGCCCGATGGCCAGCACCAGCGCCAGCTCCACCAGGTGCTTGCGCAAGTAGACGACCGAGGCGGAAGCGCCCATCGCGGCGATCATGACGAGCGAGGTGGCGGTGGCGGCCTGGAAACTGCTGCCCGCCGCCAGCCAGATCGGCACGAAGAAAACGCCGCCGCCGATACCGACCATGGAGCCGAGCACCGCAATCGGGAAGCAGAGCAGGGCGATGAGCAGTGGGCTCATCGCCGGCCGCTCGCCGAGTGCCGCGGCTTGCGCGCCGCCAGCCAATCCTCGTGCCGGATGGGCGAGCCCGTTTCCAGCCAGGCGCGCAGGGAGTCCATGGCCCAGGACCAACCTTCCTTCATCGCGGCGGCGTCCTTGGCGCCGGCCAGGCGTTGGTGCTCGACGGCCACCGTGCAGCGCCCGCGGCCCTTGGCGGCGAAGCGGACTTCGACCAGGGTGCCTGGGCAGTGGGCGGCGTTCTCCCAGGTGAAGCGCAGGCGCTTGCCCGCCACGATGGCCCGGAACTCGCCCGTGTCGCCGTCGCCGTTGCGGTAGCGGCCGCCCTCGCGCAGCGTGAGCCGCGCCTTCGTCGTGAACCAGCGGTTCCAGCCCTTGGCCGTGGTCCAGGCCGCCCAGGCCTCGCCGACGGAGGCCGCGATCGTGCGCGTCACGCTGACCGAGAAGCTCGCCGGCCGCTCGTGCAGCACGCGCAGGCCGCGCTCCTTCTCGTAGCGCACCGTGACGGTCTGCGCCCACCAGGTCGAGAGGCCATGCTCCTCGTGCAGGTAGCGGGCGGTCGCCGGGTGGCCCTTCGTCGCCGCGCCCCAGCGGTCCAGGAGGCGCAACCAGTGGGCCCAACCGTGGCCGGTGGCCCGGGTGACCGCCGCCTCGGAGATGCTGCGCTCATCCGTCATCGCCGGTCCTTCTTGCCGCTGCCGGCCGGCTCGTGCCAGAGGCCGTGCAGGGCGAGCAGGGCCTGGAGGCGGTCGACGGCCTGGGCCTCGGGGATGCCGCGCTCCAGGCACTCGCGGCCGAGGTAGAGGTCGACGCGGCCGGGCGCCGCGCCCACGTAGCCGAAGTCGGCGTCGGCCATCTCGCCGGGACCGTTCACCACGCAGCCCATGATGGCGATCTTGACGCCCTCCAGGTGGCCGAAGCGCGCGCGAATGCGGCGCGTGGTGGCCTGCAGGTCGAAGTGGGTGCGCCCGCAGGAAGGGCAGCTAATGAAGTCCGCGCGGCTCATGCGCAGGCGCGTGGTCTGCAGCAGGGTATAGCCCAGCTCGACGCCGCGCACCGCCTCCTCCGCGGTGGACGCCTCCACGGCCACGCGCCGGGCGCGGCCTTCGAGCAGGGGCACGCCG
>Ga0299912_10003722_pt1 | contig 12455 bp, 11 predicted proteins | sample RVTome_2_FD_207667 | JGI IMG/M metagenome (GOLD analysis project Ga0299912, IMG submission 207667) | Soil microbial communities from uranium-contaminated site in the Upper Colorado River Basin, Wyoming, United States - RVT95D214 (version 2) ... | reverse complement strand
ATGTAGCTGTGGGTGATCTCGTCCACCAGAATCTTGCGCTCCTTGAGCACGCGGTGCACGTTCCAGGTTTCGCGCGTGTCGAGCAGTTCGATCTGACCTTCCGACCAATCCCATTGCCGCGCCAGTTCCCACATGCGGTCCCAGCGCCACGTCTGTTTGGTGAGCAGCGGTTTGCTGAGCGCCAACTGCACCTTGAAATAAAAACAGCGTCTAACCAGATCCAGACGCTCCGGTTCGTTGCGGGATTGCAGATATTGTTCGAGCTTCTCGATGAGAATGGTGTAGGGATCGAGTTGGTCGAGATCGACGACGCCGTCGTAGATGGCGCGCTTGTAGCGCATGCTCAGCAGGTCGCTATGCGGATACTCGTCGGCGTAAGCCTCCATGAGCAACATCTTGAGCACGGACTTGTAGGGCGAGTCGATGCCCTTGTAGACCTGCCACACGGCCGCGCCGAAAAATTCCTCGGCGGGAATGGCGGACAGCCCGCCGAAGTCGATCACCTCATTGGGCGGAATGAAGCGTTGCCGGACCAGCCGCGCCACCACCTCGTCGTAATTGGCCTCCTGATCGGGCGGCACCAGCCACCAGGCGGGATAACGCCCCGCCACCAGCAGGCCGGTGCGATAAAATTCCTCTAACAATAAATGGTGTTGTGTGCTGCCGCTGCTCTCGCTGCTCAGCTCCACCACCGTGCCCTCGCGGAACCTGTCGGCGTCCATGAGGAAGAAATGCACCTCCAGCCCCACTGAGTCTGACCAGACCTCGATGGCCGTGCATTTGCTGCGCAACGCCTCTTTCTGTTCCGCGCTCAGATCCGGGCGATGGCAGACCCAGATGTCGAAGTCGCTCTTTTCCGAGTGGGCGATGGTGCCCACGCTGCCCATCAAGAAGATGGAATGGATGTCGAAGACGCGCAGCGCGCGTTTCTTGTAATCGAAGCTTTTGGCAAGGCGTGTGGCCGCATCTAAGCTCTTGTTGGTGGGCGACCAGTCGGAGATGCCGGCCGGCGTCTGTTTGGAGACGAACCCCGGCAGCATGGCGTGATTGATATGGAAAAACAGCGGCAGCAGGTCGAGGAAATCCCGCGTCCGCCAGCGCAGCGCCTCCTGCGTGCGGCGCAGGCGCTCGCGGTTGATGGCAAGAAAGCGTTTGCGGATCGCCCGGACATCCAGGTCGTATTCTTTCATCGGTGTTTGCTGGGCCGCGCTCATGATTGTTATTGGCAAGTTGTGCGTAGGCTGGCCGTTTCCTTCATTAAGTTCACTGTTCCTCGCACAGGTTTATGTCGGCACTCCCGGACATTTGTTGAGTCCATCCGCGAAGGAATGGCGCCGCCTCTCTAAAGATTTCCCGACGGCAACCGCTGATAACGGCATGAAAAATCTGCCCCCTTCGAGACTGGTCTTCCATATTCTTGCAAATCAACAACCTATCAATGACAGTGACAAAGTCCCGACGCGCGCAATCGTGATTGCCCACCCCCGACTCAACCCGATGGAGACCCGCCTTATGGAAAACCCCAGCCCGCAACTCGCCCTGACGTTACTGAATGCCGCGCCCATCGGCATGGCGACCGTCGATGCCAATGGCAAATTGACCTGGTGCAACAAGGCCCTCGCCGCGCTGGCCGGCAAACATCCCGCGGACCTGATCGGAATGTTGGAGGGCGACATGCTGGAATACCCGCAGGGCGCGGACAACGGCGTCTATTTTCCCGCCACCGGCCGCCTCGCCCAACGCTCCGCTAACGGCGGCGGCGTCTTTTATGTCGATATCACCGAGCGCGACAAGCTTGCCCAGCAACTGCAACGCTACGACACGGTCGAGCCCGTGAGCGGATTGCTGAACGCCCAGGCCATCGCCGGCAATCTCGAACCACTGATCTCGCGCAGCCGGCGTTACGACAACCTGCTGTCGGTGGTGACCATGGCCGTCACCAACCTCACGGCCGCGGCCGATGCCGACGAGGCCATCGTGGCCGTGAGTCACCTGCTGCGCGACCAACTGCGTTGGGCCGATATGGTCGGCCGCAATAACGACGGCCAATTCGTCTTCGTCCTGCCCGAGACCGACCGGGACTCCGCGGTGGCTCTGGCCAACAAAATCGCCGCGCGACTCGGCGGCCTGACCATCCTCGGCGGGACTTTCCGGCCCCAGGCCTGCTTCGGCATCGCCCAATGGGCGCGCGGCGACGACACCGGGCTATTGCTGAAACGCTCGGCGGAAGCACTCGATACCGCGACGCGACAAGGCAACATGGCCATCGCCGGCTAGGCTCATTTGGCGGTGACGCGGCGCGCGGTTTTTATCGCCCTATTGTCATTGCCCATTTAAGTAACTATATTGGTTACATATGACGTCGAACACCCGCTTTTCCATGGCCGTGCACATCATGACGACGCTGGCCTATCTGGACATGAAGGTATCGTCGGAACAGCTTTCCGTGTCGGTCAACACCAATCCGGTCGTGGTTCGCCGCATTCTGTGCGACCTCAACCAGGCGGGCTTGATCCGGGCTGTTCGCGGCAAGGCAGGCGGATTTTCGCTGGCGCGCGATGCCGGCGACATTTCACTGCTCGACATCTATCGCGCAGTGATGGGGGAACAGGAACTGGTGAGTCTGCACGAGAACCCCAAGAACCGCGCGTGCTCGGTAAGCTGCAAGGTGCGTGGCGTGTTGTCGAAACATTTACACAAGGCACAGAGCGTATTTGAGCGCGAGTTGGAAAAGGTTGTGCTCGCGGATCTCAGAAAGGCGATGTGATTTTTTTTGACTATAATCGTAACCATAACGGTTACCAATAAAGGAGCATGGACCATGACACTCTCAGGCAAGACGGCTGTGATTACGGGCGGCAACAGCGGCATCGGACTGGCCACCGCCAAACTCTTTGTGCAGCAAGGCGCGAAGGTTGCGATTATCGGCCGCGACAGCAAGTCGCTTGCGGCGGCGAACCAGGAACTCGGCGGCAAGGTCGTTGCCATCAAAGCCGATGTGTCGTCAATCGAGCAGGTCGAGGCCGCGGCAAAAGAGGTCGAAGCCAAACTGGGGCGGATAGACATCCTGTTTGCGAATGCCGGCATTGCCGAGTTCGCGCCGATGGATCAGGTGGACGAAGCGTTCTTCGACAAAACCTTCGACATCAACGTCAAGGGTGTCTTCTTCACGACACAGAAACTGGCACCGCTGATGCGCGAGAATGGCGTCGTGCTTTTTACGACCAGCGTGGTCAACCAGAAAGGTTGGCCGGGCACGAGCGTGTACTCCGCGAGCAAGGCCGCCGTGCGTTCCCTCGCGCGCACCCTGGCGGCGGAGCTGTTGCCCCGCAAAATTCGCGTCAACGCCATCAGCCCGGGCCCGATCGACACACCGATCTTCGGCCGCATGGGCCTGCCACAAGAGGCGGTCAAGGAAATGGCCGAGGGCATCCTGCAGCAAACACCGATGCATCGTTTCGGGTCCGCCGATGAGGTGGCCAGGGTCGCGCTATTTCTGGCTAGCGATCAGTCATCCTATATCACCGGGAACGAAGTCAACGTGGATGGCGGACTCGGACAACTCTAGAGATCAGGTCCACCATTTACCCTCAATTCAACTTACACGGAGAATCTGCATGACCGCCGCACTCACCACGATTGATCTCTTTGGCCCTGCAAAACTGGGCCCGCACTCACTGCAAAATCGCATCGTCATGGCGCCGCTGACACGGGATCGGGCCATCGGCAATGTTCCCAATGAATTGATGATGGAGTACTACGCACAGCGCGCTTCGGTCGGCCTGATCATCACCGAGGGTACGTCGCCTTCGCCGAATGGGCTGGGCTATCCCCGCATTCCCGGCATCTTCTCGCAGCCGCAAATCGACGGCTGGTCCGCGATTACCCGGGCCGTGCACGCCAAGGGCGCCAAAATATTCGTTCAGCTCATGCACACCGGACGCGTTTCGCATCCACTCAACTTGCCGGCCGGGGCGCGCGTGCTGGCGCCGTCTGCGGTTGCGGCGGCCGGCGAAATGTACACCGATGCCGAGGGCGTGAAGCCGCTGCCGGCGCCGGCCGCCATGAGCGAGGCCGAGATCGCGTCCACGTTGCAAGAGTTCGTTCAGGCAGCGAAGAACGCGGTCGCCGCCGGGTTTGATGGTGTGGAGCTGCATGCCGCCAACGGTTATCTGCTGGAGCAATTCATTCGCCCCAATTCCAACATTCGAACCGACCAATATGGCGGCCCGATCCAAAACCGCGCGCGCTTTGTGCTGGAAGTGGCGGCGGCAACGGCGAATGCCATCGGCAAGGACAAGGTCGGCATCCGACTGTCGCCCTTCGGCATCTTCAACGACATGCCGCTCTATGATGCGTTGGAGAAGGACTACACCTATCTCACCGAGCAGCTCAACGCGCTCGGGCTCGTCTATCTGCACATCGTCGATCATTCCTCGATGGGCACCCCGACCGTTCCGGATTCCATGAAGAAAACGATGCGCCGCCTGTTCAAGCGCACGCTCATTCTTTCCGGCGGGTATGAGCGGGCGCGCGCTGAAAACGACCTCATCGCCGGCAACGGGGACTTGGTCGCCGTGGGTCGCCCGATCCTGGCCAACCCCGACTTGCCGGCGCGCTGGCGCGCCAACGCACTCTTGAATGAACCGGACTTCGAGACTTTCTACACACCGGGCGCCAAGGGGTATACAGACTATCCGGCGCTGCGTGACAAGCCGTAAAAGCGAAACGGCCCGCAGTGGGCCCTGCTCTGATTGTCGGGGAAGGCAACCGTCAGCGCAGGGCCCAACCGCGCGCATATGCGAGAAACACCGCAGTGACCGGCCGGCGCTCTGCTGACTGTCTAAGGAAGCTCTGATCAATTCAGGATGAATTGATCAGAGCTTACCTATTAACCCGGCGACGAAATAGATCGTCCTGATCTATTTCGTCGTCGCCCGTGAAACGCTGGCGCAAATTGCGAATTTGCTTGCGTTTCGCGGGCTCGCGCCGGCCTTCGGCCGGTGGCGGCACATCCCTGTGCCGCATTATTAACCCGGCACTAAATGCCGCCGGGTTAATAAGCGATATTCCCGATGTCACAGCGGGCCGTCGAGTGACATGGCTGCGCTTGAACTATACTTTTTCACATCTCCGCGTCTAAGGGACAGGGAGTCCTCGACGCGGGGGACTAAGGAGTTCTCAACACAGACAGGGAGTCCTCCATGCTCCGCCTCAGTCCACGCTTGGCGTTTTTTCGTCGCTGCTGGTTGGCCGGCCTGCTCCTGCTGTGCGCATCGAGCCTCTGGGCCGTTGAAGATGAAGCAGGGAGCAAAGGGCTGTTTCTGGTGGCCACCGAGCAACTCGACGGCACCGGCTTCCATGAGACGGTCATTCTCATCACTCATTTCAGCCCTCACGGCGCCACCGGACTCGCCATCAACCGCCCCAGCGACATTCCGCTGCGCGAGGCCCTGCCGGAGATCGGCCCGTTGCAGCAGAGTGTGGATTCGCTGTTTTTAGGCGGCCCCGTCAGCGCCAACGTCATCTCCGTGCTGGTGCGCACCACGCACCCCGTCGACGGCATGCAGCACATCGCCGCGAATCTCTACTTCGCCACCGGACAGACCGCCTTTGCCCAACCCATCGACGGCGCCGCGCGCATCTATGCGGGTTACACCGGTTGGGCCCCCGGCCAGCTCCAGGCCGAGGTCGAACGCGGCGATTGGATGGTCATCGAAAGCGACCCGGACATCGTCTTCGAGGAAAACGCCATCGACCTCTGGCAGCGCTTGTACCGCTCCTGGTCGGGGAAGTGGATATGAGGCGTCCGCTATCTCTGCGCGCACTCGGGTGGTGACGGCGCGGGGATCACGGCGCCGAACAGACTCCAGCGTTTTTGCGCGTCCACCTCGAAGGCGTAAGGCGCGTCGTTGGCCTTGAGATAACGGCGCGTCACCACGCTGAACTCGTCGCCAGCCACCGGCTCGCAAAGAATCTTCACGCGCACCGTTCCTTCCTTCAGTTCCACGAACGACGCGGCATCGACGATGCGCCCGCACTCGGCGCCGTCCGCCAACGGTTGCGCGCTGCCGGGCAGCCGGTCCCGGCCCGACTCGCCGCGGAAGATCAATCCTTGCGGCCGTTCCTCGAAGGTCAGAGTCGCGCCGCACTCCGTCATCAGGCTGGCAGGCCCGGCCTTGGCAGCGCCCAACAAAGGTTCGGTCTTGTACCAATAGAGAATCGCCTTGCGCTGCGCCCCCTGCGAGTCGGGCGCGACGAGCGAGCCCTGATAGAGAAAATTGCTGCACCCGCTGAGAAAAACGACCGCCAGCCACACGCTCCACTTTGTCATGTTCGTCTCCCTCAGTTGGTGATCATATCGACGATGCCGTCGCCGACGATGGGGTGGCTCCAATAGGCCGTGTGAGCCAAGAGCCACAACCGGCCGGTGTCCACCGCGCGGTCGCGGATCACCCAGCCCTGATTGGGATCGGCGAGTTGATATTTCTCCGCGATGCCGAAACTGCGCACTGGCTTGCCGAAGATATTGCCGGACACCACGGGGTCGGTGCGGTCCCAATAATTCAGCCAGCGAAACCATTTGGTGCCGGGCCCGAGCTTCGTCACCTTCTTGCGTTCGGAACCGGAGAACATCGGCAGGCCGATGGGCGAACCCAGCGTCACCAGTCCTTGCAACGGCCAGGTGCGGCGCGAGTCGCGCAAAAATAGACCTTCCTCGCGCATCAGGGCATTGATGACGTCGAAGGCGTAAATCGTGCCCAGGCTGTGCGCCACCAGGTAACAGGGATTGCCCTCGTCGAATATTTCCAGGATGCGCGCGCGCAGCCCGGCGCGAATTTTCGCCGCGGTGCTGGTGTCCAGCATGGCCGTCACCACGTCGGCGACGAGATCGAAGGCCTTGTCCGCGACGATCCCACCGGCGGGCGTTTGGGCCACCAGCTTGAGGAGTTGTTTGTAACGCTTCTGCGCCGCGTCGTTGATGTTTTCGTAGCGATACATCTCCGTCTCAAACGTCAGCGGGATGTTGCCCAGGCGGCTGTCGATGAGATCGCTGATCTCTTTGTGCTGCTGCTGATCGGCGTCGTTGCCCATCTGCACACCGTGCACGCACAGTATCTTGCGCGGCTTTTGCGGATCTACGCTCATAAAGTTTCCCTCCCTTCGGCGTCGTTTTATATTTGCTAAGCTCTGAACAAATCAGGGCTTCCTTGGTATCGTTATCCTCCGCATAAGGTAGCAGAATCGCCACGCGAAAATCACATTACACGGAATACAGACATGCCCCGCTTTGCATTACAGATAAACGGACAAGAACACACCGTGGAGGTGGCGGACGACACGCCGCTGCTCTGGGTGCTGCGCGACCATCTCAAGCTCACGGGCACCAAGTTCGGTTGCGGCATCGGCGCGTGCGGCGCCTGCACGGTGCACGTGGACGGCCAGTCAGTGCGCTCTTGCATGATGCCGGTTTCCACGGTGCAAGGCCGAAAGATCACCACCATCGAGGGACTCTCGCCCGACCGCGCACATCCCGTGCAACGCGCGTGGCTCGCGCTGCAAGTGCCGCAATGCGGCTATTGCCAGTCGGGGCAGATCATGGCCGCCGCGGCGCTGCTCGCGGAAAAGCCCAAGCCCAGCGATGCGGACATCGACGCGGCCATGGCGGATGTACTGTGCCGCTGCGGCACTTATCAACGCATCCGCGCCGCCGTGCATCAGGCCGCGCAACTCGCGGACGAGGAGCGTTGATCATGTTCGAGACCCCCATCGACCGACGCCGCTTTTTCAAACTCACCGCCGCCGGTGTGTTCGGCACCGGCCTCGTGCTGGCCATGACCTGGGACACCGCACCCAGCAAACAAAAATCCGCGGGGAAATTCCAACCCAACGCCTGGCTCAAGATCGGCGACGACGGCGACATCGTGGTCTACACCATCGAATCGGAAATGGGCCAGGGGCCATACACCCTCATGCCCATGATCCTCGCCGAGGAACTCGAAGCCGCGTGGGAAGACGTCCGCGTAGAACACGCGCCCCTGAAACCCGTCTACGGCGATCAAACCACCGGCGGCAGTTCCAGCATCCGCCGCGGCTGGGCCACTCTGCGCGACGCCGGGGCCGCGGCGCGCGAGATGCTCATCGCCGCCGCCGCGCAGCGCTGGAACGTGCCGTCTAGTGAATGTTATGCCTCGAACAGCCGCGTCATCCACAAACCCAGCGGCAAGCAACTGAGTTTCGGCGAACTCGCGCTCGCCGCGGCAGCCCTACCCGTGCCCAACACCGTGTGGCTGAAAGAGCCCGATGAATACCGCATCGTCGGCACCGCCGTGCCTCGCCTGGACATTCCGCAAAAACTCGACGGACGCGCGCAATACGGCATCGACGTGGACCTGCCCGGCCTGGTGTACGCCACCACCGTGCACTGCCCCGTGTTCGGCGGCAAGGCCAAGCGCATCGACGACGGCCGCGCCAAGGCCATCCCCGGCGTGCAGAAAATTTTCACCATCGACAATGCCGTGGCCGTGGTCGCCAACGACACTTGGACGGCCCTGAAGGCCGCCGATGCCTTGAGCATCGAGTGGGACGAGGGCGCGCACAAAAACCTCAACACGGAACAGATTCGAAAACGCCTTGAAGATGCGGCGCACAACGACGCCACGGTCGCCTTTCAGCGCGGCGATGTGACGAGGGCCATGCAGAGCGCAAAAACATTGCAGGCCGAGTATCACCTGGCGTTCCAGGCCCACGCCGCCATGGAGCCGATGAACTGCACCGCGCGCATCGCCGACGGCCGCGTTGAGGTGTGGGCGCCGACGCAATCGCCGAGCGCGGCGCACGACGTAGCGACCAAACACGGGCTCTCCACGCTGCGGCACTACAAGGACAAGGTGTACCGCAAACTGGAAATAGAGGCCGACGACCCGGTGGACATTCACACCACGCTGCTCGGCGGCGGCTTCGGGCGGCGACTGCACCAGGACTACGTGGCCGAGGCGGTGCAGATCGCCAAGCAAATCGACAAGCCGGTGAAGTTGACCTGGAGCCGACAGCAAGACATTCAACACGATTTTTATCACCCGGCCACGTATCACGCGATGGAAGGCAGCGTGGACGCGAAGGGCAAACCGCTTGCTTGGCATCACCGGCTCGCGGGCGTAAGGAAGGCCGAGGCCGAGGATCTGCCTTACGCGATTCCGCACGTGAAAATCGAAACGGCCCCTATCACCGTCAACGTGCCCACCGGACCGTGGCGCTCGGTGATGCATCACTACTACGCCTTCGCCAAGGAGACCTTCTTCGACGAGCTGGCCCGCTTCGGCAAGCAGGACCCGCTGCAACTGCGCCTGGAATTGCTGCGCAACGCGCGCCTGCGCCACGTGCTGGAACTGGCTGCGGACAAGGCCGGTTGGGGCAAGACGTTGGCGGAAGGCCACTTCATGGGTGTCGCGGCGCATTACTCTTTCGGTACGTATGTCGCCGAGGTGGTGGAAATCACCTTGGATGACAAGGGCCGCATCCGCGTGCCGCGTGTCGTGGTCGCCATCGACTGCGGCATCGTCATCAATCCCAACATCGTCGCCGCACAAATGGAAAGCTCTGTGGCTTTCGCGCTGCCGGCAGCGCTCAAATCCGCCATCACCATCGACAAGGGCCGGGCGCAACAGAGTAACTACCTCGACTTCCCCATCCTGCGCCTGGACGAAATGCCGAAGGTGGAGACACATATCGTTAGAAGCACCGAGTCCCCCCAAGGCATCGGCGAACCCGGCGTGCCGCCGCTCGCGCCAGCCCTGGCCAACGCCGTGTTCGCCGCCACTAACAAGCCGGTGCGGTCGCTGCCGATCGGGACGCTTGCCTCTTAGCTGCCGGCCGGGCGGCGACTCCGGCCACATCTGGTATGCTAGCCGCCCATGAAATACCAAGACCTACGCGACTTCATCGCCCAACTGGAAAAGCGCGGTCTGCTCAAGCGCATCCGCCAAGAAGTGGACCCGTATCTGGAAATGACCGAGATCTGCGACCGCACGCTGCGCGCGGGCGGGCCGGCGCTGTTGTTCGAGAATCCCAAGGGCTCGACCATTCCCGTGCTGGGCAATCTGTTCGGCACGCCGGAGCGCGTGGCGCTCGGCATGGGCGAGGAATCGGTCGCCGCGCTGCGCGAGGTGGGCAAGCTGCTGGCGTTTTTGAAGGAGCCGGAACCACCCAAAGGTCTGAAGGATGCCTGGGACAAATTGCCGGTGTTCAAGCAGGTGTTGAACATGGCGCCCAAGGTGGTGAAGAACGCTCCCTGCCAGGCGGTGGTGCTGGAAGGCGACGCGGTGGACCTCGGCAAACTTCCCATTCAAACCTGTTGGCCGGGCGATGCCGGTCCGCTCATTACCTGGGGACTGGTTGTGACCAAGGGGCCGCATAAAGAGCGGCTCAACCTCGGCATTTATCGTCAGCAGGTGATCGGTAAAAATCGCGTCATCATGCGCTGGCTGGCGCATCGCGGCGGGGCGCTGGATTTCCGCGACTGGTGCCAGGCGCATCCCGGCCAACACTTTCCCATTGCGGTGGCGCTTGGCGCGGACCCGGCGACGATACTCGGCGCGGTGACGCCGGTGCCTGACACGCTGTCTGAATACGCCTTCGCGGGTTTGTTGCGCGGCGACAAGACCGAGGTGGTGCAGTGCCTCGGTAACGATCTTCTCGTGCCTTCCTCGGCGGAGTTCGTGCTGGAGGGCTATCTGGAAGAAGGTGTTCTCGCCGACGAAGGTCCATTCGGCGACCACACCGGCTATTACAACGAAGTGGACAAGTTTCCTGTGTTCACCATCGAGCGCATCACCCACCGCGAGAACCCCATCTATCACAGCACCTACACCGGCCGCCCGCCGGACGAGCCGGCCATTTTGGGCGTGGCCTTGAACGAGGTGTTCGTGCCCATTCTGCAAAAGCAGTTCCCGGAGATCGTGGATTTTTATCTGCCGCCCGAGGGCTGCTCCTACCGCTGGGCCTGCGTGAGCATCAAGAAACAATATCCCGGCCACGCCAAGCGCGTGATGCTCGGCGTGTGGTCCTTTCTGCGCCAATTCATGTATACCAAGTTCGTGGTGGTGTGCGACGACGACATCGACGTGCGCGATTGGAAGGACGTGATCTGGGCCATGACCACGCGCATGGACCCCGGCCGCGACACCACCGTCATCGACCACACGCCCATCGACTATCTGGACTTCGCCTCACCCGTGTCGGGCCTGGGCTCGAAGATGGGCTTCGACGCCACCAACAAATGGCCCGGCGAGACTAACCGCGAGTGGGGGACACCCATTCGCATGACTGAAGAGATAACAAAAAAGGTCGATGAGATGTGGGAGTCACTCGGTATCGACGACGGCTGAAGCTGATTAGAGGAGGGCATGATGCGCACGATAATGCTGTTGAACGCCAAAGGCGGCTGCGGGAAAAGCACGCTGGCCAGCAATCTCGCCAGTTACTACGCCTGCGAGGGGAACAAGGTCGCCATCGTCGATTTCGACCCGCTGCGCTCCAGCCTGGAGTGGCTGGCGGTGCGGCCCGGGACCGCGCCGGAAATCCTTGGCATCGACGGCACGGATGAAGCCTTGCACCTGCCGCGCAATCTGGACGTGGTGATCTACGACGTGCCGGCCGGGCTGCGCGGCAAGGAACTCACCGCCATGGTGCGCCGCGCCGAGACGCTCATCATCCCCGTGCTGCCTTCACCCATCGATATCCGCGCCGCCGCACACTTCATTCACGAGTTGTTACTGGTGGGCAAGGTCTCGCGCCAGCAGACCAAACTGGCGGTGGTGGCCAACCGCGTGCGCGAACACACGCTGGTCTATCTCAAACTGGAGGCCTTTCTGAAAAGCTTGAAGATTCCCTTTGTCACCACGCTGCGCGACACTCAAAACTACATCCGCGCCGAGGAGCGTGGCCTGGGTATTTTCGAAATGGCGCCGTCCCTGGTCGAACACGACATGGAGCAATGGCAACCGCTGCTCAAATGGCTGAACAGCAAACGCAGTCTGCCGCAGACATAAGCTTCAGTGCCGAACATCCAACATCAAGTATCCCGCCTGCGCCGACTGGCCGTAGCGAGTCTGGCACTTCTCGCGGTGCTCGCTTGCACGCCGGCCTTCGCCGATGCGCAAGCGCTGCACGAGAAGTACTCCGCACAGCGCGAGGTGTTGGAGAACAATGCCTTTCAGGCACCCATCAATCTCATCTCTCATGTCACGGAAGATCTTGCGCAAGGCGAGGTGTACGCCGTGATGGCGACGCCGTTCGACACTTTGCGCGCCGTACTAAGCAAACCTGAAGAGTGGTGCGGCATGATCATCCTGCACGTCAACATCAAGGCCTGCACCTATGACACGGGGCCGGACACGCAAATGCATTTCTACGTAGGACACAAGGAATACGAAACGCCGGATCAGGCCTTTGCC
>Ga0299912_10003721_pt1 | contig 12456 bp, 11 predicted proteins | sample RVTome_2_FD_207667 | JGI IMG/M metagenome (GOLD analysis project Ga0299912, IMG submission 207667) | Soil microbial communities from uranium-contaminated site in the Upper Colorado River Basin, Wyoming, United States - RVT95D214 (version 2) ... | reverse complement strand
ATAGAAATATAGACATCACACATCAGTTTCGGCGCATTCGCCATAATATCGGTCGCAATGACACGGTATCCTGCCTGAGTAAACTCGCGGCAAAGTACGACGCCTATACCTCCACCTGCCCCCGTTATCAAGACGCTTCGCATGATTGGCTATTTGACCCCAAGAAATGCCAGCAACTTTCCAATCGCGATAATGCTGGTTCGTTCGACGGCATCTGCTGTATTGGACGCATTGTGGGAGCCGAATATGCAGAGCGGATGCTGTAGCAGGTAGGAATCCATAGGCAGAGGTTCGTTCTCGAAGACGTCAAGTGCAGCCGAATAGACCTTACCGGACTTAAGCGCGGCTTCAAGCGCCGGCTCGTCGACAACCGGGCCACGTCCTACGTTGATGACACGGACACCTTGCTTGGCGCTTGCGAGCACATCTGCGTTGACCATATGCCGGCTGCTCGGCGTAAGGGAACAGGTGACAACGATAAAGTCTGCTTCCTCAACGCGCCGCGGCCATTCGGCACGCAACACGGCTGAAAGCTCTGGGCTGTCCTGAGCAACCGGATCGTAAGCGATTACCCGCATATCCGCCGCCAGCAACCGTTTTGCGGTGCTTTTGCCGATATCTCCGAACCCGACGAGGGCGACAGTCTTCCCAGATAGCGAAATCCCACGTGGCTTGGGCCAATGGCCCTGACGAATGCCGTCGTCAATCTGGAAAGTTTCCCGTGCCAATGCAACGACATATCCCATGGCAATATCGGCAACTTCAGCACCGAACATGTTGGGGGTATTGATAATAGGAATGCCGAATTCCTTGCAAGCGGCGAAATCGACGTTATCGACACCGATTCCCCATTTGACGGCGGCCTTGAGCTTGCCGGCCTTGCCGGCAGCAAACACCTCGCGCGTCGCGGGATCGTCACCGATGATCCAGCCGTCGTGCTGAGGGACAAGCTCTTTTAATTCTTCGACCGACAAAGTCTGTACGACTTTGGCCGCCGTAACTTCGATGCCATGCTTTTCAAAGAGAGGGCGGAAACTATCGATCATGCCCAGCATCGGCGGGCAGGTCACCAGTACTTTCATTTGGCATTACCTTTCTGTTCGAGCAGATAGCGGGCTGCGACAACGGCAAAATCCCAGTCGGCCGGGGTATCGATATCAATGGACTCAAAGAAGGGGCCTTCATACATCATTGGCCTCTTACCTATGCGGGCATTGGTCTTGGCAAAGCTATCGCGCGTAAAAATGTAAAGGTTGGAGTTTTCTTCAAACCATGGTTCGAGATGCTGTGTTGGGATGAGGTTGTCCGGATCGTGATTAACGGGACTGCAATCCGCCCGGTAGAAACGGGTTTGAACTTTATCAACCGTGAACAGCGAATCTGCCTTTTCAGCTGCCTGGGACTCTCTGAATGCCGCAAGAGCCTTGCGGATAGTGTCGGCGCTCATCAACGGGTTCGTCGTATGGGTCATCAGATATATGTCCGCGGGGACATTTGCAACATCATCGGCAAGCACCTTGTTCATCGATACCAAATCTCCGCAGATTTCAGGTTTTCGATCGCGGATGGTAATGCGAGTTGTATCATTGAGCCCGTTCTCGGCGAGTATCTGACGCGCATCGGTATTGATAATGATTTGGTCGATTTCGTCGACCTCCAACAATGTATCGAGAATCCAGCGAAACAGGGGCTTGCCGCAGAACTCCTTGAAGTTCTTTCCGCGCACACGCTCACTATTTGCTTTCATCGGCAACAGTGCCACAACCTTCCCATTACTCTTACTCATTTATATTTCCTTTGAATGCAAAACACTCAACGCGGATAAAAATACCGTTCCTTACGTTCTTTAGACAATTTTCTATGAAAGTGATTGCCACGGTATACACCCCAGTACTGCGCACACCTGTACATCACTATTTCGCCCAAGCGCCTCAGCAATTGCTTTTCCCGAGCTGCCTCTCCTGCGTCAAGCACGATGGAACTCGCGACATATCTCAACATATCGACAAAGGAGACATGAACTTCCGGCATGATATGCTGCAGCGCAACAGCTTCCCGCTCATATCGATTCTTTACGGACGGCCAATGCTCTTGATGGATATGATAGACACCAGCGTCCGCCACGTACCCGATCTTCATACCCTGCGCCACCAACAGTTTTGCCATATGCATGTCTTCCAAACCAGTCAGTGACTCGTCAAACGGATGCCGCTCCCAAACTTTTTTAAGCAATGCCGAATTGGCGTTATTACAGAAAAAACCGTCCTGTGGAATTTTGCTTGTCCCCGGATAGTATTTCTCGAATATGCGGCATTCACTATATCGACTTTGTCCGTTACCTATCTGTCGCCCATACGCACACGCGACCGCCCCATCAATGAGCGGCCGCGTCAGATTCCTTAACCACAAATGATCTATCGGAATGCAATGGCCACTGACCATAACCAGAATATCGCCCGACGCCTCCGCACAACCGATATTCAGCGAACGCCCAAACGAAAACTCTTCCTTGCTAATGCGCAAAATCTTGGCATTGTGCTCCTGCGCTATTCTTATCGTACCATCCGTTGATCCAGAGTCGACAAGCAACACTTCCTTATCCAAACCATCCAACGATTGTGAGTTGATACCTTTAAGCAAATCTGGGAGATGCTTTTCTTCGTTATAGGTTCGAATGATTAAGCTAATCTTCATCGATGCATTGCCTGCTTATAGACTTGACGGATTCAGAATTACATCGAAGGCCGGCTTAGTCAGTCGGGCAAACAATTCTATCTCTTCCCGATAAACTCGATTTGGCTCGAACATATCCCAGTGCATCGGGACCATTTTCGAAACCCCCATTCCGGCCGCAAACTGAAAAGCCTCTCTGATGGTCATGTTTCCGATAATTCCCTGCGCCTCACGGTAGTAGTTACGTTCATTGACGGGCAAGATTGCGACATCGATCGGGCTGAATTTCTCCAAGGTCTCGATCAGCTCCGGCGTCAAGCTTGTATCGCCGGAGTGATAAATGGTTCGCCCCCGGTATTTGACTATGTACCCTACATATCTGGAGTGCCCGGCTGGCGTCATTTGTATTTCAGGGTGAGCCGCAGGAACAGGAAAAACTTCAACCCCGTCCACCAACATATGCCACTTGGCTTCCGCCAAGACCAACCTGTCCTTCTCAATCCCGGCCTCATGCAGCGTTTTCAAAACATCTTCCGGCCCCATGAAGCAGCAGTTACTGGAAGACTGAGATAATGGGAGCAGAGTATCCAAATCGCAATGATCTATATGCGTATGAGTCAAGAGCACCCATTGCGCATCATTTATCTTGCCTGGCTCAGTCCAGATGGGAACCAGACGACGCAAGCAAGCCCCCTCCAAGCGCTCGACGCTATTAGAGAGATATGGATCTATAAACAACACGGTCTCACCAAACTCGAATCGGAATCCGGCTTGGCCAAGTGGGACAACATCAATCATGCTCGTCATCATTCAATTCTTGCGATTACATCACCGGCATACAGGCATTATCAACGCGGCTACGGAATTAATCGCGAATATAATTCGCTCCTACAGTCCCATCTTATCCGTAACGCGCCTATGACCTACCGACCTCATTATCTCCCGTAGCAGTCGTCAAACCGCTCGATATCGTCTTCTCCCAGGTACTCCCCTACCTGCACCTCGATGATTTCAAGCAACACTTCGCCGCGATTCTCCAGGCGGTGCTTGGCGCCGATGGGGATATAGGTGCTCTGGTTCTTGGCGACAGTGATCACTTCGTCATCGCGGGTGACGGTGGCGGTGCCGGCGACGACGATCCAGTGTTCAGAGCGATGGCTGTGGCGCTGGAGGCTGAGGCTTTGGCCGGGCTTGACGGTAATGCGCTTCATTTTGAAGTCGTCGGCGTTTTCCAGCACGGTATAGCTGCCCCAGGGGCGCTGCACGGTGAGGTGGGCGACGTGTTCTTGGGCGTTGTTGCGCTTGAGTACGTCGACCACTTCGCGCACGCGCTGGCTTTCGCCGCGCTTGGTTATCAGCACGGCATCCGCCGTTTCAACGATGTTCAGGTCTTCCACGCCGATGGCGGCGACCAGGCGCTTGTTGCTCTGGATCAGTGCATTGCGGCAATCCACGGCGATGACGTTGCCCTGGGTGGCGTTGCCGGCGGCGTCCTTGTCGGAGACTTCGTGCACGGCATCCCAGCTGCCGACGTCGGACCAGCCGATGTCACAGGGAATCAATGCGACGTTGGCGGTTTTTTCCAGCACGCCGTAGTCGATGGAGATGCTGGGCATGCGCGGGAAATGTTGGGCGACGACTTCGGCGGCGTTGCCTGTCTGCCAGGCGGCGGTGATGTCGTCGAGGATGGCCGTCACCTCGGGGAGATGGCGGGCGATCTCCTGCAGGATGGCCGATGCCTTCCAGACGAACATGCCGGAGTTCCAGTAATAGCCGCCGTCGCGGAGGAAGGATTCTGCGGTGGCGAGGTCCGGCTTTTCGGCAAAGCGCTTCACCGCATGCACGTTGCCCCCCAGGTCGACGCCGGCCTGGATGTAGCCGAAGCCGGTGTCCGGACGCGAGGGGGTGATGCCGAAGGTGACCAGCCGGCCGCTTTGCGCCGCCGCGACGGCCTGGCGCAGGGCGGCCTGGAACAGTGCAGGCTCCTTGATGACGTGGTCCGCCGGCAGGACGAGCATGACGGGGTCGTCGCCGTTGCGGGTCAGCCAGGCAGCGGCCAGGGCGATGGCCGGTGCGGTGTTGCGGCCCTCCGGTTCGAGCAGGGTTTGGTATTGGCTGAGGGCATGGTAGGCCTCGCCCTGGGCATAATCCTTTTTGGTGACGATGAGGACGTGCTCGCGCGTAACCAGGGGATGCAGGCGATTGATGGTGGCTTCGAGCAGGGTGTGGCCGCCGTCGATGGAAAGGAACTGCTTCGGCAGCTGCTCGCGGGAGAGCGGCCACAGGCGGGTGCCGCTGCCGCCGGCGAGGATGACGGCCTGGATGTTGGGTTGGGTGATCATGTCTTAAGTAGCTACGTTCTGGTTCCGTTATGTCAGCTCGTCCCTGTGGGAGTCCGATTCATCGGGCGATGGCGGTGCCGGTAACGCCGCATCGCCCGGCGTAGCCGGGCTCCCACAACAACAACCGCCGCACAATTGTAGGAGCCCATTCCATGGGCGAAGGTCCGGCCCCGCTCCTGCAAAATCAGTTCAGACTCCGTTTGTGGCGCTGTTGTCGCCAATTTGTAGGAGCGCCTCCGGCGCGATAGGCCGCGAGGCTAAATGTGTGTTCCGAAATACTGACCATATCACCCCTCATCCCAGCCTTCTCCCTGAGGGAGAAGGAGATACCGGTGGACAGTATTTCGGAGCGCCTATTTAGGCTCAGCCTCAATCGCGGCAGAGCCGCTCCTACAAACACCGGATGCCTCGTAGGTGCCCACTCCGTGAAGGCTCTGTCCGGCTCCTGTTCGCCGAGGGGACTCGGCTCCTGCAAAAGGCATTAACCGTTCGATGCTGCCTGCTGTTGTTCCTTTACTTTATTCAGGAACTCCGCAAAGAAGGCTGCGAACATTCCCAGGAAGAAACCGCCGAACAGGGCGAGCACCAGGACAAGCGCCTTGCGCGGCCCGACCGGCTTGATTGAACGCATGGGGGCATCGGTGGCGTTGGTTTCCCGGAAGTTCAACAGTTCCAGGTCCAGCCTGGCCATGCGTTCCTTCATCTCGGCTTGCTTGCGCTGGTTGTCGGCCAGTTTTTTGACCAGGCGGTCTTCGTCACCGGCGATGGAAATTTGCATCCGGTCCCGCAGATCGGACTGCCTGGCGCGCGCGGTCCTTGCCTCGCTGTCCAGCAGCAGCAGGGTCATGGCATTGGCCTCGCCGCCCGGCTTGGCGGTGGCGCGTTTGTATTGGGCTTCGGTGGAGGAGATCAGGCGTTGCAGTTCGGATATCTCGGCCTTCAGCAGCTCCCGGCGCTCCTTCAGGCGCTCCCGGTCGGCCTCCGCCAGGCTAGCCTCGTCCTTCAGGGACGACAAATCGTTTTCCAGGTTGCTTTGGCGCAGTTCGATGTCTTTTTTCAGGATGCTGTATATGCGCTGATGGTCTGCCCGCAGCTTGTCAACGACTTCCATCAGCAGGCCCTTCAGCATGCCGCCCTCGTCTTCCGTTCCGTTGGCGGTCAGTACGATGATTTCGCTTTTCTTCGGGATCTGGGCCTCAATCTCGATATCCTCATCTTCCTCTACGCGGGAGCTGGTCCGCAGGGTGCTGGGGATGTAGCTTTCCTTGAGCTTGGCCAGGGCGGTGTCGGGCTCTTCGATGGGATGAATCTCGTCCTTAACCCATCGGTTTCCGATTTCGATGGAGACGCGATATTCGTACTGCGGCGGTTTGAGAAACGCCCAGAGCAGGCCGACAAGCAAGCTGAAGCCGACTATGCCGAGAATGAGCTTGCGGTGGCGGGACAGCGTCAACCAAAGATCGACCAGGCTGATCTCATCATCCTGATAACGGGAATTGTCCGGGGTGTTCATTTCAATATCCTCTGCCTCACGTCCCCAAAACACCCAGTTAAAGACCGGCTACGTCCTGCAAAATTCATGCTCGTCGCTGAGCGGGTGGTATCGCCTGAGGCGATACCGGCATCTTCAATGGAGTGCGTATTTTATAAATTGATTAGAATCACGAAATCGTTGTTTTTATTGGGCAAATTCGAAATCATCCATTTTGCTACCGGCTTCCGTGTTAAGCGCACTGCTTATGGCAGGCAGCACTTTAACGGCTCCCACAACATGTGGCAATGCTGTTCCTCGGCCGTTGTGGGCGTTGTAGGAAATGGACTACAACTCCGGGAGGTCCATACCCCGCATCCTTGATGACCCGTTATTGATCATCACTGGTCGTCCTGCCACCTTTTGGCGCACCGGCCCCGCCGGGTCGCGAATACGATTCGCTCCTACATGTACTGCATCCTGCGGCGGCGCCGGACAGGCCCATCGCCCGGCATACAGGTCTTGCTATCATTCAGTTGCATCACGCCAGGCCTCCTCAATGGCGTCAAAGGCGGCTTCGGGTACTGTCGCGGCGTATTGTCTGCGGCGGTTGTTGGAAACCTTGCCGTTGTTTTGCAGGCAGGAGAGCACCAGAACGGTCAGGTCGTTGCCGCGTATGTCGAAGCGCTCGTTCACTGCCTTGTAGATGCGGTCGTAGCGAGCCAGAAACTCCGTTTCCTCGCGCAGGTCTTTCTCCAGGGCCTGGCGCGCCATCTCCAGCCCGAATTCGACACAGGCCGTAGCATCCCAGAAGCGGCAGAGTGTGTCGTCGGCACGGTAGCGGAGATCGTATTCGTCGTCGGCAATCCAGCGCACGTCCCAGCGCTGACGCATGGGCAGGGAGTAGCTTTGCAGCGCCTTGAGATAGCCCTCTTCATTACGCTTCATTGCCACTGATACAGGCAGCAGCATGCCATTCGGCATGGCGCCGGACTGGCAGAGGGCGTAATGGAACAGAAAACGGGACAGGCGGCCGTTGCCGTCCATGAACGGGTGGATGAAGACGAATCCGAACGAAGCGACGGCGGCACTTACCAGCGGATCGATTTGCTTGGGCGCCGTATTGATGAAGGCGAGCAATTCGTCCATGAGCTCCGGCACCCATGCAGGGGGCGGCGGCAGGTAGGTGATGCCGGCGGCGCCCCGTAGCGGGCCACGCAACCAGTTCTGTTGCTGGCGGTAACTGGCGGCCTTATCCAGCGGGTTGGTGAGAACGGCGTTTTGCAGTTCGACCAGATAGTCCTCGTCCAGGGGGCGGGGTTGATAGGCCTGCCTGAGCAGCGCGACGAAGGCCTCCGCCTTGCTTACCGAAGGGGTTTCCCGCTCTATGGCAAATGAGCTTTCTGTTTCATGCAGGTAGGCCCAGCTGAGGGCGCGGTCGGTTGCAGCGGCACCCAGCCCGTCCAGGAACGCCCTCGCCTTGCCGAGGATGTCGTAGGCCAGCAGGCTTTCCAACTTTTTGGTACGTCGTACCGTAGTGCAGTAGCGCAGACTGCCGAGGCCATTGAAGCTGACGCGCCATTTGGAATCACGTTGCCCTGGCCCGGTTATGTAATGACGTGTGTCGAACAGGGGGACTGTCGGCCCGGCTATCGGCGGCAGATCTTCGAGCGTCTGACGGTTGAAGGCTTCCCAGAGATAACAGGCCAGCCTGATGTATTTGCCGGAAGGTGCTGCCCGGACGGCTTGCTGCATCATGGAGGCCGGGATGGCGCGGAGTGACTGCGCCAGCAGTTGCAGGTCGATCCCTTCGTGTTTCAGGGCAAACAGCAGATGTTCCAGGGGCTCGGAGCCGGGGGCGGCATGAGGAGGAACCAGGACGGCATCAGCGGTTCGCGTGATCCGGGTGACCGGGGCGAGCGCAGCCGCCCTTTCCGGGCCAAAGGCGGAAAGATGCAGTTGCTGCTTGAGATAGGCGTAGCCTACTGACCCCATTTTTTGTTACATCGACTCATTTTTTGTTAAAAACAGCGGCAATCTAACATTTTTTATTACCTCATACGAATTGCATAGTTGTTTATGGACATTTTCTCGGCCCGATTCATCAGGCGATGGCGACGCCCGGTGAGGCCCCATCGCCCGGCAGAGCCGGGCTCCCACATTTCACCGATCATTTATCAGGGCTGCCAATTCCGCCGTTTTCTGCTGCATCAGCCTTTCATCGCCGCGCGCCTCTACGTTGAGGCGCAGCAGCGGCTCGGTGTTGGATGAGCGCAGGTTGAAACGCCAGGCGCCGAAATCCATGCTGAGGCCGTCGGTACGATCGATGGTGTGTTCTGCCGTACCGTAGTGCGCCTCGATGCGGGCGACGGTGGCCGGTGCATCGGCCACGCGGTAATTGATCTCGCCGCTGCATGGATAGGCCTTGATGCGCTCCTCCACCAGGGCGGAGAGCGGCTTGCCGGAGGTGGAAATGAACTCGGCCACCAGCAGCCAGGGGATCATGCCGCTGTCGCAGTAGGCGAAGTCGCGGAAGTAGTGGTGGGCCGACATTTCGCCGCCGTAGATTGCATTCTCGGCGCGCATGCGCTCCTTGATGAAGGCGTGGCCGGTTTTGCTCATCACCGGGATGCCGCCGGCCTGTTGCACCATTTCGATGGTGTTCCAGCTGAGGCGCGGGTCGTGGATGATTTTGGCGCCGGGGTTGTGCTGCAACAGCTGCGCGGCGAGCATGCCGACGATGTAATAGCCCTCGATGAACGCCCCCTGCTCGTCGAACAGGAAACAGCGATCGTAGTCGCCGTCCCAGGCGATGCCGAAATCGGCCTTGTTGCCGATGACGGCCTGGGTGGTGGCCTCGCGGTTCTCCGGCAACAGAGGGTTGGGGATGCCGTGGGGAAAGGTACCGTCCGGCTGGTAGTGGATGCGGGTGATCTTGAACGGCAGGTGCGCGGCTATGGCATCGAACGCAGGACCGGCGGCACCATTGCCGGCGTTGACCACGATGTGCAGCGGCTTGAGCTTCCTGTGATCGACGAAGGACAGCACCTTGTCGACGAAGCCAGGCATGATGTCGAGCGGCTTGTTGCTCCCGTTGCCAAGCACGGCCGGACCGGTATGTTCGCGGGCATATTGTTCGATGGCGGCGAGGCCGCTGTCGCCGCTGACAGGAATCGCCTGCTCACGCACCAGCTTCATGCCGTTGTAGTCGATGGGGTTGTGGCTGGCGGTCACCATGATGCCGCCGCCCATGCCGGGCTGGGCCGCGGCATGGTAAATCATCTCGGTACCGCACAGGCCCAGTGCCAGCGTGTCGACGCCGCTTTCATTCAGGCCGCGGATCACGGCCGCGGCATAGGCGGGGCTGGTCAGACGGATGTCCCAGCCGACAGCCACCGGTCCCTGGGGCCGGATGACGGCCGCATAGCCGCAGCCGATGCGATAGGCGACGTCCTCGTTCAGCTCATCCGGGATGCGGCCGCGGATGTCATAGGCCTTGAAGCAGGCAAGCTTGCTCATGTCAGGCGCGGGCTCCCTGGTTGTGTGGTGCGCGGCAAAACAGGTGTTCCGAAACAGTGATCATAAATTCCCCTCAACATCCCCTCATCCCACCCTTCTCCCTGAGGGAGAAGGAGCAACCGACAAGAGCCCGATTCCGCCTTTGTGGGAGCCCGATTCATCGGGCGATTGCGGCGCCGGACAGGCCGCTTCGCCCGGCAGAGCCGGGCAGGGACCAGGCGAGATAGTCCTTCATTCTGTGCAGATGTTCGAGCTTCTTCCGAATCAAGCGAATGTGCTCTGCCACAGGCGTATCCCCTGCTGTTTCGCTATACGATAGATAGGGTCTTCCTTGCCCATCTGGCTGATCACCAGATCTACGTGCAAATCAAGCTCGTCTTCCAGATCGATTTTGCACTTCAACTCGGAAGTGAGATCGGCAAACTCCGGCTCAATATACAGATCGACATCGCCTCCCCTCCGTCGATCATCCACCCGCGACCCAAAAAGCCAAACTTTAGCATTCGCGCCGAAATAGCTTCGTACGCGTCTATTAATAAACTGTGCTTGCTGGTCTGTCAGACGCATTGCGTTGTCTCTCCACCATTCCCATCAATCACGCCGCGCTGGCGCAGGATTGCCAGCACCTTGCTCACGCTCTCCGCCAGCGTCTCCTCGCCGGTGTTGACCACGAGGTCGGGGTGTTCCGGTTCTTCGTAGGGCGAGGAGATGCCGGTGAATTCCTTGATCAGCCCTGCCCTCGCCTTCTGATAGATGCCTTTGACGTCGCGGGATTCGCAGACCGTCACGGGGCAGTGCACGTGTATTTCAATAAAATCGGCATCGCCGATCAGGCGGCGCACGCGTTCACGGTCGGCACGCAGCGGCGAGATGAAGGCGGTCAGGGCGATGACGCCGGCTTCGACGAAGAGCCTGGCCATTTCACCGATGCGGCGGATGTTTTCGCTGCGGTCCTCAACGGAGAAGCTCAAATCCGAACAGAGGCCATGACGTACGTTGTCGCCGTCGAACACAAAGGTGCGGCAGCCGAGTCGGTGCAACTCCTCTTCCACTGCATGGGCCAGGGTCGACTTGCCGGCGCCGGACAGGCCGGTGAACCAGACGGCCGCGGCCTTGTGGCTGTTGAGCTGCTCGCGCCGCTGCCGGGTGACGGTGGCGTGATGCCACACGACTTCACGCTGGTTGTTTTCCTGCTTCATCGGTTTCCTTTTCAAACCCGGGGGGCGTGTCGGCGGCAAACCGCGACACTTCACGGCGCAGTCCTTCAATCTCGGACCGGAGCGCTTCGTATTCCTGCTGCTTGCGGCGCAGAAAGCGCACGGCAATGCGCGCCTTTTCCTCGATGCCCTTGGGCGTGAGGAGGTAGGCGTAGGCCTTCTTGTTGGGGTTGTTGCGGAAATTGGCGGCCTTGATCAGGCCTTTTTCGATCAGCGCCTTGAGGCAGTAATTGACCTTGCCCAGGCTGATGCCCGCGGCCTCGGCCAGCCCACGCTGGGTCAGCTCCGGGTTGTCCTGCAGGAGTTTGAGGAGCCGGTAGTGGGTGGCCTCGTCGAGCATTCCGTGTTCAGCCGTTGAACAGATGGGGTATTAGAGCGTTCAAGGGTGAACAGGTCAAGGGGTTGCGGCCCGTCCCTTGCGGAGCGGTTGTTTAGAGCAGTACCGCATTGACGCCCAAGGTACGCGTGGGAACGAAACAGGGGCAGTAGTGCGCATTGCGCACCATGCGGGGCCTCCAGGGCTTCGGTGCGCGATGCGCACCCTACGAAGCTACCACAGGGAACTGTAGGAGCGCCTCCGGCGCGATACACCGCTCGGGCATGTTGCACGGCCTATCGCGGCAGAGCCGCTTCTACGGCGGGGATAATCGTGGCTCAGCGGCCCAGGAAGCGGCGGATACGGGCCACCCCTTCCTCCAGCCGGGCCAGCTCGGTGGTGTAGGCAAAACGCAGGTAGCGCTCGGGGTGGTGGCTGCCGAAGTCGGTGCCGGGGGTGACGGCCACGCCGGCCTGTTCCAGCAGGTCGCGGCTGAATTGCGCGCTGTCGGCGGCCAGCGCGCTGCAGTCGGCATATATATAGAACGCGCCTTCCGGCGTTACCGGGATGGCGAACCCCAGTTCACGCAGGGCGGGGAGCAGGAAGTCGCGGCGGCGCTGGAACTCGGCGCGGCGCTGTTCAAGGATGGCCAGGGTTTCGGGGTTGAAGGCCGCCAGGGCGGCGTATTGCGCTGGGGTGGAGGGGGCGATGAAGAGGTTCTGGGCCAGCTTCTCCACCTCGCGAACGTAGGCCGGCGGCACGACCAGCCAGCCCAGGCGCCAGCCGGTCATCTGGAAGTATTTGGAGAAGCTGTTGATGACGAAGGAATCCGGGGCCACTTCCAGGGCGGAGGTGGCGCGGCTCCCCCCTCCCCGACCCTCCCCCCGGAAGGGGGAGGGAGTTTTCTCCTCCCCCACG
>Ga0299912_10003719_pt1 | contig 12459 bp, 9 predicted proteins | sample RVTome_2_FD_207667 | JGI IMG/M metagenome (GOLD analysis project Ga0299912, IMG submission 207667) | Soil microbial communities from uranium-contaminated site in the Upper Colorado River Basin, Wyoming, United States - RVT95D214 (version 2) ... | reverse complement strand
AAGCCAGGTGGCTGCCATGTTAATGATCCCAACCGATTGAAATTTATCGCTGGAAAACTTCTCTCTGTCCAGAGCTTCGCTGGCATCATTGTTCGTATCTTTTTCATCAGGATCGACATAAAAAAGGACATGGACCTTCCCCTGTAACTCTTCGCTGCTCCAAGGTTTTCCATCCAGCCGTCCTCCCAGTTTTTCTTTTAACTCCACCTTTGGAGGAATCTCGCCTAATTCAACCGCCAGGGCAGCCTGGTTTATCGGAAAGAAAACCAAAAAAAAGATCACCCCTTTCATGAAATGCTTCATCACCAACCTCCTGAATTTTTGATGTGAAGCTCACCGCCAAGGACGAGGCTTCCCGGAAAGGTAATTTCATTTTATATTGTGCCCCTTCCTGCCGGTAGGCAGGGACCCCGCCTATCCCGATAGGTCGGGACGGGGCACGTTCCGGCCAACTTGCTTCTGGTTTCGTTAAGCGATGGAAGCTTATGTTTCAAGACCTATTTCAAGACCTGGCCCAAGATCCGCATCATGAAACATTGCTCAAAATATCCGGTTTATCGCTGGTAATGCCATCAACCCCCTTAGTCCTGTATTCTTTAGCTTCCTGTTCTGTATTGATTGTCCATACAATGACCTTCAGACGATTCTTGTGAGCATCTGCAACGTTCTTCGTATGGATAAATCTATAAAAAGGGACCAGATACTGAGCATTCAGCCCTATGGCCGCATGGACAGGATTCTTATATCTTGAGTAAACTAAGCCTGTCTCAATCTTGGAGTCTAATTGCCTGATATTGGCAACTGCCTGTTCGTGGAAAGAGATGATAATGACCCTCTTATTTAGTCTTTCCTTCCTGATGGATTCCAAAATCCTCTTCTCATAGCCAACCTCCTTCAATTCCAACAAAATTTTTTCAACCTTTTTATCTATAAATTGCAGAGCTTCTTCAAGGGTTGGAATCTTATCGCCTGATAATTTTTTCAATTCGTTTAGTGTGGACTCATTGACCCGAACATCCCTCCCGAAAACCCTTTTCAAATTCTCGTCATGAATGATAACCAATTTACCGTCCTTTGATCTCCGCACATCCATCTCAATGGCATTTACATCCAATTCAATTGCTCGTTGAAAGCTTTGCCGAGTGTTCTCCATTTTGTAGGCCCTGGCCCCTCTATGTCCGACCTTCAAAAACAAGTCTTTCCCTTTTTGGGAGTCCATTCTTCCGTACCCTTTATGGGGTTGCCATAATTGACTGAATAATGGAAGCACCTAAAACTGTGCTTCCCGGAGAGGTTATTATCATCCTATATTGTGCGCTCGGCAGCGCACGTTGCCAACCAGTCAGAGGCATTGGGTTCTTAACTTAATAATTAAGTCAACGTGGAAAAAGTGATTGATCTATTTTTTGAGCAAATCTGCAATCTCAAATTTGAAATTTTTAGTTATCACCGTGTCTCCCCATCTTCATTTTAATGCGCAGGGCCAACTTCTTTATGGATGATACCAAAGTCCCACCGTGCACTATTCCCTGACTATTTTCCACTTTGTGTTTTCTGTATCCAGATTTTGAAAAACCGATCGATGATAATGAATGAGCCATTATCACGGTCAATGACATCTCTTTCCAAAAGGGATTCAATAGCTCTTTGAGCGTTCGATGCCGATCTTAAACCGTGGCGTTGAATAAAATCTGATGCGAAGGGTTTCACCCCCATCGGTTCGGATGCCAATCCTCTCAAGAATCGGCGTTGATTGATAGCAAAAGATTCCCAAAGCGTGGTATAGGCGTAGCCTTCATGGGCGAGAAGGGTCCCGGCGGCAGATTCAATCAAGTCCTCCGAAATCTGTCCCTTCTTTTCACAGAGGTCCCATAAAACATGACACAGGTGTTGAGTGTAGAAAGGATGCCCTTCCGTCAGACGGTAAATTGAATGAACATGCTCGTCGCCAATCTTTTTACCTCCATCCAAGAATCTCTTCCGGATAAATGGCAGCCAGTCCTTTTCCTTGATCGGTCCTAGGGGATAATGTCCCCCCGCACGATAAAGTGGACGTGATCGGTCTAAAAACATCTTTTGAATCAAATGCCTCCGGCTCCCAAGAAAGATGTACGATACATCGGCCTGGGTCTGGATGATACTTCGTAGTTGCCGCTCAACCTTGTCGCCACCGTATTCCAAAATCTGCTGAAACTCATCAAACACAACCACCACTCTCCCCTTACTTTGAGCTGCGATCTTCCGAGGCGCCTCGAGTACCTCATCGAGTTCCGGACCTGGCTCGCCGAATCGCTTGGTACCGAAGGTAACCTCAGGCCTTCCCTGATCGTTTATGGTGATGGTCGGCGAAAGCCGTCCAAAGAAGGACTTGGCTATCTCTAATATCTTCTCTGCCCTGGTGCTCATAGATTCTGCAATGGCCTTCGCCGTAACCGTTGCAAAAGAAAGTGCTCCATCCGTAGGCCACAAGTCCACATAGGCTCTCACATATTGTTTCTTTGGTAGTTTATCAAGGGCAAATCGCACCAAAGAGGTCTTCCCGAAACGTCGCTCGGAGTAAACAAATAATTTCTCTCCGTTTTCCATAGCGCTCAAGAGATCTTCAACTTCCTTCTTACGATTGCAGAATGCATCACCACCGACTACGCCACCATATTGAAAAGGATTTTTCATATTACGCACCTCGCGTAACGCATTTTGCGTAATCTTATCTCTTTCGTAATTCTTTGTCAAAGGGAGTTATTCAAAACGGGCGGCCTAAAATATTGAAGGTAGGGTTGATATGGATGCTAAATTTGAAAAATGGGATGTGTCCCTATTCAACCTTATTAAAGATCATGTGCTACGAAATCGGTCAGATCCTTTTCTCTCAGAACCCTCCTTTTCCATGTTTTAACAGAGGGAAGGATATGCGGCAGCAGTCGCAAAGAATAAAAAGGTGGAAGCAGAGGAAGACCGATCAGATCTCCAAAGATGACCAGCATAAAGAGGTTATCCAGGTGTCCTCTTTCCTTCTTCAAAACGAGAACCGTCTCGTAAAACAACAGTCCGTAGAGGACCTCCCGAAGTACTTTAACAGGGTGTTTCAATCTTGCCGCGAGAGAGGAAAATAATTTTTTGATCAAGTAGATTCCCTCCTTTTTTGTGGATGCCCCAGGAGCTATTTTTAAATGCGGTTGATGTGGCCACATTTTTGGCACACAAATTCTCTTGTCTGAGCTGTATCCAGGACCACCACTGTATCCTTATCTGTAAAGCTCTGGATCCGAACGGACTGACCTATCATGGCCGAGCCATCAACCCTCACAGGTACATCAACTTTCTTTACCCTTGCCAAATCCTGGGCAATCAACTCCCCCTGGTCTCCTATACCAATCTTGATACATTTATCCACGCCAGGAATGACATAGATTAAGCCCGGTCCTTTGAGACCGAAAAATCTTCCCAGACGATATACGACTAATCTCTGGCTCTCAGAAACTACCTTAATTGTTGAAGCCGCCAAGATGATCAAGAAGATCAATAGGAATATAGAACTTGTAGGCATTGCTCTCTCACCTCGCATTCTCCAAGAAATGTGCTTATAAATTTGACTGAAAAATGGAAGCTCCTAAAAAATTGTGCTTCTCGAAAAGGGATTAATCATTTCGTATTGTGCGCTCGGCAGCACATATCACCGGCCAGTCAGAAGTGACTGCCTTGCTTCGAGGTTTGTGACCCAATAACCCAATGGACCCGATTACTCAATGACAAAACAATCGGGCCAACTTTTTTATGGATGACCTAAATCCCTTTTAAGATTCTTATAATTTTATGGACGCCCCCCTAATTTATTTTCCCTGTGTCCAAAAGCAAAGTGTATAATGTAGCTTTGAACCCAAAGTCCTCCCGCAGGCTTCAATTTATTCCCGAGATTTTTCAATATTTGAATCCCCCACCGGATTTTGCCCCACTATATCAGAAAAACCTCATACTTACAACTTTATAAGAGCATCACACGGCGCTTTGGTTTCATGGGGTTGATATGTTACATTATTTTTGCGGATCATGCGAAACCACCTTCTGGAAAGGAATCGCGTTTGTCAAACCAGATCCTTTTGATGATGCTTATAAATCTGTGGGGCTTTCTTATCGTCTGGAGTTGTGCGGCGGTCGAGTCGCCCCGTTCCGACGCCGGTTCACCGGCCCATCATACCCCGAAAGGATTCAGGAACCTCTACGACGATTCGAAACGGGGGGCTGGGGCTCTTCTGAAGTGGCAATTGGGGCTGGGACCCCACGAATCCACTGCCCTCTCCCCGGATGAATTTCCGTTCTTTAAGCCCGCCGTGGCCGAGCCGGAACTGAATCGGATCAAAAATCCTGACCCGGATCAGATCCAGATTACCTGGGTGGGTCATTCGACCTTCCTCATTCAAATGGACGGGGTCAATATTTTAACAGATCCTATTTTCAACGACCGTTCCTCACCTTTCTCTTTCGGGGGCATCAAGCGTTTGGCAGCACCCGGTATTCAGTTTGAGGACCTTCCTCCCATTCATGTCGTTCTGATCAGCCACAATCACTATGACCATCTGGACAAGCATACGATCGAGCGTCTGGCAAATAGGCCAAAATATTTCATTCCCCTTGGCCTTGCCCGATGGTTCAAGAAGAGGAAGATAGACCATCTGATCGAGCTCGACTGGTGGCAGAGCGCTTCATCGCTCGGATTGAAATTTCATTCCGTGCCGATTCAACATTTCTCCGGGCGTTCACCCTTCGATCAGAATAAGACACTCTGGTCGGGCTGGATTGTTGAAGCAAAGGCGGGGAGGCTATTCTTTGCAGGCGACACGGGATATTCTCCGATATTCAAAGAGATTGGGGAACGCTTTGGACCCATAAGCGTATCACTGATTCCCATCGGAGCCTATATGCCGCGATGGTTCATGGGGCCAGTCCATGTCAATCCTCCAGAGGCAATCAGGATCCATCAAGACACGAACTCTCAACAATCCATCGCCTCCCACTGGGGAACATTTAAACTCTCGGACGAGCCCATTGGCGAACCCCCTCTCTATCTGGAAAAGGCTTTAAAAGAAGCAGGCATTGATAAAAAAAAGTTCCTCATCATGAAGTTTGGAGAAACCCTGTCGTTTCGTTGATCACCTTTCTTATCTCGTAAGACGCAGGGGATGCAGAACCTCGCATGGCGCAAAGCGTTAGCCTTGACCGCCAGGCGTAAGGAGAAACTCTGAATCAAAGATCACCCTCCTATGCGTTGGTGCATAGATATCCATAAGCACATCCGCTGCAATGGTTCTTTGGATCGATCGTCGGGAGGAAGGGCTGATCCGGGTTCAGGATCTCTCTTAGGAGACCGAAAATCACCTGAGTCAGATTCCCAAAATGCTCCTTGAACTCGGTCTCATTTTTAAAAAGCGGAACTTCAATGTCGGAGTTAATCCTTGTCTTTCCGAGGAGTAAAAACATGCAATCGACGTCTTCCGGTTTTTCTCCCGTTAAAGCAGAATAAGTGACAAGATAAAATGGAAGCTGAAGGGTGCTGATGGCTTCACTCCACGAATCCCGGTTTTTTGGATCGAGCTTATCGTAACGGATGTCGAGGTAATTTTTATTGGCCGAAGTCTTATAATCGATAATGGCAATCCTTTCTCCCCTCTTTTCAACTCTGTCGAGCCGCGCCCCGAGTTTGAAGGAGTCCTTTACCACATCGATCCTTTGCTCAAGGCCCAAGATTTTTGTTTGAAACTCCCTGATCTTCGGCACCTGGTAATGCTTGATGAAATCCTTCAAATGCCTCTCCACTTGGTTCCTGAGCAGATAGATCTCACCGGTAGGATCTTTACCGTATTGCTCCTCGAAATGCTTACGGATGACTTTCTCGAATTCCTTAAGATTCATCTCCTTTTCAGTCAGGACAGATCCTGTTTTTCCTTTGAAGTAATTGAGAAGAACCAGGTGAACAAACGATCCAATCTCCTCTTTCTCAAATTCTTCTGAAATGACCTCTCTTTCCCTGAGCCCGAGAACATATTCGTAATAGAACCGGAGGGGACAAGTGAGGTAGGTATTCAGGGAAGTTGCGCTGAAAGGATATTCTTTTAAGAACCCGATCATCTCCATGGATTTATGGATGGGAGAAGGGTTCGTATCTCTCAAGTTGACAGCGTACTGGATGGTCTTAATATAACTCTTGTCATCTCTCTTCCCTTCTCTCTTCTGCCTCCCCCAGAGACACCTTTCAACAAACCTGCTCTTCTCCTTCTCATCATTTTCGACGTAAAAGAGATGGGCCTCCTTGGCTCCTCTGACCAGCGTATCGAAGGTATAGAACATGATCTCTTCCCGATCCAGGTAGGTGGGAAGTCCCAGCACCTGCTTGGCCTTGAAGGGCAAAAAGGAATCCTCTCTCGTTGTATCAGGGAGGATGCCCTCATTTGCATCGAGAAAGAGGACATTCTCAAATTTTAGATTCCTCGTTTCCAGGAATCCAAGGACCTGCACCCCTCTCAGGGGCATTCCTGCAAAAGGAGTATAAGCAGTCATGATATATTTTTTAAAAAGGGTGAAATAGCTTGCGACCTCCTGAAACCGGATCTCCTTCATCAGAGACCTGGAAAGGATGTCCAGGTGGGTGAGGAAAGACTCTGAATAGGGGTAGAAAAAGGGATGGAGACGGGCCGTGCTGTTCTGATAGAGGTATTCGACCACCTCTTTCAGTTTCTTTGCAAAATCCTCCACATCTCTAAAAGAAAGCATCTTCCTGATGGTATGGGCATGGATCGCCTCTAAGTGCTCTCTCATCATCTTCAGAGTGAACCCCGGCTCGACGCTTAATACTTTTTCTTTGATGGAACCAAGGATGGCCTCATCGCTCTCTAATTCCGATAAGGATAGAAACTTCCTGGTTCGCTTCTCAATGAAGGTCTCCTCAATGGTATGGAAAAGAATCCTGGTTATATCTGCCCTTCCCTGAAAATAGATGTTCTTCGTGTAGGGATGGAGAATGAACTCCAGGTAATAGGGGACGTAAAGACGATCCCCATCCATGGTGGTGACCACTTCCATGAGGTTATTGAAAAAACCGAAGAGAGAAGTCCCCTGGAGTGGGTATCCAAGGGAGACATTATAGTTGTCTGGATCAAGGAGGCTCAGGGCCTGGTGGAAAAGAGGAAGCAAGGTTTCAGCGGAAGGAAGGACGATGACTGTGTTATCGGCAAGCCGTTCCTTCCGATCTATCCTTTTTTTCAATAGTGTGCCCACACCGAGGACCTGGCCATGGGAATCCGGGCTCTTGTAGCAATGGATCTCGGGCCCAGTGGGTGTGAATCCCCTTTGAGCCGATATTCCTAGGTCGGATAACTTCTTTTTCATTCCCTCTCCTTCCTGAAAAATGAAGAGGGTGTTTTCTCTTTTCATCAGGGATCGAAAGATCCTTTTCTCTGATTCCGTAAGGGCAAAAAAACCTGCGAAGATCACTTTTCTAAAGCGATCCAGATTTAAACGGTCGATATTCTCCGAAACAGCCCGGTATCTTGAGGACCTTGTAGAAAAATGGTCTTCCCCTATCCTTCTGTAAAAAGTTTCGTAGAAATAGGAGAGAGATTGGAGCCTTCTCGCCGTGGGTTCGGGTATGTTTTCTCCGGCGATGCTGTCGATCTCTCTTACCTTTTTGGAAGGGACCCCTTCGATATAAAGCTCTTCGAGGTCGTTGTACAGCTTCATCCCGACAGGGAAAAAAGTGTCGGGAGTGAGAAAGCTCTTTTTCCCCAGGTGTTCGGGCGAGGCGGCATGAAGGGTGTAAAGGATCGAGACGGCATCGATGGCTTCGAGCTTTCTTCCCCGGAGCTCCAAGGATTCGTCATGGACATGTTCGATGAATTCATCCATGGAAAGGATGACAGGTGGTATGAAGCTCGACTTCTCTCTATCTGCCAGGACTTTCCTGAGGAAGTGCGAAGGCCTTTTGCCGGGAAAGACCACGAGGCTCGAAGCATAGTCTCTTTCAATGCCGATCAAATGCTCCGCCACTTTCTCAACCAGATTCTCCGATGCCGAAATCAAAAGGACGTTCACTTAATTCACCATTTGCACAAAAAACATTCCAAAAGGTAGTTGGGTGTGCTGGGCAACCTTTACAGCGGAACCTTCAACGTTTCGCTACAGCGTATCCAGACACACTCCAGAGGTAACCCTGGGTGACACGGCATGTTGCCCATAAACATTGTAAAGAACCGCTTGGTAAAGGTTGGGAAGCATACTCAACTACCGATTCAACCCACCATCTGATTTGACCTTCTTGATTTCTTTCAAATCCACGTAAGTAATGATCCCTTCGACCTTCTTTTCGGGATAGATCTCTTTTAAGATCCGGATATAATTTTTGAGCTGGGAGATATATTCCTTTTCAGCTTCTCTGTCGGCGCCTGTTTTATAATCGATCACGGAGACCCGATCTTCTTCGAACACCACCCTGTCCATCCTAAAGAGATTTCCCCGGGGGTCTGAAAATTCCTGCTCCTTTTTGACGACCCTCCCCGGCATGGCCTGAAAATAAGGGCTTATTTCTTCACGGTTCAGGAATTCCAGAAGATCTTTTTTCATCGTTTTCACGGAATAATCGGTCATTAATTCGTCGTTCACCCGCTTGATGATTCGCTCGAGTTCCGGTTCGATGTTTTCATCCACGCCTTCAACAAAATAGAGAACCCTGTGAATAAACTCGCCTCTCCGCCTCTCCTCGAAGTTGAGCTCCCCGATGGGGGCGAACCCCGTTAGAAAGGACGGGGCCCTGACCGTGCCTTTTGTGTGAGGAATTGGAATATCATCCCGGCCATTCATGGCGGGGCTTTCTAACGGGGCGAAAGGAAATCTGATCGTGTCAGGAGGATGATAGAGCTCCATTCTTTCTTGAGTCGTTTCAGGAGAACGCGGGCGTGGAACATTCTTCTGTCCAGTTTGAGAGTCCATCTCCTTCAGGAGGTCGATTGGGAATTGATTTCTCCTTCCTTGGACCCCAATAATATACAGTTCCTCCTCTGCCCGCGTAAAACCCACATAAAGGGTATTGAGCTTGTTTACCAGATCCTTGAGCCTTTCCTCTTCATATTTCTCTTGAAGAAAGGGGCTCGCTTTCATGATCTGCTGGTTGATTTTGAGCAAATGGACACCCTCCATCTCCTCATTAAGAATATATTTGAATCCCCGCGGGATCTCCTCATACAGGAGAACAATAGCTACCGGAAAGCCCAATCCTTTTGCCTTGTGGAGGGTCATCACCTTCACGGCATTGATGCCTGCAGGGACATCAATGGTCCAATCCGACTCCCCTGCCTCTTCGTCGGAGGCGCATTTAAGGAAATCGCCGGGATTGTTTTTGCCTTCTCCCTCAAAATTTTTTATCACCTCCAGGATCTTGATGAGGGTCGCCTCCTCCTCCCTGAAATGATCGAAAACCCTGTAAATGCTGTAAATCTCGCTCACCAGGTCATAGAGGGGTAAATAACCTGTCGACTTGAAAAGAGCTTCAAAATAAATTTCCCAGAGCTCAGGAAATTCCTCCCGGAAGGCTTTATAAAGGGGGCCTTTCTTCCGGTTCCTCAAGAGGAATTCGTGCAATGCTTTCCATTCAAAAACCTTTTCATTTCTTTCTAAAGCTTTTCTGAAGATGTCCCCCAGAATAAAACCTGCGAAGGAAAGATTATCGGGTGGAGAATCGAGGAAAGTCAGCAAGGCAACGATTTCAGCGGTGAGCTTTCGTGTCCTGATGTCGAGGCTGCTGTAGGAGATGAAACGAACGTCAATCTCGTTAAGCCATGTCGTGATATTGACCACATCTTCATTTCGGTAGGCCAGGATAGCGATATTTGAGTAGGAGTATCCTCGGCGGACCAAACCCCTTATTAAATCCTGAATCTTCCCTTTTTCATCAGGCTCGTCATCCTTCTTTTCACATCGAATGACTTCCACATATCCTGAACCTTTGTGGTCCTCCTTGACCCTCTGTTCATAATCAATGAGTCCGCTCCTGCTGGCGGGTTCCCGGTATTTGTCATGATGGGCGATCATCTTTTTGAAAAATGCCTTGCTGAAATCGACCACGCCTTCGAGGCTGCGGTAATTAATCTCCAGCTCTTTCACCTTATGAAGGGCAGAAAAAAAAGGATTTCTGGATTCGAGCCCCTTCATGATCCCGTAATCGGCATTCCTGAAACCATAGATCGCCTGTTTGGTGTCGCCCACGGCAAAGAGACTTCCCCCCTGAGAAAGGGAGTTCTCGATTAGGGGAAAGAGGTTGGCCCATTGGATGGGAGAGGTATCCTGGAATTCATCGATCAGATAGTGGTAAATCGTCTCCCCGATCCGGAAGTAGACATCCGGTACGATTTCATGATCGAGGTAGTCAGAAAGCTTCTTGTTGATGTCGTGAATAAAGAGGGTCCCTTCCCTTTTCTTCACTTCCTCGAGGAGTCCTTTGAAAGCTTCATAAGTCCTGAGATACGGACTGTAGTAAGCCGCCGCATAGAGCTCGATATATTCCTTTATCTCATTGCCGAGGAGGCCCCACTGTTCGGATATTTCTCCATACCAGGTCGTCTCCCCCCCTCTTTTAGGTTTGATGACGGGGACGTTTAAGAGACCTTTATCAACGAGATCAGGGAAGTTATGGTTTCTTACCGTCTCCAAAATTTTGTCAAAGGAACTTCCTTTGCTTTTTGTAAGACCCGATTTTTCAATGAAACTATTCAGGCTCTCCGCCGTATCTCGAATCTCTTTCTTGATGGATTCAATCTTTTTTTCGACATCGCTGATCTTTGCCTCTTTGACGATACCGGAGAGCTGATGGTAAAGTTGTACGGTTTCCTGAAGCAAATCCTTCGAGGGATCCCAGAGATAGGCAGATTCCCCTCCCCTGCTCTCAAGGATGATCTCCAGGAGTTTCTCGAGGAATTCAGCCTCCGGAGTTTTCTCCCTGACTCCCCGCAGAAATCGATGGAAGGCATAGGCCATGATGTTCTCCGGCCTCATGACAATGTCAAAATCAGGGCTATACCCGAGATTGATCGCCGAGGCCTTGTAGATGGAGGTCATGAAACTGTCGATCGTCTTCACCTGGAACTCGGTGTAGTTTTTTAGAATTTCATCGATCGTCGCCTCCGCTCTGTCCGGGAGGTCTTCTTTTTTTAAGGACAAAATTTCGGAGAGCTTTTCGATCTTTTCGGGATCCTTGAAGTATATGTCCTTGAGCCACGAGAGGATCCGCTCTTTCATCTCTTTCGCAGCGTTATTTGAAAAGCTAATGGCAAGAATATTTCTGAGATGGTTTTGGGGAATTTTGTCGGACAGGAGGAACTGGACGAATCTCTCCGTGAGGGAGTAGGTCTTCCCAGACCCTGCAGAAGCCTTTAAGAGTGTAAAATGTGGAAATGGGATGGATGAATCTTTTTCCAGAACTGCATTGGCCATGGCTTTCACTGAGGAGGAAGTTTTTATTCCTAATTTCTTGACCGGAACGTGCCCCGCAAGCCCCGCCTTGCCTGCCTGCGGTAGGCAGGTAGGCGGGGTAAAGGGGCACAATATGAATGATATTACAATGCCGGGAAGCTTCGCCGTGCCTGTCCTGTCCTAACGGGATGGGCGGGGAGCTTCTCTTTTTCGGAGCCGGCAGAGATGGAAGTCCAAGAAGTTTTAATCATACAAAACTTACACCTTATAAAACAGCCTGTCAATTCATTCACAAGAAGTGAAGTGGCTTCCTTCCGCTCGAAATCGCCTATTTGAAATCTCATCGATCGTTGGGTTATTATTTTATATTAATGTTGGAGGAACCATCATGAAACCCATTCTATTGGAAATTGTCACAGAAGTATTTACCTTTTTCGGTCACTGTCGCCGTTGCAAAATCCTCTTCGATCAAACGGGGCTTGAGCAGAAATTGCATCAAAAAGAGATGGAGGAGTATCCTCCGGATTTGAAAGAGGAGTCTACGAAGCTCTCAGGCTGGATTCGAGAATTAAACCGGCTCTATAAGCATCGCCTCCTCATTCGGCTGATTGATGTCCAATCGCCTCTCGGATTCTATAAATCCCTGCGTTATCGGATCCGAACCTACCCTACTTTCATTGTGGAAGGGAAAGAAACCTATACGGGATGGGATAAAAACCGGCTCGAGAGCCTTCTGGATAAGTATATCAAGAATTCTCTCTCGTCAAAACATCGAAGCCTTCAGCCTTCCCTTTCGTAAGGGGGGATTTAATTTGATTGGTGGAACTTCATTGAAATGAAGAAATAGTATTTTTAATCCCCATGGGGCTATTTCAATAGACTGCCATATTTGCTGATTTGCGGACACGAACAACGGACCCGTGGAATGGGTTCTTTTGAATAATGTGTTTGAGTCTATAAGGTTTTGAGCATCTCTTCCGCAAAATCTCTTAGATCGCTGTCACTGGC
>Ga0299912_10003718_pt1 | contig 12460 bp, 7 predicted proteins | sample RVTome_2_FD_207667 | JGI IMG/M metagenome (GOLD analysis project Ga0299912, IMG submission 207667) | Soil microbial communities from uranium-contaminated site in the Upper Colorado River Basin, Wyoming, United States - RVT95D214 (version 2) ... | reverse complement strand
CGATTTGTCAAGATTAAAGATTTGACCCCTTCACACCCTTCACATTCAATGAAGTTATTGAATATAGGATTGCCCCATTTTCAATGGCAACTTAAAAACTTAAGGGCGTCCCCCTTTACTTCAATCTTGGTAAGCATTGAATATTAAAAGAATGTCCCGCTTTGCACATATGTAATGGTTAGTTACTTACTTATTTAAGAATGTCCCCATTTTCCCAAAAATCTTAATAATTTGCTTCTGAGGAATTTGACTAAATATTACTCCTGTTTGTTCCTCTAATCTCTCTAAGATAGGTGAACAATCTTCAATCTCCGATCCAATCCAAAAGCGATGATTTTTTTCGGCTACCACATAAGAGGAACCACCGCCGCCAAATGGATCAAAAACAATATCCCTGGGCTTTGTGGATATCAATATAGCTCTTTCAGGAATCATAGGATTTAATTCATTAGCTTCTCTTTTTTTAAACTTTCTATGTCTAACTGGCGAGGTGTCATTCCAAAAGTCGCTAAGATTTAGACCTCCTTCTTTAAGCTTGCTCCTATGTCCCCCATAGTCCTTGATTTCTTTTCCACAATGACGGCAAACTGGGATAGGTGTCCTCAACTTATTAAAAACTCTTGGCTTGCCCTTAGTAAAATAAAGAAGGGCATAATGGGCAGGGTAAAGCCCATTCCCTCGAGGGTAATTATTTTTCATTGAAATAGCTATCCAATGCCGAAACACTAAACCCCTATTTTCAATCAACGAACCTAATCGAATAGCCCATTTGGGAATATGATAGAAAAAGAAAGCTCCACCTGGTTTTAAGGATCTCACACATTCACTTATCCATAGCTTGCACCAATGCAGATATTGTTCATCACTAGAGTTATCGGGAGTTCTTGGGCCGTATCTTTTTCTAAGATTAAATGGCGGGTCAGCAAAAACGCAGTCGATGCTTTCAGATCTGATAAAAGGAAGCAATTCCAGACAATCGCCATGATAGATCACACCAGTCTTAGATGAAAAGAATTCTCCCTTTAATGTTTTTAATGAAGTGTGTGATCTAGTTCTCGACATCTTAGTGTTTCCTGTAAAAACAGTATTTGTCACCTGTTATTTTTTAAAATCATAGCAATGATTCGTAATATTGAGGATAATATTTGTAGTATTTTTCATAATCATTCGCTTTATCTTCACTTATATCAAATTCTTTGAGCTTTTTCGCAATGCCTGGAATCAATTTATCAAAATGAATCTTCTCCAGGGGCGTGATAATCGGCAAATTAATTTCTACTAATGTGCTATCCCTTGAAATAAAATCCAGATTAAATACCCCGGTATCTTCAATTCTTGTAGGTGCATTTTCAAAAATACACCCAAAAGTGTACATCTGAGAGGTATCCCTATACTTCAGATTGAAAATTTGAAAATATCCAAGCTTCGTTCTTCGCAATTTTTCCTCTATGATATTGACTATAGTACGTCTTAATAGATGAGGAAAGTTTTTATCAGATAGGTCTCTAGGAGTAATGTCAGGCGGAAAATAAGGAGATAGTTCTTTTTTGAAATTTTGTAAACGCTGTCTGGGTCCTTCTCTAAAGGCAACCTCAGGTGTAGCGAATCTTTCAGGCTCTGCATCAACGGTCATTATGAATATATTGCCAGGCTGCACATAGTTACAGACAATCTGAATGTCATCGACAATACTCTTTGACATTTTATAATCATAGTCTAACCAAATGAACATGTCCTTTTGCCAATTTAGATTCGGAAGCAAATCAGTTGAAGTGCCAGCAATAAGTTGAATGAAACTATATGGCTTGTTAAATTTGAATCGATCAATTTTGTCCTCGTCCTTTTCTATTGAAATCATATCCTTAATACCCAAGTACTTATGGAACATATAATAATCGACATAAAATAGAGAGCCCATACCGACATATTGATAATCTTCGATCGAATATTCCCTACGTAGGCATTGTAACGTTTCAATAATAAGCTTCCTTTCAACCTGTTTTGCAGGCCTAAGGAGATAATTAATTTTCTCATAACTGCTTTGAGATTTTTCGATAGCGTTTTCATTCCTCATCAGGGCACTCCATTTCTTTATAGTAATCAAATGTACGTTCACCTAATTCTTTATTAGACATGTATATATTTCCCATATGTTTTTTAAGTGTATCTACCTCTTTAGTCGGCTTAAAATATTTAATCATCGTCCTTTTAGAAAGGGATGGTATTTGAGGAGCCTTAAAACCTTGGTCTTGGTCAATATCAAGAACGGATTTCGTATCCAACTCTCCCAGGATATCCTTTCCAATCGTATCTTCTCGTTCAGTTGGGTAGGCCTTGGACATAAAACTCGTGTATTGTTGTGTCATTGTTTGCATTTCGTTCAGGGTTTTACTGTAAATTGGAGAGCTTGTATCGATACCGTTTTTTGCTGTCTTCCAAGGAAGCTGTGTAGGATCATCTGAATCAAAAAATGCGAAACCCTTGAATCTGTTATATTTGGGATGGTAGGTTGGTACCCCTCGGTCACCCCATCCAGATAAAGATGTGCAATCTCCCGAAATTATTAATCGTTTGTTACAAAAAATATACCATCCAGGATTATGATAATCAGGATGAGCACCAGCTGTCAATTTGATGGCAACCCCATCTATGTTAAAGGATTTGTTAGCGGGTTCGATATTGTCTGAAAAACCAATGGTTAGCTCAAGTGGGTCAATTTTCTTGTCATCCAAGTAGATGTCAACGTCCTTTTTCATAAACAGAAAATATGTTTTAGCTAATCTCTCTATTAACTCGTTTTTGAATCTGTTTGTCACAAATTCTCCTGAAACCTCATCATGTAGGCTAGTTATAGATATTCTCGTAAAAGTAGACCCCTTCGTTTCGCGGATCTCATCAAACTCCAAAGTCCAATCCTCAGTTTCTTGCCATTTTTGAAAGTCAACATTTATCCGAAAATAGTTTTTTAAGTCATCAGATTCAAACAGCATTTTTGAACCTATTTTGAATACTGCTCTTTTTAACCCAATGCCATATACACCCAACCCATGTTCATTGGTAACTTTATGAACACCAAATCGAAAAACCTCCTTTTGAGCAGAATCCACATCTATGCCACCACAATTATCCAGGATTGAAAAGCTCTTTTCTGAAATATTTATTCTGATCTCCTTGCGATCAGTAAAACCCTGGCGCAGATATCCATCTATTGAGTTATCGACTAGATCAAGAACTCCATCTGCAATAGAAATGTCTTTTATTAAAGTTTTAATGAAAAGCTCTTTAGTTGGGGAAGCATCAATTTTCCTAATGTCCATGATTTATTACCTTTCAATTTTATAATATCTTTGTATTTTATAAAATGCTTCGAGCAATTCACTTCATTTTAATTTATGCCATAAAAGGAGACATAGTATCTAAAACAATTTAACAATATTTTTCTATCTCCGGTAAATCATCAGATTTATTAAACTTTTAACCGATGTCCTTCTTACCACATATTACTCTTTTTCACATTATAGGAATTTCAATCCATAGTAAGATTCTGTTTGAGCCTCTTTTTGCCAGAGATCTCTTATCCTTTTGTTATTTACAAAAATCATCATGCCATTACACCAAGCCTTCCATACCTCTGGATAAATGAATCCTTGCCTATAAAACAGATATTCTTCTCCACAAAGATTGAAGTAATTATATAGGAGGTCGATCTGGTCTCTAGAAAGTTCCTTTTCTTGATCTTCTGTAATAATTTTATTTAATCCTTCGTTCAATCCATCATACCTTTTATTGAATTCTGTAAATAATTGCTTAAAAATCTCCATTTGTTCGAGCTTTTGCTTTTCCACAAAATATATTGAGGAGAGAATACTACCGACAAGCGTAATATTCATTTTCGAGTCGAGCCTTTCACGAAATATAAAACCAAAAATGATTACTACTAAGCATGCCATCAAGGCTATCGGTAAATAATACTGGAAGATCTTGAATTTCATTTTCGCACTCCCCTTTCTGGATAAGATCGCTGAAATATAAAGATCTGCCCCCTTTTCCAAATGATTTTAGAGTGAATGTTAATTCATTTAAAAAAAGCCTGGATATTAGTCTAATCCCTCAATTATCCGAATCTCCGGGACAGCTTTCATCTTATCCATGGCAATGGACACTGGGTGTTTCGGATTGGACAATTCTTTGTAAACTTTTTCTATAATCGCGAGTTTCTTTTTTTCAGGCCAGCTCTCCTCAAGTTCTTGGAAATCAGTGAGATATTTAATTAATTCACAGTGAAACGCTTTGATTTCTTCGGGGAGGTATAGTTCATAAACTATAGCGTCGATGAGTCGTTCATAAAAATCTGAAATAGCCGTGTCATCTTCTTTTTTTGAAACAATAGTGTAGAGAACTATTTTTTTTAAACATTCTGATTTATCTGTGCCAAAATCTATGATTGGTAGTTTCTCTAAAAAAGTCTTTGAAATATTTACAGTCAATTCAGATTTGTTTGAAAAACTATTAGCATAAAACCAATTTATTACTTTAGAATTTATTAAACCCAAAATAAATTCATACTGGTCTCTATAATTATCTTTTAATAGAATATTATTTACTGAGTTGAATGTTTTATATCTTTGTATATCAATCGTTGCTGTTAAAGGATTATCACCACCACTTATCCTTTGAATAATTATTTTCTTTGAAGCATTCCATACGTAATCTGGTCTTGTTCTATTTATTTCTTTCGTTTTCCAAGTAATATATTTATTCACTTGGTTCAAGCCGTATTTTTTTATCGTTTTTCCTTCTATCATTGGTTGACAATTATTACTTACTGATTCACTAATAAGATATTTGGGTGCGTCAATTCCTGCAATAATATCTATACAGAACTTACCTAAATCATTTTTGCCAACTAATATTTTATTAAGCAAACCATTTATTGAATTATCAGCAAAAATATTGAATGTGTGACTTACATTTTTCAAAAATTGTTTTTGTTCAATCACTGATAGTGTAAATTCACCTTTTTCAATATCCTTGATATCGGTAACAATTTTAGTTTTATGAGTTGTGTTTTGTTTGCTATTGCTAACCCTAAAAATAATTGTTGATGCAGTAGTATTATCAAAAATACGACTTCCTAAATCTACTATTTCTTCAATTATTGAATTCATTAATAGATATTTTCTAATTAAATCATAGGTAGTTGTTCTCAATAAATTGTTTGGGACTATGTAACTTAAAGTCCCTTTCGCTTTAGAATCAAATAAGCCCTTCAAGATAAAAAGAGCAAATAGATTAATTTTACCTGATTGATTTGCTTTTGATTTTTTTTCTTTAGTAGATAGAAGCGAGAAATAATTCTCCGTAATATAGTTCTTAAAATAAATAGAAAAACCGGCATCTCGCGTGAAAATATATGGTGGATTCCCAATTACTATATCAAATCCTTCCTTAATTCCAAACATCCACTCCGCATCAAAAAATGGACTGCTGGCATTTTGATCATATGGGTCGAAGGCTACAATCTGTTCTGCTGTCTTATGTTCCCAACCATCCTTTTCCAATAGTTCGGCAATCTTTTGTCGGAGGCTTTTATCCTCTTTCTGACAGGCCATCTTTTCTTTACGCATCTTAGCGCTAAAATAGCGATGACGTAGATCTTTCAACTTATCTTCAAGCGCAATAATTTCCTTGTTTTCAAAAAGATGTTTCTGCTCTTTTGGTTTTTCCAGACCGATTAATGTGTTGGCTGCAACAAATTTGGTCTCTAGGTTCGGGAGTGAACGGATACTAAGATTTTCTTTTTCCGGTTGTCTATTCTGATCGACTACCAGAGAAATAAAAAATCTTAGCTTAGCGATCTGCACAGCTATTGGTTGGATATCTACACCATAAATGCAGTTTTCAATCAGGTAGAGTTTGCGGCCATAATCAAGTTCGTTATTTTCAAATGCTGATTCAATGTCTTCAATCAGGTGGTCACGTATAGCTGGATCATCTATAAGACGTGCTTTTTGTAATTGCCTTTCTTTCCATTGTTCATTTTTAGGATCAAGTTTGTGAAGAATGTGCACCAGCTTATGGAGTATACCCATCGGGAAAGCGCCTGAACCGCACGCGGGGTCAAGGATCTTACATGCGTCTATTGCCTGGATGAGTACCCTTGTTTCATCTTTGGTAAAGGCATGCTCACGTTCGGTGTATGAAAAAAGGATATCTAGGCCGGTTTCCGCGTCTTCGGCCTTGATTTTGACTTTACCTGAAAGGGCCTGTTTTAGATATGCCTTCAGGGATTCGTCCACCATATAATTGACGATCTCCCGTGGGGTATAAAACGAACCTGTCTGTTTACGAGCTGTTGTCTGTGTCTCCGGGTTATAGCTGGCAAGCAAGTTTTCAAATACCTTGCCGAGGAGTTCCGGGTCCAGGGCGACTTCTTCTTCAATTGGGGTATTTTCAGCGACAGTGAACTTATAACTGTGCAGGATATCGATAAGGCCTTTTATTTTGTAATGTTTATTTTTAGTCCCATAGACAGCATTCAAATCATATTCTTGCTCAGGGCTAAAAAAGAGAAAATCAGGGACAATAGCCTGCTTTTTGGGGTTGCGCGAAAAGCCGTCCGTGTAAAGAACCTTTCCGGTTTCATCCTCTTTATCAAGACAATCAAAGAGTCCGCCATTTAAAAATGGTATGTCTTTGAAAAAGGCCAGTGCCTCTTTTTCACTTATAGCAAACCTGTCTGCATAGCGAAAAAGATTTTTAATGCCGTAATTGATTTTATTTGTCTGAAAGGAGCCTTCCTTGGCAAAGCCTCGTTCATCCATCTTCTGGTTCAAGGTACCGAAAAAAAGATTTTGTAAAATAGCATGATAGTAACTATGAGATTTTTGGTCTTTCGCGAATTCTCTGAGTATCCTCCTCATTTCGTTCCTGTCAAAAAGTGTCTCAGGTACAAGATTCTTTTCCTTTATGAACCAGATAAAGATAATCCGTGTAATGAGCCGGATTAGGCTAGTGGCGTTGAGTATGGATCTGTCTTTTTCGACATCATCCGGGAAAGAGACATGATCCATGGCCCAGAAATACCAGTTGGCGAGTTCCTGATAAAACCGTTTATTAAGTTCTTTAATATCAAGTGTCTTTTGCCACGCACCATGAAGTTCAACAAAATTTGTGAACCTGTGTTTTTTAAGGAGTTCGGGAAAGGAGAGATCGTGCAGGATTTCTATATGTGCACGATGTGGATTTTCAATATTGATGTCTTTGATGAGTGTGACCTTTTCCAGGACATCTTTTTGTTCATCGCGCTTGTGGAGCCTGCGGTTAATGACTGCAAGGGTGATGGATTGCCCATATCTAAAAAGCACCATCGCCGGCATGGGAAAGAGCTTGTTTATTTCACGCGTAATCAAGCTCAGGTTTGTTCGTGAGTAATGCGAACCGGAAAGCCCGATGACAAAGAAGAGGTAGGATTCAATAGCGACTTTAGAATCGCCTGATGTGACCACCTTTTTCGCATCAAACAGGGTTGCCTGTTTCGTTATCTCCTGATCAGAGAGTTGAAAGAGGAGATCGACATATTTCCATTCCGTCGCAAGGGCCTTAGCTTCATTAAAACGGGGGTTGCCATCCAGAAAAGATTCTTTAAAAAACCGAAAAGTTTTTTTATCGAAAGGGTTTTGTCGTTCTGTGTTATAGCCTAACTCTGTAAAAAGCTTGATTGCCTTTTCAGTTAGACTTCCTGTACCAAAACCCATTAAGGCGTTCCGGATATTATTTTTGATATCTGTATTTATCATTCCAGTCCTTATGAGCGATTGATACTATTTAAGCCTTTTAATATTTTTATCCGCTATGAGTGATCTCATCTGATTGATGGCGGTTTTATTTAGATTCAAGAGACGTTCGGATTGAGGCATGCCCTGGTGAACAAGAAGGGCATTTATGCTTTCAAGATTTGAGAGGACTACTAACTGTTCCAGCACTGCATGGTCTCTGATATTGCCGTCTTTATTGGGATTGCTATCGCGCCACTGTTTGGCTGTTTGACCGAACAGCGCGACATTCAATAAATCCGCTTCACTGGCATATATGACATTTGCCTGCTCGCGAGTTACTATAGCAGGAATAAGATTTTCTTTTATGGCATCGGTATGTATGCGATAATTGATTTTTGCGAGTGTCCTTTGAAGGTTCCATTCAAGTTTAAGACGATTATTTTCTTCCTCTTTAAGACGTTGAAATTCTTTGATGAGATAGATCTTAAATTCCGGGCTTATCCACATGCCGAATTCAAAGGCAATGTCCTTATGGGCATAAGTGCCGCCGTATCTTCCGGCGCTTGCCCTTAGCCCGATCGCCTTTGTTTTTTCCACCCATTCTTTTACGCTGATCTTATAACTGTTCAATCCTGCTTGACTTTTAATTATGGCGAATTCGCCATAATTAAAATCTGGATTATATACGCTTTCCCAGATGCCCAAAAACTCGACTGTATTTCTATTCCTTAGCCAATCTGATATAAAGAAATCTCCATCCTTTGCCTTTAACATATCTGTTAAAGAAATATAGTCATTGCTGTTTACTGATATTATCGATATTTCAGTGCCCTTTACTATAATGGTTTTTTTATTGGACATAGTTTTTCCCCTGCAAAGGAGTCAAATTCGATCCTCTTATTTAATTATTAACCATGTTACAAGCTCAAAACTATCCATATCATTCACTTGCTTCGATTTAGGAATTAGCAATGCCCCCCTATCTGATGTCAACCTCTGTGTTTCTCTTTTTTTAAATACCTTGATGATCTCATTAACTACTCTCTTTAATAATTCGCTGTACGCATCCATCTTTTCCCCGTTATTGGTCTCGGCATTAAAAAGCTCGCATAGCTTTTCATAAGGGGATTTTTGATCCTGGCACAGGAGTCGGAGTATCTCCAGTATCTGTTTTGCGTTGGTATAGTTATATCGAACAGTGCCGTCCTCCCGGATATAGACCAAGAAATAAGGATTAAGGGGATTTACCTCCTCATTGCCCTCGGTTTCGCCCTTCTGGGCAAGGCAGAATATGACACCGGGCTTGATGATTTCCTTTTCTGCAACGGAAAACTCTCTTCCTCTATATAGATCAATGTGTTCTCCTGACGGAGATGGGACAACCGCGTATAGACCAAATGGACTTTCTTTAAGGCGTCGCCTGTTGCCTTCAATAAAATTCATGAGCTCAACGCGGAAATCATCCAGTGTGAAATCGGTAAGGGACACGCTCTCATCCATCTCCTCAAGGTCAAGCACCTCTTCCTTTAGCTTTTTAAGCTGGCGGTTCCGATATTTCAAATCATCGGATATAAGCTCCTGTATCTGTTCCGTGTTGAGGATATTATCCTCGCCTGTGGCGGTGACATCCACAAGGGCCATGCGGGCTTCTACGCGTTCCTTGAGATTGATATAATTGTCAAGGTCCTTAGTCGGCCAGAAATTAACCAGTTGAATGGTATCGTTCCTGCTCCCAAGTCGGTCAATACGCCCGAACCTCTGGATGATCCTAACCGGATTCCAGTGTATGTCGTAGTTGATCAGATAATCGCAATCCTGCAGGTTCTGTCCTTCACTGATACAGTCGGTCGCGACAAGGATGTCAATCTCTTCAATTTGAGCTGTCGAGGTCATTTTGGAACGATTCTTGGAGACAGGTGAAAAATTCAGGAGGATGCTGTCATAGTCATTCTTTCCAAGTGTTGTCTTTGTGTAGTTCCCACATACGATGGCGGAGTGAAGCCCAAGTTTTTTATGCGTCCAGTCTTTGATATTCGAGTAGATGTATTGGGCGGTATCCGCAAAGGCGGTAAAGACAATGACCTTTTTATTTTCCTTATTAAAAGGGTTATTTATCTTTCCAGCAATCAATTTTTTTAATTCCGCGAGTTTTGCATCCCTTTCAGGCGTTACTGCAAGTGCATTAACGTGAAGGTCTACAAGGGCCTCTTTATCTCTTTTAAGATCTTCAAGCCATCTCTCCAGTTCAAGATCGGCAAGATCAAATTTTAATTTCTTGCCTACTTGCCATTGCTCAATATCTTCCGCGCCCTCCTCAAGTTCATCTTCGTCAGGTTCAAGGTCTTCAAGAGATTCTTCTTTTGAGTTGTTGTTTGACTTTAAAAATGCCTTGATCTTCGTTTCAAGCTTTTCAATCTTCTGAATAGTTCTATCCATGGATATCTCAAAGGACTCTATAGAGCTCTCAAGCCTTTTCAGATAATTGATCTTCATCATGCCGATCAAAAAGTTTTCACGGTCTTTTTGTTTAAAGGCCAGGACCTCAGAGGCGGCAATCTCTTCATACTTTTTCTGTTTTTCCTCTTTTACATAGGCCGATGGATTGAATACAGAGAGTTTGTATTCAAGGATCTGTCTGTTCAGCCGGTCATAGGAAGGAAAGCGGTGATGGAGATCTATTTCAGGATACACGGAATGAGGTTTATTCCTGTCAGGAAATTTCCCAATGGCCTCTATTTTATAAAAATTCTTTATATGCCTCCTTGAACGCGCAATGGTAAGTTCATCAAGCAGCTTGAAAAAGGCCGAATCCAGCCTCTCAAGGAGTTGATTAAGGCTTCTTTTCGGGTTTTTCTTGTGATCAGCCCAGGTGGTAAATTGGGTCTGGGCATTCTTGAGAGTCATCCCGATGTCTCTAATTTTACATAACTCCCAAAGGGCCCCCTCCTCTCCTTCGGTGATGAAGGCGATCTGATTGCGCAGATCACGAAGGCTGTTGTTGACCGGGGTTGCGGAAAGCATAAGAACCCTAGTCTTTGCACCGGATTTAATGACCTTTTCCATAAGCCATTTTGCCCGATTTAACTTCCTCTTTCCATCATCTTTAACTTCTTCAGAAGGGTTGCCTTTGAAATTATGGGATTCATCTATAACAACCAGGTCGTAGGCCCCCCAGTTAAAGTTTTCGAGATCAATAGCGTTTGCTCCGGAGCGGCCTGATTCCCTGGCCATATCCGTATGATAGAGTACAGTGTAATTAAACCTATCCTTTTTAAACGGGTTTAGGGCATGATTCTGGCTGGCCTGATATATGGTCCAGTTACCTGTCAGCTTTTTTGGGCATATTACAAGGACATGACTGTTTAACAATTCAAAATATTTGATAATAGCGAGGGCCTCATATGTCTTGCCGAGCCCGACGCTGTCAGCGATGATGCACCCGTTATGCTTTAGTATCTTATTTATAGCCCCTTTCACTCCATCTTTTTGAAAATCATAAAGGATGTTCCATATCTCACTGTCAAAGAAACCGGTTCGTTCATTAAGAAGGCCGCCTTTCTTTTGTTCGTCCAGATAGTCTTCGAAGATATGATAAAGGGTCTTGAAGTATATAAATTCCGGCTCATTCTCGATATATAATTGCTCAAGATATTTTAATACCTGTTTCTTTACATCTTCCACAATACCTGTCTTATCATTCCAGAGGGAGTCAAACCATTCCTTGAGTTCCTGCCTGTCTCTATCGCTGTCTATAACAATATTCAGCTCAATATTTTTCGTTCCGCCTAATCCCAGACCATTAACAGTAAAATTGGAGCTCCCGGCTATCGCCTTTTCAATGCCGCTCTCCTGCCTGACATGATACATCTTTCCATGAAGAAAATTCGGTTTTACCATTGAACGGATCTCAGCCTTATTTTTTATCCATTCAGAGCATTCTTTAGCGATATGCTTTTGAACAAGTCGGCTTTCAATAGGAACAACAATCCTGTCATCTTCTATCTTGAAATCACGGATATTTGTTTTATCAGGGTCTATTGATTTGAGAAAAGCAGGCTCTCCGAATAAAAAACGCATACTGTTGATTTTATCAAGATTGTCCTTTAGGTGATGATAGGCATAGATCGTGAAGTACGCGGATACAATAGAAATATCTGAGTTGGTGCTTATGGCCTGTCTTAAGAAATCTCCAACTGTACCATGAGAGTGATTGTCACGAATTGATGTATACCCCAATTTTATTAGCTCCTTAATAAAATTAGAATAGGACTAATTCCTGTTCGGCTAAAAACACAAAACCCCGCTCTCGATCTGAGAAACAGGGTTTTAATCTTGCTTGGCCATATTAACCTCCAAAATAAGGCTATTAGACTGAAGACATAATATGTCTATCAGACTGAAGGCTGAAGACTGTTCTAAATAGACTGTCAGACTTTAGGCTGTTAGACTGAAGTAAAAAATTTGAATCCTTCACTTCTTCAGGGTTCAAGGAATACATTAGCTCATAGGTAATAGCTCATAGCTGATAGCACAAAGTTGCTGAATGTCAGGAGCCAGCCGCCTACACTCAATGAGTTTCGGCGCGCCAAGGGAGTTGGAAGTTTCGCGTTAAAATCAACAGGAGCTTCACCCGCTTGAGAATCAGCGAGATATTTGACAAGAATTCAAGTGAAATACCGCAA
>Ga0299912_10003717_pt1 | contig 12461 bp, 9 predicted proteins | sample RVTome_2_FD_207667 | JGI IMG/M metagenome (GOLD analysis project Ga0299912, IMG submission 207667) | Soil microbial communities from uranium-contaminated site in the Upper Colorado River Basin, Wyoming, United States - RVT95D214 (version 2) ... | reverse complement strand
ACTACCTTCTGGGAACAACTCAGGATGCAGAGGCAAAATCCATTCTCCGTCTAATGATCAAAGACGATCTTTTCCAAATAGAAGAGAATCGAATTTTTCTCAAAGAACGTGGGGAGGAGAAGGCCAGAGAGATCATCCGGCGCCATCGTTTGACCGAAAGGCTCTTGACTGAAATCTTTGAGATGTCAGAGGAGGAGGTGGAGGAAGAGGCCTGTAAACTCGAACACATCCTGAGCCCTGGGGTAACAGAAAGCGTTTGCACCTTTCTCGGCCATCCGCCCACCTGTATCCATGGGAAGCCGATTCCAAGAGGAGAATGCTGCGCCAAGTTCAAAAAGGAGATGAAACCTCTTGTGATTCCCCTTGAGGAATTGGGATTAGGTGAAGAAGGCCGAATCGTATTCATCGCGCCTAAATCACATCAGAGACTTGACCGGCTGAGCAGCCTTGGCATCGTTCCGGGAAGTATCATCAGGATGCATCAAAAAAATCCATCCCATGTCCTGCAGATTGGAGAAACCTCCCTTGCCTTGGATAGGGAGATCGTAAAGGATATTTATGTGAAGAGGGTTTAACTCAGGCCATGTAAATGAATGGTTCCATCTCTTCAAAACCAATCCACAGCATCGCACCAGGCATCCTCAACCGGAGGTGGATTGACAGCCAATTCTCTTAGGTATTAAATAGTGTGGTATAGCATTTCAAAACAGTGTGACCACCCTCATAGGGGTGGTCTGCGACATTTCAGGATGGAATAGATGAAGGTGATACTCGCTCAGCCTCGTGGTTTCTGCGCAGGGGTAGTTCGAGCAATAGAGATGGTCGAACGTACTCTTGAAATCTACAGCACGCCTGTCTATGTTTTGCATGAGATCGTCCATAACCGCCATGTCGTCGAAAATTTGAAAAGCAAGGGTGCTCTATTTATAGAGACCCTTAATAACGTGAAGGCTGGAGCAGTGACTATCTTCAGCGCCCACGGTGTCTCCACAGCAGTGGTCGAACAAGCCAAGAGAAGAAACCTTAAGATCATTGACGCTACCTGTCCCTTAGTCACAAAAGTGCATCTTCGGGCCCAGCATTACAGTCGTCAGGGTTTCGAGGTTATCATCATCGGTCACCCAGGTCATCCAGAGGTTGAAGGCACCCGGGGCCGTGTTGAAGGGCCTGTGCACGTGGTGTCGAACAAGGACGAAGTTGTTTCTCTCAAAGTTAAGAATCCTGACCGCATCGCCTATGTCACCCAAACTACCTTGAGCACCGACGATACGCACAATGTGATTAACGCCTTAAAAAAGCGTTTTACCCTTCAGGGACCGGAATTGAGCGACGTCTGTTATGCGACACAAAGCCGACAGAATGCCGTCCGCCAATTGGCCAAAGAGATCGACCTGCTTTTAGTAGTCGGATCTCGCAACAGTTCCAATTCCAATCGCCTCCGCGAGGTTGGAGAGCAAAATGGTCTGACCGCTTATCTGATCGAAGACGCAGACGATCTGAATCCAGTCTGGTTCTCTAAAAAGACACGGATTGGTGTCACTGCTGGAACCTCAGCCCCAGAAGTGATGGTACAAGAGGTTGTTGGAAGGTTACGCAGTTACGGGGCAACTACTGTCACGGAAATGGAAGGTGTCTCTGAAACCATACACTTTAACCTGCCGGAATCATTATGAACTCATAAAGAATGCAATGGGGAATGAATTATCATTCCCCTTCCTTTTTATTCGGCAATTCTCCACCCCGACGTTCGATCTCCTCCTGAATCAATTCTCCCAAGGTATTAGATGCGGGCCCTTGGTTCGAAATATATTTTTCGATCTCTGCCTTCTCCACTTTCTCCTTTAGGCCTTTCATACTGAGCCCAATTCTCTTTTCGTGTGGATCGATGTGGAGCACCATTGCAGAGATCGTCTCCCCCACCTTTACCACATCAGAGGGTTTCTCAATCTTTTCCCGGCTCATCTCGGAAACATGAATCAACCCTTCAATCCCTTCCTCCAATTCAACGAAGGCACCAAAGTCGGTCACATTGGTCACTTTCCCAGTCACCATTTCTCCTTTCCGATATCGCCGTGCAACGTCTTTCCATGGATCCGGAGTCAATTGCTTAATCCCTAGGGAGAAGCGCTCATTTCTGCTGTCAATATTCAGGACGACTGCTTCAATCTCTTGTCCCTTCTTAAAAAGCTCACCAGGATGCCTAATCTTTTTCGTCCAGGAAATCTCGGAGACATGGACAAGCCCATCCACGCCCTCTTCAAATCCGATGAAGACACCAAAATCGGTAACGGTCTTCACCCTACCCAAAACCTTCGTGCCCACGGGATATCTCTCTTCGATTAGGGTCCATGGATTGGGTTCAACCTGCTTCATCCCCAACGAGATACGGCGCTTGACTGGATCACAATCGAGAACCATTACCTCCACTTCGTCACCGGTGCGGACGACTTTGGAAGGGTGCTTCATCTTCTTGCTCCAGGTCAATTCGGAGATGTGGACGAGCCCTTCTATCCCTTCTTCCAACTCAATGAAGACTCCGTAATCCGTCACGTTGACCACTTTTCCCTTGGTGCGGGATCCTGTCGGATACTTCTCTAACACAAAATTCCATGGGTCAGGTATGGCCTGCTTTAATCCCAACGAAACTTTTTCCTTCTCCCGGTCGAAGTGAAGGACCTTCACTTTTATCTGGTCTCCGACGGAGAGTCTCTCCGAAGGATGCCCAATCCTTCCCCAAGCAATATCCGTTATATGGAGGAGACCATCCAGCCCGCCCAAATCGATAAAGGCCCCATAGTCAGTAAGGTGTTTCACGGTTCCTTCTACAATCTCTCCTTCGTTGATAGTTTTTAAGATCTCTCCCCTTAACAGTTTCCGGTCCTCTTCAAGAAGAATACGTCGTGAGAGGACGATATTATTTCGTTTCCGATTGTACTTGATCACTTTAAACTTCAATCGTTTGCCAATAAAGGCATCCAAATTCCGAACCGGCTTCAAATCAATTTGAGATCCAGGGAGGAAACCAAAAATTCCGCCAATATCCACAGAGAGTCCGCCCTTTACCTTGGAGACAATTTCACCTTCCAATATCTCCCCTTCCCTGCAGGATCTGCTGATATCCCTCCATACCCTAACGTTATCCGCCTTCTCCTTCGATAGGATCAATAAGCCTTCCTCGTTGTCCTTCTTCTCCAAAAGCACATCGATCCGGTCTCCGACTTTCACATCAACCTTCTTATCCCTTTTTAGAAACTCTTCCATGGGGATCTGCCCTTCGGACTTACATCCCACGTCAACGGTCACATGATCCGGTGTAATATCGACGACGATCCCCCTGAGGATTTGGCCCTCTTCTATCGTCCTCAGGCTTTCCTCATATAGCGTTTGAAAATCTTCTCGTGGAGTCGAGTCTTCGACGGGTTCACCCTTCCGGGGGAGTTCTTTCACCCCGTCCTTTTCCTCTCCTTCATTGAGAGGGATCTGCTTTGTCTCTTCCTCCGCAGAAGCCAAATCGTTCTTTATCATTCAAAAAAACCCCCTTCTTCCATTTTTCCGACATGTTATACCATACCCTTCTAAAAATTACAAATCTTTTAGCCCCGCCCGCGGAATACCTTACTGAAGCGTGGGCTGAAACCACTTGGTCTGACCCTCGTTTTTCAGATCTCTCTCCCCTTTGCCATGACAATTCGGGCCATCTCCTTCACAACCTCCTCAACAGACCGTTGGGTGGAGTCGATCAACATGGCATCGGCAGCCTTTTTAAGAGGAGAATGGGTCCGATGCATGTCGCTATGATCTCTTTGCATCACTTCCCGGAGCGTCTTTTTGAAATTGCCTCTGATTCCTTTTCCCTTTAGCTCATTGAACCTTCTTCTCGCCCTTTCCTCTGTTTCAGCATCGAGATAGAACTTCACATCCGCATTGGGAAAAACAACCGTACCAATATCCCTCCCTTCCAAGACGACCCCGCCCTCCCTTCCCATCCTCCTCTGCATCCGAACCAAGACCTTTCGGACACCTTTCCTCTTTGAGATTTCTGAGGCGAGAAGGCTGATTTCAGGCGAACGGATAGCTTCTGTCATATCCTCCTCATTGCAGAAGACACGAGTCTCTTTGCCTACCATGATGAAGATAATGTTAAGCGCTGAGGCCAGTCGACCAAGCGCTCTTTCGTCCTCAATTGAAATGGCCTTCTCTTTTGCGTTGAGTGCGACCGCCCGATACATCGCGCCAGTGTCGATATACACATAACCCAATCGTTTTGCCAAAGCCTTTGCTACTGTGCTTTTCCCAGCACCTGAGGGTCCATCAACAGCAATAATTAATCTCCTCTTTTTCGGGATCCTCACCCTCCCCTCATCACCCCCAAAAACAATAGTAAAATTCTAAATCCGAAGCACCTCCCTGCACGCAGCCCTCTTGCCTTCATTTCGCTGTGTCAACCATTCTATCGAGCGCTTCTTTTGCCTTCAGCCGTATCTTCTCGGGCACTGTAACGATCGGGGCTTCGTTTTCCAAGGCCTCGAGCACTAGCCTCAGATTGGTTTTCTTCATATTCACACAGGTGCTTCCTGGGGGCGCTGAATAGAATGTTTTGCCTGGGACTTGCAGCCTCAGCATTTCGATCATTCCCATTTCTGTTGCTATGATGAACTCTTTTGCATCTGATTGTTTTGCGTATCCAATCATTCCGGAGGTGCTGCAAATGTGATCTGCTAACGCTCTGACTCCAGCCGGGCATTCGGGATGCGCAATGACCTTAGCATCCCCTCGCAACTTTTTAGACTTAGCCAGCTCCTCAGGGGAGAACTTAGTGTGAACATAGCAGTAGCCATTCCACGGAATGATTTCCTTGTCCGTATACCCCGCCACATAGTCTGCAAGGTTCTTATCAGGAACAAAGATGATCCGTTTGTGAGGAAGAGAGTTCACAATGTTGACTGCGTTGCTTGAGGTACATACAATGTCTGACTCTGCTTTTATTTCGGCAGTGGTATTGATGTAACAAACAACGGCTGCATCCGGGTGTTTCTTCTTCAGTTCCCTCAAGTCTTCTGCCTTGACCATGTCCGCCATGGGGCACCCGGCGTCGATCGCGGGAATGATCACCTTTTTGTCAGGGTTGAGGATCGAAGCAGACTCTGCCATGAAGTGGACACCGCAGAAAATGATCATGCGTGCCTTTGTCTCCGAGGCCTCTCGGCTTAAACCGTATGAGTCACCAATGAAGTCTGCAATCCTGTAGATTTCAGGCCGTTGGTAGTTGTGTACCAAGATGATTGCGCCCTTTTCTTTCTTTAGTCTGTTGATCTCATCAATGAGATGCTTGTCCGTGTCGTTTTGCATCTTACCTCTCTCGTTTGCCTTCATCATGTCTCTTTAAATATCTGACTGTTAGAATCCTTTTTAATTATAACTTAATAAACATTCTTATTACACCCGATAGCCCCCCAAAAGTCAATCCAAAAGACGAAATAGGGGTAATGTCAATGCTGTTCACATAAGCCGTTTATACTGAGCTTATCGAAGCATAAACGGTTCAATTACCTACCCTTCGACAGGCTCAGGGCGAACGGTGAGTCGAAGGGCTCAGGACCAACGGCTAAGTAATTGATTTTTAATGTGCCGTTGTCCGTTCGGGGTGAGCTTGTCGAACCATGAACGGACTTATGATGCAGCCTCCCAGGGGAGAGGGTTAGCCATTCATCCCCCCCAGCAGAGCTGGGGGGGATTCTGGCATATTTTGATAAAAACAATATGTTGAGCCTTTTTGAGTGTTATTTAAATAACTTGAGGATCTATTTCTGTTTTGAGGGAAAGAAGGGATTTTCAACATATGGCAATCCCAAACTCTTGGCAACCCCTTGGCACACCACCTTTCCATCGAAAAGATTGAGACCTTTTCTTAATGGCTCATTCTCTTCCAACGCCCTTTCATATCCTTTATCTGCAATCTGAAGGACATAGGGAAAAGTGGCGTTGGTCAGGGCAAAGGTGGAAGTCCTCGGGTAAGCGCCAGGGATATTCGCAACACAATAATGGACGATCCCTTCTTCAATATAGGTCGGATTTTCGTGGGTGGTGGGCCGTGTGGTTTCAAAACATCCACCTTGATCTACGGAGATGTCTACAATAGCAGAGCCAGGCCGCATCCTCTTAAGCATTTGGCGGGTCACCAACTTCGGCGCCTGGGCCCCTGGAATGAGCACTGCTCCAATGACCAAATCAGCATCCGCAATCTCCTCTCCGATCGTCATCCGATTTGAAATGAAGGTTGTGATATGGCCTTGGGTGATGTCGTGGAGATAACTGAGCCTCTCGGGTTGGATGTCGAGGATGCTTACTCTGGCCCCTATCCCTACAGCAACCTTGCAGGCATTTGCTCCTGCTACTCCTGCCCCAATAATGACCACCTTGGCCGGAGGAACACCTGATGCCCCACAGAGGAGCACTCCTCTCCCCCCATGCCTGGCTTCTAAACATATCCCTCCCGCAATAATCGCCGCCCTGCCTGCAATTTCGCTCATAGGACGAAGGAGAGGAAGCTCCCCATTCTGTTCCTGAACGGTTTCGTAACCCAGCCCAACGATACGACGCTCGATCAACCGCTCTGTAAGCGTTCTATCGGCTGCCAGATGGAGGTAGGTGAACAGGACCTGGCCTGGTCGCATCCATAAAAATTCTGGCTGGAGGGGCTCCTTCACTTTGACTATCATATCGGCTTCTTTCCAAATATCTTCTGCCTTTTCGACTAGGGTTGCCCCAGCCCTCTGATATTCTTGGTCGGAGAAACCGCTGCCTTCCCCAGCTCCCTTTTCCACAAACACACCATGGCGGTGAGAAACCAATGCATCCACACCCTGTGGAGTCATCGCCACTCGCTTCTCGCCGTCTTTAATCTCTTTTGGAACTCCGATGATCATCTCATCCCCCAATCAACTGCATTTGGCTGTAAGACGTTTAGCGACAAAATCAACCATCCGCTCAGTGGCTTCAGAAAATTCCGTTGCCGTGGCAACCAGCGCGGGGTGTGAATTGAACTCATTCGGTGTCAATCCATCCTCTTGATAGGCCTTCTCAAAATAGGGAATCCTTAGCAATCGATCCAAGACACCCTTGGGAACTTCCTCATCAATTTGGGGTCTAAATTCAATCCCATCAAGATCTTCAAATACTCCCTCGATAAAGGGCGGTGGACAGGTGATGACAATATCTCCTCCAGCCAACTTTTCTAAATGCCAACAGTGTTTCTTTCCATTCACCACCGGGCTGATCCTCATCGAACAGATCAGCATCTTGCTGGGGTAGCCTCCCTCCTTAATAAGACGGTACGCCTTCTTGAATATGGCCAACTCGGCCCACCGGACATCGGCTTCGGAAAGATGAATCCCCCGCGACTCTGCCTCCTTTCGCAAATCTCCCAGGTCACCATACCGCGCTGTCATGTGAGTGATCACAGACCTCCAGCGGCTCAGATCCACTCCATTCCCCTTAGCAATCTCCAACCCTTCTTTGACTGCTCTGGCGGCTGCCATCAGTTGAGGAAGGACAAAGGTCAGGGTATTGTTCGTAGAAATTCCTTTTGAGGTAAGGACCTTAATCACCTCATAACCTTCCTTTGTTCCAGGGACTTTGATCATCACGTTGGGACTAAGGCTGACCAGTTCCAAGGCTTGAGAGATCATCTTCTCCTGATCCGTCAACACTCTTGGATCTACCTGACCGGAAAGATATCCATATCGATATTGGGATCGCTCAAAAACTCCTAAATACATCTCAGCCCCTCGTCGGACAATCTCTTTGTAGGTCAACCAAAAAAGACCTTCCTTATCCAGATAGGGATTCTTCTCGATCACACTATCCACCATTTGAACCATCAATCTTTCATGAGTTTTAATCACATTGAGAGAGAGGGGGGGGTTAGTGGTCACTCCGCGAAAGAGGGCCTCTTCAGGATGTTCGGGATCGTAAAACCTCTTCATCTGCTCTCGTAAATGATTGGCTCGATCGGGCGGCGCTTTCTTCACCATCCCCTCTAACCAGGAACCATAGATCAAGGGTGAGGAATCCCACCAGATCTCCAATCCGGGATGCGTCTCCATCAATTGCTCCAAGGGATTCTTTTTCACGCCTTCCTCTCCTTTTCCCGCTCCTCAAAAAACTTCTTGATGGAATGGACACAGTGAGAATTTTCTTCGTGAGTGCCCAAACTGATTCGGAAGAATCCACTTCGCCCACGGAGAGGGACGAAGTATTTGAGCAAGACTCCAGCTTTTTCAAAGACATAATCCACGATCTCTTTGCCTGTCACTCCTGCATCGGTGGCGTCGATGAGCACATAGTTTCCATGAGAATAGTAAGGCTTGAGGCCTGGAAGCTTCGAAAGCTCTTTGACCACATAATCCACACCCGCATTGTTATAAGCGGCCTTTCGCTTCAACTCCTCTTCTTCCTCCAGGGCTGCCTCTGCAGCCGCTATGGAGAGAAGACTGGCGTTCCAAGGGACCTGCATCTTTCTGAAGTATTCGATCAATCTCTCATCTGCCAAGGCATATCCGAAACGAATTCCAGCCATGCCGTAAGCTTTTGAAAAGGTGTGGGCGACGATGAGATGATTATATTTTGTGACCAGATGGGCCTTCGATTCATGCTCCGGATGATATTCTAAATAGGCTTCATCGATCAGGGTAGGGATACCCACTTCGACAATCTTCATCAGATCGTCATCGGAAATAAAGTCCCCCGTAGGATTATTCGGGGTGCAGACGATGATCACCTTTGTCCGTGGCGTAATGGCCCTAAGCATTGCAGGGATATCGTATTGGAGATCAGGAGTCATATCGACCGCTACCACCTTCCCCCCAACCGCCCTTGCCCGGATTCCATATAGGGAAAAGGTGGGATTGGGGAGGAGCACCTCATCTCCTGGAGTGACAAAGAGCCTCATCACCATATCGATGATCTCCGAAGAGCCATGGCTAATGTAAACATTCCCCGGCCCTAAATCGTGGCGTCTCGCAATCTTCGCTCGAATGCGGGGCCCATTGTCAGGGTAACGGTTTCCCAATTTGGCCGCTTCGAGAATGGCATTGAGGATTTTCTCTGAAGGGGGGATAGGATTTTCGTTGATCATCATCCGCTTGAGTTCCGGTCTGGACCAAGCCATCAGGAGATCGTCAGTATCATAGGGTTTGACCTGATCGATCCAAGGAACAAAAAAACGTTTCAAATCAGACATAATAACCTCCCATAAGATGGTTGAAGGTTTAAAGTGAGAGGTCGGAGGCTAAATCTTTTGCCTTAAACCTTCATCTTCAAACCTCAATCCATTGATTACCTAACTACCTATCTATACAGGTAACAATAATTGAAACATTTGTCAAGAAATTTTCAAGCCTTCACATCGTATCGGTATCTTCCGGATTCCACTTCGAAAAGATATTTATCCCCCCGATGGAAAGCATGCAGCACCTCCACAGGAATGTTTTTGGAATCGTAGATGACGCTTTCCAGAAAAATCCCTGGGGAACGAGGAGCGATACCCAATAACTTCGCATCCTTCCCCGACAGGGTGATCGCACGAAGGGTCTGATGGGACCGATGAAGCTTTACATGAAACTTTATCGTTAGAAGGTGATAGAGTGAGCCGGTTAACCGCATCTTTAAAATATCCTTGTACTCTTTGTATGGAAGATAACTCCTTTCAATCACTAAGGGAATGCGATTCCCCAACCGGAGTCGTTCCGTAAGAATTACCATCCTCTCTTTCCCTAACATCATCTTTTCTGCGACGTCAGGAGGAGCTTCAATCACGGACTTGTTGATGAGCTTGGTTTGAGGGACAATGCCCATCCGCATCATATCATCGGTAAAACTGGAGATATGCTGGAGGGTGTACTTTACCGGTTGAAACGATCGAGCGATGACAAAGGAACCCACGCCGTTCTTCTTCTGGACGATCCCTTTCGCCACCAAATCTGAAATGGCCTGACGAACCGTGTTTCGATTGACTCGAAAAAGATGAGAAAGTTTCGACTCGGAGGGCAATTTGTCCTGGACACCATAACGGCCTTTCAGAATCATCTCCATCAGCCAGTTGCTAATTTGAATATATTTAGGAACGCCAGTTTCTAAATGGAACGTCTCGGCCATCGACTTCTCCTCAACCCCTTACCCCTTTGACCCTAAACCCAACAGGCTTCGAAACCCTAACCCAAAGACTATTTTTCCCACCAAAGGCGTGATCCGAGGCTGACGTTACCTGTCATGAAAAATCAAGCAGAGGCACTCATCCCCTTTAATCCAGACTTTCCGGTGATCAATCTCATCGCCAAAAGCATTCCCACGACGATCACGATGATGATCGTGCACATGGCATTCGCGCTGGCAGTCCGACCATCGATGTCGAGAAAGATGATTTCGATTGCGGCCAATTTCACCTTGGCTGAGATCAGAAAGATGACAGCGCTGATGGTGGTCATAGACCTCATAAAGAAAAAAGTCATATTTGAGAAGAAGGCGGTCTTGGTGAGGGGGAAGACCACTCGGGTGAATGCGGTGATGGGGTTAGCCCCTAAACTTACAGCAGCCTCCTCAATCGACTTATCAATCTGTTTCAGATTGGCAATGCTGGAAAGGACGCCTAGAGTGAAGTTGCAGATGATAATGTTGATGATGATAATCCAAAAAGTCCCATAGATGAAAAAGTAGGGTTTGTTGAAGGCCAGGATATATCCCAGGCCCATCACGGTCCCAGGGATCGCAGCCGGCAACACACTCAAGGTATAGAGGACCTGATCTCCCCTCGGCCTCTTCTTTTCAACGATGTATCCCACCAATAGGGTCAGGGAAGCGCCTACGATAGCGACCAAGATAGAGACCCAGAGGCTATTCCAAATGGGAGCATACTTATAGGCGATAAGGGATCGCCATTCTCCCTTTAGGATCAAAGCCCAAAACTTGGTCCAAAAAGGGGCATAACCACCCAACGAAGGAAAGTCGAAATGTTTGAGGGTCAGGGAAAAGTCATAAGGCCATGTCTTGACAAAAGAAGCCAAGAACACGGAGGCGAAGATGATCAGGATAAAGGCACAGGGAATCCAGCAGTAGATCGTGAAGGCCCATCTCTTAAATGGCCTCGAGGGCTGAAGAAAGGGCCTCGCTTGGCCGCTGATGAGTGCATAACTCTTCTTGGTCAGGTAATAGTTCAGAAGAAAAGCCCCCATGGATGGGATGAGAAGAATGACACTGATCGTGGCCCCCAAGTCAAACCGCTGCATTCCGATGACCTGCTGGTAGATCTCTGTGGCCAGGACGCTGTAGTTCCCTCCGATGACCACGGGAACACCGAAATCAGTGATCGTCAAATTGAAGACCAATGTCGCGGCACTCGCAATGCCATATTTCGCTGAAGGAAAGGTCACTTTGTAAAATGTCTTCAGGGCAGACGCCCCCAGACTCTGTGCCGCCTCATCAAGCCGTGTATCCACTGCGGATAAAGTAGTATAAAGGATGAATAATGCGTTGGGGAAACAATAAAGACACTCTGCGGCAATAATCCCTGTGGGGCCGTAGATATTCCAGTCTGTTTGAAACAGATGGCGGGTCACCAAGCCGTTTCGACCGAACAGGAGGATGAGGGCCAATCCCTGGATGATGGAGGGTGCGATCAATGGAAAGGTTGAGATCGTATAAAAGATTCCTTTCCCTCCGATGGTAGTCCGTGTCAACCCATAGGCGAAGAAGAAGGCCAGGACGGTTGTGATTACCATGGTGACAACCGAGATATAGAGGCTATTCGTCAGGGAACGGAACATTCTGGCATGGGTGAAATAGGCAGCGTAATTTTTGAGAGTGAAAACCCCTTCCTTGAAGAAGCTCAATTTACAGATATCGTAAACGGGGTAGAGCAAAAAAAAGGTGAGCACGGCCAGCAGGAATCCCATAGTGATTCCAGTCATCCAACGGTCACTCATGATGGTAGATGGGACGGAATAGCCCTTTAAGGCTTCGTTTCGATTCATCAGGGCCCCTCTTTTGTGGGATAGACTAAGAAAGCCTCTGGAGGAAAATAGAGGAGGGTTTCATCCCCTTGCTTCAGTTGTCTCTGCTCGAACTCTTTTTCAATCACATCAGAGATTACTTCCTCTCCATCTACATTCACCACCAGCCGAACAGCAGCTCCCAAGAAAGTAACCACATCGATCCGACCTGGAACGAGATTTGAGTGTTCTAAGTGGTTGGGATGCTCCCCATGCTTAAAGACCTCAATCTTCTCGGGCCGGATGGCCAAGAAGACTTCTTCTCTGGCCAAGGAACCGAATTGTGTAATTTTGAATTCCCTTTTTCCGGTGCTAACTCGATCGTCGGTTCGGTGGCCTCTAAAAAAATTCGATGTTCCAACAAAGTCCGCAACAAAGCTCGAGATGGGTGATTTATAAATATCGATGGGCTTCCCC
>Ga0299912_10003715_pt1 | contig 12468 bp, 8 predicted proteins | sample RVTome_2_FD_207667 | JGI IMG/M metagenome (GOLD analysis project Ga0299912, IMG submission 207667) | Soil microbial communities from uranium-contaminated site in the Upper Colorado River Basin, Wyoming, United States - RVT95D214 (version 2) ... | reverse complement strand
GCTGGGACATACTCAATCGCTGCACACCAATTCGCTGGATGAGGCAATTGCTCTGCCCAGCGATTTTTCGGCGCGCATAGCCCGCAATACCCAGCTTTACCTTCAGCATGAGACCGATGTTTGCCAGGTGATCGACCCCTGGGGCGGCTCGAATTATCTTGAATACCTTACCGACGCGCTGATGAAAAAAGGCTGGAAACATATACAAGAAGTCGAATCGTTAGGCGGCATGGTCAAGGCTATCGAAACCGGCTTACCCAAGATGCGGATCGAGGAAGCCGCGGCCCGACGGCAGGCGCGTATCGATTCGGGGCAGGAAACTATCGTCGGCGTCAACAAATATCGGCTCGATCATGAAGACCCGATTGAAACTCTCGATGTTGACAACACCGCCGTGAGAAATAAGCAAATCGAACGCCTGAAAAAACTTCGCGCGGAAAGAGACGAAGCCAAGGTGACGGCAGCTTTAGATGATCTAACCAGGTGCGCCGAAACCGGCGAGGGCAATTTGCTTGACTTGTCAATTAAAGCGGCGCGCGCTCATGCCACGCTGGGCGAAATATCGCTGGCTATGGAAAAAGTGTTTGGCCGTCACAAAGCCGTGATCAGGTCGATCTCCGGTATCTACAGCGCCGAGTTCGCCGATAAGGAATTGGTTGCCGAGGTGCGCAAGCAAACCGATGAGTTCGAAAAAAGCCAGGGACGGCGGCCCCGTATCATGGTAGCCAAGATCGGGCAGGATGGTCATGACCGCGGCGCCAAGGTAATCGCGACCGCTTTCGCCGATCTCGGTTTCGATGTCGATATCGGCCCGCTTTTCGAAACGCCTGAGGAAACAGCCCGTCACGCGGTGGAAAACGATGTGCACGTGGTCGGTATGAGTTCGCTGGCCGGCGGCCATAAGACACTTCTACCCCAGCTAATCGACCAGTTGAAAAAGCTTGGCCGGGATGATATAATGGTCGTGATCGGCGGCGTGATACCGCCTAAAGATTATGATTTCCTAAAAGCCAAAGGCGCGGCGGCAATTTTCGGGCCGGGCACGGTTATCCCGACTGCCGCCAAACAGATAATCGAAAAGCTGATAGGGATTGTTAATAAACCTTAAAACCTGTCATTGCGAGGAGTCCGAAGGACGACGAAGCAATCTGTAAGTCGCTAAGCAGTATACATCCAGATTGCTTCACCCCCGTAAAACGGGGGATTCGCAATGACATAGATGGGGCTTTTTCAATAAGCCCAATAACAGCCGATAAATAGAAGTGAGTATGCAGAATTATTCAATCACCGAATACATAGATGGCGTGCGCCAGGGCGACCGCACGATGCTGGCCAAAGCGATCACGCTTATCGAGAGCAATTCGCCGGAGCATATCGATAAAGCGCAAGCGGTTTTGAAAGAGCTTCTGCCGCACACCGGTAATTCCATTCGTGTCGGTATCACCGGCATGCCGGGCGCGGGCAAGAGCACGTTTATCGAGGCGTTGGGCTGCTATCTCACCGAACGCGGCCACAAAGTAGCGGTGCTGGCGGTTGACCCATCCAGCAGTATCAGCCACGGCAGTATATTGGGCGACAAGACCCGCATGGAGAAACTGTCGCAAGACCCGAACGCCTTCATCCGGCCATCGCCCTCCGGCGGCGTGCTGGGCGGCGTAGCCCGCAAAACCCGCGAATCGATGCTTCTGTTTGAGGCGGCGGGCTATGATGTTTTGCTGATCGAGACAATCGGCGTGGGCCAAAACGAGATCACCGTGCGGTCGATGGTCGATTTCATTCTGCTTCTGATGATTGCCGGCGCCGGGGACGAGCTTCAGGGAATAAAGAAGGGCATCATCGAAATCGCCGACGCTATCGTGTTCAACAAAGCCGACGGCGATAACCAGCCGCGCACGCTGGCCGCCCGCGAGGAATACGAACGCGCCCTGCACTATCTCTATCACGCCACCGAGGGCTGGACCACGCACGCGCATACCTGCTCATCGCTGACCGGCGAGGGCATCGCCGCTATCTGGCAGGTAATCGGTAAATTCAGAGAGCTTACCACCAAATCGCAAGTCTGGGATATCCGCCGCAAACATCAGCAGCGCGATTGGCTTCACGCGCTGGTGGAGGAACACCTAAGCCGCAATTTCTTCACCGACCCCAAAATCAAAGCCATCCTCCCGCAGATAGAGCAGGAAGTAATGGACGGCAAAACCACGGCAATTACGGCGGCGAGGAGATTGCTGGGGGAGTGATAAGTAGATAGAGTAACACCAAGCCGTAGGGGCGTAACGCATACGCCCTTTTTGTTTTATTGACTCCGATTCATTATTTTAATATTATACTGAAGTTTTAATTTGCGTTTTATTTATTGAGAATTTAACAAGGAAAAGGCGCTAAACATGAGATACTTGTTTCAACATAGAGTCACTTCAGATAGGTTTAGCTGTGATAGCCCCCTACAATTGAATATTGAAGGGGCGATTTTCAAACTATTTTTAAAAAATATTAAAATACTAACTGATAGCAAAAAGCTTCATATCATCGCGGAAGGAGATAATGCGGATCAAGCTTACCAAAATATATTCCAAAATTTAGCTGATTTCCAAAATAGATTAATCTTTTTCACTGGTAAAAAAATATTAATTAATGAACTTGAATTAGTTTTATTATCGCAAGCAAATCATGAAATCAGGGATGTATTCATCCAAGGCGTTGATCTTAATGATTTTGCGGTTGATGCTTATTATTTTGATGGAATTGAGTCATTTCTTAATAACAATAAGTTTACCGATGTTGAAGCATTGGCAATAAACCATTACATATTGGCTTTAATCAACGATACGTATCCAGACAAATTCAGAAATTTATACTTAGTAATTGAGGATTTATTAAAAAAAGATAAAAAAAAGGCAGGGTGTGATAAATGCGGAGCCAATCTCATTTGCCCTAATGGACACGGTACAAAAACTTATCCAACCATTTTAAAAAAAGATATTATTAGATTCATTGATAAAATAAATAATAAAGAAACCTCAAAGTTTCCTAAACTATCTGGGGAATCGGTATTTAAGATGAGACAGAAGCTTTTTCATTCTCAACAAAAAAAGGGAGGTATTGATAAAGCTGAATTAGAAGAAATGATTCACTCATTATCACTTTGTATTCTCGAATATTTTGAAGATAAATTTTATGTTCATACGATGGGTGGCTCAGCAATCGAATATTCCGTGGGAACAAGATGCTGGTATCAATTCAATGCTATAAATGTTATAGCGGAATTTGATTGGGCTAATGTACCATTAACACAAGGTTCAGGAGATATTGCTCTTAACGATGATTTTTGGATAAATACTGATCAAAGTTCTAAGTAATAGAAAAAGCAACCAATAAACAGTAGGTCAAGCCTACTTGGGGCTTGGCCGAAAAACAGGGCGGGCATTCTAGTCCGCCTGCGCTAAAACCATACGGTTTAACCACCCCTGTATAACGGCACATAAATTTTGTAGTGACAGGGCACTGCCCTATCTTGGAACAATGTTGCGGGGCAATAAGACAGGCCAATGGCCTGCCACTACTTCCTTGCTTTTTGCGTGCGGGTAAGATAAATTTGCCGGGATTTTAGGATATTAAACCGTAAAGCGCGGCTTATAAGTCGCCGGCTTGCGGAACGAAAGGGCAACATTTTAATTTGAAGAGATAAACATTCTTAAATTTCACACGATAAACAATCAGCGAAATACAAAAGAGGAATATGAACCATTACTTGACAACTTTTGGGCTGCTTTGCTGCAGCAATATTTTCATGACCTTCGCCTGGTATGGCCATCTCAAACATCTATCCAATCGGACCTGGGTTATCGCCGCGCTGGTAAGCTGGGGTATTGCCTTATTCGAATACCTGCTTCAGGTGCCCGCCAACCGTATCGGGCATCAGGTGATGAATATCGGCCAGTTGAAAATCATGCAAGAGGTTATCACGCTTTCGGTGTTCGTGCCGTTTTCTTTATTTTATATGAAAGAGAAAATATCGCTGGATTATCTCTGGGCCGGACTGTGCATCCTGGGCGCGGTTTACTTTTTGTTTAGAGCGAAACTGTTTGGTGTATGAGTATGGCCGATGGATCGGCAATTGCAGCTCCAATTTATATGTTTACCAGTCAAATCTTATGAAATTGTGTTGAAAGAACGGCAGACTGCCGTGTACCTAAGCTCTTCGCAGCGACAGGGAATATCTACGACACCAGCGGATTCAGCTTTTCCGGATTAATCTCCAATTCCTTGATTGCCTTTTGAACGATAGTAGATTCAAGTTTCTTTTCCCATACGAGAGCTGACAACGCGGCAAGTACAATATATCGATAGTCCACCTCGAAAAAGTCGCGCAGCGATTCGCGAGTCTCGCTTCGGCCAAAACCATCTGTGCCGAGCGTGATCAATTGACCGGGCACCCATTTTGCTATCGAGGCGGGCAAGGCTTTCACGTAATCGGAGGCGGCTACGAATACGCCATCATCATCAACGAAACATTGGCTGATATACGGTACTTTCGATTTATGATCAGAGTTCAGCAGGTTCCATCTCTCGGTATCGATAGCATCTCGGTAAAGTTCTTTATAACTCGTCACGCTCCAGACATCAGCTGATACGTTATATTTCTCCTCGAGAATTTTCTGAGCCTGGATTGCTTCGTTGAGGATTGAACCGCTGCCCCAGAGATGGGCCTTGGGCTTCGTATTTTTTAGTCCAGAATTTTTAAATCTGTATATGCCTTTCAGGATACCGTCTTTAGATCCATCGGGCATAGGCGGCATCTTGTAGAATTCGTTCATGGCGGTTATGTAATAGAAAACGTTATCGCGTTTTTCATACATGCGGTAGATGCCATCCTGGATTATTACCGCCAATTCATAGGCAAACGCGGGGTCATAGGTGCGGAGATTGGGTACCGGGTAAGCCAGCAGATGGCTATGGCCGTCTTGATGCTGTAACCCCTCCCCCATGAGCGTAGTCCGACCCGATGTGCCGCCTATCAGAAATCCCTTGGCTTGCATATCGCCGGCCGCCCAGATTAAATCGCCGATACGCTGAAAGCCGAACATCGAATAGTATATAAAGAACGGTATCATGTCCAGGCCGTGCGTCGCATAGGCGGTGCTGGCGGCGATAAACGATGACATCGATCCCGCCTCCGTAATCCCCTCTTCCAGGATCGCGCCATCAGTGGCCTCACGGTAATATAGAAGGTTATCCCGATCGACCGGTTCATACACCTGCCCGACATGCGAGTAAATGCCGACCTGACGGAATAGCGATTCCATTCCAAATGTGCGGGCTTCATCCGGGACGATAGGCACTATATATTTGCCAAGCTCTTTATCTTTAAGAAGTTTCGACAGCATGCTGACAAAAGCCATTGTTGTCGAAACCTCGAGATTGCCAGAACCTTTGTAAAATTCCTCGAATAAAACATCTGATGGGGTTTTCAAAGATTGAATTTTGGTGTCGCGCCTGGGTAAAAATCCGCCTAAAGCCCGGCGGCGTTCCAGAAGGTATTTAATTTCGGGGCTGTCATCGGGCGGGCGGTAAAATGGCGCCTCGGCTATTTTATCATCGGATATTGGAATATTGAAACGAATTTTAAACTCTCGCAATTCTTCCTCGTTGAGTTTCTTCTGCTGATGAGTGATATTCTTACCTTCGCCGGCTTCGCCCAGACCATAACCCTTGATCGTTTGCGCCAAAATCACGGTTGGCGAGCCGGTATGTTCAACCGCGGCTTTATAGGCGGCATATACTTTTTCCGGGTCATGACCGCCGCGCCTGAGCTTGCGGACCTGTTCGTCGCTATGATCTTTGACCATCTCCAGTAATTCAGGATATTTGCCGAAGAAATGCTGACGGATATATTCACCGCTGGATACGGTATATTTAAGCGAATCACCATCGACATATTCGGTCATGCGCTTTATCAATAAGCCATTTTTATCTTGCGCCAGAAGCGGGTCCCAGTCGTCCCCCCAGATAACTTTAATCACGTTCCAGCCGGCGCCGTGGAAGGCGGCTTCAAGTTCCTGAATCATCTTGCTGTTGCCGCGCACCGGGCCATCCAAACGCTGCAGGTTACAATTGATCACAAAAATCAAATTGTCAAGTTGCTCGCGCGCCGCCAGAGTAATTGCCCCCAATGATTCGGGTTCGTCCATTTCGCCATCGCCCAAAAACGCCCAGACTTTTCTATGCGATGTTTTCCGAATGCCCCGATCCTGGAGATAATGATTGAAGCGAGCCTGGTAAATGGCCATAATCGAGGTCAATCCCATCGATACCGTCGGGAACTCCCAGAAATTCGGCATCAGCCAGGGATGAGGATATGAGGATAAACCCCCTCCGGGCTTTAATTCGCGGCGGAAATTTTCCAGCTCTTTTTCGGATATCCTGCCTTCAAGAAAAGCGCGGGCATAAATACCGGGCGCGGCGTGGCCTTGAAAATAAACGATATCACCTTCATGCTCATTATCCGAACCATGCAAGAAATGATTGAAAGCCACTTCATATAACGTGGCCGATGACGCGTACGATGAAATATGTCCGCCTATGCCGCTATGATCGCGATTAGCCCTGACGACCATGGCCATGGCGTTCCAGCGGATCAGGCTTTTTATCCGGCGTTCGAGCTGCCTGTCACCCGGATATTGAGGCTGCCTGTGGACTGGAATTGTATTTATATAGGGAGTGTTGCCGGGGTAACGAATTTGCATGCCATGTTTGCCGGCTTGAGCGTGAAGCTTTGTCAATAAGTCGCCAACGCGCTCTTCGCCATCATTGTGGTAGATATCATCCAGCGCTTCCAGCCATTCCTTATCCTCGGCATCGATATCGGGTGAAAATTTATTTATATCGTGTTTGGTCATTATTTATTCCTTTCTCGTATTCATTGCTATACAACTCAACGTTAATATTATGAGTTTCGGCTTTTACATAAAAGCGAATACTTTATTAAATGATTTATTTTACGAAGTATAGTCGGAAAAGACATTCGCTGATTTCCGGCTTCAAACTTCGCAAAGAAATTAAACAACATGCTTGATTAAATGTAATTGCCCTGAATTAATGACAAAATACCCGCATTGAAGATAATTCATGCGGGTTTTTATATATGTTAATCAGCATAAAATACCTTTTTACAAGTACTTGCCAAAAAAATCCGAATTTATTAAATTCCCGTCGGTTTATAGTAAAATTAAACTGCTTTAAATAAAGAGAGTGAAGATGAAAAAAGAAATGAAGAAAATCCTGGTCACCGGCGCCGTAGGCCAAATCGGTTCCGAATTAACCATGGCCTTGCGCAAAAAATACGGCGCGGAAAACGTGATCGCCACGGGACGTAAAACCCAGCCATCCGCGGAATTGAAAAACTCCGGCCCGTTTTATTTCGTCGATGTCAACAAAATCGAGACGGTCGAGGAAGTAGTCAAAAAACACAAAATCGACACAATTTATCACATGGCGGCGATTTTGTCGGCGGTGGGCGAAAAAAATCCGCAGATGTGCTGGGATGTCAACATGAACGGCACGATTAACATGCTGGAACTTGGGCTTAAGCGCGAGATGGCGCGGATTATCATCCCCAGTTCGATCGCGGTCTGGGGCAAAGGTGTACCACTGGACAACACCCCTCAGGAAACAGTGCTCAAACCCGGCACCATGTATGGCGTGACCAAAGTCTGCGGCGAACTTTTATGCGATTATTACGTGAAGCGTTTCGGACTGGATATCCGCGGCTTGCGCTATCCCGGTATCATCTCCTACGAGACACTGCCCGGCGGCGGCACGACCGATTACGCGGTAGCGATATATTATGAGGCGGTAGATAAGGGCCATTACACCTGTTTCGTCCGCGAGGATACCAAGCTGCCGATGATGTATATGCCGGACGCGATTAAGGGCGCAATTCAATTGGCCGAAGCCGATTTCTCCAAATTGGTGCACCATTCCGATTTCAATCACGCGGCGATGAGTTTCACTGTTAAGGAACTGGCCGATTCGATCAAAAAGCACATCCCCGGTTTCACCGTCAAATACGAACCGGATTTCCGTCAGGCGATTGCCGATTCCTGGCCGAACTCAATAGATGATTCCGCCGCCCGCAAAGAATGGGGCTGGAAACCCGATTACGATCTCGAAGCCATGACCGTGGATATGCTCAAACACCTGAAAGAGCGTAAGGCTAAGGGGACGTTGTACCGCTAAGCAGGCGAAGCAAATGCGCTGATATTTGCAGGGGCGTATCCGATATACGCCCCAGACTGATGACAAAAGCATTACTTATGTTCAGGCAGGTCGTAGCGAAGCGTGACCTGCCTGCTAACTTACGTCAGGTCACCTATGCGGGCACGACCTGACGCAACATCTCATAATTCTCATTTTTATGCTATTTTGTCACCAACCTCAGGTCGATCCCTGGCCGGGCAGGCTTAGATCGACCCCTACAGCATGCTATGCTAAAACCGGCGGAAATGCCGCTTGAGGCCGATGCCGATGAAGGCGATCATTATAATGAGCACAAGCGTATTGAGGAAAGGCACAAGCAAGCCCCAGAAATTAGGCGGTACATAAAAATTGCGGGTGTAGGGAATATAATTAGTTGGCAGGATACGGTATAGAGCGAAGATAAACGAATCCCACAAATTAGGGCTGATATCCGGGCCATTGATGACGGGATGAACACCTATTAGATAGTTTAGTAGGGTAAACACACCTAAGAAGAAACCGAGCCAGTAAAAGCTCCACATAGGCTTTTCCCCATAGCCGGCTAATACTTTGTAGAGAAAGTATAAGATATATTTGCTAAATAATTTATTGAAAACTTGCCTTATCTTCGATGGGTCGCTTTCTATCTCCTCCTCCATTGCTTTGCGTTTCATCTCGAATTCGTTGAAATAGAACCAGCTGGCCTGCTGGTAGTCTTTGGTGTTATCGAGGGCGGTTTTCATGCGGCGGTAGAGTGCGGCTATATCTTTATGTGAGCTAAAATCCTCGATTTCATAATCTTCTCGAAATTTTTTCGCTTTATCATTATCCGAATATTTACTCAAATCTCCTAGGAATTTTTCTTCCATAATAACATTTTTTCTCAAATAAGGAAAAATTAAAATTCTGTCTTTTTCTGCGCCCCACTTACTTGATATAAACATGGCTTCATCATAAGAACTTTTATAGAATGAAAATAAAAACATATTATTATTGGTGAAGTAAACATCCTTAAGCTGGCAGTAACGGAATATCAAGCAAACATTATCCACCTTTGAAGCCAGTCCTATATTTTCGAAATAAACTGCGAAAGGATTAAACTTTACAACATCAAATACTACTCTGACGCACTCATTTCCTTTCAATGCGAAATCAGGATTGTTGAAGTAGAAGCGAGCTTTCTCTGCAAGTGAAATATTCGTAAACTCGATTAGTTTTTTTATTTTCAAGCTTTCGTAGAGGACTCTATCATCAAAACAGGTCCTATCAAAATAAGCACTTCCTAAAAATTGGGCCTTACTAAAATCGGCATATTTTGAGAATTTGGTTTTATTGAAATAAGAACATCCAAAAAATCGAGCATTAGTGAAATCAGCATCTTCTGCAAATTGGGCTTTACTAAAATAAGCATCTCCATAAAATTCAGCATCTTTAAAGTCGGCAAATTTTAGAAAGCTAATTTTGCCGCCATCTTTTCTTCCGCCTTCTCTAAAAACAAATCCTTTAGGAAAAATGAAACCTTTATAGTTGCAGTCGCCACGGGATTGCTTATCCATAATTTTATTATGAAAATTAGAGTATTCCCCCTTCTTCTCCACCGGGGCGTGGAAAATGCAATATTCATCATCATGTGGGGAGTTTACCGGTTCGTGGCAGCCCTCATAGGCGCAGGTTTTGTCGGTCATGTTGTGCTCCGTGTGTTATTGCCGTAGCGGCACAGAATGCTGTGCCCTGTCGGCGTATCAGCTAATCTTAATTTACAGGAAAAAGCGTGAAATGTCAAGGATAAGGCGCAATTGTGATAGCAAATCACCCCCCGTAGGTACACGGCATGCCGTGTCCCTACGGGGGGCGCGTCGGGTTTCACCTTCGCTAACGCTTGGGCGGAACGCCGATCTATGGATTAAAAATTTAAATAACAGGCGGCTCTTTCCAGAGCCGCGGCAGGGTTAGAAAACCCTGCCTGTTAAATTATAAGACAACCAATATCCGCGATTGCACCGTATAACCATTGTGCATCGCGCTATAATGGATTTACTATGAGATTAATTCGGCAATTTAATACTTGTGTTATGTTAACGCTTTTTCTATATTAGCCGAACGAGATTGTCCGGTTGGGCGTGAGATCATGTTGACAACGGGAGCCGCGATTGCCAAATAAGTTAGCCCTTTTTGTCTTAATTTTTGCCTGTTTGATTTCCACCGGGGCATTTGCCCAAGAAATATCCCCGATACCGCCATCAGATTCAATTATTACATCCATACTGCCATATCCACGGCCCGCGCCGCCGACTAATATCATAGCTCGCGACAATCCCAGCGACGGCGGCGGCAGGATTCTGGTCAGCTGGGAGCTATCTTTAGATGATGGCCGCGGCAATAATAATGTAGTCGGCTATGAGATTCTACGCGCCGAGGAGGGCGGTGATCAGTTCATTTCGACCGGCATGGCCGCCAATGGAGTCAATTTCTATATCGATTCCGGCGCGGATGACCATGTTCAATATGTCTATAAGGTAGTCGCCAGCGATGGCAAAGCCGGAGCGGAATCCGGGCTATCCCAGCCCGTTCATTCCTCTCAGCAATGGTTTAATCTCAATTTGAAATACCTGTTTTTGATTGGAGCCTTGATTTGCGGCTCCGTTATTTATTTTATCTATCACGCCAAGCGCGGCAAGAAGCTGTTTATCCGGAAAATCGCCGGGCTGGAGGCTATCGATGACGCGGTTGGCCGGGCTACCGAGATGGGCCGGCCGGTGCTGTTTATCCCCGGTATCCGCGATATGGACGATGTGCAGACTATCGCCGGGATCACTATTTTGGGCCGCGTGGCCCGCACTATCGCCGAATACGATATCAGGATTAATATGCCGGTATCGCGGTCAATCGTCATGACCACCGCGCGGGAGACTATCAAGGCCGCCTATGCCGCCGAGGGGCGTATTGATGCTTACTCCGATGATTTCGTATATTATCTCACCGATGAGCAATTTGGCTATGTAGCCGCTGTCGATGGTATCATGGTGCGCGACAGACCGGCCACCTGTTTCTACATGGGATCGTTTTTTGCCGAAAGCCTGATTTTCGCCGAAACCGGCAATTCGATTGGAGCCATTCAAATAGCCGGAACGGCCATGCCGGCCCAACTGCCGTTTTTCGTGGCCGCCTGCGACTATACCTTGATCGGCGAAGAGCTGTTCGCAGCCTCGGCGTATCTTTCCGGTGAACCCAAACAGCTCGGCAGTTTGAAGGGCCAGGATGTCGGCAAAGTTATCGCCATGGTGGCGGTGATACTGGGCATGATAGCGGCAACGTTGTATTCGATTACAGGCGTTAGCTTATTCGATAGCTGGCATGAGTTTATGTTGAATTTGTTCACTTTGAATTAAGGCGGACACTGACTTAAGATGAAACGTCAGATACCCTTAATAATAACGGCGATTGTCGGCACGGTGCTGATCATATCGGTATTCATACCGCATGACCCGTTTGGCCGTCTGGGCGAGGATTTTTCGGTTTTCTTCGATATTATAGCAGTCTTCGCGTTTATTCTCGGCGGCGGCAATATGATCAGGGTGCATGGCGATAGAATCTACCGTCAGAAAAAAGACTGGCCGTTTTCGATTGTCACGATTGCCGGCTTTCTGATAACGCTGTTCGCAGGCGCGACGAAAATAGGCAATCCCAACGGTATCCGGGGCGATGTAGCCGCACCCGGTTCGCTTTTCACTTTAATTTACGATAACGTCTTTTCACCGCTACAAGCGACAATGTTCGCGATTCTGGCGTTTTTCGTGGCCTCGGCCTCGTATAGAGCATTCAGAGCCAAAAATAAAGAGGCGACAATCCTGCTGGTAACAGCCTTCATAATTCTGCTGGGCCGCACGCCGGTGGGACACTATATAACTTTCTGGCTGCCGTCATGGCTCGATTTCTTCCATATTCCGGTTTTAGCCAACTGGATCATGGCTATTCCCAACCTGGCCGGTCAGCGGGCGATCATGATCGGTATTTCGCTGGGTGTGATTTCGATGTCTTTGCGAGTGATACTGGGAATCGAACGCGGCTATATCGGGGCGGAGGGCAGCGAGAAATGAGCGCGACTATTTTGACCAAACCGAGCGGGAACAGGTAAACTATGGCATTTATCTATAAAATTACGAATATCGACCGTCGTATAATATTCTTGTTTATCGCGCTATCCGTTATTGTGCCGCTTTTATTGAATAT
>Ga0299912_10003714_pt1 | contig 12470 bp, 11 predicted proteins | sample RVTome_2_FD_207667 | JGI IMG/M metagenome (GOLD analysis project Ga0299912, IMG submission 207667) | Soil microbial communities from uranium-contaminated site in the Upper Colorado River Basin, Wyoming, United States - RVT95D214 (version 2) ... | reverse complement strand
TCCAGCTCCACAAACAACGAGTGCCCCTGGGCGTGCTGGCCGCCATCTACGAGTCGCGGCCCAATGTGACGATCGACGTCGCCGCGTTGGCCCTCAAGACCGGAAATGCCGTGATCCTGCGTGGAGGCAGCGAGACCTTGCACTCGAATCGCGCTCTGGTTCGAGCGGTCCATGAAGCCCTCCGGCAGTGCGGCTTGCCGGAGAGTTCCGTCCAGTTTATCGACGACCCCGACCGGGCGCGCGTGACGGAGCTGCTGCGGCTCGACGAGTTTGTCGACATGGTCATTCCCCGCGGCGGGCGTTCGCTCCACGAATTCTGCCGCCGCAATAGCTCCATCCCTGTGATCACCGGCGGCATCGGGATCTGCCACCTGTTCGTCGACCAATCCGCCGATCTGGAAGCCGCGCGCCGGGTGATCCACAATGCCAAGACGCAGCGACCCACCGTCTGCAATTCCCTCGATACGGCGCTCGTCCACCGGGCGGTGGCGGCCGAGTTCCTGCCCGGGTTGGTCGACTTCCTGGGAGCTGATGGGGTGACCTTCCGGGCGGACCCCTCCGCCCTGCCCTTCCTGGTGAGCCAATCTGCAGCTCCGCCCGCGCGGCAACCCGCGCGACCTGCCAATCCCGCTCTGCCAGTGTCCGTCACTGTCGCCGGACCCGAGGACTTTGATACCGAGTGGTTGTCGCTGGTGTTGGGACTGAAGGTCGTTGACTCGCTGCAAGAGGCGGTGGACCATATCCGCCTCCACAGCACCGGCCACTCAGACGGCATCCTCACCGGGGACGAGGAGAACGCCAGCCGCTTCGTCGAACTGGTCGACTCCGCCGCCGTGTATGTCAATGCCAGTACCCGCTTCACCGATGGCGCGCAGTTCGGGCTGGGCGCCGAGGTCGCCATCTCCACGCAGCGGTTGCATGCCCGGGGTCCCATGGGATTGCGAGAGCTGACGACCTACAAGTGGGTCGTGCGGGGAGAGTATCACGTCCGGAGTTGAAGCCACGGCGCGAATCTCGATTGGAGCACGTCGCTGCTTGAGAGGTGGGGGCGCGGATCGGCAAGCCCCCCACCGCCAGCCCTTCGCCTCATTTCGGGGAGACGTGTCGCCCGCAGACCATCGCCAAATGGACCTCACGGCGCGGCGATCCCAACCGCGGCAATCCCGCATCTTCTCTCCACCGGCGCCTGGCGAGCTTGCCTGCGCATGACCCCACAGCCGAAGGCCATTGGCCGGGCCGGAGGGTCGGGGGCGCGTTCATTGGAGATTCCCCCCCTTTCAGGTACAATTTTCCAGGTCAAAGCCTCGTGGACTTCACACCGACTGCGCTCCCGGACGTCCTCATGATTCATTCCCACGAGCGGGGTGACGAGCGCGGTTACTTGCTGGAGACTTACCGGGCGGCGGAGTTCGCCGCTGCCGGGATCGCCCTGCCCTTTGTTCAGGAAAACCACTCCAGCTCGCGGCAAGGTGTGCTGCGCGGGCTTCACTACCAGGTGCGGCATGCACAGGGGAAACTGGTGCGCGCCGCCCGCGGGGCGATCTTCGACGTGGCCGTCGATCTGCGCCGGTCCTCGCCGACGTTTGCCGGATGGGTCGGCATCGCCCTCTCCGCGGAGAATCATCTGCAGTTATGGATCCCACCGGGCTTCGCCCACGGTTTCTTCGTCATGAGCGAATCGGCCGAAGTGATCTACAAGATGACCGACTACTATGCCCAGGAGTTCGAGCGCACGCTGCGCTGGGATGACCCGCGCCTCGGAGTGGCCTGGCCGCTGCCCAAAGGGGGCCTGCCCCTGCTGTCACCTCGCGACGCCGCGGGTCAGCTGCTCGACGAGGCGGATCTCTTCGATTGAGTCAAGGGCCCGAAGGAGCCGCGGTTGAAGAACGTTCTGGTCACCGGCGGGGCTGGGTTCATCGGATCCAACTTCGTCCGCTACTTGCTCGAACATGATCCGGATGTCATGGTCTTCAATCTGGACCTGCTCACCTATGCCGGGAGCCCGGCGAATCTGGACGAACTACCGCACGCCTCCAGACACACGTTCATCCAGGGGGACATCAGCGACCGGCCTTTGGTGGAAGACTTGCTCCGCCGCCACGCCATCGACACCGTCGTTCACCTGGCCGCCGAGAGCCATGTCGACCGCTCAATCCATGCTCCTTCTTTGTTTGTTCAGACCAACATCCATGGGACCTTCTGTCTCCTGGAAGCGGCCAAGCGGGTGTGGCTCGAGGAAGGCCGTCGTGTCGCCCCCGAACATCGCTTCCATCATGTCTCCACCGACGAGGTGTATGGCTCGCTGACCCCTGACGAACCCGCGTGCCGCGAAGATCGCGCCTACGCACCGTCTTCTCCTTATGCCGCCTCCAAGGCAGCCAGTGATCATCTCGTCCGCGCGTATGCCCGCACATACGGCCTGGCGGCTACGATCAGCAATTGCACCAACAACTACGGCTCGCGGCAGTTTCCAGAGAAGCTGATCCCGCTGATGATCCTCAATGCCCTCGCCGGCAGGCCGCTGCCCGTCTACGGGGATGGCCGCCAGATTCGGGATTGGATCTACGTCACGGATCACTGTGAGGCCCTCCTGCGCATCCTGGCACAAGGCAAGCCCGGTGAGACCTACCACGTCGCCGGCGAAAACCAGCCGCCCAACATTGAGCTGATCTCACTGCTGTGCAGCATCCTGGATGAACGCCTGCCTGACTCGCCTCACCGGCCCCACGCGCACCTAATGACCACGGTGGCCGATCGCCCCGGTCACGACCGTCGCTATGCACTCGATTCGTCCAAGCTGCAGCGTGAGCTCGGCTGGCGAGCCAGCACCAGCCTGGCGGAGGGATTGCGCGCCACGGTGGATTGGTATCTCGGACACCCCGCATGGCTGTCCGCCATCCGTCAGCAACCGTCTTTCGGAGAATGGGTCCATCTCAACTACGAGGCGAGAGGGGGTGCGGGATGAAAGGCATCATCCTTGCCGGGGGTCAGGGAACGCGTCTGCAACCCTTGACGCGCAGCATCAGCAAGCAGCTGCTGCCGCTGTACGACAAGCCAATGATCTACTATCCCCTCTCCACCCTGATGTTGACCGGGCTGCGCGAGATCCTTGTCATCAGCACCCCGGAGCATTTGCCGCTCTTCCAGGGTCTTTTGGGAAATGGGGAACAGTGGGGGCTTCGATTCAGCTACGCCGAGCAAGCGAGCCCGAAGGGGCTGCCCGACGCCTTCCTGATCGGGGAGCGCTTCATCGACGGCGAGCCGGTGTGTCTCATCCTGGGCGACAACATCTTCTTCGGGCACGGACTCTTGGAGAGCCTGCGTGAAGCCAGCTCGCTTCGCGAAGGCGCGGTCATCTTCGGCTACCCGGTGCGCGACCCGCAGCGCTATGGGGTGGTTGAGATGGATCGCGACGGCACACTGCTCAGCCTGGAGGAGAAGCCGGCCAACCCGCGGTCGCACCTGGCCATCCCCGGGATCTACTTCTACGACCCCCGGGTTTCCCATTACGCGCGCGGTCTCACGCCTTCTGCCCGGGGGGAACTCGAAATCATTGACCTGCACCGGGAATACCTGAAGCGCGGGCAACTCCGCGTACAGCTGCTGGGACGGGGAATCGCATGGCTGGACGCTGGCACGCACGCCTCGATGAATCAGGCGGCCAACTTCATCCAGGCGGTCCAGGAGCGCCAGGGACTGATGATCGCCTGTCCGGAAGAGATTGCTTATCGCATGGGCTACATCACCCAGCCGGACCTGCTCGGCCTGGCCGAATCGATGGGTGAGAATGACTATCGCAGCTACCTGATGGAAGTGGCCCACGAGGATCCCTCCCGGTGGGGGACAGCGCCCTCTCCATGAAGTTCCTGCTCATCGGGCGAACCGGCCAACTCGGCTGGGAACTTGAGCGCTCGCTTACCCCGCTCGGTGCCGTGACCGCCTTGAGCCACCGTGAGCTCGATCTGCAGGACCCGGATCAGATTCGAGCCGTCGTGCGGGCCGCGGCGCCGGACATCATGCTCAATTGCGCTGCCTACACCGCGGTCGACCAGGCGGAGGCCGAACCTGGATTGGCCTTCGACATCAACGCCCGCGCGCCGGGCATTCTGGCCGAAGAAGCTCTGCGACAGCGGGCGTTCTTGATTCACTTCTCCACCGACTATGTCTTCGATGGGGCGAAAGGCACTCCATATGATGAGGAGGATGCGGCTCGCCCACTGAGCGCCTACGGCCGCTCCAAGTGGGCAGGCGAACAGGCGATCGCGGCCTCCGGCGTCCCGCACCTCATCTTGCGCACCGGGTGGCTCTACAGCTTGCGCCGCAGGTGCTTTGTCACTCAGGTGTTGGAGTGGGCCCGCGCCCGCCCCGACCTCCGAATCGCCGAGGATCAGGTGGGCAGCCCGACCTGGAGCAGGATGGTGGCCGAGGCCACCTCCCTGCTCCTGCGGTCAGGCATGGACGACGTGGGAGGCTACCTTCGTGAGCGGTCGGGGTTGTACCACTTGACCAGCGACGGCGCTGTCAGCCGCTTCGAGTGGGCGCGGGCCATCCTGCACTTCGATCCGCACCCCGCGCAGCAACGGACAACGGCCGCTACCCTCCGCCCGGCGCGGCGCACGGACTTCCCAGCTGCGGCTGAGCGCCCCGCGAACTCCGCCCTGGACTGTCGACTCTTCCGCACGACGTTCGGCGTTTCCCTCCCCCGCTGGGACCTGGCCTTACGGCTCGCCATGGAAGCCGAGTAGTGCCAACATCCAACGAGGTCTCTCGCCTGCAGCCGGCTGTCTTCCTCGATCGCGACGGCGTCTTGATCGAGAACCGGCCGGATTACGTCCGCTCCTGGCAAGATCTCGTCCCTCTCCCCGGTGCTCTGGGCAGCCTTGCCCGGCTCAGTGCTCTGCCGCTGCGCATCGTGATTGTCACCAATCAATCGGCCGTGGGCCGAGGGCTCCTCCCCCTGGCCACGGCTCATGAGATCAACCGTCGGCTGGTGGATCAAGTCGTCGCAGCCGGCGGACGAATCGATGGCGTTTACCTGTGCCCTCATCTCCCCGGCAGCGGATGTGCCTGCCGCAAACCGGCACCCGGACTGATCCTGCAGGCGGCGACCGAGCTGCATCTCGATCTCCCCTCCTCCGTGCTCATTGGCGATTCCGTGACCGATATCCAGGCAGGTAAGGCTGCGGGAGTTGGGAGGCTGGCGCTCGTCCGGACGGGCCTGGGTGCCCTCCTGGACGCAGGCCCGCATCCCCTCGGATTGCTCCAGGTGCCCATCTTCCGCGATCTGGCGGAAGCCTTGTCCACGCTCTTTCCAGCGGCCTGACGCCTCCGGATTCATTGACAAGAATCAAGAGTGCCCGAACCGGGGATCCAGTTCGGGCACTCTTCTTGGGCGCGGCGGGCAGTCACCTGTGCAGTCGGTCTGCCTGCTTTCCAGACCGACGGGCACCGACTACGCCGTGAGGCGCCGCCATCCAATCATCTCACTCATGCACGGCCATGTTCGAGCGGTTTCGAGACAAACCGCCCGCCGGAAGCCGGCAGGCCACCTGCCTTTTGCGATACGCCCGTCGGGGGGAAGTAAGTTGATAGGCGCCGCCGCTACTTCTTGCTGAGGGGCTCGTAGCGAAGGATCACGCAGCCCGACTTCAAAGGCCTTGCCTCCAAGAGCCTCATCCTCAGCCTATCCGGCCCGGGTTTGAACAGAGGATTGCCGCCGCCAAGGACTACAGGTGTGAGGCCAAGGCGGTATTCGTCGATCAGGTCGTGCCGCATGAGCGTTGAAGTCAGATCGGCGCTGCCGAAGATGAAGAGATCCTTGCCGGATTGCTGCTTCAGCTTCGCAACTTCGTCCTGGGCATCTGCTCTCACCAGCCGCGTATGGGCCCATTCGGGTTTCTCAAGGGTTCTCGAGAAGACGACTTTGGGAATGTTGTTCATCATGTCGGCGACTTCGCCGGTCGCCGAAGGCCAGTGGCTGGCCATGCCCTGATAGGTCAAGCGGCCGAACAAGAGCATGTCGGCCGTTTTCAACTGTTCTATGGAAAGTCTCTCCAATTCTTCTCCCCAGACATCTTCATGCCAGTCCAATTCCCAGCTCTTTTGCCCCTCGAAGAAACCATCCAGCGAGACCAAGTTCCAGACAATGAGTCTTCTCATCTTCACCTCTCCGGTGATTGCCCCGTCCAGAGCGTCCGCCGCTGAGAACAGGCTGCAGCGGCCCTCAAGGCCCGAGTCAGGCCCGCTGGAGGCATCTACGACATGGAGGCGTTCGCAGCACCCTGGGAGAAACTCGAGATCAGTCGCCCGCTGCGTGGCTTGATTGCGCCTCGGCGTTCAAGGATCGACACGCGAGCGCGAAGAGGGCCCGTCGGTGCGCCGTGACCGCCGCTCCGGGAAGGCGCGGTCATCAGTTGAAAACGGACTCGACGGACTACGAGCCCTGGTGGTCCCGCGTCTTGGCGGCCAGCCGAGCCAACCCGGCGACCATCGCAGCCACCATCAAGAGCTCCGCTTCAGTGAAGCGGCCCGGCTCAGGATAGGCCAGGGTCAGGACCCCCACGATGCGGCCTTCGTCTTCCAGTGGAACGGACATGGCCGAGCGCGGCTGTTGGTCGGGGGCCTCAGAGGCGCGCATCAACCATCGCTCGTCTTCGGCGGTATTGCTGACCAGTGCGGCTTGACGATTGCGGAGAACCCAACCGGCGAGCCCGCGATCCAGCGACTCAGCCATAGCTTTCCGCACCGGCTCACGCACGCGGCCCTTATAGACCATGAGACCACTGAGAACCCGACCCTCATCATCGACCAGGATGGCGCTGCCACTCGTGGCACCGACGTACTCGGCGGTCAGTTCCAACAAGCGCTGCAGAAGTGCGCGCCTTCCCAGGCCGGCATCCAGGTGGACTTGTGCAGCCGCCTGCATGGGAATGATCGCACGCCCGGCAGGCTGATCCGCCTCATCTGCTACCTCCGTGCCGGAGTGTGCAAGGATTGCGGCCGAGGCCGGCACCTGCCACGTTGCCCAGTCCGCGTCCGTCTTCCGCAGACTCGCACAAATCATGTGCTCGAGCATCAAGTGGATATCTTCGACATGCTCGATGATGTCGCTCGGCACATGCACATGGAGATCCACCAGACCACCTAGGCTGCCCCCGCTGAATCCCGTGAATCCGACCGTCTTGACCCCCCGCGCCCGGGCAAGCTCGATGGCGCGCAGGACGTTGCCGGATTGACCGCTGGCAGAAATGCCGATGGCGATATCGCCGGGTCGCGCCAGGCTGTTCAACTGTTGTGCGAAGACGCTTTCGTAGCCTTCGTCGTTGGCGTACGCCGAGAAGATCGGCATGTTGTCCGTCAGGCCGACGACCCGGAATAGCGGCACACCGGGCTGTCGCGTGTTCTTCGCCAAGTCGCACACGAAGTGCGAGGCGGTAGAAGCGCTGCCCCCGTTGCCCATGATGAAGATCGTCTGGCCTGACTGACGGGCTTGCTGCAGCAGGCGGATGACATCGTCGATCTGCCGCATCGGGAGCCGGTCGAGCGTCGAACGAAGCCGGGTGAGGTAGTCGGTCAGGTCATTCATATGCCTCTTGCCTTGGTGTCCCGATCGCCCCAACAGGAGGAGGCAGATCAGCGACGGTAGTTGAAGATTACCTTCGAACCTTCCGGCTCGAACCGGAAGGGCAGCTCCTGCAATTGCCCCAGGGCCTCCCGCACAGCCTGTCGCCGCCCGTCCGGGCAGTAGATCAGCAGGAACCCCCCGCCCCCGGCACCGGTGATCTTTCCACCCGTCGCTCCGGCCCGGCGTGCGGCATCATACATCGCATCGATTGTCCCGTTCGTGATCCCGCTGGCCAGCTGCCGCTTGAGCGTCCAGCTTTCGTGGAGCAGGCCCCCGACCGCGTCCGGGTTTCCCTTCTCGATCTCCGTGCGGGCCTCGGCCGCCAGGGCCTTCAGCCTCTCCAATACGTGGCTTCGGTCGGCGATCCTGGCTTCCTGTTCTTCCAGGATAGACGAGGCGTCGCGGGCGATGCCGGTGTAGAAGAGGAGCAGACACTCATTCAGCCGTCGCTCACTCTCTGGCGCAACGGAGATGCGCTCCAGATGCACCTGGCCGTCGGGCAGGAAGTCGATCCAGCGAAATCCACCGTAAGCCGCGATGTATTGATCCTGCAGGCCGACCGGTTTGCGTAGCACATCGATCTCGATGGCACACGCCTCCCTTGCCAGGCGTTCTGCCGGCTGCACCTCACCCTTGAACGAATACATCGCCTGCAGCGCACCAACCGTCACGGATCCAGAAGACCCCAGCCCGGTGCCGGTCGCCGGGATGTCGGCCATGGTGGTGATCTCAATACCCTTCGATAGACCGGTCGTCCGAAAGGCCTCGCGGATCAACTCATGCTGAACCTGCGAGATGTCATCCACCAACTCGGTCCGAGTGTAACCCACACGCAGTTTGGGGTCGAAACGCTTCTTGATCGTGACGAAAACGTACTTGTCTATGGCCGTCGTCAGGACGCATCCGCCGGCGGATCGGAAGTAGGAGGGGAAGTCCGTTCCGCCGCCGAACAAGCTGACTCTGAGCGGGGTCTGGACAACGATCATGTGCGGGCCGGGTCCGGCTGCTGATTTCGGAAGTAATCCACCGTGCGTCGCAGGCCTTCTTCCAGAGCCACGGAGGGTTCCCAAGCAAAGTCCCGCTGCGCCGCTCGGGCATCGAGGTAGATGCGGGAGGTCTCCCCCAGCTTGCTCGGTCCGTGCTGTGGATCCCGCGCGTAGCCGGTGATATCCCGCAGGGCTTCAAAGATCTGGTTGACCGAGGTTCCGCGCCCGCTCCCCAGGTTGTAGATCCCCGGTGGAAGCGATCCTTCCAGGACCAGGAGGTTTGCCCGGGCGCAGTCTTCGACGTAGACGAAATCTCGCTCTTGATTCCCCGCGCCGTTGATCACCACGCCCTCGTCCTGCAGCATCTGGCCAGTGAAGATCGCCACGACCCCCGCTTCCCCTTCCGGATCTTGGCGCGGCCCATACACATTCGGGTAGCGCAGGACCTGGTAGGACAAGCCATACAGGTCGTGATAGAGGTAAAGATAGTGCTCGACGGTGTGTTTGCTCACCCCGTATTGGCAGATCGGCCGCACGGGATGGGCCTCGTCGCAGGGCAGGTACTCCGGCTCACCGTAGACCGCTCCGCCGGAGGAGATATACACCACGCGCTGCACGCCGTGGCGCCTGGCGCATTCCAACAGGCGCAGGCTGCCCAGGATGTTTACGTCCGCATCAAAGAGCGGATCGGCGACGGAACGCCGCACACTCATTTGAGCAGCGTGGTGGCTGACCACCTCCGGACGCTCGGCCTCAAAAACCCGTTCCAGCTCCGGGCTCCGAAGGTCCACCTGGTAAAAAGTCGCGGCGGGATTCACATTCGCCATGTGGCCGGTGGACAAGTCGTCGACGATGACGACCTTCATCCCCTGGGCCAGGTAGGCGTCTACAACATGCGAGCCGATGAAGCCGGCCCCTCCCGTTACCAAAGCTTTCACGCGATTGCTCCTAGGGGATTTGTGCTCAGTATGCGCCCCGGCCCTTGAGAACTGCCGGGATGGTCTGAAAGATCAGCTGCAGATCGGTCCAGATGTTCCAATTGCGGATGTAGTGCATGTCGAGCCGCACGCGGTCTTCGTATCGGACATCCGAGCGCCCGCTCACCTGCCAGAGCCCCGTAATGCCCGGCGGAATCGTCAGCAGATTCTGTCCCCACTGGTCGTAGCGAGTCATCTCCTCGGGGGAGATCATGCGCGGGCCGACCAGTGACATCTCGCGCCGGAGAACATTGAGAAGCTGGGGCAGCTCATCCAGACTGAACCGGCGCAGAAACCCCCCTACCCGTGTGACACGCGGATCCACCTTGAGCTTGTGATTGGCAGCCAGTTCCTCTTGCAGATCCGGGCGCGCGGCGAGGATTCTCTCGCCATCCAGGCGCATGGTGCGGAATTTGAAGGCGTCGAATTGCCGTCCGTTGATCCCCATCACCCTGCGGCGGTGGAGAACGGGACCGGGCGAATCTAAGCGGATGACCAGGGCCAGTAGCAGGAACAGCGGCAAGAGCAGGATCAGCGCCGGGATCGTCAGAGCAAAGTCGAGAGCCAGCTTCAGCATCCGGTCGTGTCCTGCCAGGCGGACCTTGTTGACCCCCACCAATGGGACATAGGCGAACTCGCGCACACTCAGACCGGTCGTGATGATCTCGTACAGCCCGGAAGACATCCGCAGGTTGATTCCTTCCGCCGTGCCATAGCGTCGAAAGATATCCAGGATCTGCTCGCGGCTCAGGGCGCTGCTTGCCAGGATGAGCTCCGTAACGCCTAGGCGCCCAATGATCGAATCAAGCTGGTCGAGAGAGCCCACGATCTTCAATCCCGGCATCAGCTCCTCCCCGACGGATTGTTCCCCATCGACGAATCCGAGAAGCTTCAGGCCGGAAGTCCCCCAGCCGATCAATTGCCCGGCCAGCATTTGTGCTTCCTGGTTGGCTCCCACCATCAGCGCCGGCGACAGAAACGCCCCCCGGCTGCGTAACATGTAGGCGACTCGACGCAAGCTGAACCGGCCGAAGCAGGTAAACAGAAAGGTGAACACCCAGCCCAAGAAGACCCAACCTCGGGCGACGATGAATTGTGGCTCCAGGAACCCCGCTACCACCACCAGCGACAACCCGATGGCTGTCCCGCGGAACACCCGCGAGTATTCTTCCGTACCTCCCAGCAGGTTTTCGCGGTGGTACAGGCCCAGGAGGGCGTAGATCCCGATCCAGACCGGAGTGAGGATGATGACCAGACGTTCATAGAAGGCGCGCGTGGGCAATGCATCCGGGGAGAAGACCGAGATGGGGATTTCGAACCGCACCCAGTAGGCGATGCGAAAGGCGATGGCGGCCATCAGTACATCACTCAGGAGCAGGGCGGCGATGAGCAGCGCCCATTCGCCTGTCTGTTGGCGGGCGAGGGCGTTCGCACGGCCTGCATAAGTGACGCCGGTTTCCAGCCGCGCTTCAGTTGCGGGAGCGGATGAGTTCATGGTACATGGTCTCCAAATCGGTCGTGATATGCTGCCAGTCGTGGTGCGTCTCAACAAAATTCCGGCCGGCCGAACCCATTTGCCGGCGTTCACTTCGGTTCTGCAACAGTCGGATCACCGAACGAGCGAAAGCCCCCGGATCCGCGGCGAGCAGAATCTCCACTCCCGGGCGGGCGCCCAGCCCACCCGCCGCTTCGGGAGAAGCGACCACGGGGATCCCGCAGGCCATGGCTTCCAGCACTTTGTTCTGGATTCCGACGGCGTAGGGCAAGGGCGCCACAGCTACGGCTGCTCGGGACAGGTGCGGTCGCAGGTCGGGAACGCTACCGGTCACCTGCACCCCGGGGACATGAGCCAGGGCGCGCACCTCGCGAGTCGGGTCCTTGCCCACGATTTCGAGCCGGGTATGTGGGCGCTCATCTCGAATCCGAGGGAAGATCTCACGTACGAAATGAACGGCCATGGTGACGTTGGCATGGTAGCTCATCTTCCCGCTCATCACCAGCAAGTTCTCATCCTCTTCTCCGTCAGGGTCGGGCGCGAAGGCCTCGAGATCCACTCCGTTGGGCAGCACGGCGATTCGTCCTGTCTCCGCCGAGGGGGAGGCGAGCGCGGCCAAGGCCTGAGCGTCGGCACTCGAGCTGACCAGGACGCGGTCAAATTCCTCGAGAAGCTTCCCCTCCATGCGCTCGGTCTTCTTCAGGTCGAGGGCTGTCACCCAACGGCCAAACCAGGAGCGACTGGATTGAGCTGCCTGGCGAAACAACAAGCTGATGCAGTCGACGCTATCCCAAATCACCGGGGTCGCCTGGCCCAGTCGGTCAAGACGTGAGCGGATCCGCCGGCCATACTCAGCGCCTCGCAGGTGCTCCACGTGGACGATGTCGAAGGCAGCCCGCCCACTCGCTTGGCCGAGGAGGGAGTCCAGGCGCTGGAAGAGCCTGGGTTCCGCAGAGTAGGCTGTCTGGAGGGGAGTTGCCCCGGGCAAGGCTCGCAAGCAATTCCAGGCGGCGGTCGTTCGGGAGAGGTGGAACGCCTCGACCTGAGCACACTCTGTCGCCAAGGCCTGGAGGCTGCGACGTTCCCAGTCGGTGGTCCACAGCGTTGCCACGCACACCCGGTGACCGCGCCGAGATAAGCCTCGGATCAGATTGAAGGGGCGGGTGCGGATGCGATCAGGCACATAGGGGACAACATACAGGATATTCATTGCACGGAGACCCTCGTCTCCAAGACCCGGCGGTCAGCGAAGCGCATGGCTTATGCCGATCGAAGTGAAATAGTCGGCTCTCGTCCCGAACGGTCACTCCGGGGGGAGCCAATTGGCGTGCCAGACATGGTTAAGGAGGGCGACGATGGTCGGCCGGATTCCGGGCCGGGGTCGTTAT